>Ga0169931_10002921_pt1 | contig 27522 bp, 24 predicted proteins | sample Kivu_15m_20L_FD_129675 | JGI IMG/M metagenome (GOLD analysis project Ga0169931, IMG submission 129675) | Freshwater microbial communities from Lake Kivu, Western Province, Rwanda to study Microbial Dark Matter (Phase II) - Kivu_15m_20L... | ecosystem: Environmental > Aquatic > Freshwater > Lake...
GTCGACGCCCGCGTCGCGGGCCGGGCGCAGCCTGCGCCGTGCGGCGCAGCGCGGCGTCACGCTGATCGAGTGCTGCGCCGTGATCGGCGTGCTGGCGGTGCTCGCCGGCGCGGCCGCCCCGACCTTCGTCGACCATCTCGACAAACGGCGCCTGGAAGGCCGTGCCAGCGAACTCGGCGCCGACCTGCAGCACCTGCGCAGCCTGGCGGTGTCGCTCAACGAGGGCATGCGCATCAGCTTCGGGACCGATGACCACGGGAGCTGCTACGTCATCCACCGCGACACCGGGGGCCCCTGCCCCTGCGACAGCGGCGCGGGCGCGCGATGCGACATCGGCACCGGCGAGGTGCTGAAGTCCGTGGTGCTGCCGGCCGCCTCGGGCCTGCGGCTGTCGGCGAATGTCGCCTCGATCCGCATCGACCCGAAGATGGGCACGAGCACGCCGGGCGGCACGGTGCGCCTGCAGTCGTCATCCGGCCGGGAGTTGCGTCATGTCGTCAACATCATGGGTCGGGTGCGCGTCTGCAGCCCGGCGCCGGCACTGCCGGGCTACCGGCGGTGCTGAGCGGGTGCGGCAGACGGTCGGAATGTGCCGTCGACAGAGCGACGTCACAATCCGGTCATGAGCCGTTCGAGTCGAACATCCCGCTGTTCGCGCGCCTGCCGCGGGCCCAGCGGGTCCGGCACGTCCCGCAAGTCCCGCATGTCCCGCACGTCCCGCACGTCCTGCACGACGGCTCGTGCACGCGCGCGGACCGCCGCGCGCGGCATGACCCTGATCGAGCTGATGGTGGTGGTGGCCATCGTCGCCCTGCTCGGTGCGATCGCCACGCCGCTGTACCTGGACAGCGTGCGCAAGGGCCGCCGAGCCGACGGTGTGGCCGCCCTGAACCAGTTGCTGCTGATGCAGGAGCGCTACCGCGCGAACCAGCCCCAGTACGCAACGCACCTGCTGCTGGACGGCACGGCCCTGGTGGGCGTGGGCTTGGCCGACGATGCCGGCGCTGCAGCGAGTGCGACCACACCGGGCGGCGGCCACTACCTGCTGAGCATCGTCTCGGCCGGGACCACGGGCTACGCCGTGCGCGCTGTCGGCCAGGGCGGGCAGGCCCGCGACGGCGACTGCGTCGTGCTGCAGGTCGACGTCTCGGGGGGCAACATCGTCCATGCCTCCGGCGCGACGGCGGCGCTGGGCAACGCGACCGCCGCGAACCAGGCCTGCTGGAGGTTCTGAAGTGCGCGGCGCGCACGGTCTGACCCTGGTGGAGTTGATGATCGCCATCGCGGTGCTGGCCGTGCTCGCCGCGCTGGCCCTGCCTTCCTACGAGGACCATCTGGCGCGTCGGCGCGTCGAGGGTGTCGCCCAGGGCCTGCGCACCGACCTCGACCTGGCGCGCAGCGAGGCGGTGCAGCGCAACGAGGCGGTCACGCTCAGCCTGGGGCCGAACTGCTACGTGCTGCACCTGGCTTCCGCGGCGGGGTCCTGCACGGCCTCCGTCGCCGCCGTGGTGCCAGTCGACGCCGAGATCCGCGCGGTGCTGCCCGACACGGCCGGCGTCGGCCTGGGCGGCCTGGGCGGGCTGACGTCCGTGCGCTTCGAGCCGACCATGGGCAGCGCCGACTTCGCCGGCGCTGCCACGCCACCGGAGACGGCAGAGGTCGAGGTGTCGGCGATCGGCAGGCCCTTCGTGCTGCACGTGCGCACACAGCGCAACGGCCGCACGGCGCTGTGCGTCCCGGCGGGCAGCGGGCTGTCTGGGCATCCGGCATGCACGCCCTGAGATCCGGCGCGCCTCCCCTGGCCGCCCGGCAGCGCGGGCTGTCGCTGGTGGAGATGATGGTGGGCCTGACGGTGGGGCTGTTCATCACCGGCGCGGCGCTGCTGGCGGCCGTGAACGCCACTGGCGAGAACCGGCGCCTGCTGCTGGAAGCCCGCCTGTTGCAGGACCTGCGCGCGACGATGGACCTCGTCACGCGTTCGCTGCGTCGCGCCGGTTACTGGGGCAATGCCCAGGCCGGTGTGCGCGGCGCGGCCGACGCCAGCGCGCAGACGGGCTACGAGGCCACCGGCTACGCCGTGGTCACACCGGCCGCCGGATCGGCCTCCGCGGTGCAGTTCCGCGTGGCCGGCGACGCCGACGACAGCGCCGATGACGACGAGACCCTGGGCTTTCGCCTGGCCACCGGCGCCGACGGCATCGGCCGGGTGCAGGTGCTGCTGGCCGGCGCAGCCAGCTACCAGGACCTCACCGACCCGGCGGTCACCGATGTCACCGAGTTCACGGTCGAGGCGCTGCCGCAGCCCGCGACGGCGCTGACCTGCCCCGTGACCTGCGGCGCCGCACCGCTGCCCGCCTGCCCGACGCTCCAGGTCCGGCAGTACCGCATCACGATGCGCGCCCGGGCGGTGTCCGACGCCGCGGTGCAGCGCGCCCTGCAGGGCACGGTGCGGCTGCGCAACGACCTGCTCGGCGGCGTGTGCCCGTGAGGACGCAGGGCTGATGCCAGCCGCTCGCACACAGCGTGGCGTGGCCGCCATCCCGGTCGTGCTGCTGCTGTTCTTCGGCCTGGGCATCATGCTGCTCTACGCCAACCGGGCGCTGATCTTCGAGCAGCGCACCGCCGCCAACCAGGCACGCGCCACGCAGGCGCTGGAACTGGCCGAGGCCGGCCTGGAGTGGGCGCTGGCCATGCTCAACCTGCCCGAAGCCATCGATGAGGCCTGCCTCACGGCCGCCTCGGGCAGTGGCAACTTCCGCGACCGCCTGCTCGCCTTCGACGCCGCCAGCGGGCAGATCACGCCGCGCACCGACCCGGCCGATGCCGATGCGGTGCTGCGCGCCTCGTGCGTGATCGTGGCCGGCTCGCCGGTGTGCAGCTGCCCCGGCAGCGGCCCGCCCGCCTTCGCCCAGGACGTGCAGGGGCCGATGTTCTCGGTGGCATTTGCCCCGGCCGCACCCGCACGCGCAGGCGTCGTGCGGCTCACCGCCATGGGCTGCACCTCGACCGGCGCGGCCGACAAGGACCCGGCCTGCCTGCCGGGCGCCAGCGGCCGAGCCGACGCGCGCGCGGAGGTGACGACGCTGCTGGCGCGACTGCCGGCGCTCGCCACCGCCCCCGCGGCGGCGGTGACGCTGACCGGCAACTTCGGCCCGCACGGCGCCGGTGCCTCGGTCGACCTGTTCAACACCGACCCCGGCACCCGCGGCATCACGGTCCACGCCGGCGGCACCGTCGACACGGGCAAGGTCGAGGTCACCACCGTGCCCGGCACACCCCCGCTCGACACCTTGCTCGGCAACGATCCGACGATGGCCGCGCTGGCCACCGACCCGCAGGCGCTGTTCACAGGCTACTTCAACATGGGCAAGGCGGCCTGGCGTGCCGCGGCCACGCGCATCGTCTGCGGCGGCGATTGCGCCGCACAGGTGCAGCAGGCGCACGCCGCCGGCGCACAGATGATCTGGATCGACGGCGACGCGGTGTTCAACACCAATACCGCGATCGGCAGCACCTCGCGCCCGATCGCGCTCGTCGTCGACGGGCAGATGGAGTTGCGCGGCAACACCGAAGTCATCGGCCTGATCTACGCCACCGCCTGGGACCTGCAGGGCGGCGGCCGGACGGGCGTGCGCGGCGCGGTCGTGTCGGAGGGGTCGCTCGGCGCCAACGGCTCGGCCGACCTGTACTTCGATGCGGGGGTGATGCAGCAGTTGCAGCAGGGGGGCGCCGGCGTGTTCGCGCGCCTGCCCGGGAGTTGGCGGGATTTCTGACCGTGGCCACACAGACGCAGCAAACGATCCGGCGACCGCACCCACCGCGGCGTCCGCCAGCGTGCCCACGGGGGCGTTCGCAGGCGAAACCGCCAGTCCACCCGCCAGTCCACCCGCAAGCCCACCCGGGAACGCACGGTCTGCTCACGCCCGCCGGCCGGCACCCCGACGCGCTGGCCAGCGGCGGCACGCCCGCCTGCCCGCTCCGGCCGCCATCCTGTCACCCCCACCGTCACCCCCACCGTCGCCACCACGGCCACCACCACCGCAGCCGCGGCATCACGCTCGTGGAGGCGCTGGTCGCGCTGGTCATCATGTCGCTGGGTCTGATGGCGCTGGCGCGGGTGCAGGCGGGGCTGCGCCTGGAGGCCGACCTGTCGCGCCAGCGCGCCGAAGCGGTGCGCCTGGCGCAGCAGGATCTGGAGACTCAGCGCGCCTTCGGCACGCTGGCCGGCTTCGACGCGATCACCGACGTGGCCGGGCAAGCCCTCCAAGGCCTGGATGGCACCACCACCTACGCCCTGGACCGCACCGTCATCGACCAGACCGCCACCGGCGCCAAGGCGCTGACCGTCACCGTCGTCTGGACCGACCGGCGCGGCCAGGCGCAGTCAGTGAGGCTGCAGACCCTGCTGTCGCGCACCGATCCGGCCACGGCCGGACAGTTGTCGGTCACCCCGGCCGCCTCGCGCCTGCGCAACCCCTTCAGCCGCAATGTGCAGATCCCGACCACCGCGGTCGACCTCGGCGGGGGCCGCAGCGGCTTCCGGCCGCCGGGTCTGAGCGCCGAGGACGCCGACGTCTTCTTCGTCTTCGACAACCTGGACGCCAGCGTGATCGAGAAGTGCCGCGGCACCTTTTCGGCCGCGGGCTACGAGGCCGCCAAGGCCGGCAGCAGCGGCAGTTGCACCACGCTGCGCGGCCTGCTGCTCAGCGGCTTCGTCAACTTCGACCTCAGCGCGGACCAGAAGGTCAGCGCCATCGACCCGGCCACCTCGGTGTGCAGCTACTACACCGATCTGCGCAACGCCGGCCTGCTCGGCGCGTCTGCCCCCCCTCTGACCGTGAGTCAGCGCGGCCTCGGGCCCGACGAAGGGGCCGCAGGGCTGTTGCCGCGCTCGGCTGGCAGCGTCTGGGCTGCAGTGGTCACGCTGCAGTCCGGCAGTCGCCCGCTGGACGGCGACGCCTCCTTCCCGGTGGCGCAGGATCTGCAACTGGACTTCGCCTCCACGACGCTGTCCAACGTCAACAGCACCCAACTGGTGTCGACCAGCCCCATCGTGCTGCGCGTGCGCGGCGGGGCCCCCGTGGAAACCTTCGCCGCCCCGGTGGCGTCAACCGCCGACCCGGCCAGCCAGGCCCCCGGCTCCGTAGGCGGTAGCCTGACGCTTGCCGGCTCACGCCTGACGCTCGACCCTGCCTTGCCCTTGGCGGCGTCGACCGTGCACGAACTGGTCATCCCGGTCGGCACCGTCCGCCTGAAGAAGAACCCCAACGCCTACGACACCTTCGGCGGCACGACGATCGTCTTCAGCACCGGCCCGGGGCCCCAACTGGTGTCGAGCATGCCGCCGGCCGGCGGCGGTGCGGCCACGCTGGACGGCCCGATCCGGCTGGACTTCGACCGGCCGGTCTACGCCAGCGCCGGCGTCGTGACGCTGCTGCGGCGCGGCAACGGCAACAACTGGACCACGGTGGAAACCTTCAACGTCGCCGACGGCGCAGGCGGCAGCGGCGGCACGCTCACCGGTCTGGGCAGCAGCACCCTGATCGTCGACCCGGCGGCGGACCTGCAGGACGGCTCCGAGTACGCGGTGCAGATCGAGTCCACTGCGCTGCGTGACGCCGATGGCATCCGCTACGCCGGCATCACGGACCAGTCCACGCTGAGCTTCACCACGTCCACCGGCGGGACATCCGGCTGTCCTACGGCGCAGACCGTGCTGCCCTTCCTCGGCTTGCAACTCGACGTGACGGCGCCGGATGGCTCGGCCCTGCTGAAGGAGTGCTACACCGATGCGACGACCGCTGCGACCTTGACCGGTGAGAAGGCCGCCGGCTATGTCTGCATCGTCTACACCACGGCAGGCGGCGGCAACCCACCGCCGTGGAGCGGGACGGCGAGGCTCACCGGCCCGACCGGCTGGCTGAGCGGGGCGACCGCGCGCTACCGCGTGTGCCGCTACCACGACCACGACGGCGACGGCATCGACGAGGGCAACGCCGAGCACCCGGCCGTCTACAGCGGCGTCTCGAGCGCACTGTCGGGGCAGAACTTCCTCGTCACGCGGCAGTCGGCCACCTGCCCGGACCAGTCGATCAACGTCGGCTCGCTGACCGGCGTGGTGGTCTACTACAACACCGAGGCGTTCCAGCCCTGAGCGCCTGCACACGGCACCGCCGCGACACTGCCTGTCCTCCCGATCCGCACCGACGCCCCATGCACCCCAGCGACCGCGCGCTCGAACTCGCCGCCTCGGCCATCGGCCTGACCGAACCCAACCCACGCGTGGGCTGCGCCATCACCTCGGCCGACGGCCGACGCGTCCTCGGCGAAGGCCACACCCAGCAGGCCGGCGGCCCGCACGCCGAGGTCATGGCGCTGCGCGCCGCACAGGCCGCCGGTCATGACGTGCGCGGCGCCACGGCGTGGGTCACGCTCGAGCCCTGCGCCCACCACGGCCGCACGCCACCGTGCTGCGACGCGCTGATCCGGGCAGGGATCGGCCGCGTCGTCGCCGCGTTGGAAGACCCTTTCCCGCAGGTCGCAGGCCAGGGCCTGGCGCGCTTGCGCGCCGCTGGCGTGGACGTGCAACTCGCCGGTCGCTATGACCCCAGCTTCATCGACAACCCCGCGTGCCGCCACCCCACCGACCCGCATGGCGAAGCGTGGGCGACCGCGGCGCGCGAGCTCAACATCGGCTTCCTGTCGCGCGTGATCCGCAAGCGGCCCTGGGTGCGGATGAAGATCGCCGCCTCGCTCGACGGCACGACGGCGCTGGCGGACGGGCAGAGCCAGTGGATCACCGCGGCCGATGCCCGCACCGACGGCCATGCCTGGCGGCGCCGGGCCTCGGCCGTGCTGACCGGGATCGGCACCGTGCGTGAGGACGACCCGCGCATGGATGTGCGCCTCGTGCCCACACCGGGGCAACCCCGACGGGTCGTGATCGACTCGCGGCTCGAGATCGACGCGGCCGCGCGCATCCTGCAACCCCCCGGCGAGGTGCTGCTCTACTGCGCGCAGGCCCACGCCAGCTCGGCGCGTGCGAGCACGCTGCGCGAGGCAGCGCCGAACCTGACGGTCTTCGGCGCGCCGGCCGACGCACACGGCAAGACCGACCTGCTTGCCGTCCTCGAGGACCTCGCCACGCGCGGCGTCAACGAACTGCACGTCGAGGCCGGGTACCGGCTCAACGGCTCGCTGGTCCGCGCCGGGCTGGTCGACGAGTGGCTGGTCTACCTCGCCCCCAAGCTGCTGGGCAGCGGGCGCGGCATGGCCGAGATCGGCCCGTTGCGGGATCTGACGCAGGCCAGCGAACTCGAGTTCATCGACATCGCCCCGGTCGGTCGCGACCTGCGCCTGCGCGCCAGGCCCCCCGGCCGCGAGCGGTTCTGACCCGAGGCCGGCGTCGCCCGGTCCGGCCTCGCGCCCCGTGGGTCCCGCGCCTCGGATCCCCGGGCGTGCCGACATCAGGACAAACCCGGGGGAACTTCGGGCTCCTCATCCGTTCCCACGGGCTGTCGCCCGTGCCAGGACGGCGACATCCGATGCCCACGATGCCCACGATGCCCACGATGCCCACGATGACGAGGATGACCACCCGATGACCCCACAGACCGTTCCCCTGCACCCGACCTCCTCACGTCTTGCCACGCTGGCCACGGCGACCTGCCTCAGTCTGGCGCCGGCGGCGGCGCTGGCGCAGCAGATGGTCAGCATCAAGGGGAAGGTCGTGAACATGCGCTCGGCACCGAGCACCAACGCCGACGTGCTGTGGGAGCTGTCGCAAGGCTATCCGCTGCAGGTGGTCGCGAAGCAGGGCGCCTGGCTGAAGGTGCGCGACTTCGAGAACGACACCGGATGGATCTTCCAGTCGCTGACGCACAACCGGCCGCACCACATCGTCAAGTCGCGCTCCGCCAACATCCGCAGCGGCCCCGGCACCAGGCACCGGGTGGTCGGCCAGGCCCGTCACGGCGAGGTGCTGCGCACGCGCGAGAAGCGCGACGGCTGGGTGCGTGTGGAGAGCACCGCCCACCCGGACGGATGGGTCTCGCGCGGACTGCTCTGGGGCTGGTGATCCCGCACAGCCCCGGTCAAGGAGGGGGAGGTATCGCCCCCTTGCGCTCGACGATCAGGCCGTAGGCCTGCGGCTGCCGATGGCGGGCGAAGTTGAAGGTCGTCGTCTTGTACGACTGCGTCAGGTCCAGATCACAGCGCGCCACGGCCAGTTCGTCGCCCACCGTCGTGCACCCGGCCACGATCTCGCCCGAGGGCGCGACGATGACCGAGTTGCCGATCTGCATCACGCCCTCCTCCAGACCGGCCTTGGCCACACCGACCACCCAGGTGCCGTTCTGGTAGGCGCCCGCCTGCATCGACAACTGGTTGTGGAAGTGCGACAGCGCGTCGTGGTCGGGCGCGGGCGGGTTGTGCACCGGCGTGTTGTAGCCGATCAGCACCATCTCCACGCCCTGCAGCCCCATCACGCGATAGGTCTCGGGCCAGCGCCGGTCGTTGCAGATCGCCATGCCGAGGATGCCGCCAAAGGCGCGGAAGACATTGAAGCCGAGGTTGCCGACCTCGAAGTAGCGCTTCTCCAGATGCTGGAAGGCGCGCCAGGGCTCGTGCTCGGCGTGCCCGGGCAGGTGGATTTTGCGGTACTTGCCGACGATGCGACCGCTGGCGTCGACCGTGATGGCGGTGTTGTAGCGGTGGGGCGTGCCGTCCTCGCCCAGGGTGAGTTCGGCGTACCCGAGCGTGAAGCCCATGCCAAGCGCCGCAGCGGTCTCGAACAGCGGGCGGGTCTCGGGGCCGGGCATCTCACGCTCGTAGAAGGCGTCGAGCTCGGCCGGGTCCTCGAGGTACCAGCGCGGGAAGAAGGTGGTCAATGCGAGTTCGGGGAAGACGACCAGCTGGCACCCGTGCGCATGCGCCTGGCGCATCAGCGCCAGCATGCGCGCGACGACCTGGGCGCGGGACTCGCTGCGCGCGATCGGGCCGAGCTGCGCGGCGCCGACGGTGATGACACGGCTCATGGGACTCTCCTGTGTTCGTGGATCGGACAGTACAACGGGCCGGGCGCGGCAACGTGACCGGCCGCGCGAACCGTGCGCCCGGGGCGGCGCCCGGTGGCAAGGGGCGCCCTCGGCCCTTGCCGGCGGCAGCCCGCGGGCGAGACGACTGCAGGCTCAGGACACCGCACCCGCCAACTCCAGCATCGTGTGCAGGAGCACATCGGCCCCGGCCACCAAATGCTCGGGCGCCGTGTGCTCGGCCGGGTTGTGACTGATGCCACGCACGCTGGGCACGAAGATCATTGCCGCCGGGCACACGCGCGCCAGCATCTGCGCATCGTGCCCGGCGCCCGAGGTCATGCGCCGCGGCGCGTGGCCTAGCCGCCGCGCGACGTCCTCGATGCGCTGCACGACAGCCTCGTCGAAGCGCACCGGCTCGAAGCGGGCCAGCGCACGCGACTCGATGGTCACGCCCTCGTCCTGCGCCAGCCGCCGCAGGAAGTCGGCCACCTCGGCCTCGGCGCGCTGCAGCGCAGCCTCGTCGGTGTGGCGCAGGTCGACGGTGAGCGTGGCGCGCGCGGCGATGACGTTGATCAGGTTGGGGTGCAGTTCGATGCGCCCGACGGTGGCGACCTGGGGCGGCCCGATGCGCCGCGTGAGCTCGCGTACGAAGGTGGCCACCGCCGCGGCGGCGTAGCCCGCGTCGTGACGCAGGTGCATCGGGGTGGTGCCGGCGTGGTTGGACTGACCGGTGATGGTCAGCGACTGCCAGGAGATGCCCTGCAGGTCCTGCACGGCGCCGATCGTCGCGCCCTCGGTGTCGAGCACCGGCCCTTGCTCGATGTGCAGCTCGACGAAGGCGTGCGGACGCAGCGCGCCAGGCACGGCCGTGCCGGCGTAGCCGATGCGCTGCAACTCGTCGCCCAGCCGCGCCCCGTCGATGGCGCGCACGTCCAGCGCCTCGTCCAGCGGCATCCCGCCGGCGTACACCAGCGAGCCCAGCATGTCCGGCGCGAAGCGCGCGCCCTCCTCGTTGGTGAAGACGCCGACCGCCAGCGGGTGCTCGGTGCGCACGCCGGTCTCTCGCAGCGTCTGCAACACCTCCAGCCCCGCCAGCACGCCGTAGTTGCCGTCGTAGCGCCCGCCGGTGCGCACCGTGTCGATGTGCGAGCCGGTCATCACCGGCGCGGCGTCGGCCCGCCGGCCGGCCTGCACGCCGCAGACGTTGCCGATGGCGTCGACCGTGACCTCCAAACCGAGCTCGTACATCCAGGCCACGACGAGGTCGCGCCCCTGGCGGTCGGCGTCGGTCAGCGCCAGGCGGCAGCACCCGCCGCCGTCGATCGCCCCCACCTGCGCCAGGGCGTCGAGCCGGTGCATCAGGCGCGCGGCGTCGATGCGCAGCGCGGAGGGGTTCATCGCGGCCGCGCCGGCGCTGTGCGAGGCGCGCGGACGGTCGGGGGCGTCCTCGGGCACGGCCGGCGCGCTCATCGCCCCGCCCTCACCTGCTCGGCCGTGCGGCCGGTGATCTGGCGGTAGATGGCCGGGTCGGTGTCGCCCTCGCTGCCCAGCAGCAGCACGCGCGAGTTCTCATCCAGCCCGAGCATCTCCCGCAGCGCCGGGTCGGCCTGCGCCGCCAGCAGCGCCGCCAGGCCCGCCGCGCCGGTCTCGCCCGAGACCACGGGCTCGTCGCCACCCAGCGGGTCGGCGAAGGCGCGCACCGCCTCGAGGGCCAGCGCGTCGTCGACCGCCACGAAGGCGTCGGCGGCCACCGAGACGATCTCCCACGCGGCCGGCGAGACCTCGCCGCAGGCGAGGCCGGCCATCACCGTGTCGAGCGCGCCGCTGACCACCACCGGGCGCCCGGCCTGCGCGCTGCGCAGGTGACAGTCGGCCTGATCGGGCTCGACGACCACCAGGCGTGGCCGGCGCTCACCCCAGGCCAGCCAGAACACCGCCGCCACCGAGGCCGCGAAGGCGCCCACACCGGCCTGCACGAACACATGCGTCGGCGGCTCGCCGCCGAGCTGCGCCACGACCTCGCGCGACATCACGCCGTAGCCGTGCATCACGTCCACCGGGATGTCGCGGTAGCCCTCGTAGGTGGTGTCACTGACCACCGTCCAGCCGTGGGCGTCGGCCTGTGCCTGCGCGTGGCGCACCGAGTCGTCGTAGTTGCCCGGCACGCGCACCACCTGCGCCCCGTAGTGCGCAATGGCGTCGGCCCGCCCCTGGCTGACGGTGGCGTGGATGTAGATCACGCAGCGGCAGCCGAAGAGCTGCGCCCCCCAGGCCACCGAGCGGCCGTGGTTGCCGTCGGTGGCGCAGGTCACGGTGTGTTGCGAGACGAGTTCGCGCCAGCGGCCCGACAGCAGTTCCTCGACCGAGGGCACGCAGCCGCCGTTCGCGCGCGCCACCGCCGCCGCCAGCACGCGCCCGACGGCGTAGGCGCCGCCCAGCGCCTTGAAGCTCTTGAGCGCGAAGCGCGCGCCCTCGTCCTTGTAGTGCAGCGCCGCCAGCCCGAGCCGCGCCGCCAGGCCCGGCAGCGCCCGCAAGGGTGTGGGCGCGTAGCCGGGCCAGCGCATGATCGCCGCCTGCGCGGCGTCGAAACCCTCGCGGTTCAGCACCCGGGCCAAGGCCGTGCCGTAGGCCGCCGCTGGCGGCGCCGCGACCGCATTGCGGCAGCCCCGCCACGGGCGGGTATGGAAGGCATGCGCACCACCCTGCGGTGCGCCCGAAGGCGCCGTCTGCGGGCGGTGCAGATCGACGTCGAGCCCCGCGAGTGGCTCTGAAGACATGGTGTTCATCTGCGTCCTCCTTGCGCGATGGTCCCGACGGCAGGCGCCGGGACGTGGCCAGCCGACGCCGCCGAAGTCGCTTGCGTGACCGCGGCCGCCGGGCGCAGGGGCGCCGCGGCGGGCGGCGCGGTCTGCGCCGCCAGCGCCATCGTGCGGCGCAGCGCCTGCGTCTGCAGCCGGGTCTTGACGAGCCCGCACGACACGATCAGCGCGATGCCGGCCCAGGCCCAGACGTCGGGCGAGTGCTCGAAGACCAGCCAGCCCACCAGCACGGCCCAGACCAGGGTCGCGTAGTGATAGGGGGCCAGCGTCGAGGCGCTGGCGTGGCGGTAGGCATGCGCCAGGAACAGGTGACCGATCGCGCCCATCAGGCCCATCAGCCCCATCCAGGCCCAGACCACCGGGTCGCTGACGGTCGACCAGGCCACCGGCGCACCGAGCGTGGCCACCCCGGCGGCGATCCACACCGACAGCAGGTGGGTCGTGGACGGCGGGTCCGTGCGCCCGAGTCGCGCACTGACGAGTTGATAGGTGGCCGCGAGCACCGTGCAGGCAAAGGGGAACAGCGCCGCCCACCCGTAGTGGGCGCCAGTGGGCTTGACGATCAACAGCGTGCCACCGAAGCTCAGCAGCAGCAAGGCCCAGCCCACCGGGCCCAGGCGCTCGCCGAAGACGAACACGGAAAACAGGGACACGACCACGGGTGTGACCATGACCACGGCGGTGAACTCCGCCAGCGGCATGTGCTTGAGCGAGAACACCGCCATCAGCGAGCTTGCCAGCAGCAGCAGCCCGCGCAGGGCCTGCAGCCAGGGGTGGCGTGTGCGCACGATGGTGTGTTGCCCCGCAGCTGCCATGATGGCGCTGGACAGCACCGCCTGCATCACGTAGCGCACCCACAACACCATCAGCACCGGCACGGTCGCCACAAGGTACTTGGCGGTGGCATCCAGGACGATGAAGCAGGCACCAGCCAGCAGCATCAAGGCGATGCCGAGCAGGGGACGGGGTTGGGGAGCAGACAAGGTGAGCGGGCCGTCGCCAGGCCCGCACCGCGACCCGGACGCCCCGATTGTTGCAGCACGCGAACAGGCCCCGCGAGGCCGGGCGCAGGAAGATCGGTGCGATCAGGCCGCGGCAGCACCCGCCGCGAGCGCACGCTCGATGCGCGGCGCGATGTCGGCCGGCCTCACGGCGGGCTCAAGCCGCTCGATCACCCGGCCGTCGCGCCCGACCAGGAACTTGGTGAAGTTCCAGGCGATGTCCGACCCGGGCGAGCCGTCGGCACGGGACTTCAGCCAGGTCCACAACGGGTGCGCCGCCGGCCCGTTGACGTCAGTCTTGGCCATCATCGGGAAGCTCACGCCGTAGCGCGTCTGGCAGAAGGCCGCGATCTCGTCCGCGCTGCCCGGATCCTGTCGACCGAACTGGTTGCAGGGAAACCCGACGACGGTCAGCCCCTGCTCACCGTATCGGCGCCACAAGGCCTCGAGCCCCTCGAACTGCGGCGTGAAGCCACAGGCGCTGGCCGTGTTGACGATCAAAAGGACGCGACCGCGCCACGCGGCGGTGTCGACCAATCGGCCGTCGAGGGCTTGCAAGGGGAAATCCAGGGCGGTGGCAGGGGTCATGCTTGAAGACCTGAAGCTCAGGCCTCACTAGATACAGGAGACCGGATCCTAGCGAGCCAGTGCACCACCGGACGGTGGTGGGGCTATTCGAAGCCAAACCTGATCCGCAGCCTCAGAACTCAGTTCGCCCGGTCCCAGACCATCTCGGCCAGCACTTTGGCACCTGCCGCCAGGTCGCCTGGAGCGGCAGACTCCGACTCGTGATGGCTGATGCCCTCTCGACACGGTACGAAGATCATGCCGGTCTCGCACACTTTGTGGAGGTGCCGAGCATCGTGGCCAGCGCTCGAAAGAATCCTCATGTGGCGCAAGCCGAGGCGATGTGCGGCAGTTTCGATGTCGGACTGGACGCTGTCGGGAAAGGTCAGCGCCGGCGCGCAGGACAGTTCCTCGACCTGTACATCGCAGACGCCGTTGCACGCCTCGCAGGTGCTGCGTACCAGATCGCCGAGTCGCATCAGGTGGGCGTTGTCAGGGTGCCTCAGATCGATCGAGAACACCACCCTCGCCGGCACGACGGAGGGCGCGCCTGGGTCGACGAGGAAGCGGCCGATGGTGAATCGCACCAGGTCCTCCGGGTCCTCGCACAAGCGGTACAGGGACTGTGCGAGGCTCGTCGCCGCCATCAACGCGTCGCGACGCTGGCGCCGTGGCGTGGTGCCTGCGTGTGCAGCCTCACCCCGGACCGTGACGCGGAATGTTCGCTTGCCCTGCATCCCGGTGACCACCCCGATCGGCACCTGTGCCGCCTCAAGGAGGGGCCCCTGCTCGATATGGGCCTCCAGGAAGCAGTGCACCGGGAACCCGATCGGCCTGCGCAGAAGTTGCGGCAGACTTCCATGGAACAGGTCCAGAGCCTCACCGACGGAGACACCTTCGTTGTCGCTGACTGCCCGGATCTCCTCGGGAGAGCGCACGCCGACGAATCCCGCAGACCCCATCATGCCCGGGGCGAACCTCGCGCCCTCCTCGTTCATCCAAGACACGACCTCGATCGACCGCTGCGGCTTCAGGTCGGCGTCCAACAGAGCCTCGAGCACCTCGAAGCCCGCAAGAACCCCGTAGACCCCGTCGAAGCGCCCGCCGGTGGGCTGGGTGTCGAGATGCGAACCGGTCAGGACAACGGGCTGGTCGGGATCGCGTCCCTCCATGCGGATGAAGAGATTGCCCAGCGGGTCTGTCAACACAGACAGACCCCGGCATTGGGCCCACCCATACAGGACGCCCCAGGCTGCCGACTCACCCTTGGTCAAGGCCTGCCGGTTGACGCCACCGCCCGCAGTTGCTCCGATCCGAGCAAGTGCCATGTGGCGATCCCACAGCCGACGCTCGTCGACGAACGCCGCCGGTGACTTCTCCCTTGCTTGGCCTGTCATGGAGCCTGTCATGGAGCCTCACCGTGTCTTCATGATCTCGCCGGGCAGGGCACGAGGATCCCGCGGCTTCCAACGTCCGGATTCGACAGCATGGACGAACTCCAGGACGAATCGATTGAAGTGGTCGGGTTCTTCGAGGTTGAGGGTATGGCCGGTCTTGGGCAGGACGAGCAAACCACTGGCCGGGATGGTCCGCTTCATGAAGACGCCAGGCTGGATGCAGTGGTCGTCCTCGTCGCCCACGACCACGAGTGTGGGCACGAGCATGCCCTTCAGGTCCTCTTCGAGATCGTAGATCGAGGGCCGGCGAGCCTGGACACCCCGCATCGTCATCGCCGAGCCAGTTGCGGAATGCTCGCCCAAGCGCTGAGCGAATTCACCCCATCCTCTCGGATCCTTGTTCTGGAATTGAACCCGCGATGCCCCGAGCGAGTAGGTCAGGGCGAACTGCTCGCTGCCCTGGGCCTCGAACTGCCGAGCGACCTCCATCGACACGCCTCGGAAATACTCCTCATACGCCTTCTCCGCGCCGTAGCCGGCGCCAGCGACGACCAGGGAACGCGCACGCCGAGGATGCTGCAGTCCGAAATGCAGTGTCGCGAAGCCTCCCATCGACAACCCGATGATGTGGGCCTGCTCCAAACCCAGGCCGTCGAGCACGTCGCGGATGTCCTCAACGGCACGCTGTTGCGAGTACGCATCGACCCCCTCTGGCACATCAGAGGGCGGATAGCCGCGCGCCGCGAAGGTGATGCACCGGTGGGAGCGGGCAAAGTACCGCATCTGTGGCTCCCAGCTTCGGTGATCGCCGCCGAACTCATGCACGAAAAGCAGCGCCGTTCCCTGCCCGGCCTCTTCGCAATGCAAACGAACGCCATCAGTGGTGGTGATGAAGGTCATCGAAGGCTCCTGCGGCGTGAAAGGTCTCCGTGGTCAGAAAAGCGGCCCGATCGTCCGGATCGTCCGAGCCGTCTCGACCATCTCTGGCAGCAGGCTCGCAGTGACATCCGCCCACGCCTCGGGCACCGTTGTGCTGATCTTGACGAAGCGATGTCCGAAAGTGGGTGTGTGATAGGAGCCTTGCCGGATCATGATGCCGCGGTTCCGATAGGCCGCGCACAGGGCCTCCGGCGTGATGCCCGCCTCGATGACCTCGAGCACGATGAAGTTGGCCTGCGAGGGGTAGACAGGGATGTGCAGACCTGCGACGGTATCGGCGGCGCGCTTGATCACCGCCTGGTTGCGGCGCTGGCGGGGACCGATGTCCTGCATCCAACGCTGCTTGATCGCCATACCCGCCAAGGCGGCACGCTGGGAGACGACATTGCAGCCCAGGTTGTTCGGTGGAGCCGAGGCCATGGCCTCGATGAGGTGGGGCATCGAGACGATCGCTCCCACGCGCAGACCTGCGAGTCCCAACCACTTCGAGAAGCTGTAGATGGTCAGCGTCCGCTCGGGGTAGTGACGCGCGACCAGCGACGGCGCATCCGCGAACTGCCGGTAGGTGGTGTCGTGGATGAAATAAGCGCCGACACCGCTGGCGATCTCCGCGAATGCCTTCAGTTCGGCATCCGAGTAGCACACGCCGAGCGGATTGTTCGGGTCCACCAGATAGACGACACGCGTTCTCTCGTTCACGGCAGCGGCGAGTTGATCAGCATGCAGCCGATAGCCCCGCGCGGGGTCGTAGATCGGAATCTCGATCACGCGCGCTCCCGACGCCTGCGAGAAGTGAACCGGCCACTTCCACCCCGGATCCGTGGTGACGAACTCATCGCCAGGGCGACACAGGTTGCGACAAACCGTGTAAAGCGCCTCGACACCCCCATCGGTGACCATCGCGCTGTGGTCGGACAGGCCCAGGTCATCGACGATGGCTTCGCGCAGTGCCTGCAGCCCCACCGGGGGCGCATAGGCATGGAATTCCTCTGCCTCGATGGAATCAAGCATGGCCTGCCGGACTTCCGGCGCCGTGGGAAAGTGGTTCGTGTTCTGCCCGAGCCACATCAGCCCAGGCGTGTTGAACAGGCGATCGAAGTGAGCGTTGCGCACCTCGAACGCAGGTGGCGAAACGAGCGTGCTCATCGGGGAAACCTCCAGGACATGGACTTCGGGAGCCGACCGCGCAAATGTGACGGATCGATCAGGAAGCCACGCTCCGCGGCTTGATGATCGAACCCTTGGCGGCGATGCCGCCATCGATCGTGACGACCGTGCCGGTGATGTAGGCTGCCCGTGGAGAGCACAGGAACACCATGAGGTCAGCCACTTCCTGGGGAGTGGCCGGACGCCCGCCCGGATAGTGCTCGCGCAGGCTTTCCCAGCGTGACTCGTCGCCGTGCAGATCCAGGGCACGGCGCTTGTTGATCTTGACCATGCGCTCCGTCTCGACCGGCCCGGGATTGACGCCGAGCACACGCACACCGTGGTCAAGGCTGACACCGCCCAGGGCCTTGGTGAATGCCATCAGTGCGGCATTTGCGGTGCTCCCAGCGATGTAGTTCGCGTCCCAGTTCTCACCGGAATTGCCGATGTCGTTGAGGATCACGCCATGACCCCTGGCCTTCATCCGAGCGTACAGATGCTTGGCCAGGAACATGTAGCCGAACAACTTGACGTCGTAACTTCGCTTCCACAGCGATTCGTCTATCGATTCGATGGGCCCAGAGGGAATTTCTCCGGCGTTGTTGACGAGGATGTCGACCTCCGCGCAATCCGAGGCCAGTTGTCGCAATCGGTCATGGTCACCCATGTCAACCGCGTGGGTGCGCACACGCACACCGTGAGTCTGCTGGATGGCGTCACGCGCCTGTGCGAGCGCGGATTCATTTCGAGCGGCCAACTCCAGATGGCAGCCCTCCAGTGCGAACGCATGGGCCGCTGCAAGGCCGATGCCCTTGGATGCGCCGGTGATCAGCACTGTCCTGTTCTCGAGTCGGAGGTCCAAGTTTCGTCTCCATGAAACTGCGGTCATCAGCCGCGCGGAACGCCGTAATGGCGGTCGGTGATCTTCTCGGCCAACGACACCGCCCCGTACAGCAGCAGTCCGCTGATACACAGCACGACGATGGCCGCCATCGCGACCACCGTGTCGGCTCGGGAGGTGGCGAAGATGATGAGGTACCCCAAGCCCCGCTGCGAGGTGATGAACTCACCGATGATCACGCCGATGATCGACAGCGTGATCCCGATCTTCATGCCGCTGAAGATGAAGGGAAGCGCGCTCGGGAAGCGCACCGCGGTGAAGATCTGCCACTCGGTGGCCGTGAGCGCCCGGCACAGGCGTACCGCATTCGGATCCGTGCTCGACAAGCCAGCGGTCGTGGCGATGATGATCGGGAAGATGCTGATGAAAACGGAGAAGGCCAGTCGCGACTCCGACCCGATGCCGAGCCACATGATGAACAGGGGCGCGAGTGCGATCTTCGGGATCAGTTGAAAGAACACCAGGTTGGGAAACAGTGCCTGTCGAGCCATCTCCGAATAGGTCAAGAGGATCGCGATCAGGATCCCCGCGGCCGACGCGAGCAGAAAGCCCCCCGCAGACTCGAGGGTCGTCGGTATCGCATGCCGCAGGAGGATCTCGCGGCTGTCGATGACCACTCCGAAGATCGCTGATGGCGATGGCAGGATCACCTCGGGCACCGCAGCCCACCGAACTCCGATCTCCCACAACAGCAGGACGCTTCCGGCCACGAGCAGGGGCAACAGGAGCGCGCGTCCGCCCATGTGTCGGATGCCCGGTACGGCGACGTCACCCGTCTGCTGTGCGAGCTTGGTGGAAGTGGTGGGAACTGCCATGCCGTGACGGTCGTCAATGCGCGGGGACCACGTTGCCATGCCCCTGCTGAATGCTAGCCCGAAGGGCCCGTACCATCTCTCGAAATCGCGGGTCATCCTCGATCTCGACCGCTCGAGGCCGCGGGAAATCGACTCGGAGGTCCAGCGTGATGGTCGACGGGCGTCCACCCATCACCAGCACGCGATCCGACAGATACACGGCTTCCCGGATGCTATGGGTCACGAAGAGAACGGTCTTGTCGTCGTGCTGCAGCATGTCCGCCAAGACCAGATTCATCTGGTCGCGAGTGATCGCATCCAGCGCGCTGAAGGGCTCGTCCATCAGCAGCACCTGCGGCTCGTGGATCAGGGCGCGACAGATCGCCACCCGCTGCCGCATCCCACCGGAAAGTTCGTGGGGCTTCTTCGCCTCGAAGCCCCCGAGCCCGACCCGCTGGATCAACTGCCGAGCCCTCGATTCGAATTCACGTCTCGGGCGCTTCAGGATGTCCACGGGAAACAGGACGTTCTCCAGCACGGACTTCCAGGGCAGCAAGGTCGCGTCCTGGAAGATGATGCCGTTGTCCTTCCGTGGCCCGGTGACCGCCTCGCCGTCGACGACCAGACGGCCCACACTGGGGACCTCGAGGCCCGCCACCATCATCAGGAGTGTGCTCTTGCCACACCCGCTCGGACCTAGCAGGGAGACAAATTCACCGCGCCGCACATCGAAACTCGCCTGTGCAACGGCTTGGACGCTGCCGGTGCGCGTGTGGTAGGTCTTCCCGACCCGCTCCAGGCTGATGAAGACCGACATCGGCAATCAGGCCACGTACTTGCGGAAAGGCGCGATCTGTGCCTGGACCCGCGCCCTGTCAGCGTCAGACAGACGTACCTTACCGGTGTAGCGGTTGGTGAAGAGTTCCTCCAGCCGAGGGGGCGTGACGTTCCCACTGACACCGTACTTCAAGATGAGCTCCGCCTGCGTCTTGACCTTGGCGACGTCGGCGTGACCGAAACCCTGCTCGAGCACCTCAGGGCTGTAGTTGTAGAGATTGGTCAAGCCCAGACCGATGCGCACATACTCCTTCGAGCGGCTGGTCATCGCCAATTCCTCGTTGGCCTTCAGGAAGATAGCCAGTGCGTCGTCGGGCTGGGTCATGGCGAACTTGACCGCGTCCATTGCCCCCGTGACCACGGCCTCGACAAGCGACGACTCGTTCCTCACCCGCGCCTGCTGGGTGATCAAGGATTGGCCGTAGAACTCGATGCCGGCATCACGAAACGTCATGAAACGAAGATCCGTCCCATTGGACGCCAGGGCCGGGATGGTGCTCGAGCCAAAGGCCGAGACGCCATCAACAAGCTTCTCGATCAACGAGCGGTCCCGCACCTTGGAGTCGAGCTGGACCTGACTGACCTTCGAGAGATCGAAACCGGCTCTCTGCGCATACAGGCCGAGGAAAGGGTACTCACCCGATGTGACGCTGGACCCGAGTTTCCGACCCTCCAGATCCTTGGGCGTGCGAATGGGTGAGTCCGCCAGCACTCCGATGCCCATGATCGCGTCGTAGTTGATCTGCGCCACCGACACCAGCGGAAGACCCCGCGCCGCCTGTGCGATCACCACGGGCGTGGCCGCCATGCCGAACATGAACGTCCCCGCCCCGACGGTCTGTGCTGCGGCACCCGATCCGGAGCCCCGCGCTACGGAGACATCGAGCCCCACCTTGCGCCAGAAGCCCTGGTCACGCGCGACGTAGGCAAAAAGGTTCGGACCCTCCGGCGTCCATGAGGTGGTGAAGCTCACCTTGATCAAGCCCTGTCCGATGGCAGGAACCGCAAGCGCCGAGGCGCCCGCGGCTGCGGACTTGACGAAGGTTCGGCGGCTGAGGGTCGAAATCGCGGCCATATATGCTCCGTGGGTTGGACGCGCCCGCCCAGGGCGCAGGAAGAGAGATCAGCAGTACAGAAAGCAACTTTGTGTATTCAAATTTGTCGTTTCTGCATGCAGGAATGGTTTGTACAGGGACAATGTCGACATGTCAACAAGAGTCAGCAAGGAATTGAGGGCCAAGCCCAAGGCTGCCGCCCGAAAGACCGTCGCGCAGACCAAGGCCGTCCAGCGACCGGTCAGCATCGCAACCCGGATGGCGCACGCCCTTGAAGCCGACATCCTGGCCGGCAAGCTGCAACCCGGCACTCGATTGGACGAACAATCTCTCGCGCGCAGGTTCCAGACCTCGCGCACGCCTGTGCGCGAGGCCCTGCGTCAGCTCGAATCGCGCGGCATCGTCCAGAGCCGCCCTCGCCAGGGCATCCAGGTCATGCAACTCGGACTGGCCGAACTCATGGAGATGTTCGAGACCATGGCCTGGCTGGAAGCCGCCTGTGCCAGTCTGGCCGCCAGACGGCACACGCAGGGGGACAGGGACGCCATACAGGCTGCGCATGCCGCCTGCGTGGAAGCACACCAGCAACTCGACCCCGAAGCCTTCTACCGTGCAAATGCCACCTGGCATGAAACGATCTACCGGGCAAGCCAGAACAGCTACCTCGAGCAACAGACGCTCAGTCTGCGCAATCGCCTGGAACCGTATCGCCGCGCGACAACGTTCCACGAAGGGCTGATGGCTCTGTCGATCCAGGAACACCAGCGCATTGCCGACGCTGTGCTGTCGATGGAACAGCAGCGTGCGATGCAGGAGATGCACGGCCACCTCGACACCCTGCGCAACGACGCCGTGCGCAGCTACGGGGCCTTGCTTCGACCCGAGTAGGGGTGCCTGCCGTTACGGCACCACGCCCGTCGGATCAAGCCAGTCCGTCTGGTACACGAGCGGGGTCCCACGGCGGCGCCACCAGCCGCCGCCGTCCGTCGCTCGACAGACGAACCCCCGGTTCGTCCAGGGCCAGCCGGTCCCAGCGCTGGCAGGTGACCTGCTTGTGCTTCTGGTCCAGGCCCTCGCAATAGTTGGTGTACTCGCACAGGCGAACCTCGTCACCGCGGCCGAGCCAGGTCTTGAGCGCCCAGTCGGGGTCGGCCAGGGCTTGGCGGGCGGTGCCGACGATGTCGCAGTCGCCGGCGGCCAGCATGTCCTCAGCGGTCTCGAAGTTGTGCACGCCGCCGGTGCACACCACGGGCGTGCTCATGCCAGCCTCGAGTACGGCCCGACGGATGCGGGCGGTGGCCTCGCGGTTGCGGCCGAAGGGGCCGCGCGCGTCGGACAGGTAGGCCGGCATGCACTCGTAGCCGCTGCGGCCGGTGTAGGGGTAGGCGGCCTGGCCGATGCCGGGCTGCCTGGCATCTTCGAACTTGCCGCCGCGGCTGGTGGACAGGAAGTCCATGCCCGCGCGCGCGAACTGCACACCGAACCACACGGCGTCGTCGACGCCGCTGCCGCCTTCGATGCACTCATCGGCCAGGAAGCGACAACCGACGGCCCAGTCCGGGCCGACCTCTGCCCTCACCGCGGCATACACCTCCAGCGGCAGCCTGACCCGAGACTCGCGCGAGCCGCCCCAGCCATCGTCCCGGCGGTTGGTGGCCGACAGGAAGGAGGCCATGGTGTAGGCGTGCGCATAGTGCAGTTCGGCTCCGTCGAAGCCGGCTGCGCGCGCGCGCCGCGCGGCCTGCGCGAACAGCGCCGGCAACTCGTGCGGCAGCGCCCGGATGTGCGGCAGGTGCAGGTCGTTGACCGATTCGCGCGCGCCAAATTCCAAGGCCTGCAGGTCACGCGCGTCGAGCACCCGCGGCCACCCCTCGGGGCCCAGGTCCAGCAGCGCCTGCCGCGCCGACGCCTCGTCCTGCCCGGCAAGTCCTGCAAGTCCTGGAAGTCCGGCACGCTGCAGCAGGGCCGGCGTCAAGGCCAGGTGGCGCTCGAAAAAGGTGCGCGGCTCGGGCCGGCGACGAATGCGCAGGAAGTCGATCAACTGCACGAACAGGCGCGTGTGGCCATCGCTGGCCTCGTGCACGGCGCGGGTCAGGCGACGCAGCCCGTCGACGTGGCGGTCGTCCCCGATGCGCAGCAGCGGGCCGCTGGGCACGTCGCGGATCCCGGTGGCCTCGATGACGATGGCACCGGGCCGGCCGCGGGCGAAACGCGCATACCACTGCACGACATCCTCGGTGACCTCGCCCTCCTCGTTGGAGCGCCAGGGCACCATCGCAGGCACCCAGGTGCGGTGGCGCAGCGTCAGGGGCCCGACACGGATGGGGCTGAACAGCCGCGAGGCCCGTGCCTGCGCGACGGTCGGCACGCGGCCATGACCGGAGACGAATCGGATGCGTTCAGCGGGTTTCCACATGGGCGTCGCAGTATGCTCGGGGCCCTCCAGGATATCCGGACCTCCAAGAGGGCCACCGCATCGGGGCAACCGCATGGACTTTGCAGACACGACGCCCGGCGCACTGTCGCGACTCATCTACGTCAGCTCGTCCGGTCATCCGATGGATGACGAGGCCCTGCTCGAACTGCTCGAAACGTCGCGCAAGTTGAATCGCCAACGGAACATCACGGGCCTGCTGCTGTACAAGGATGGCAACTGGCTGCAGGTGCTGGAAGGCCCGGCGGAACAGGTGCGCGACGTGTTCTCGCGCATCCGGCGCGACCCTCGCCACCACGACGTCACCGTCGTCAGCGAAGACCGCGTCGACACCCGGCTGTTCACCGACTGGGCCATGGGTTTTCGCAAGTTGTCCGACCCGGCGCTGCTGCGCCACGAGGGCTACAGCGCCTTCATGAACCGGGCCTACGACGGGCAGCGGTTCAGGCGCGACCCGACCGGATGCCTGGACATCCTGCGCTATTTCCGCGACGGGTGAGACGTCCGCCGGTAGACAAGCAGCGCCATGCCCTCGATGCTGCGGTGCCGCGCGCACCCGGTTGAGCGCGCTACCCGCTCGCCCTTGCGGGCGCGCCAAGGATCACACGCGGGTGCGGGTGTTCAACCGGCGGGCGCGGGCGCGCCCGCCGCCCCGGCCCCGCGCGACTGCCCCACCCAGTGCACCACGGTGTCCACGAGCACGGCGGGGTCGATGGGCTTGGTCAGCACCTCGTCCATGCCGGCCTGCAGGCAACGCTCCCGGTCGGCGGCCATCGCATTGGCGGTCATCGCCAGCACCGGCAGGCCCTGACGCTCGGGCATCTGGCGGATCAGCCGGGTGGCCTGCAGGCCGTCCATCACCGGCATCTGCATGTCCATCAGGACGAGGTCGACGGCGCGCGCGCGCACCTGCTCGACCGCGTCCTGTCCATCCTCTGCGGTGTCGACCCGCGCGCCGGCAGACGACAGCATCTCGCTGGCGATCATCAGGTTGATCTCGTTGTCGTCGACCACCAACACATGCACGCCGCGCAGCGGCGCCTCGGGTTCGGGGCTGACAGGACTCTCTGCGGCTTGCATCGGCTCGCGCGCCGAGGAAGGTTCCGGCGCCGGTGATGGCAACTCGGCCGGCCTGGACACACCCGCCCGCGCGGCGTGCGAGACCTCGAGCAGGCGGTCATGCAGCGAGGACGGGGTGATCGGCTTGGCCAGCACCGCGGCGAAGGTGCCCTCGGCGGCGCGGCGCACCAGGTCGTCGTCGCCATAGGCGGTGGCCAGCAGCAGGTGGGGCGGCCGTCGCAACGCCGTCGCGCGCAGGCGCGCGGCCGTCTCCACGCCGTCCATCCCCGGCATCTTGCCGTCGACGATCACCGCGAAGAAAGGGTCGGCATCGTCGTCGGCGCGGCGCACCAGATCGAGGGCTTCGTCGCCCCCGGACGCCGTCCCGATGCGCAAGCCCAACCGCACCAGGGCGTCGGCCAGCGCCGCCCGGGCCGCATCGTTGTCGTCGACGACCAGCAGGCGCAGGCCCTGCAGTGGCACCGTCTGCCGCTGCACACCCGGGCGCGAGGCCGCGCGGCCGAGCCGGGCCGTGAACCAGAAGGTCGAGCCGACCCCGGGCGTGCTGTCGACGCCGACCTCGCCACCCATCAGGGTCGCCAGCCGGCTGGCGATCACCAGGCCCAGACCGGTGCCGCCGTACTGCCGGCTGGTCGACGAGTCGCCCTGCTCGAAACTGCGGAACAACCTTGGCCGCTGTTCCTCCGGGATCCCGATCCCGGTGTCGCGCACCGCAAAGCGCAGCAGGACCCGGGCAAGATCCTCCTCGGCCACCGCCACCGAGACCGTGATCTCGCCACGCTCGGTGAACTTGACGGCGTTGTGGCCGTAGTTGACCAGCACCTGCGCCAGGCGCAGCGGATCGCCCACCAGATGCTCGGGCACGCCTGGCTGGACGTCGAAGATCAACTCCAGCCCCTTGGCCGCCGCGCGCTCGGCCACCAGGTTGGAGAAGTTCGCCAGCACCTCCTCCAGCGCGAACTCGATGTGTTCGAGCGTGAGCTTGTCAGCCTCGATCTTGGAGAAATCGAGGATGTCGTTGATCAGCCCCAGCAGGTGGCGCGCCGATTGCTGGATCTTGTCCAGGTAGTCGCGCGCCCGGGCGTCGCCGGTCTGCCGGATTGCCAGGTGCGTCATGCCGATGACGGCGTTCATCGGTGTGCGGATCTCATGGCTCATGTTGGCCAGGAAGTCCGACTTCGCGCGGTTGGCCTGCTCGGCCTCCTCCTTGGCGCGCTGCAAGGCCTCCAGCAACAGCGCCCGCTCGGTGACATCGCGCAGGATGTGCGTGGTGTAGCGGCGCCCGTCCTGCAACCAGTGCGATCGCTTGACCTCGACCTGCACACGACGGCCGTCGTGACGCAGCGCGCCGACATGGGCCGGCGCAGGCCCCTGACCGAGCGGATCGTCCACGAAGGCTGGCCCTTCGCCGGCCGGGGCCAGCACCGCGGCGGGCAGGAAGCTCGCCGCCTCGCCGCCGATGGCCTCTGCCGCCGTCACCCCGAAAAGCGCCTCGGCCGAGGCATTCCACATCACGACGCGTCCGGCATCGTCCACCGAGACGACGGCGTCGGGAATGCTCGCGATCATCGTGTCGAGCTTGTCCTTCTCGGACTGCAGGCGCATCTTCAACGCCAGGCGCTCGAGGTGGGTGCGCAGGCGCCTGCGGGTGGCCCCGACCTCGAAGGGCTTCTCGATGAAGTCGATCGCGCCCTCGTTGAAGGCGCGGTCGCGGTGCACGCGGTCGTTGTGGGCCGAGCAGAAGATGATCTCGCATCCCGGCTGCTGCGCACGGATGCGATCCCCGACCTCGAAGCCGTCGATGTCGGGCAGGTTCAGGTCCAGGATCGCGAGCTCGAACGCCACCCGGCCGATCAGGCGCAGGGCCTGCTGCCCGGTCTTGGCAAAGGAGACCTCGGCCTGGGCGTCCGACAGCAGCTCGCCGATCAGCCGCAGGTTCTCCGGCACATCGTCCAGGACGAGGATGCGGCTGACGCCGCCCGTGGCAGCGTCCCGCTCGGCGAGGTCCTGCGTCAAGATGACGCCTCGAGACGATCCAGCGCCTGCAAGACCATGTCGGCATCCTGCTGCTGCAGAGCGGTGCCCAGCAGATCCCGGAAGGCGCGTCGCAGCGCGTCGTCCTGCAGCCCGTCCACCAGGGTCTCGACGCGGCGCACCTGGCCGAGTTCGGCGGCCTCGCGCAGACGCGCGGCCAACTCGCGCGCCGCATCGGTATGCAACACCGCTGCCTGGCTGCCGGCGGCCGGCGGTGCGGCCTGCGGCGCGCCGGCTTCGTCGGCGGGCCCGTGCGCGTATTCGATCTTCAGCAGCGCGGCCATGCGTTGCAGGAGTTGCAGCGCGTCGACCGGCTTGGACAGGAACTCATTGGCCCCGATGGCCGTGGCCCGGACCTGATCGCCGGGGAAGGCGCTGGCCGAGGCCACGATGATCGGGATTTCGGGACGCCGGGTGCCCCCACGCAGGGCGCGGATCAGGTCGAAGCCGTCGCGCTCGGGCATCACCAGGTCGGTGATCACGAGGTCGAAGTCCTGTGCGGCAAACACTTCCAGCGCCTCGTCCACCCCTTGCCGGCCGACGACATCGAATCCGATCATCCCGAGCAGGTCGACGAGGAAGTGCACATTCGTCGGGTTGTCGTCGACCACCAGGATGTGCGGCCGTGCGCCGCGGATGCCGGTGGGCATGCCCTGACCGCCGGCCACCGTGTGCAGCGCCTCCCCCTCGGCGGTGTCGTAGGGCAGCGTGATCGACACGCCCGTGCCCTTCCCCGGCTGGCTGTCGATGGCGATCGTGCCGCCCATCAGGCGCACCAGTTCGTTGACGATGGCCAGGCCCAGGCCCGCCCCCTCGCTGCGCCGGTCGGTCTGCTCGAAGGGCACGAAGGCGCGGGCCACCTGCTCCTGCGTCATGCCCCGGCCCCCGTCGCGCACCTCGATGGCCAGCGCCTTGCGCGGCCCGACGGTGGTCGGGCCGATGCGCAGCACGACCTCGCTGCCGTTGCCGTACTTGAAGGCATTGACGACGATGTTGGTCAGGATCTGCTTGAAACGGTCCGGGTCGAGCACGACGACCCGGTCGAGATCCGACGCCAGCGTCCAGGAGAAGGACGCGCCGTGCTTGCCCTTTTCGATCTCGAACAGCCGCACCAGATCCTGCAGCAGATTGTTCAAGTCGACCGGACGCGGCTCGAGCTCGATGCGGCCGGCCTCGATCTTGGACAGGTCGAGCACGCGGTTGATCAGGCTGAGCAGGTGCTGTCCCGAGGACTGGATGATCTGCAGGTAGCGCCTCGAGGCCTCATCCCGCCCGTCACGCTGCAGCAGGATCTGGCTGTAACCCAGGATTCCGTTCAACGGCGCCTGATTCGGCATGAAGCTCAGCTGGCTCATCTGGTGAGCTACCGACCCCGTAATCTGACTGCGTTTCCCAACGGAGTCGATGCCATGCCGATCAACAGAGTCCAGTTCCAGTCCGGGATGTCCATGAGTGAATTCACAGAGCGCTACGGTAGTGAAGA
>Ga0169931_10002922_pt1 | contig 27520 bp, 33 predicted proteins | sample Kivu_15m_20L_FD_129675 | JGI IMG/M metagenome (GOLD analysis project Ga0169931, IMG submission 129675) | Freshwater microbial communities from Lake Kivu, Western Province, Rwanda to study Microbial Dark Matter (Phase II) - Kivu_15m_20L... | ecosystem: Environmental > Aquatic > Freshwater > Lake...
GCGATGCGGGCCTCGGGTTCGATGGTCACGTTCAGCCCTCGATCAGGACGATCGCGTCGACGTCATCACGCAGACGCACCCGCACGCGGTCGCCCATCGTGGCTCCCCCGAACTCAGAGGTGAGCACGTCGGCGATCAGCGTGCTGCCGCCGTGATCGACCGTCAACCGAGTGAGCGGTCCGAGGAAGACCACCTCCCGGACGGTGTCATCCCCGGCAGCGTCTACGTCGACCGCGATCTGCTCGGGCCTGATCGCCGCCAGGGTCGCCCCGTCCACCGTCTGGCTGGCCGACACTGAGCGATTGAGCACGCGCCAGCGATCGCCATCGACCTGAGCGGGGATGCGGTTGACGGTGCCGACGAAGCCCGCGACGAAAGCGCTGTCGGGCTGCTCGTAGAGAGCCCGCGGAGGGTCGATCTGCTCGAGGCGACCGTGGCTCATCACACCGACGCGATCGGCGATCGCCAGCGCCTCATGCTGATCGTGGGTCACGAAAAGTGTCGTCACCCCAATCTCACGCTGCACGCGACGGATCTCCTCGCGCAGCGAATCGCGAACCTTGGCATCGAGAGCGGACAGCGGCTCGTCGAGGAGCAGCACGCGCGGGTTCGACGCGAGAGCCCGGGCGAGAGCCACGCGCTGCCGCTGCCCTCCGGACATCTGGTGGGGAAACTTGTCGGCATGCGGGGTGAGGCCCGTGACTTCCAGGAGTCGGTCGATCGTGTCCTTGCGCTCCGCGCTGCCCGCTTTGCGCAACTTGAGGGCAAACTCGACGTTCTCTCGACCGGTCATATTGGGGAAGAGGCTGTATTCCTGGAAGACCATGCCGAAGTTGCGCTTCGGCGTGGGGACGTAGGTGATGTCCTCGCCGCCCACAGTCACGGTGCCGGCATCGGCCTTCTCGAATCCCGCCAGGATGCGCAGGGCGGTGGTCTTGCCACAGCCGCTGGGGCCCAGGAGGCACACGAGCTCGCCGGATTCGATCTCGAGGGTGAAGTCGCTCAGTGCCACCGTCGACCCGAACTCCTTGCGAATCCCAGACATGATTACTTTCGCCATCACACTCCCGCCGCTTGCAGGTCCATACCGCGCTTGCGCAGCGCGCGAACGCCGATCCCGATGATGAGAGCCGTGAGGAGCATGACCGCCAGTGCCAGGGCCATGCCTGCTCGGGGCTCCGAGCGCTGAAACTCCGCCATGAAGGTGGGCAGGGTTTCCTTGAGCAGCAGTGCCGCGAAGGCAAATTCCCCGAGCACCAGAGCTGCCGTGAGGACAGACGCCGCAATGATGGCGCCGATCATGTTGGGCACCAGCACGCGGACGATGATGGTGAAGGTGGACGCCCCCATGACTCGCGCTGCCTCGTAGAGCGTGCGGGCACCGATGGACCTCAACCCCGCATCCAACGCGCGGTAGGAGAAGGGCAGCGCCCAGAGCACGTAGAAGGGCACCAGGCTGTAGGGGCTGGCCAGGAACCACGGCACGGTATTGCGGAAGGTGGCGGCCACTCCGACCACGAGTGCGACAGGCGGCACTACCCAGGGCAGGAGCGTGATCGCCGTCATGAGCGTGCGCAGTTGCGGTGCGCGGATCTCCACGAGGGCTGCGAGCGGGAGCAGCAGGACGAGCGTGAGCACGATCGCGAGGACCATGAGCTGGAGGCTGACGATCGTCGCGCGCTGGAACTCCGGGTTGCCGAAGACCTCGATGAGCCCGCTGATACTCCAGCCCTCAAGGAGCTTCTCCGGCGTGAGGAGGACGACGGGCACCGACTGGAAGGCAAAACGAGCCATCGCCAGCAGGGGCACAAAGAAGTAGAGCCCGAGAAGGATAAGGAAGATGGTGCGCAGGACTTTCACGTCGCCGCCCACTTCGCCGTGCGGCGCTGGAGGATGGCGATCAGCAGGAGGCTCGCGAGCAGCAGGCTGATGGTCCAAAGCACGATCGCGTAGGCGAGGTCCTGCTCCCCGGTGATCACGTTGCCCTGGAGGAGGAAGCGGATCTGCAGCGGCACGATCTGGGCGCCCGGGTTGAGGACATAGGCGGTGGCATAGGCGGCAAAGGAGTTGACGAAGAGCAGGAGCAGTCCGCCAAGGAACGACGGCACAAGGAGTGGGAGCGCGACGGAGCGCCAGTAGCGGCCCGGGCTCGCACCCATGATGGAAGCTGCCTCCGCCCAGGTGTTCTTCAAGCCGCCGACGGCCGGCATCATCACGAGGAACATCAGCGGGATCTGGAAGTAGAGATAGACCAGGACCAGTCCCCAGAACTCCGAGAGGCTAAAACCGGAGTCGGGCAGGTCGAATCCGGCCAGGCCGAGGACCTTGGTGATGACCCCCTGGGTGCCGATCGCTGCAATGAAGGCGAACGCCAGCGGAATGCCGCCGAGCTGTGCGGCAACCGCCGACCACGAGTCGACCGTCGAGCGCAGCCACTTGGGGCGCTGGAGGCTGCGCAGGCTCAGGGCGAGGAGCAGGCCGAGAAGCCCCCCGAGAATCGCGCTCGTCGCTGCGAGCGCCAGGGAATTGATGAAGGCCGTTCGATAGGAGCCCTCGATAGCTCGCTGCATGGCACTGAATCCGAAGGAGCCACCGGGTGTGAAGGCCTTGATGGCCAGGCCGATGACGGGAAGAAAGAGGAAGAGGCCGACGAAGGCGAGGAACGGCACCGCCACGATCACCGTGGCGGTGTCGAACCTCCTCCTCACGTCGGCCTCTCCCCTTCGATCTGACAGAACCGGATCGGGTGCCCTCAGGCAGCCGATCGCGCTGACCCTACTGGTCGGCGACCATCGGCCCCCAGTTCTCGGTGATGAGCGCCTTGGCCTTGTCGGTCTGCTCCTGGGTCGGGAAGGAGATCGCGGCGATGGTCTCCGCCGGCGGGAGATTGGCCGCGATCTCGTCGGAGATCAGGCCCTTCTCCAGCAGGGCGGCGTACCTGGCCGGGATAGCCCCGCCCTCGAGATAGCCGAGTGCACCCTCGTCGCTCACCAGGTGGTTGAGCCACAGGCGAGCGGCACAGGGATGCGGCGCCTCGGTGACGACGGACTGCGCGTAGTAGCCGCCGTAGACGCCGTCCGACGGCACGATCACCTGGAAGTCGAAGCCGGCTTCCTCGAGTGCCGGGCGCAGGCCGGGGAAGTTGTAAGTCCAGTCGAGCGCGATGGGCACCTCGCCGGAGAGCACAGCCGCCTCGGTGACGTCGATCGTCTGGAGGTTGCCCAGCTTCTTGAGCTCGGAGAAGTACTCGATGCCCGGCATGACGTCGTCGTAGGACCCGCCATTGGCGAGTGCCGCGGCGACGACTGCAGCGAAGGCAGCTCCGGCCTCACGGGGGTCGCCGTTGATCGTGACCTGTCCCTTGTACTCCGGCTTCTTCAGATCGGCCCAGGACTTGGGGACATTGGGCTGGATGGTGGCGTTGGTCGCGATGGCGAGCACGCCGTAGTAGGAGCCGACCCAGGTGCCGTCCTCGCCCTTGAGCGATGCGGGGATCTCATCCCACACGACGGGCTTGTAGGCCTCGAGGTAGCCAGCATCCTTCGCCTGCTGCACGAACGACGGGCCGATGTCGAGGACCTCGGGCATGTCGGGCTGGCCACGCAGTGTCTCGACCGCGGTGAGCTCATCGGCCGACGATGCGTCCGGGTTCATCACTGGCGCCTCGATGCCGTACTTCTCAACGAAGGAGTCGATGATGCCCCGGTAGTTGGCCCATGTGTCCGGCAGAGCGATGAGGTTGACCTTGCCCTCTTCCTTGGCCTTGGCCGCGATCTCATCAATCGTGGTGCCGCACTGGTCACCGGCACCAGCGTCAGGAGACGCTGCCGCGGAAGTCGCCGCCGCCGAGGACTCGGGGGCCGCGGAACTCGATCCGGAGTCCGAGGACCCGGACGAGCAGGCGGCCAGAAGCATGGCTCCGGCCGCGATGGCGGGAACCGCCACGTGCATGAACGAGCGTCGCATGGTGTCCTTCCTCCGACGGGCAGCCCCGTCCTAGTTCGGCGTGAGTACGTGCCTCGCGATCGTGGCCCCCGAGGGTTCCACACAGGTGAACGCAGACTAAATGGCTGGATGCCGCCATGGGGCGACTTGGGTCAGGTGACCCCGCGAGAGTCGGAAATTCGGGGCTCAGACAGCACAGCGGGCGTCGGAGAGCACGACAGACCCGGTGGTCATCAGCACGAGGGAAGGCGCTCGGCCAGCCACCCCTCGAGAGCGGCGAGGGGGATGCGTTCCTGGGCCATGGAGTCCCGGTCGCGCACCGTCACCGCGTCGTCGTCGAGGGTGTCGAAGTCGACGGTGATGCAGTACGGCGTTCCGATCTCGTCCTGACGTCGATAGCGCCGACCGATCGCCCCGGCGTCGTCGAACTCGATATTCCAGCGCTTGCGCAACTGGGAAGCGAGCTCGCGTGCCTTGGGCGAGAGCTGCTCATTGCGCGACAGCGGCAGCACGGCAGCCTTGACCGGGGCGAGGCGCGGATCCAGGCGCAGCACCGTGCGCTTGTCGACGCCGCCCTTGGCGTTGGGGGCCTCGTCCTCGTCGTAGGAGTCGAGCAGGAAGGCGAGCACGCAGCGCGTGAGGCCAGCAGCAGGCTCGATGACGTAGGGCACCCAGCGCTCTTCGGACTCCTGGTCGAAGTACGACAGGTCGGTGCCGGAGTGCTCGGAGTGCGTGCGCAGGTCGAAGTCCGTGCGGTTGGCGATGCCCTCGAGCTCCGCCCACTCCGAGCCCGCGAAGCGGAAGCGGTACTCGATGTCGACGGTGCGCTTGGAGTAGTGGCTGAGCTTCTCCTTGGGGTGCTCGAAGAAGCGCAGGTTGTCAGGGTTCATGCCGAGGTCGACGTACCAATCCCAGCGCTGCTGGAGCCAGTACTCGTGCCACTCCTCGTCGGTGCCCGGCTTGACGAAGAACTCCATCTCCATCTGCTCGAATTCGCGCGTGCGGAAGATGAAGTTGCCCGGGGTGATCTCGTTGCGGAAGCTCTTGCCTGTCTGGCCGATGCCGAAGGGCGGCTTCTTGCGCGCGGCATTCATCACGTTGAGGTAGTTGACGAAGATGCCCTGGGCGGTCTCGGGGCGCAGGTAGTGCAGGGCGCCGGCCTCCTCGACCGGTCCGACCATCGTGCGGAGCATGCCGTTGAAGTCACGCGGCTCGGTGAAGTCGCCCTTGGTGCCGCAGTTGGTGCACACGATCTCGGTCAGGCCACCCTCGGGTGCACGGCCGTGCTTTTCCTCGAAGGCCTCGATGAGCTGGTCCGCGCGCCAGCGCTTGTGGCACTTCTTGCACTCGGTGAGCGGGTCGACGAACGCCGAGACGTGACCGGAGGCCTCCCACACCTGCGGGGCGAGGATCACCGAGGAGTCCAGGCCGACGACGTCATCGCGGCCGCGCACGACGGCCTGCCACCACTGGCGTCGGATGTTCTCCTTGAGCTCGACGCCGAGGGGGCCGTAGTCCCAGGCGGAGCGGGTGCCGCCGTAGATCTCGGATGAGGGGAAGACGAATCCCCGGCGCTTGCTGAGGTTGACGACGGCATCGACGCGATCGGCCATGATCCACTCCGGCTGGTTGTCGGCGGACAAGCCCTGCAGCCACGGCTTCGCCGGACTGCCGAGCAGGAATCCCCGAACCCTAGCGATCGTGGAGGCGTCGCCTCGCCTCGGCCTCGTCGATGGTGTCGAAGTCGACGTAGTGCCAGTGCAGGTCCCGCCGCGCGAGGGGACGATCGATCGCGACGATCTCGTCGTAGAGGGTGATCAGCCCGGCCTCGGCCTGGCGCGGGCAGACCGGCACGGCGAGGACCGCCTGCGTCGCGCCCCCGGAGCGCAGGGCCGCGCCCACGAGCCTGGCCGCGGTGCCCGTTTCGACCCCGTCGTCGACGACGATGACGTCTCGCCCATGGACCTCCGGGATATCCGTGACGTGCGGCTCGCCCTCGCGATCGAGGTAGGCACCGGCGAGCGGGAGCGCGAGCGCTTCGACGAGAGGCTCGGCGACGGGTACGCCGTTCGGGACGATGGCCAGCACAAGCGGGTCGCGCAGGCCACTCGCGACGTCGCTCACCGCGGGGACGAGCCGCGCGCCTGCGTCGGCAAGGTTCGCGAAACCTGTCATGACGGTGCCGGCGGCACGATCTCGGCTGCTGCGCTGCCCAGGCTCACTGTCGTCGCGTCAGCGGCCAGCGCACCTGGCGCGTCGACTGAGCGGTGCGCGTCGCGGAAGTGCAGGACCTCAAAGGCCGTCGGCTCGTCGAGGGCCTGCGAGAGGACAGGCACCACCTGCACCTTGACGTCGTACGCCGACAGTGCCCGGCGATACGAGCCCACCGTGTCCCAGCCGAGCTGGAGCACAATGAGGTCGGGCTCGTCGATCGCCCGCGCCATGTGCGCATTGATGAATCCGACCTTCGTCGCCAGCAGGGCGACGGATGCGCGCAGTTGCGCCGTGAGCGCCGGGACATCGCGGGACCGGAAGCGCAGGAGGGCGACGAACCCGGGGGCCGAGCCGGGGTCTGGTGCTGGCAGCATGCCCACCACCGTAGCTAGGGTGGGACGACGGATCACCGACCACACGGGTCCGCAGGGCAAGGAGGACCATGGCCGCTCGCGACAAGCGCCCCGGCGTGCGCGGGCCGCGTGGCCCCCAGGGAGCCGGGCCCTCCAGCCAACCCGCCTCGACAACCGCGCGGTCTCCCCAGGAGCTCACCGCCTTCCAGCGGATGAGCCTGCCCCTGCTCACCCGCCTCACCCGGCTGCCGAAGTGGCTCATCGTCGTCGTGCTGTCGGTCCTGCTCGTCCTCGGCATGATCCAGACCGGCTCCCTCGCCTGGCTGGGAGCACTCATCCTGGGCCTGCTGACCTTGTTCTTCCTCTGGCTCCTCGTGCTGTCCTGGCCGGCGATCCCTCCCAGCGGGCGGATGCTGAGGGGCATCGTGGTGGTGGCCCTGGCGGGCGCCGCCGTGCTCAAGGCGATGGGCCGCCTCTGATTTCGGCTACCTGTCCTCTCGGAACTCCACGTGAGCGCGTGCGCGCGGGTCGTACTTGCGCAGCACCAGGCGGTCCGGGTCATTGCGCCGATTCTTGCGGGTGACGTAGGTGTAGCCGGTCCCCGCCGTGGATCTCATCTTGATGATCGGACGCACGGCATCCTTCTTCGCCATCAGATGCGCTCCCCTCGCTTGCGGAGGTCCGCGACGACGGCATCGATGCCTCGTCTGTCAATGGTCTTGATTCCCTTGGTGCTCAGCGTCAGCGTCACGCGCCTCCCCAGGCTGGGGACCCAGTAGGACTTGCGCTGAAGATTGACTCGAAACATCCGCGACGTGCGTCGATGCGAGTGACTAATCGTGTTTCCGAAGCCATGCGAGGCTCCGGTGACTTGGCAATATCCCGCCATGCTGCTTGCTCCTTTCTGGTGAACACCCGCGTCAGCGAGCGTCGTCCAACCATCCGCGGTGGAGGCTCCGCAAGAGCCGGCGAGGCACCAGTTGACGCTGGCCGTTTCGCTCCACGGGCACGAGATCCGGAGGAGTAGCTCGCCATTGAGCGCGCCGAGATCGGGTACGCGATCGCGAAGTTCGACGCTTGGGAACTGCCATCAGGCCGACTCCCCCGCGTGCTCCGGAGCGCCGCCGTAGCGCCTTTCGAAGCGCGCCACACGACCCGCCGAATCGAGCACCTTCTGCCGACCCGTGTAGAAGGGATGGCTCGCGCTGGAGACCTCCACATCAATCACGGGATAGGTCTCGCCGTCCGACCACACGATCGTGTTGTCCGACTTCGCCGTGGACCGAGTAAGGAAAGCGAAGTCGGCACTCTTGTCGCGGAAGACGACGTATCCGTACTCCGGATGGATCCCGGGCTTCATTCATTCCTCCTGCTTGCCGAGTGACCGCTGTGTGCTATCTTGACAATGATTTTCATTAGTGTCAAATGGCAGGAGGCTCCGTGACCCGCGTCCCGCTCGTCGTGCTCTCGTCTATCGATCCCGTGCTGAGGGAGTCCGCCGTCTTCGGGCTTGCCGTCGATTCGGCTGGAACGACGGTGCTGCGATACGACATCTCAGAGGACCCCGGCGAGCTTCGGCGGACCGTCATCGTCCAGGGAGAGGTCATCGAGGACCTCCGCGCTCCTCTCGAGCATGCCTGCACAAGTTGCGCCGTTCGCGAAGACGCGATTCCGGTCATGGCCAGCCTGGTCGACCGCGGGCACAGCGACTCGCTCGTCCTTGCCCTACCGGTGACCGCGGAAAGCCACGGAGTCAGCCGCACCCTGGCCAGGGCGACCGCGAGCTCGGGCTCTCTCTCCCAGGTACGCCTGGCGGCCGTGGGCGCTCTGGTGGATGTCTCGACCTTCGAGGAGGACCTCCTCGGCAAGGATCGGGTCTGCGACCGCGGTCTGGGGTTCGGACAAGACGACGGGCGACCTATCGCGGGCGCCCTAGCCGAGCAGGTAAGCCATGCCGACGTACTGCTCGTCCATGGCCATGCACCAAGCAGCCCTCGCGCATCCGACCTCCTGGACCACGTCCGTGCCGCAGACGGCGTGCGAATGGCAAGCGTCCACGAGACGGACGTGCGCTCGCTCCTGCGTCTCTCCCACGACTCAGAGCGCGCCGACGCACGCATGGATCCCGTCTTCGCTCGACCCCACGGGGGCTCAATGAGCCACGGCGCGTGGACGATCGAGGTGGCCACCCCCCACGCACTCCACCCCCAGCGGCTCGTCGACACTGTCGAATCACTCGCGATCCCGGGGGTCCGTAGCTTCGGGGCCTTCTGGACTCCCACTCGCCCCTTCACTGTGTGCACGTGGGACGCCGCCGGAGGGCAGCTCTACATCGGCGAGCGCGGCACGTGGGGCCGAATCCCCCCGCGGTCCCGGCTCGTCATCACCGGGGTCGGCGATGAACGAGAGGCCTTGGCAGAGACCTTCCGGGCCGTCTCACTGTCGTCAGCTGAAGCCGAACGCGGCCTGAGCGAGTGGCTGGGCGCCCCCGATCCCCTGGACTCCTGGCTGGGGGCCAGGGAGATCCACAGCGCTCCGGGAGACGGGGCCGCCTGACCCTTCCCACCCCCCCGAGACGTTTTTGATAATGAACACTAGTATCGACAAGAGCAAGCTGATCGAACAGACAACGGAGGAACACATGAAGCCCACACGGCGAGCGGACCTGCTTCCGGCACTAGCTCTGGGCGGCGCCGCCGTCCTCCTGGCAGCATGCGGAGGTGGCTCCAGCACGGCTCCGTCGACGTCGGCTGCGCCTGCGTCGAGTCCCGCGTCGCCCACGGCTGAGCCCCCCCCGACCGCGGCACCGCTGAAGGTCGTCGCGGCCTTCTATCCGCTGCAGTTCGCCGCGGAGCAGGTCGGCGGATCGGCAGTCGAGGTGGTAAACCTCACCCCGCCGGGTGCCGAGCCGCACGACCTTGAGCTCACACCGCAGGACGTCGCGCTCATTGGCGAGGCGGACCTCATTGTGTACATCCCTGGCTTCCAGCCCGCCCTTGATGAGGCGATCGCCCAGGAAGCGGCTGACCGCAGCCTCGATGTGCTGACCGCAATTCCGGATCAGCTCGAAGGCCACGACGATGGGCACGACCACGGCAGCGACGATGGGCACGACCACGGCAGCGACGATGGGCACGACCACAGCGACGAAGAGGGCCACAGCGACGATGGGCACGACCACAGCGACGAAGAGGGCCACAGCGACGATGGGCACGACCACAGCGACGAAGAGGGCCACAGCGACGAAGAGGGCCACAGCGACGAAGAGGGCCACAGCGACGAAGAGGGTCACGACCACGGCAGTGAGATGGGAATCGACCCGCACGTGTGGCTCAATCCGCTCAACATGGGGATCATCGGCGGCGAGATCGCCGATCGGCTCGCTGAGCTCGCACCCGAGGGTGCCGATTCTTTCGCCACAGGTGCCGCCGCCCTCGAGCAGCAGATGCAGACTCTGAATGATGAGTGGGCAGCCGGCACGGCGCAGTGCACCAACCGCCTGCTCGTGGTGAGCCACGAGGCCTTCGGCTACCTTGCCGCTCAGTACGACTTCACCCAGGTAGGAATCTCGGGCCTTTCGCCCGATGCCGAGCCCTCCCCCGCTAAGGTCGCGGAGGTGATCGACATCGTCGAGGCGGAAGGTGTTACCACGGTCTACTTCGAGACACTCGTCGATCCCAAGATCGCCGAAGTAGTCGCTGCAGAGACAGGTGCCCAGACGTCGGTCCTGGATCCCCTTGAGGGATTGGCCGAGGGGGCAACGGGTGACTACGTCACGATCATGCAGGACAACTTGGCCAACGTGCAGGCAGGCAACGCCTGTACGTGACGCAGGAGGATTCCTTGACGAACGGTGCCGTGCTCACCATTGAGCACGGCACCGTTCGCTATGGAGATTCGCGGGCCTTAGACGACGTCACGTGCGCCTTTCCTCCCGGTCAGTTCGTGGCCGTACTCGGGGAAAACGGCTCGGGCAAGACCACGCTCCTCAAGGCACTCCTCGGCCTCGTCCCGCTCGACTCGGGTGAGGTCAGCATCCTCGGCACGCCACTGGGACAGTTCAAGGATTGGCCCGACATTGCCTACGTCCCGCAGCGCCTCCTCTCCGCCGGAGCGGTCCCTGTCTCCGTCCAGGAAACGGTCCAATCAGCCTTTGTCACGCGACTCGGCAAGAGTCGCGTGAGCCGCGGGCAGCGGGACCAGCGCACCTCAGAGGCCCTGCGTGCCGTCGGACTCGAGGAGCGTCGACGCGATCGCCTGGACAGCCTGTCAGGCGGCCAGCAGCGCAGGGTGCTGCTGGCAGGTGCTCTCGCCAAGGACCCACAGGTCTTCATGCTCGACGAGCCCACGGCCGGCGTCGACGCAGACAGTCAAGAGCGCATGGCGTCGATTTTCCGAGACCTTCGCGACCAGGGCCGAACCATCATCTTGGTCACACACGAACTCGGTAGCTTCACGGCCCTCGCAAGCCGGATCATCGTCATGCAGCGAGGCAAGGTCGCCTACGACGGACCTCCACCGACGCCAGATCAGTTGCGTGACCCCGTGTGGCATCACAGTAGTGACCTGCATCCGCCCGCCGGCCCCGCTCCGATCGTGGAGGGCTAGTGGAACTCCTCGACTACGACTTCATGCGCAGGGCTCTGATCGCCGCCGCTATCGTCGGAGTTACCGCACCCCTGGTTGGCGTCTTCCTGGTCCAACGCCGCCTCGCCCTCCTGGGCGATGGGATGGGCCACGTCGCGCTCACCGGAGTGGGCTTGGCCTTCCTCACCGGCCTAGCCCCCATCCCTATGGCCCTCATCGTGGCCGCCCTGGGTGCCATCGTTCTCGAGCTCATCCGCTACCGCAGTCGGACCGCCGGCGATGTCGCCCTGGCGCTCATCTTCTACGGCGGCATCGCGGGCGGGGTCTTCCTCACGTCACTCGCATCCGGCAAGGCCAGCACGGCCCTCAACCAGTACCTCTTCGGCTCATTGTCCACAGTCTCCACAGAGGACCTCTACGCCCTTGCTGTGGCAGCAGCAGGAATCGTCGCAATCCTCCTCATCTTCGGTCGGCAACTCTTCACGCTTTCACTCGACTCCGACCTCGCCCACACCCAGGGGCTGAGGGTCGTCCGACTCAGCATGCTGCTCACTGTCCTCGCGGCCGTCGCCGTGGTGGTCGGGATGCGCACGGTCGGCCTGCTCCTGGTCAGCGCCATCATGATCGTGCCCATCGCAGCCGCCCAGCAGGTCACTCGGTCCTTCTCGTCCACCACGGTGATGGGGCTCGTGATCGGCGTCGTGAGCGCCATTCTCGGCCTCGTCGCGGCCTTCTACCTCGATGTGCCGCCTGGGCCGACGATCGTCTTCCTCGCGCTCGGGGCCTTCATCGTGCTGGCCACCGGGGGCTGGCTCGCCCGAGGCCGACACGCGGGGTAGCACTTGAGCCAATCCATAAAGATCTGCTAATATCACGATGTGACACAGGATCAGGAGCTCGAGGCGGCCGCGGACCTCTTCAAGGCCCTCGCAAACCCCGTGCGTCTGGGCATCCTCAACGCCCTCATTCCCGGGCCAAGGTGCGTGCACGAACTCGCCGATGCCACGGGGGCCAGCCAACCGCTGGTGTCCCAGCACCTGCGACATCTGCGACAGGTGCGCCTGGTCACGTCTGCCCGCCGCGGCAGGGAAACCGAGTATCGCCTAGCGGACGAGCACGTGGGTCACGTGCTCACCGACGCCATCAACCATGTCAAGGAGTCCTGAGATGTCTGCCACACACTTGCTCGCCGAGCGCCATAACCACACCCACGGTCCCGATTGCGGTCATCCCGCTGTCATTCATGAGGACCACGTGGACTACCTCCACGACGGCCACGCCCACCGTGAGCACGACGGGCATTACGACGAGTGCACGACCTGCTCCTGCGCACACTGCTCCGACTCTTGCGCCGCCTGCGACTGCACCGAGTGCAGTTGCGCGACGTGCAACCACGCAGTGTGCGCGTGCGACCACTGTGAGCCCCACGGCTGCACGTCGTGCGCATGCGAGGACTGCGCGTGCCCGACCTGCCGGCACGCCGCCTAGGATCTGGCCATGCCCACCTCGTCACGCGCTGCCTTGCCGGTCGATGCCGGCGAGGCAGTCGCCATTGGCCAGCGCTCCACCCGGCAACGCCGCGCCGTGGTCAGCGCCCTCGACGACATCGAGGCGTTCGTCTCTGCGCAGCAGTTGCATCAGCGCCTTGTCGCCGACGGCACGTCCGTGGGGCTTACGACGGTGTACCGCACCCTCCAGGCCCTCGCCGACGCAGGTGAAGCCGACTCGATCGTGCAGGAAGACGGAGAGGTGCTCTACCGCCGCTGCAGCGGGGATCACCACCATCACCTCGTGTGCCGCGATTGTGGCGTGACGGTCGAGGTCCAAGACGCCGATCTAGAGACATGGGCACGGCGCATCGCCCGCCGACACGGCTACCGCGATGTCACTCACTCACTGGAGTTACGGGGGCTTTGCCCCGAGTGTGCCACACCCTCGCGTCGACGTTCTTGAGCGACGGCTGTCTGGGTGCCCGCCAGGCAGGACCGCGGCGGATCAGCACGATGAGACTCGCCAGCGCCACTTCAGCGATGGCGATGAGCGCAATCGTGGGTCCCACCGGCCAGCTAATGTGGTAGGCCACCAAGAGACCCGCAATGCTCGCGAGGACGCCGAGGATCGAGGCCGTGAGCATAGCCGTTGCAAATGACCCGGTGAGCAGTCGTGCTGCCACCGCTGGGGCCGTGATCAGAGTGATGCACATGAGGACGCCCACGGTCGATAGCCCTATGACAACGATTAGGGCCAGGGAGATGACGAGGAGAGCATCAAGCGCTCCGACGCGCACACCGATCGTCCGGGCATGCGCCGGGTCGAACGCTGCCATGGCGAACGCTGGCGCGAGCCAGGCACAACCGGCGACGACAATGATGGCCAAGAGTCCCTGGGTGGCCACCTCGGGCCATGTCACAGTGAGCGGGTTCCCGAAGAGGATGTGGCCGAGGGCGCGCGGATCTGCCAGCAGGGTCGCGCCCACTACGCCAGCAGCAAAGAGACCTTGACTCACAACCCCTGTGGCACTGTCCTCGGCAAGGCCGAGCCTCAGGACGAGGAACACCACGAGAGCCGCCATGACCAGCGCTACGACGATGCCGCCGATGGTGAACGCGAGTCCGAGGGCGGCTGCGGCTACAACGCCGGCCAGGATGGCATGCGACATGCCATCCGTGAGGTACACGAGTCGCTTCGTCACCGCCCAGACACCAATGACCGGCGCAGAGATGCCCACGGCCACTCCACTGACCAGGGCTCGCTGCATAAAGGAGAGCGAAAAGGGCTCAAGGATCCAGGCCGCAAGATCCATCACGCGTTTGACCCTGCATGGTCTACTGGCAGCGAATAGAGCGCAGCTATGCCCTCGCTGCTGAGTACCTGAGAGGGCGGTCCGTCAGCCAAGACACGACGTTGAAGGGCGACAATGCGAGCGAAATGCTTCGCGGCGATATCGATCTCATGCAAGGCACAGAGCACGGTAACGCCCTCATCACTCAACTTCATCAAGACGTCAGCCAGCCCGTGAGCGGCCCCTGGATCTACGCCGGCGAAGGGCTCATCCAGCACGATGATGTCGGGGTCCTGGACCAGGGCTCGGGCGAGCAGCACCCGCTGAGCTTGGCCACCGGAGAGTTCCCCGATTCGGCGATGAGTGAGTCCTTCCACGCCGAGAAGAGCAAGGCAGTCGCGCGCCGCTGCACGGTCTCGACGACGCGGTCGGGAAAGGGTGGCCCGGTGCCCCTGCCTGCCACACACGACAACGTCCTCAACCGTCAGTGGAAGATCCCAACGAGCCAGTGTGCGTTGAGCGACGTAGGCCACACCCGAGGCCCTAGCGACTCGAAGGGCTCGCCCGTTAATGAGCACGTCTCCCGTGGCGGGAACAAGACCGGTCACGGCGCGCAGCAACGAGGATTTGCCTGCACCGTTGGGACCCACGAACGCGACCGCTTCACCCCGGAGAACTTCGAGGCTGACATGGTCAACTGCAACGACCTCTCCGAAGCGCACGCTCAGGTGCCGCACCTGGACCGCGGGCGGCACGTCACTTCGCTTCACGTGCAGGGGCGCACTGACCGAGAGGCTGCGACCACTGCCTCGTAACAAGGTGACGCATACGACCTCCACTTATTGATAACGACTTTCATTATCGTTAGTTAGCCGGATTCCTGTCAAGCACCTATCCTGAGGAGGTGCTCGACGACACCCGCTCCGGTCCGGGCGGAGCTCCGTCTCCCTCCGCGAGAGGGGAGGCTCCTCGCCGTGTCACACGTCAGCGCCAGGAGGTTCTTGATGCCATCCAGGCATCGGATCGGTTCCTCTCGGCTCAGGAAATCCATGTCCTCTTGCTTGGCAGCGGGAGTGAGGTCGGACTGACCACGGTTTATCGCACGCTGCAGCGACTCAGCCATGAAGGCGTCATTGACGTGCGCTCCTGGGAGGATGGACAGACACGTTACCGACGTTGCGGATCTCTCACTGGAGGGCACGTCCACTTGGTCTGCCGCGTCTGCGCGAATGCCATGGAACTTTCAGACACGGCCCTGTGGTCAGGCCTCGGTGACGGCCTAGAGGCGAAAACGGGATATGCCGAGATTCGGCCCTATCTTGAATTCCTTGGAGTCTGTCCCGCGTGCCAGCGCTCCTCGATGCGTTCGGCCATCGCCTAACGGGCCGCATAGTCCAGTGCGGTCATCCTGCCCGTTGACCCCGCTTCCATCGGAAAACATGGATGGTCAATTCATCAGGAATCGGCGAAATACCGGGACCCCCTGTCATGACCCAGTCGACCAGCGCGGCGAGTGCACCTGCTGATCCCGACCATCCCAACCAAGTGCCGCGCGCCCCACGTCTGCGGCCCTCGCGGGACGGACGCACCACGACGACGTCACGGCGATCACACGGCCCTAGGCAATCGCTCGTACTGATAGACACGTCTGGTAGACGTCTCCTGAGATCTTCCAGCCAGTCTCGAGCCGCCTCTCGGTCATCGGTGCCGCAGCAGCAACCACGGCACACCGTGAGGGCACACTTTCCGTGATCCGCTACCACGGCACGCAAGCAACCTGGCCCGTCGCGGCGATGGCAAACACTCGCGAGCCATCGGGGGCCCAGGCAACATCACGCACGAGTCCGTCGCACTCAAAGGCTACTTCCTCCGGCTTCAACGCTCGTTCGGGTATGCCATCCGCGGCACGATGCATGGTCACCTGACCAGAACGCCAGCCGGTCGCGAGCACGGCTTCGCTGGGATGCCACGCGAATGATTCGGGCCAGTCAGTAGTGCCCGGCGGGCATTGGGATGCAGCGGAGACGCACAGCGCAGGAGCGCGACCCCGGGGGCCCTTGCCGGAAAAGTCCCAGATGCTGACTTCCGGCGCTCCGTCATTGGCTAGCCAGCGCCCACTCGCGTCAAAGGATGCATGCGCGATCTTTGAGGGGTACCCCTGCATCTCGAGCCGCGTGTCCTTGTCAGTCCTGAAGACTTGCAGGGATGAGTCCTGATTGCCCGAGACAATCCATCGACCGTTCGGCGTCACTGCGAGCGCCAGTAGCGATCCGGTGAAGCTCAAGAGCCGGTCATCGCCGTGCGGCCTCGGCTCGAAGAGGTGCACTCCTCCGTATGTGGCAGCTGCAAGCCGCCGCCAACCGCCCAACCAGGCAACATCCGAGACGGTGCTTGCCAACGAGGGCGACTCCCACAGATGTTCACCCGCTCCACTCACGACGAGTGCCTGACGCCCCGCTGCCACGGCGAGACGATCGCCATGAGCCCACTTGGCCGCGGAGCACCAGCGCCCACCAACGACGCGGCGCGCATCTCCCGCCGCGTAGTCCCAGATCCAGGCTCCCGTCGAACCCACGAGGGCAAGCCGATGACCGTCCGGATCGAACGCGCACCCGGTGAGAGTGTCATCGAGATCCATTCGCGCGACCACTCCACCCACAAGAGCATCGAAGACAAGGGCGTCTCCCTCGGCCGTAGCTACGGCGACGACCTCCCCCGCCGCATCCACGGCGACAGGGGCGTTCTCAACTCGAGCCTGCCAGTAGAGCCCGGTCACGCTGTGGGCCTGCGAGTGAGTCGTCATGACAGGAGGCAACGGGCGAACCCGTCCTCAAGTTGGTCACGGTCCAGATTTCGGCCGATGAACACCAGCCGGCTTGACCTCGGAGCATCGCCCCATGGCGCACCTTCGGACGCGTCAAGGAGCATATGGACGCCCTGGAAGACAAAGCGGTTATCTGACCCCTCCATCGACAGAATCCCTTTGGACCGGAAGATATCCACGCCCTGGGTGACGAGAAGCTCCCGAAGCCATGACATAAAGGCATCTCGGCGCACAGGCTGCCTGGATTCAATCCCCACGCTCGTCACGGAAAGATCGTGCATGTGATCGCTTTGCTCCAGGAACGTTGGATCTGTTTGCAGGATTCGATCGAGGTCAAATGCGCCGACATCGAGGACCTGGGAGAGCGGAACATCAGCGAAGGTGGCGGGCAGAATCTCAGCAACCGCGTTGATTCCTCGGATCCGCTCTTCCAGCATGACGATGTCCTCGGCACTCGCTAGGTCGGTCTTGTTCAGCACGATGCGATCAGCGAATGCCACCTGCTCAATGGACTCGTTTTCGACTCCCTCAGGCTTGACCTCGTCGAGGTGCTCCAGTGCGTGACGAGCGTCTACGAGCGTCACAATTGCATCCAGCCGACAGTGTTCGCGCATGTCGTCATCGACGAAGAATGTCTGGGCGACAGGAGCCGGATCGGCCAATCCGGTCGTCTCAATGAGTATGCGGTCAAACTTGTCGCGCCGCTTCACGAGCGTTCCTAGGATACGAATGAGATCTCCGCGAACGGTGCAGCAAATGCACCCGTTGTTCATCTCGAAGATTTCCTCTTCGGAGTCAATGATGAGAGCATCATCAATACCCACTTCGCCGAACTCGTTTTCGACCACGGCGATGCGCATCCCGTGATTCTCCTTGAGCACTCGATTGAGAAGCGTCGTCTTGCCCGACCCAAGAAAACCTGTCAGGACGGTGACAGGGATGCGCGCATCGTTTGCCATGGTCAGCGTCTCAACGCGCGGTCAAGATTGGCCAGCATAGCCTCTTGCCAGGCCACGAATGTCGCGTAATTGGGCGGGACTGTCTCCGTCACCTTGACGACCGGAATGCCCTTGTCCTTGGCGATCTTCACCATCTTCTTGGCGACGGGATCGGATGTCTGGGTGTTGAAGATGAGTACGTCCACCTTCTTGGCCTTGAGGAGGGCCTTGAATTCCCGGGCACTGGCATTGGTCTGAGGGCGGTCGTTGAGCGAATTGGTTTCCCAGGCTGACGGAGTCATGTCCTCCAGCATGGCCGTGGCAGCCATGTAGTTGAAGATCGTCTCGGTGGCGGCGTACCGCAGCGGGGGCTCGCCAACCGGTACCGAGCGAACGGCCTCAAGGTAGCCCTCAAGGGGCCCCGACTGATAAGCCGACAGCCGATTGAGGAAGTAGTCCTTGGCCTTGGGGCGCGCCTCAAGGAGCGCCCCGGTGATCACGCGCGTGGAGAGAAAGACGTAGTCGGGGCTGTACCAGAGGTGGGGATTGGCACCCACCTGCACGCCGACTCCTTCCCCGAGGACCACGACGGTAGCCTCGGGTGCGTACTCCTGCGCAGCCTGCTGCGCCCAATCGTCGTAGCCCACGCCATTGACCACCACCATGTCGGCACCCGCGAAGCGCTTCTTGGCCTTCGCATTGGGGACGTAGTCATGCGGATCGATGTTGGGGTCGGTGAGAATCTGCACCACCTTGGCGCAGGAACCGGCCAGTTGGCGCGTGATGTCCCCCCACTGGTTGACGCTGACCACGACACGCAGTGGCTTTGCAGGGCAGGAGGACCGCTCAGAGGCCGCAGCGGGGGAAATCCACGCGGCAGCGCCGGCCAGTCCCATTGCCGCCGCCAATGCTGCGGCGACGAGGCTCCGAAGGGGGCGGGTGGTCATGTGAGCTCCTTGATATGTGGCGGTGACCTTGTGGTGCCGGCCCGAATCGCTATCGCGAGACGAGGCGAGCGAGGGCGAACTGACCCCAGCGTCAGGGCCACCCCATGACCCGGGCCGGCTCGCCGACTATAGCCTTAATGAAAATGTCTGTCAATAAGCCCCTGGATGGTCCCGCCGGGAACTCCTACTCGTAGGGGTTCTTGGGCTGGGGGACTTCCACGAGGTCGATGACCTCGATCAGCGGGATTGCCGTGTCGTTCTTGGTGCCGCCACCCGGCACCCAGCGACCCGTCATCGTGACCCAGGTGTCCGCCGGTAGGTCCGGCGTATTGAGCACCTTGACCTTGGAGGCGATGGCGTCGGCCGCGCAGCAAGCCACCGCCATGCGGGTGATCCACCAGCCGCCCTCTGGATCGGGGGTGACGAAACCGGTCATCTCCACGGTGCGACCCTCGAGCGTCAGCCCGTCGTCCCAGACCGCGCGACCCACGTACTCGGCGACAGTGACCTGAGCCGGATCGCCAGGAGGCAGCGGCGGAGCCTTCGCCGCCTGGGGCGGGGCCGAATTCGCCACGTCGCGAGCAGCCGCGTAGGCGCCGAGCGCGGGTGGGGCGATCAGGAAGATCGCGAGCACGGGCAGCAGGAGGAGCCAGGCAGCGCGGGGGCCCCCGTGCCCATGACCATGCCCATCGTCGTCTTCATGGGCACCGTCGTGCCCCTGGGCACCGGCATGCTCATGCGGGCCGTCGTGCGGGGTCTCCTCATCGTCAGCGGCGCGGCCCTTGCGCAGGCTGTCGATGAGCGCGAGCACGCCGAGGACAACCAGGGCGCCACCTGAGAGCAGGAGCCATGGCTTCATGACCTCCTTGACATAGTTGAGGTAGGTGTCGCCGATGGTGATGCGCAGGATGGCGCCGCCGACGAGGATGAGGACGATGGCCTGTACGTCGCGTCTCATGTGAGCAGCCACCAACCCACGAGCAGGCTGAAGATCACCGCGAGCACGAAGGTCGTCGGCGCGAAGCGCGTGGCGAACTTGGTGCTGAAGGTGCCCGCCTGCAGCGAGATGAGCTTGAGGTCAACCATGGGACCGACGACGAGGAAAGCGAGCTTGGCGGTGAGCGAGAACTCCGTGAGGCTCGCGGCGACGAAGGCGTCAGCTTCCGAGCAGATGCTCAGCAGCACGGCGAGGCCAGCGAGGACGAGGACCGACAGGATCGGCTGGTCCGCCACGGCCGAGAGCCACTGCTGGGGCACGAGCACGTTGAGCGCCGCGGCAAAGAGCCCGCCAATGACGAGGAATCCGCCCGCGTGCAGGAAGTCATGCGTCGCCGTGAGCCGGAAGGTATGCCAGGGGTTCGCGCCGACCAGGTGGTCGCGGGGCCCGATGCGCAGCCACTTGGCCTTGCCGAATCGCAGCCAGAGCCAGCCCATGATGACCGCGGTGGCGAGTGAGGCGATGAAGCGCGCGACCACCATCATCGGCTCACCGGGGAAGGCCACGAAGGTCGAGGCAAGCACGATCGGGTTGATCGCGGGGGCGGAGAGCAGGAAGGCAAGGGCCGCTGCGGGAGCTACACCGCGCGACATCAGGCCATTGGCCACCGGCACTGACGCGCACTCACAGCCAGGCAGCACCGCACCCGCGGCCCCGGCGACCGGCACCGCCAGCACGGGGTTCTTGGGTAGCGCCTTCTTCCAGAAGGATGCCGGGACGAAGGCCGCGATCGCCCCGGAGAGGACGACACCGAGCACGAGGAAGGGCAGTGCCTGGACGACGATCGACACGAAGATCGTGGCACCGGTCTGGAGAGCCGGATCGTCGAAGAGCCCCACGAGCCAGCGCTGCCCCACAATGAGCACCACGAGGCCGACAGCGAGGATCTCCAGGCTGCCGGGGCGATACCCCTGGCGCTGCTCCGAAGGCGCTGTCATGGCGTCACCTCGGACCGGTGGACCTCGGGATTGGGCACCGCTCCACCGTAACGCCGGTCGCGCGAGGCATAGAGCTCACACGCCTGCCACAGATGGCGGCGATCGAAGTCCGGCCAGAGCGTGTCGAGGAAGACCATCTCGGCGTACGCCGACTCCCATAGCAGGAAGTTGCTCGTGCGCTGCTCGCCCGAGGACCGCACGAAGAGGTCGACATCGGGCATGTCCGGCTCGTAGAGGTGACGGGCGATCATGCGCTCATCCACGCTGTCCGGATCGATGCGGCCCTCGGCCACGCCCCGCGCGATGGCCGCTGCCGCGTCGGCGATCTCGGCGCGGCCGCCGTAGTTGACGCACATCGTGAGCGTGAGCACGTCGTTGTCCTTCGTGAGCTCCTCGGCGTACTCCAGCTCCCTGATCACGCTCTTCCACAGTCGCTTGGGACGCCCTGCCCAGCGCACCCGCACGCCCATCTCATGCATCTCGTCGCGGCGCCGGTGCACGACGTCGCGGTTGAAGCCCATGAGGAAGCGCACCTCGTCGGGTGAGCGCTTCCAGTTCTCGGTGGAGAAGGCATAGGCCGACAGCCACCGGACGCCCATCTCGATCGCCCCATGGACGCAATCGAGGAGCGCGAACTCCCCGGCCTCGTGGCCCGCCGTGCGCGGCAGGCCACGCTCCTTGGCCCAGCGACCATTGCCGTCCATGACGACCGCGACATGCCGGGGGACGAGGTCTCGGGGGATCACCGGAGGCCTCGCGCCGCTCGGGTGCGGGGTGGGCGCGGCGTACGTCGGCACTCCCCCATCCTCGCATCGCCGATGTCCCCGGCCCCCGAGCCGCCCACTCCGCGCGCGTCCCGCTTCTCGCTCTCCCGGATTTCTATGGTCAGGATGTGCCACCGGGTGGCGCTTATCGACCACAGAACGCGCCCGTGGAGCGGCGCCTAGCCGCGGTCGACGAGCGGCAGTGAGCGCAGCCCCCGCTCGATGTGCCACGTGACGAGGGCAGCAGCCAGCCCGCTTGCCTCCCGGCGGTGCCGCGGATCGCTGGCGTCTGCGACAGGCCAGTCACCGGAGAGCAGCGCACCGAGGAGTTCGAGGGTCTCGGCGGCGGGACGCGCACTGCCCGGAGTCCGGCAGGTCTCGCACAGCGCCCCTCCGCCGCTCACGGCGAAGGCGCGATGGGGTCCGGGTGCTCCGCAGCGCGCACACTCGGCGAAGGACGGCGACCACCCGGCGATGGCCAGTGATCGCACGAGGAAGGCGTCGAGCACGAGCGACGGATCATGCGTGCCGGACACGAGCGTGCGCAGGCCACCGATGAGGAGCAGATACTGCTGCACCGCAGGCTCGCGCTCGATCGGCGTGAGTCGCTCGGCCGCTTCCAGCATCGCAGTGCCCGACGTCCAGCGCGGGTAGTCGGCGGAGAGCGTTGCTCCGTGTGCCGCGAGCGACTCGACCTGGGTCACCGTGTCGAGCGAACGGCCCTCGTGGAGCTGGATGTCGATGTGCCCGAAGGGCTCAAGCCGGGCACCGAAGCGACTGCCGGTACGCCTCACCCCTTTGGCCACGGCCCGCACCCGGCCGTGCGCTCGACTGAGGAGCGTGACGATGCGGTCGGCCTCACCCAAGCGCTGGGTGCGCAGGACGATCGCCTCGTCACGGTACGTCGGCACGGCTCACTCTCCTCGTACCCATCCTGGCAGTCCTAGAAGCCGAGGCGGCGCAGCTGGCGCGGGTCGCGCTGCCAGTCTTTGGCAACCTTGACACGCAGGTCGAGGAAGACAGGTGTGCCCAGGAGCGCCTCGATGCCCCTACGCGCGGTGGTGCCGACCTCCTTGAGTCGCGCACCCCCCTTGCCGATGACGATGGCCTTCTGGCTGTCGCGCTCGACGTAGACAATCGCGTGGATGTCCAGCAGCGGGCGGTCCTCGGGCCTGTCCTCGCGCAGCGCCATCTCCTCGACGATCACAGCGAGGGAGTGGGGCAGCTCGTCGGAGAGCCCCTCGAGGGCGGCCTCCCGGACGAGCTCGGCCACGAGTGTCTCCTCAGGCTCATCCGTCGACTCGCCATCGGGATAGAGCGCAGGCCCCTCCGGTAGCTGCGCGACGAGCAGGTCCGCGAGCAGCCCGACGTTGTCCCCGGTGACGGCGGACACGGGCACGATCTCGGCCCACTCGAGCTTCGCGCGCCCGCCGAGTGCGGCCGCCTCGGCGAGGCGCTCGGCCACCTGGGCGGGCGACGCGGCATCCGCCTTCGTGACGACCGCGAAGGTTGCACGCGCCCCGCCACGGCGGGCCTTGGCGAGTTCGCTCGCGATGTAGGTGTCGCCGGCGCCGACCTTCTCGGTCGCCGGCAGGCACAGGGCGGCCACGTCGACGCTAGACCACGCCTCGCGCACGAGGTCATTGAGGCGCTCGCCGAGCAGGGTCTTGGGCTTGTGGAGCCCCGGGGTGTCCAGCACCACGAGTTGAGCATCGGGCCGCGTCACGATGCCGCGCACGACGTGGCGCGTGGTCTGCGGCCGGCGCGAGGTGATGGCGACCTTGGTGCCGACGAGCGCATTGGTGAGCGTGGACTTGCCGGCGTTGGGCCGCCCGACGAGGCAGGCCAATCCCGAGCGATGGTCGGTCATGACGCGCTCCTGCCCTCGGCTACCCCGAGCACTCCCAGGCCCACGATGACCAGCGCACAGCCCAGGACACCGAGGGGACCGAGGACCTCTCCGAGGACGAAGACCCCGAGCAGCGTGGCGAAGACCGGCTCGGCGAGGTTGAGGGTGGCGATGTGCCCGGGCTGCAGGGCACGCAGGCCCATGCCAAACAGGACGTAGGCGAGAGTGGTCGTGGCAAGCCCGAGCCACAGGATGAGCAGCAGCGACGACCACGACATCCACCACGTCCCCGAGGCGAGGAAGACGGGGATGAGCAGCAGGCCGGATACGGCGAACGACGCGGCGAGCACGTGGGTTGGCTGCTCGCCCTCGCGTGCGAAGCGCACACCGAAGACGGTGTAGAACGCGTACGACGCGCCGGCGAGCAGGCCGAAGACGATGCCGAGCACGTCACGCCCATCCCCGGCCCCGACGGTGAGCAGGGTGACCCCCACGATCGCAAGCGTGGTCGAGACAAGCCAGACGTAGCCGGGAGCACCCTCGCGCATGGCCCAGCCCAGGATGCCCGCCATGAATGGGGTGAGCGCGAGGCTGGCCAGCGTGCCGACCGCAACTCCGGTGCGACTCATGGAGAGGAAGAAGAAGACCTGGTACGCCGCCACGGTGAGGCCCATCGCCCAGATGATCGGCATGCGCCACAGCCGAAGCAGCGCCTCGCGCCCCTCCGCCGTGCGCGATGCCCAGGCGACCAGACCGGCCGCGCCGACGATAAGACGAGCGGCTGCGGCCCCGGGTGCAGGAGCCGTGGGCTGGAGCAGCGCACGAGCTGTGCCTGACGTGCCGAAGAGCGCCGCGGATCCGAGCACGGCGGCCGCCGCCCCGCGACGCTCCTGCGCCGTCGCGACCGTGGTGCTCATGCGCCGGCAGTAAGAGTCGAGACGACCGTGCCGTCGGGCGCGCACAGGTGCACGATCACACGCGGGCCACCAAGATCAGCAAGTGCCCGGCGGCCATCGTCATCCGCAGGCTCGTCGCCGACGACGACGGCCGCCTCCGCGCCTCGTGCGCCAGCAGCGACGGCTTGAGCAACCGCGAGCTGTAGTGCGCTGATCTCCAGAGACGGCAGGGTGACGTCGGCGGCAGAGTAGGTGCGCCCCGTCTCGTCGCGGACAGCGGCGCCACGCGCCACACCGACACGTCCACGCGCACCGCGCGCCAGCGTGATGAGTTTGGCGTCTTCCGCGGACAGGGGCTCAGTCGTCATCGTCGATTCCGATCCACTTGGCGGCGTCGGCCTGCGTGCTGGGCTCGACACGCACGGCCAGGACGCTGCCGATGCGATTGCGCCGCCCCATGCCCTGCTCGGCTGTCAGACGCCAGCCGTCGACCTCGATCGTCGCGCCGGGGATGGGAACGCGACCAAGGCGCTTGCCCATGAGGCCCAGAATCGTGTCGACACCTTCGTCTTCAGACTCCACGTCGATGTCGATGAGATCCGCGAAGTCATCGACATGCATGCGCGCACTCACGCGGACCGAGTCGTCATCGAGCCGGGCCACTTCGGGCGCAGCCGTGTCGTACTCGTCGTCTATCTCCCCGACGATCTCCTCGAGGACGTCCTCGATGGTCACCAGACCCGCGGTGCCGCCGTACTCGTCGACCACGATGGCCATGTGGGTGCGTGCTGCCTGCATGTCCTTGAGCAACTCGTCGACCTGCTTGCTGTCAGGGACCATGAAGGCAGGGCGCATGAGCGACTCAACCGTCTCAGTCTGCTCGGCATCGCGCCGATCGAAGACACGTCGCACCACATCCTTGAGATAGACGATCCCAATGACGTCATCGGAGTTCCCACCGATGACGGGAATACGCGAGAAGCCGGAGCGGAGGCCCAGGGACAGCGCCTGGCGCAAGGTCTTGTGGCGCTCGATGTAGATCATCTCCGTGCGTGGCACCATCACCTCGCGCGCAAACGTGTCACCGAGCTCGAAGACGGAGTGGATCATCTGCCTCTCGTCGTCCTCGATGAGGTCCTCGGCCTCGGCTATGTCGACCAGTTCGCGCAGCTCCGCCTGAGTCGCGAAGGGGCCCTCGCGGTAGCCACGCCCCGGCGTGAGTGCGTTGCCGATCACGATGAGCAAGGTGGCAAGGGGGCCGAGGATGCCCGCGAGCAGGCTGGCCACGCCGGCCGAGCGCAGGGCGATGCGATCAGCGTGCTGACGGCCGAGCGTGCGCGCCGCGACTCCGAGCACGACGTAGTTGACGACCACCATGATCGCCACGACGACGAGCAGGGCGAGCCACACGGGCCAGCCGCGGTCCTCCTGCAGGACGGTGATGCCGACATCGGATACGAGCACGATCGCGGTCACCGATGCGATGGTGGAGAGGAAGAGCAGCACGTTGACGAAGCGAGGGCGATCGGAGACAACGTCAAGGAGCCGAGCGCTCCCGCGCACTCCGTCGCGCAGCAGATCCTCCACGCGTCCGCGCGACACACGGCCGATCGCGGTCTCGGCCATAACAAGGAGAGCGGCAAGGACGACGAGTACGACGGCGAGGAGGACCAGCCAGAGATCGGTGCTCATCGGGGCACCGCCAGCCAGTCCCGGAGCAAGTCGGCCTGCAGGGCGAACATCTCCTCGTGCTCCTGCGGCTCCGCGTGATCGTGGCCCAGCAGATGGAGCACGCCATGGGTGAGCAGCAACGCGATCTCCACGTCGACGCCATGGCCGGCGACCTCTGCCTGCTTGGCCGCCACGGCCGGGCACAGCACGATGTCGCCGAGGATGCCCTCGACGCGTGGGCCGGACGGGTCACCCGCGTGCAGGTCGTCCATGGGGAAGGACATCACGTCGGTCGGTCCCGGCTCGTCCATCCACTCGACGTGCAAGCGTGCCATCTCCTGCTCATCGACTAGCACGATAGACAGGTCAGCATCGGCAGACAGATGCAAGCGGTCGAGGAGGAACGCCGCTTGGCGCTGAAGCGCCTCCGTGTCGACCCACTCCGCAGCCGAGGAGTCGTCGATGTCGATGGACACGGGCTACGCCCTGCGCGGACCGCGGTGCGGCGCGGCCGGGCGCAGGCCCACGGTGGCGTCGTAACGGCCATAGGCCTCGACGATCTCGCCGACAAGCCGATGCCGGACGACATCGGCGGACGTCAGCGTGCAGAAGGCCACGTCGTCGATGCCGCCGAGGATGTCCTGCACGACCGACAGGCCCGAAGTGGTCGACGAGGGAAGGTCCACCTGAGTCACGTCGCCCGTCACGACCATCGTGGAGCCAAAGCCCAGTCGGGTGAGGAACATCTTCATTTGCTCGGCCGTGGTGTTCTGCGCCTCATCGAGGATAATGAAGGCATCGTTGAGCGTGCGCCCGCGCATGTAGGCCAGGGGCGCGATCTCGATGGTGCCACCCGTGATGAGTCGCGGGATGGAATCGGGATCGAGCATGTCGTGCAGGGCGTCGTAGAGGGGACGCAGGTAGGGGTCGATCTTCTCCGACAGGGTGCCCGGGAGGAAGCCCAGCCGCTCACCAGCCTCGACAGCCGGGCGCGTGAGGATGATGCGCGTCACCTTCTTGGCCTGCAGAGCCTGCACTGCCTTGGCGACAGCAAGGTACGTCTTACCGGTGCCTGCGGGTCCGATGCCGAAGGTGACCGTGTGCGTGTCGATCGCTTCGACGTAGCGCTTCTGGTTGAGCGACTTGGCGCGAATCGTGCGTCCACGCGAGCTGAGGATATTGGTCGAGAGCACCTCTGCCGGCCGGGTGCCCGCGCGGAGCAGCGCGATGCTGCGCTCAATCGATTCGGTGGTGAGTCCCTGGCCGGTGCGCAGGACAGCAAGCATCTCAGCGACGAGGATCTCAATGAGACCGACATCATCGGCCGAGCCGCTGAGTCGGATCTCATTGCCTCGGACGTGGATGTCTGCGTCAGGGAAAGAGGACTCCATGATGCGCAGCAACTCATCCCCCGGCCCGAGCAGCGCAACCATCGGCTGCGACGCCGGGACGGTGATGGTGGCCTGAGAGGAAGTGCTCATGTGAGGGTCATCCTAGCGTCAGCCGGGCGGCCAGCCGAGTGGACGACCGCCGAGCATGTGGATGTGGGCATGGCCTACGGACTGACCGCCTTCGAGGCCGGTGTTTGCCACCAGTCGGTGACCCGTCTCCGCGACGCCCTCCTCGCGTGCCACCCGTGCTGCGAGGGCGAGCATTTCGGCAGCCAGCGCCGGATCCGCCTCCGAGACGGCAGGCACATCAGCATGGTGATCGGCGGGGATCACGAGGACATGCACGGGAGCCTGAGGCTGGATGTCACGGAAGGCGAGGGCGCGGTCGGTGCGCGCGACGACGTCCGCGGGGATCTCGCCCGCA
>Ga0169931_10002923_pt1 | contig 27512 bp, 30 predicted proteins | sample Kivu_15m_20L_FD_129675 | JGI IMG/M metagenome (GOLD analysis project Ga0169931, IMG submission 129675) | Freshwater microbial communities from Lake Kivu, Western Province, Rwanda to study Microbial Dark Matter (Phase II) - Kivu_15m_20L... | ecosystem: Environmental > Aquatic > Freshwater > Lake...
CCTCCGGCAACGGCTCCGCGCAGCATCTGGCCGGCGCGCTGTTCGAGGCGCTGGCCCAGGTCGACATGACGCACATCCCGTACCGTGGCGGCGGGCCGGCCCTGAATGACGTGATGGGTGGGCAAGTGCCGCTGTTCTTCGCCAACGTGGCGTCATCGCTCGGGCACATCCAGTCGGGCCGCCTGCGGGCCCTGGCGGTGACATCGAAGCTGCGATCGCGGGCGCTGCCCGACCTGCCATCGATGGAGGAAGCCGGTCTCAAGGGCTACGAGGTGCTCGAGTGGAACCCAGTGCTGGCCCCGGCTGGTGTGCCGGCTGCGGTGCGCGCCAAGCTGGCGGCTGCCATCCGCAAGGCGATGGCCGACCCCGAGGTTCTGGGCCGCGTGCGCACGCTGGGTGGCGAGGCCTTCGCCGGTGGCGAGGCCGAAGCCGCCGCCTTCCTCAAGGCGCAGCAGGCCCAGTGGGGCACGGTGGTGCGCGAGCGCCGCATCACGCGCGAGTGAACCAGCGGCGTCGCCCATGCCGTTATACGGGTCGGGCTGGGACTGCCATGTCCACGTCTTCGACGCCTCGGCGCCAGTGCGACCGGGCCACTATGTCCCGGCGCACCGCCCGCTGGGCGAGATCGAGCAGCTGGCGCAGCGGCACGGAGTCGGGCATCTGGTGCTCATTCAACCGAGCGTCTACGGTACCGACAACTCGGTGATGCTGCAGGCGTTGGAGACGGCACCCGGCAGACATCGGGGCGTCGCGGTGGTCGAGCCCGACATCGCGGACGACGAACTGGACCGCATGCATGCCGCGGGTGTGCGCGGCGTACGTTTCAATCTGGTGTCACCGGCGGGCCACTCCGGGAACGTGCGGTCGGATCTGCTGCAAATCGCGCCGCGGCTGCGCACCCGTGGCTGGCATGTCCAATGGTACCTGCGCGCCGAAGCCTTGCCGCAACTGGTGGCCTGGCAGGAGCGGACCGGGCTGTGCTTCGTTCTCGATCACCTGGCGGGTCTTGATGCCGGCCTGCCCGATGCGCACCCGGCCTGGGCTGCGGCAGAGGCACTCGCCAGTGGTGGGGCTTGGATCAAGCTGTCGGGGTGGTACCGGCTCGGTTCGTCCGCCCCATACACCGAGTTGTGGCCCCGCATCCGCCGTGCCGCCAAGCTATTCGGACCGCACACGGTCTGGGGTTCGGACTGGCCTCACACGAGCTTCTCGGCTAACGAAATGCCGGCTTACGATTCGACCCTTGCGCCGGTGCGTGAGTGCCTGGAAGCCGCACGGTCAAGTTCACTGCTATTCAGGCACGCCGCCGACCTATATCGATAAATGGACACCGTCGCCCTGGCTCGCCACCCAGCGGGCATGCCTCCGAACGACTCATCTAGAGTGGGCGGGGTGTCGCTCAAGGGTCGGGTGCAGGCTTTCGCTCCGCCCCGAAGAAAGTCAGCTTCAGCTCAGCAAGCCGGCGCTCACGGTACCCCTGTCAGCTCCGCTTTCCGCACTGCCTAGACACGGCCAGGGTCTCGCAGGCGTTCCGATTGACGGAATCCGTTCGGCGGATCACAATCGCGCATGATCTGCTCGTTCGCGTGCTCTGATACTGAGGCCTTGTTTCACAGCCGCCCGGTATCCCGCTTCCGCAACATCGAGCGCGTCGCGAGGCGGAAGTTGCTTCAGATCCACGCCGCCACCGAGCTGGCCAGCTTGCGCATCCCGCCAGGCAACCAGCTGGAAGCACTGAAGGCCGACCGCAAGAGCCAGCACAGCATTCGCATCAACGACCAGTGGCGAATCTGCTTTGTCTGGAAGACCGACGGGGCGCATCGGGTCGAGATCGTGGACTACCACTAGGAATACGGAACATGGCCAAGTTGCTCGAAGAGATTCATCCGGGTGAGATCCTGCTGGAGGATTTCATGAAGCCCATGGGCATCAGTGCTCGCCAGCTCGCGGCGGATATCGACGTCTCGCCCAGCCGGATCAGCGAACTGGTGAACGGCCAGCGCCCCATCACGGCGGACACTGCGCTCCGGCTCGGGTTGTTCTTCGGCATGGAGGCCAGGTTCTGGCTGAACCTGCAGTCCGAGTACGACATCCGTGTCGCCGATCGAGAACTGCGAGCCAAGCTTTCGCCGAGGATCCGCGTCTTTCAGCCGGCCGCGGGTTGATCATGTCGGGGTTGACGGTAAAAAGTCGTCCGGAAAAGCGATGCACGACATGCACTTAGCTTCGTTGGTGCCGGGTCGATCCGCGTGGTCGCCCGCGGGTCACAGCCAGGTTCGACGGAGCGCTCGCCAGTGCCCCAGGACTCGATAGACCTCGATAGATCTCGAAAGCTGGTCATCGTGGCGCCGATGGCTCTCGATAGATGTCGATCGATGGTGGAAGCTTCGCTCGGGGATCCCACTCGAAGTGGCGGTACTTCTGACGGTAAAACCAGCGCGGTTCCACGCGTTGACCAAGCAAATCAACGGCTTACAGAAGCCGTTGCCTCTCCCGTTGAGAGTGAGGTAGGCCCCAGGGCGCTGCCGATAGGCGCCGAGCCGTGCCTATCCCGATAGTCGATCACTCGGGGGGGGAAACGCCGCTGATGGAAGGATCGGCAGGGCGGGAGGCCCCCCGGCGGACAATGGCCCATGCCCCACCCCGATCACTCGTTCGACGTCCTTCCCCTGCCGCCGCCACCGCGGGCCACGCTGCGGCAACTGGGCTACCTGGGGATGACGCCGATCCAGGCGGCCGGCCTGCCACTGGCCCTGGCCGGCCGTGACCTCATCGCCCAGGCCCGCACCGGCAGCGGGAAGACCGTGGCCTTCGCGCTGCCGCTGCTGGCCAAGCTGGACCCGCGCCGCTTCGCCGTGCAGGCCCTGGTGCTGTGCCCCACGCGCGAGCTGGCCGACCAGGTCGCGCAGGAGATCCGCCGCCTGGCGCGCGCGGAAGACAACGTCAAGACGCTCACGCTGTGCGGCGGCAGCCCCATCCGCAACCAGCTGGCCAGCCTGGCGCACGGCGCGCACATCGTGGTGGGCACGCCGGGACGCGTGCTGGACCACCTGGCGCGCGGCACGCTGGCGCTGGACGCGTTGACCACGCTGGTGCTGGACGAGGCCGACCGCATGCTGGACATGGGCTTCGCCGACGACATCGCGCAGGTGGCCGAACGCTGCCCCAAGGTCCGACAGACGCTGCTGTTCTCGGCCACCTACCCCGAGGGCGTGGCGAAGCTCGCCGCCCGCTTCCTGCGCGACCCGCAGCAGGTGACGCTGGCCGAGCGCCACGCCGCCGGCCAGATCCGCCAGCGCTTCTACGAGGTGAGCGACAGCGAACGCCTGCCCGCCGTGGGGCTGCTGCTGCAGCATTTCAGGCCCGTCAGCACGCTGGCCTTCTGCAACACCAAGCAGCAGTGCCGCGACCTGGTGGCGGTGCTGCAAGCGCAGGGCATCGTGGCACTGGAACTTCACGGCGACCTGGAACAACGCGACCGCGACCAGGTGCTGGTGCAGTTCGCCAACCGCAGCTGCAGCGTCCTCGTGGCCACCGACGTGGCCGCGCGCGGGCTCGACATCGCGCAGCTGGAGGCCGTGATCAACGTCGACATCAGCCCGGACCCCGCCGTGCACACGCACCGCGTGGGCCGCACCGGCCGTGCCGACGAAGCCGGCTGGGCCTTCAGCCTCGCCAGCATGGACGAGATGGGTGCCGTGGGCCGCATCGACGAGATGCAGGGCACGCCCGGCGCCTGGCACCCGCTGTCGGAGCTGACGGCGCAGGCCGGCGCCGAGCCGCTGCGCCCGCCGATGGTGACCCTGCAGATCCTGGGCGGCCGCAAGGAGAAGATCCGCCCCGGCGACGTGCTGGGCGCGCTGACCAAGGACCTCGGGCTGCCCGGGGCACAGGTCGGCAAGATCGTCGTCAACGACTTCTCCACCTACGTGGCCGTCGAGCGCAGCATCGCCGACAAGGCCTTGCGCGGCCTGAACGCCGGCAAGGTGAAGGGCCGGTCCGTGAAGGCGAGGCGCTTGTGAGCGGTTTCGCTGCGCTGGGCCTATCCCCCCGGTTGCTGAGGGCGACCGCCGAACTGGGCTGGGCCGAGCCCACGCCCATCCAGGCCGCGGCCATCCCGCCCGCGCTGGCCGGCCGCGACGTGCTGGCCACCGCGGCCACCGGGTCCGGCAAGACCGGGGCGTATGCCTTCGCGGCGCTGCAGCGCATCGACGGCATCGCACGCCCCAGCCCGCGGCGCCCGCGCGTGCTCTTGCTGGTGCCCACGCGCGAGCTGGCGGCGCAAGTCTTCGAAGCCCTGCGCCCCGTGGAGCGCTGGCTCAGCGTGCCGGCGAAGCTGGTGGCGCTGTACGGCGGCGTCTCCATCAACCCGCAGCTGATGGCCCTGCGCGGCGGCGCCGACGTCGTCGTCGCCACGCCGGGGCGCTTGCTGGACGTGGCGGACAAGAATGCGCTGGACCTGTCGGGCCTGCACACGCTGGTGCTGGACGAAGCCGACCGCCTGCTCGACGGCGGCTTCGCCGACGAACTGGCGCGCGTGCTGGCGCTGCTGCCGGCGCGGCGCCAGAACCTGATGTTCTCGGCCACCTTCCCACCCGCAGTGGAAGCCCTGGCGCAGCGGCTGCTGCACGACCCCGTGCGCGTGGACGTGGGCCACGAGGCCGCGGCCGTGGCGACCATCGTCGAACGCGCCATCGCGGTGGACACGCCCCGGCGCACGCCGCTGCTGGCCCGGCTCGTCACGCAGGAAGACTGGCCGCGCGTGCTGGTCTTCGTCGCCACGCGCTACGCCTGCGACCACGTGGCCGACAAGCTGCGCCGCACCGGGCTGGCGGCGGCGGCCTTCCATGGCGATGCCAGCCAGGGCGCACGCACGCAGGCGCTGGCGGACTTCAAGGCCGGGCGGCTGCGCGTGCTGGTGGCCACCGACCTGGGCGCACGCGGCATCGACATCGCCCAGTTGCCCGTGGTCGTCAACCACGACCTGCCGCGCTCCACGGTCGACTACGTGCACCGTATCGGCCGCACGGCGCGCGCCGGCGAGCCGGGGCTGGCGGTGAGCTTCGTCAGCGCGGCGACGGAGGCGCACTTCCGCCTGATCGAAAAGCGCCTGGGCCGGCGCGTGCCGCGCGAGCAGGTGCCGGGCTTCGAACCGACCGAGACCGCCTCGCCCGCACCCGCCGCCGGTGGGGTGAAGGGCCGGCGGCCGAGCAAGAAGGACAAGCTGCGCGCGGGCCTGTGAACACCTTGGGCTGCAAGCCCTTCAGCGACTGTGGCCCCCGCCGGGTCCAACGCGCCCACCAGCCTCGCATGGCGCGCCCGTCGACGAAGCCCCCTTCCCGGGTGCGTCTGGGCGAGGCTTCTCAAGCCACGGGGCGTGCCACTTCGAAACAACCCTTGCCACGCCGCTTGGCCTCGTACATGGCGCGGTCGGCCCGTTCCAGCAGCTCCTTCGGTTCGGTCCCGTGGGCCGGGACGAGCGCGATCCCGATGCTGGCGCCGACCGTGAAGACCTCGTCGGCGACCCGGTGGGGCTTGCCCAGCGCGTCCAGCAGCTTGCGGCTCAGCGAGACAGCCAGCGCCTCGGTCTCGGCGGGCTCGAAGACGACGACGAATTCGTCGCCGCCGACGCGCGCGACCAGGTCGCTGGCGCGCACCTGGCTGCGCAGACGGTCTGCGACAGACTTGAGCAAGGCGTCGCCGACAGCGTGACCTCGCGTGTCGTTGACCGCTTTGAAGCCGTCCAGGTCGATCAGAAGGACTGCGCAGCCGGTACCGGCGCGCCGGCAACGCGCTACGGCGAGCAGGAGCTGCTCCTCCAGGTGCGCCCGGTTGGCGAGGCCGGTCAGCCCGTCGTGCAGCGCGAGGCGGCTGAGTTCCCGTTGACTGGCAAGCAGGTGTTCGTTGGCCCGGGCGAGTTCGGCCGTGCGTTCCGCGATGCGATCCTCGAGCCGCTTCTCGGCGTCCTGCAGGGCCTCGACCGCCGATCGTCGCGCTCGCAGTGCCTCTGCCTGCGCCCGTTCCTTTTCGTGGCGCAGTGCCTGGATGCGATCGGCCAGCGCAAGCGACAGCAGCATCATCTCGATGACGGAGCCCCACTGGATGCCGTACGAGGTCAGCGCGTTGGAGGGAACGAGGTCGAGCGCCCGCAGGCCGTAGGCCGTGAGTCCGAACTGGAAGACGAGGCTGGCGAAGACGAAGATGCGGGCGCCCGGCTGCCCTTTGTGCAAGGCGGCCAGGCCGGCCAGAAGGGAGCACATGGAGGCCACCGGCGCCAGCACCGCGATCATCTTGACGAAGGGGCCGGAATCCGTCGCGAATACGCCCAATGACGTGGCGAGGGCGGTGAACGCGACGACCTTGAGAGCGAGGTCCATGCGAGGCCCCCAGGCCCGCGTCTGCAGGAAGGCGCGTACGAACATCAGCGCGAAGAAGCCGTACAGGGACAAGCCGAAGAGCGGAAGCTTGTCCGCGGCCTGCGGCAGTTCGGGAAACAGGAATTGGTGCCCGAAACCGAGAACACCCAGCATCCCCAGCGCGAAGGTCGCGAGATTGGCCACGTAGGCGAGGTGGATGCGGTCCCGGACCGAGGCGAACAGCAGCAGGTTGTAGATGCCCAGGGTCAGCAGCACCCCGAAATACAAGGCGTGCGCGGCATACGCCCACTGGTCATGGTCCTGCAACGCGCGCGGCGACCAAAGCTTCAGCGGAACCGTCAGGCTGCCGCGCGACACCACGCGCAGGTAGACGGTCTGGACCTGCCCAGGCTCCAGGCGCAGCGGAAAGACGATGTTGCGGTGTTGCCAGGGGCGAGCACTGAAGGGCAGGGTGTCGCCGCTGGACAGCGGCACTTGCCCGGGCATGTCAACGGTGTGGAACTCGACCCGATCGAGCTGCGGGTAGGCCACCTCGAGAAGAGTGTCCAGGGGCTGCTCAGAGTCCGACCGAAGGACAAGACGCACCCAGAGCGCAGACGGGGTGAACCCAAGGTTCAGATCGCCCGAGCCCTGGACCCGCGTGAAGCGGCCCGACTTCGCGAGGGCGACGACGTCATCGATGGTCAGCTGCGCTGAAGCATCCTCCAGGTACTCCACCTGGGGACGCAGTTGCAGCGACTGAAGATCTGCCGGCACGGCCACCACGGCACCGGCGGGGCTGGCCAGCAAGCCCAGCCAGATCCCCAGGAGCAGGGCCGTGCGGCGCAGTCGCGCGGACAGCCCGGACACCGCGGCAATGATGCTGCGCATCTGCCGGCGCAGTGCTAACGCACCTCGTCGGGCAGTTCGATCTTGACCGCGAGCACCTCGAAGTCGTCCTGCTTCTCCAGGCTGACCTTGATGTCGTCGGGGGAGATCTTCACGTACTTGGAGATGACGGCGACGAGTTCCTGCTGCAGTTGCGGAAGGTAGTCGCCGCGCGACAGGCCGCGCCCCGACCGCTCGTGCGCCAGGATGATCTGCAACCGCTCCTTGGCGACCGTGGCGGTCTTCTTCTTCTCGCCGAGGAAGAACGACAGGAGGGACATGCGGCTCACCTCCCGAACAGGCGCTTGAAGAAGCCGGGCTTCTCGGCCTGCGTGAAGCGCATCGGCACCTGCTCCCCCAGGAAGCGGCTGATGACGTCGCGGTAGGCTTCGCTGACGTCGCTGCCCTTCAGGTGGATGGCGGGTACGCCCTGGTTGCTGGCGTCGAGCACCGTCTCGCTCTCCGGGATCACCCCGATGAGCGGGATGCGCAGGATCTCCTGCACGTCCTCCAGCGACAGCATCTGACCGCCGACCACGCGCGTGGGGTTGTAGCGGGTGATCAGCAGGTGCTCCTTGACCGGCTCGTCGCCCTCGATCGCGCGCCGCGTCTTCGAGGCCAGGATGCCGAGGATGCGGTCGCTGTCGCGCACCGAGGACACCTCGGGGTTGGTGACCACCAGGGCCTCGTCGGCGTAGTGCATGGCCATCAGCGCGCCGGTCTCGATGCCGGCAGGCGAATCGCAGACGATGTACTCGAAGCCCATCTCGGCCAGGTCCTTCAGGACCTTTTCCACGCCCTCCTGCGTCAGCGCCTCCTTGTCGCGCGTCTGGCTGGCCGCCAGGACGTAGAGGTTCTCGCACTGCTTGTCCTTGATCAGGGCCTGGTGCAGGTTCGCCTCGCCGTGGATCACGTTGACGAGGTCGTAGACGACGCGCCGCTCGCAGCCCATGATCAGGTCGAGGTTGCGCAGGCCGACGTCGAAATCGATGACGGCCGTCTTGTGCCCGCGCAGTGCCAGGCCGGAGGAGAAGCTCGCACTGGTGGTGGTCTTGCCGACCCCGCCCTTGCCGGAGGTGACGACGATGATCCTGGCCATCGGGATGTTTGTCCTTGTGAGGGGTTCGAAGAAGGGGTGTCGGATCTGGCTCTCAGGCCCCGAGGCGCTCGAGCAGGAGTTTCTCCCCCTCGAGCCTGACCTGCGCCGCCTGGCCCAGCACGGCCGCAGGCAGGGGGGTTTCGGTGGTGCGGTAGATGCCCGCCACGGAGACCAGCTGGGCCTCCAGGCAGGTGGTGTAGATGCGCGCGCCGGTGTCGCCCCGGGCGCCTGCCATGGCGCGGCCGCGCAGCGGCGCGTAGACGTGGATGTTGCCGTCGGCGATGACCTCCGCGCCGAAGCTGACGACGGCCAGCACGACGAGGTCGCACCCGCGCGCGTAGACGCGCTGGCCGGAACGCAGGGGCTTGTCGACCAACATCGTGGGGCTGCGGCCCGGGCTGGCGTCTGGGGCGGCTGCGGGGGGCGCCACGGGTGCAGCCTCGGGCGCAGGAGCTGGGGCGCTGGCGGCGGGGAAGGGCGCTGCGTCCAGCGCCTCGGCCAGCCCCGCCGCCCGCGCGGCCGCGGTGTGTGCGCTGCTGCCGCCCTGCACGGCGACGGGCCACATGCGGCAGGCGCGCAGGCGTTCGGCGATGCCTGCGACGTCCAGCACTTCGCTGCTTTCGCGCAAGGGGCTGAGGTCGATGACGACCGGGTCGCCGTCGAAGAGCCCACCCTGGCCGAAGCGGGCTGCCAGGGCAGCCTCCAGGGCGCCGAGGTCGGCCGTCTGCAGGCGCAGCGCCGGCAGCGTCCAGGCGGTGCTCTTCAGGTCGAAGGCGGGCTTGGCGGAGGAGGGCGGGGGCATGCGGTGGCGGGGGCGCGGAGCGTGGCGAACGGGGTCGACGGCTGGACCGCGCGCAGTGTAATGGGCGCCCGGCCTGCGGCCCGCCTCCTGGCGGCCTCAGACCGCACCGTACCGGCTCTCGCCCTGGGGGCGGGTTAAGCTGTCGGCCCGTGACCGAAACCGCGCCATCGGCGACCCCTGTCTTCTTTGCGGGCCCGCAGCCCGAGGAGGACGCCCTCATGCGGCTGGCCCTCGAGCAGGCCCGCCAGGCCGAGCGCGCCGGGGAGGTGCCCGTGGGGGCGGTGGTCGTCGTGCGCGACGGCGCGGAGCCCGCGGGCTGGCGCCTGCTGGCGGTGGGGCACAACCGGCCGATCTCGTCCCACGATCCCACGGCGCACGCCGAGATCGTCGCCCTGCGCGCCGCGGCCGCGTTGCGGGGCAACTACCGGCTGCCGGACTGCGAGCTCTATGTCACGCTCGAGCCTTGCGCGATGTGCGCGATGGCCCTGCTGCACGCGCGCCTGCGACGCGTCGTCTACGGCGCGTCCGATCCCAAGACCGGGGCCGCGGGTTCGGTGCTCGACGTCTTTGCGCAGCCGCAGCTCAACCACCAGACCACCGTGCGCGGCGGCGTGCTCGGCGCGGAGTGCGGTCAGTTGCTGCGCGATTTCTTCGTGGCGCGGCGCGCGCGCAGACCCGGTGTTGCCGAAGGGGATGGACGATGACGACGCCGATGCCGCTGACCGTGTTCTCACCCTCCGGCGTCGTGGCCCAGCCGCCCGCCTTGCGGCGCGCCGTGCGGCGCCTGCGCGACAGTGGTTTCGATGCCCGGCTCGATGCCTCCGCGCTGGCGCGACACCAGCGCTTTGCCGGGGACGACGCCACGCGCCTGGCCGCGCTGCACCGGGTGGCGAGCGAGTCGCCCGCGGTCGCCATGGCCAGCCGTGGTGGCTATGGCTTGTCACGGCTGATCGACGCGATCGACTGGCCCCTGATCGCGCACAGCGTCGAGCGCGGCACGCGCTGGGTCGGCTACAGCGATTTCACGGCCTTCCACCTCGCGCTGCTGGCGCATGGGCGTAAGACCAGCTGGGCGGGCCCGATGGCCTTGTCCGGCTTCGGAGGCGAGCAGGTGGATGATGTCACGGCCGCGTGCTTCTGCGAGGCCATGTCGGGCGAACTCGAGGCCGTGGGCTTCCGCACCGAGCCCGGGTTCGACGGGCTGCAGGCGCGCGGCGTGCTGTGGGGCGGCAACCTGGCCATGGTCTGCAACCTCGTGGGCACACGCCACCTGCCGCGCGTGCGCGGCGGCATCCTGTTCCTGGAGGACGTGAACGAGCACCCCTACCGCGTGGAGCGCAGTCTGCTGCAGTTGCACCAGGCCGGCGTGCTCGAGGGGCAGAAGGCGGTGCTGCTGGGGGCCTTCACGGCCTGGCAGCCTTCGCCGCTGGACCGCGGCTACACCTTGAAGGGCGCCGTGGCGGCCTTGCGCGCGCGAACGAAGGTTCCGGTGCTGACCGGGCTGCCCTTCGGCCACGTGGCCACGCACGTCAGCCTGCCGGTGGGGCGCCGCGTCGAACTGGCGGTGCAGGGACGCGAGGTCCTGCTGGGGTGGTGAGGCCGCGCCGGGCGGCCTGGCTCAGGCTCGGGGGCTGAGAACTCTCAGCCGCTCACTTCGGTGGCAGCCGGATCGCGCCGTCCAGGCGGATGACCTCGCCGTTGAGCATGTCGTTCTCGATGATGTGGCGCACCAGCCTCGCGTAGTCCTCGGGGGTGCCCAGGCGGCTCGGGAAGGGCACGCCCGCGGCCAAGGCGTCGCGCACCTCCTGCGGCATGCTGAACAGCATCGGGGTGCCGAAGATGCCGGGCGCGATCGTCATGTTGCGGATGCCGTTGCGCGCCAGGTCGCGCGCGATCGGCAGCGTCATGCCGACGACCCCGCCCTTGCTGGCGGCATAGGCCGCCTGCCCGATCTGGCCGTCGTAGGCGGCGATGCTGGCGGTGGAGATCAGGACGCCACGCTCGCCGGTGGGCTCGGGCTCGTTGCGGCACATGGCCTCGGCGGCGAGCCGGATCATGTTGAAGGTGCCGACGAGGTTGACCGCGATCGTCTTCTCGAAGGCGCCCAGTGGATGGGCTCCGTCGCGGCCCACGGTCTTGACGGCCGGCGCGATGCCGGCACAGTTGACGAGACCGGCGAACTTGCCCAGCCCCAGCGCGGCCGCGACCGCGGCGCGACCATCGGCCTCCTGGCTGACATCGCAACGCACGAAGACGCCGCCGATCTGGCCGGCCACCGCCTGCCCCTTGTCGACCTGGAGGTCGGCCACGACGACCTTGCCGCCGCAGGCTGCGAGCATGCGGGCCGCCCCTTCGCCCAAGCCGGAGGCGCCGCCCGTCACGATGAATGCCTTGCCTGCGATGTCCATGTGCCTGCTCCGTCGTTCCCGCCTGCTTCAGCCCGCCAGGGCTGCCATCGCCCGGGCCGTGATCGCGTCCACGGCGCCCTCGCCCGAGATGCGCGCGTAGCGCGGCGCCTGTGCGTCGCCGCTGGCCGCCCAGGCCGAGTAGTAGTCCACCAGCGGGCGGGTCTGGGCGTGGTAGACGGACAGGCGCTTCTGCAACGTTTCCTCACGGTCGTCGTCGCGCTGCACCAGCGGCTCGCCGGTGACGTCGTCGCGGCCCTCGACCTTGGGCGGGTTGAACTTGACGTGGTAGGTGCGGCCCGAGGGCAGGTGGGCGCGCCGCCCGCTCATGCGCTCGACGATGGCGCTGTCGGGGACGTCGATCTCGAGCACGGCGTCGAGCTTCACGCCGGCGGACTTCATCGCGTCGGCCTGGGGGATGGTGCGCGGGAAGCCGTCGAACAGGAAGCCGCGTGCGCAGTCGGGCTGGGCGATGCGCTCCTTGACGAGGCCGATGATGATGTCGTCGCTGACGAGTCCGCCAGCGTCCATCACCTTCTTGGCGGCCACACCCAACGGCGTGCCTGCCTTGACCGCCGCGCGCAGCATGTCGCCAGTGGAGATCTGCGGGATGCCGAAATGCGTGCAGAGCTGCGTGGCCTGCGTGCCCTTGCCCGCGCCGGGCGGCCCCAGAAGGATCAGTCTCATGGTCGTCCTCGGTTCTGTGCTGATGGAGCCGGGTGGGCAGGGGGCCGACTGTGCAGGTCTGAACCGGCTCTCGGGCACTCCCCACCGCAGCCGCGGGAGGTTACCACGCGACCCTTCGTGGAGCTTGCACTGAATTCAGGGGTGGCCCGGGGCTTCGGCGGCCACGAGCGCGCGCACGCGCTCCAGGTCCTCGGGCGTGTCCACGCCGGTGGCTGGAGCCTCGTGCGTCACGTGCACGGCAATTCGGTGGCCGTGCCAGAGCACACGCAGTTGCTCCAGCGCCTCGGTCTTCTCCAGCGGCGCTGGTGTCAGCGCCGGGAAGCCGCGCAGGAAGCCGGCCCGGTAGGCGTACAGGCCAAGGTGCCGCAGCGGCGCCGGGTGGGTGGGCAGTGCGTCGCCGGGACCGTCGCGCCAGAAGGGGATGGGCGAGCGGGTGAAGTACAAGGCCCGCTGCGCGGCGTCGAGCACGACCTTGACGACATTCGGGTTGCGCCATTCGGCCACGTCGCTAACCGGGTGCGCGACGGTGGCGACGACGCATTCGTGCCGCTGCGTCAGCAGTTCGGCGCAGCGGCCGATCAGGCCAGGCGGCACGAGCGGCTCGTCCCCCTGGACGTTGACCACGACGTCGTCGCCGTCCAGGCCGAGCAGCGTGCAGGCCTCGGCCAGGCGGTCGCTGCCACTGGGGTGGTCCTCGCGCGTCATCAGTGCCTGCACGTCATGCGCGGCACAGGCCTGGACGATGCGCGCGTCATCGGCGGCGACGACGACGCGCAGCGCGCCGGACAGGGCCGCCTGGCGTGCGACACGCACCACCATGGGCGCCCCGCCGATGTCGGCCAAGGGCTTGAGCGGCAGGCGCACAGACGCCAGGCGCGCAGGGATCAGGACCGTGAATGCCATGAGGCGCGGAGCGGTGTGGGCCGGCGCAAGCTGGGGGCCGTCAGGCTGGCACGCCGCCGGGAGCGGGCGCGTCGAGGCTGCGCGCCTCGGACTCGAGCATCACCGGGATGCCGTCACGGATCGGGAAGGCCAGGCGATCCGCGGCGCAGGTCAGCTCGGCAGGCCGCAGATCCGCGTCACGCACGAGTTCCAGCGGACCCTTGCAGATCGGACAGACCAGGAGTTCGATCAGGCGGTGATCCATGGGTGCGGGGGGCAGGTGAGGGCAGGGCGGCGAGCACCGCCGCGATGACGGGCAACGGCAGTTCAAAGTCTAGCGCGGCCACGTGGATGCGCCCGGCATCGGGCGCATCAGGGCGGATCTTCACGGCGTCTTTCTCTGTCACGATCACAGGCTCGGCGCCGTCAGTCCAGGGGCGGGGGCTGAATTGCGCATGATCCGGCAGCGCCAGGCGACGCAACTGCAGGCCGGTGGCCTCGAGCATGGCGAAGAATCGCTCCGGGTGCGCGATACCCGCTGCGGCAATGACCGGTCTGCCGCGCAGCGCGTCCAGCGCGGCCGCCGGCCACCGCGCCGGCTGCCCGCGCCACCAATCGGCCAGCGGCTGGATGGCGCCGAGTCGGGACATTGCGCAATGACCCGACAGAGGCGTGCTGGGGCTCGGCGCGTTGTAGACCACCACGTCGCGGGGTCCGAGCCGCCGCGGCAGGGGCTGGCGCAGGGGGCCGGCCGGCAGCACGCGCCCATTGCCCGCGCCCCGCGCGTCGAACACCAGCACCTGCAAGGCGCGCGGTAGAGCCCGGTGCTGCAGACCGTCGTCGCTGATCACGACGTCGACCTCCGGGTGAGCCGCCAGCAGCGCGCGCGCGGCCTCGGCCCGCCGCCGACCCACCCACACGGGCGCCTGCGCCCGCCGGTGCAGCAGCAGCGGCTCGTCGCCGCACTCGTCGGCCGGCGTCTGCGCGTGGACGGGTCGCGGTGGATCGATCGCGCGCCGCCCCGGCCGGTAGCCGCGGGAGACGATGCCCGGGCGGAAGCCGGCCTCGCGCAAGGCCTGCACCAGCGCCAGGACGACGGGCGTCTTGCCGGCGCCGCCAACCACCAGATTGCCGACCACGACCACCGGCGCGCGCAGGGCCGGCGCACCGCGCCACCCCAGGCGCCAGGGCAACCCCGCCAGCGCGTGCGCCATGCGGTAACCCAAGGCCGGCGGCGTCAGCAACAGCGGAAGCAGCATGCGCTGCAGGCCCTTCGACTGCTGCCACCAGACGCGCTGCAACGCGTCCTGCCAGGCCATGCCCTGAAGCCTGCGGCCGCTCAGCGGGGGACCGCCGCGCCCTGGGCGGCAAAGGTCAGCCGCGAGAGCTCGGCGCGCCGCGCCGCGTCCATGACGTTGACGACTGCCTGGTGCGGCGCGAGCGCGTCGGCCGACACCACCACGACCGTGTCCGGCCGCCCGGCGGCAGCCTCGCGCAGGCGCTGCGCGAGCAGGGCCACGTTGCGTCCGTCCACGGGCTGCCGGTCCACGGCGTAGCGGCCGTCGGCGGTGACGGCCACGACCAGTTCGCGCGGCCGCTCCTGCATCCTTGCCGCGTCGGCCTGCGGCAGCCGAACCTGCAACTCGGTGTAGCGCGAATAGCTCGTCGCCAGCATCAGGAAGATCAGGATGACCAGCAGGACGTCGATGAACGGGATCAGGTTGATCTCCGGCTCGTCGACCGGATCGTTGCGGCCGAAGTTCATGCGGCAGGCGCGGAATGGGTGGCCTGGGCCAGGCGCATCAGGTGGGGCAGCGCGCGCTCGGCCTCGCGCTCGAGCCGCAGGCGGCAGGTCTCCACGCGGGAGCGGAAATGCCGGTGGAACATCAGCGCCGGAATCGCGATGATCAGGCCGAAGGCCGTGTTGTACAGCGCCACTGAGATGCCGTGCGCCAGTTGCTGTGGGTTGCCGCCGCCCGTGCCGGGCGCCTGGGAGGCGAAGATCTCGATCATGCCGATCACCGTGCCCAGCAGCCCGAGCAGGGGGGCTGCGCTGGCGATCGTGCCCAGGGCGCCAAGATAGCGTTGCAGGTGGTGCACTGCCTCGCGCCCCGCGCTTTCCAGGACCTGCCGCAGCGCAGGCTCGGTCACCCGCGGGAGGGTGGACACGGCCTGAAGCCCGGAAGCCAGCAGACGACCCAAGGCCGACTCCGCCGCCAGCCGCTGCAGAGCCTCGTCGCTGGGCAGCCCCTGTCTGGTGAGTGCCACCACCTCGTCCACCAGACCGGCGGGGTCGACGCGGGCCGGACGCAGGCTGTAGAGCCGCTCGATGATGAGCGCCAGGGCCACCACGGAGCAGGCGATCAGGGGCCAGATAGGCCAACCTGCGGCTTGTATGATGCTGATCACGGGCGAATCCTGCGAGCGCTTGCTGGTGCTTGCGGGCGATTATTGCGGAACGCGGTGCCGTCGGTTCCCCGGCTCGCAGTTGCTGCAGTCGCCGACCACGGCCTTTTCAGCCCCGGGTGCAGCGTCGTTCCCCTCATTCCAAGGGGTCGGGCATCTCACCGGCGTCTGGGCGCCCAGCCAACATGCAAGGGGGAAGCAATGCCTGAGTCGGTCCGGCTCCCGGACGCCTCTGTGGGGCTGGCGTGGAGCGTCTCGGCACTGCTCCTGGCCTTGTCCGATGCGATGTCGGCACGCTTCGGCGCGATCACCGTGCAGGGCGAGTTGTCCGGCTGGTCGCGCGCCTCGAGCGGTCACGCCTACTTCACGCTGAAGGACGCCAGCGGCGAGGCCGCTGCGCTGCGATGCGTGATCTTCCGCCGTGCGGCTTCGCTGCTGGACTTCGGGCCGGCGGACGGTCAGCGCGTCGAGTTGCGCGGGCGGCTCGCGCTCTACGAGCCTCGCGGTGACCTGCAATTCGTCGTCGAGGCGATGCGGCGCCAGGGCGCCGGCTCGCTGTACGAGCAGTTCCTGCGCCTGCGCGCCCGCCTGGAAGCCGCCGGCCTGTTCGACCCGGCGCGGCGCCGCGCGATCGCGATGCACCCGCGGAACCTGGGTGTGGTGACCTCGCTCGGGGCCGCCGCGCTGCGCGACGTGCTCACGGCCCTGGGCCGGCGCGCGCCCCAGGTGCGCGTGGTGGTCTACCCCTGCCTCGTGCAGGGCGCTGAGGCGCCGGCCTCCATCGTGCGCGCGCTGCAGCAGGTGGCCGAGCGGAGCGAAGTCGACACCGTGCTCCTGGTGCGGGGCGGCGGTTCCCTGGAGGATCTGTGGGCCTTCAACGACGAGCGTGTCGTGCGCGCGGTCGCGTCCTCGCCGATCCCGGTGGTCTGCGGCGTGGGCCACGAGACGGACGTGACCCTCGCCGACCTGGCGGCCGACCTGCGGGCGCCCACGCCCACGGCAGCCGCAGAACTCGCGGCGCCGCTGCGCACCGAGTTGCTGCAGCGGCTGGCCGCCCTGCAGCGCCAACTGGCGCAAGGCGCACAGCGCGGCCTCGACCGGCAGGCGCAGCGGCTGGACCTGCTGGCGCGGCGGGCGGGGCAACCGGCCGCGCGCTTGGCCACCCAGGCCGAGAGACTGCGGGGTCTGGCGCGTCGCCTGCGCCAGAGCGTGGCCGCTCGAGGCCGTCTCGAGCGTCAGCGCCAGGGCGCGCTGGCGCAGCGGATGCCGCTTGCCGCCGACCGTCGGCTCGCACCCCAGGCAGCGCGGCTGGACGCCCTGGCCCTGCGGCTGCAGGCCGCCCACCCGCAGCACGTGCTGCGGCGCGGATATGCCTGGCTGAGCGACGATTCGGGCAAGCCGCTGACCAGCGTGGCTGGTCTGCACGCCGGGTCGACCGTGCGGGCGGTCCTGCAGGACGGTCGTGCCCGCGCCCAGGTGCTGGACGTGGAGCCTGCGGCGCCGCCGATAGGACCCTGAGCGCCCGCAGGGCCGCAAAGGCGGGTGACCGTGCGGGTCGAAGCCCCGGTCACTACAATCCGGGGTTTGTTTTTCGGTACCCATCCCCCTCGAGGAGCCCCATGGAACACGCCCTGCCTGCCCTGCCGTACCCGATCGACTCCCTCGCCCCGCACTACAGCCGCGAGACGCTGGAGTTCCACCACGGCAAGCACCACAACGCCTATGTCGTCAACCTGAACAACCTGCAGAAGGGCACGGAGTTCGAGTCGATGACGCTCGAGGACATCATCCGCAAGTCCTCCGGCGGGGTCTACAACAACGCCGCGCAGATCTGGAACCACACCTTCTTCTGGAACTGCATGAAGCCCGCCGGCGGTGGCGAGCCCACGGGCGCGCTGGCTGCGGCCATCCAGGCCAAATGGGGTTCCTATGCCGCCTTCCGCGAGGCCTTCGTCAAGTCGGCTGTGGGCAACTTCGGCTCGGGCTGGACCTGGCTGGTCAAGAAGCCCGACGGCAGCGTGGACATCGTCAACACCGGCGCTGCCGGCACGCCGCTGACCACCGCGGACAAGGCGCTGCTGACGGTGGACGTGTGGGAACACGCCTACTACATCGACTATCGCAACCTGCGCCCGAAGTTCGTCGAGACCTTCCTCGACAAGCTGGTGAACTGGGATTTCGCGGCGCGCAACTTCGCCTGAGATGTGAACGTCAGGCGCGCCTGAGGCGCGCCGCGGACGCGAAGGGCTGGCAATTGCCAGCCTTTTTTTTGGCCTGCGAACGCCGATCGGGGCGCGCGGACGTTCCGCTCAGGGCCTGAACGGACCGCCCTTGAGCCGATAGCCCGCCTGGATGCTGCGCTTGGCGAACCAGCCCTGGTTCATCTCCAGCGCGTAGCGCACCGGCTGCGTCGAGCAGTGGGAGGCTTCCGACCGGGGCTGCATGTCGGCCAGGTTGACGATCGTGCCGTCGTCGGCGATGAAGGCGATGGACAAGGGCAGCAGCGTGTTCTTCATCCAGAAGCAGCGCGGGGCGACGTCGTCGAACACGAAGAGCATGCCCTCGTGCTGGGCCATCTGGGTGCGCATCATCATGCCGATCTGCTGCTGCTGGGGCGTGCGCGCCACCTCGGCCGTGATCTGGTGCAGGCCAGCCTGCAGCACGACCGTGGGCAGCCGAGGCTGGGGCACGTCCTGGGCGCGCAATGCTGCAGGCGCCAGCGCGAGCGCCAGCCAAAGGCTTGCGGCCGCCCACCGGACGGCGAGTGATTCGGTCAGGCGTCGCGGCATCGGGAGGAGGAGCTTGATGCAGGTCATGGGCAAGGCGGGAGTCGTCGGCGATCATTATCCTGCCCCCGCCACGCCCGATGACCACCGCTCCTCTCAGCCTCAGCGCGCCTTCCGTCGAAAGCCTCGCCGGCATCGACGAGCCCGAGGAGGTCGCGCGCTACACCCGCTGGGAATCGGGCGCTGACGGCCGCCGGCGGGGGGTCTCCGCATTCCAGCTGTCGGGGCTGCACTGCGCGGCCTGCGCCGGGCTCATCGAGGATGCGCTCGCGCAGGTCGACGGCGTGGAGTCCGCGCGCGTCCATGCCGGCGCGCGCCGGGCCCAGGTGCGCTGGGACCCTGATCGCGTCCGGCCGTCGGCCCTGCTCGCGGCCGTGCGCCGGGCCGGCTATGGCGCGGCGCCCGACGTGGCGGCCGCCGCGCGTGAACTGCGCCGCGACGAGCAGCGCGCCACGCTCTGGCGCTTGTTCGTCGCGAGCTTCCTCGCGATGCAGGTGATGATGCTGGCCACACCCTCCTATGTCGCCCCCGACGCCGACCTGGCCGACGACCTGCGGCGCCTCTTGAACTGGGGAAGCTGGGTGCTCAGCGTGCCCGTGCTGTGGTTCGCGGGCATGCCCTTCCTGCAGGGCGCATGGCGGTCTCTGCGCGCCCGGCGCATCGGCATGGACGTGCCCGTCGCGCTGGGCATCGTGGCCGCCTTCGTCGCCAGTTCGGCGGCGACCTTCGATCCGCACGGATCCTGGGGCCGCGAGGTCTACTTCGACTCTCTGACGATGTTCCTCGCCTTCCTGTGGCTCGGCCGCCACCTGGAGGTGCGGGCCCGGCACCGCGCCGGTGAGGCGCTGGAGTCCGCGCTCGACGCCCTGCCGCAGACCGCCTGGCGCGTGCGCGGCGATGGCGGTGTCGAGGTCGTCAGCGTGCACCGCCTCCTGCCGGGGGACCGGGTGCGCGTGCCAGCGGGCGGCGCCGTGCCGGCCGATGGCGCGCTCCTGAGCGAGGGCGCAGACGTCTCGGAAGCCCTGGTCACCGGCGAATCGGCTGCCGTGGCGCGGCGGTCGGGTGAGACCGTGCTGGCCGGCAGCGTCAATGCAGGCGCGCCCTTCGAGTTCCGCGTCGAGCGCGTGGGCGCCGACACGCGACACGAGGCCATCGTGGCCCTGATGCGCGAGGCCTTGACGCAGCGCCCGGCGGCAGCCGCAGTGGCCGATCGCTGGGCCGGGCCCTTTCTCTGGGGCGTGCTGGTGCTCGCTGCCGGCAGCGCGGCCGCCTGGAGCCTTTTCGACCCCGCGCGCGCGGTCGAGGTGGCGGTGGCCGTGCTGATCGTGACCTGCCCATGCGCGCTGTGGCTGGCCACGCCGGCCGCCCTGGTGGCCGCAGCCGGTGGCCTGGCGCGCCGCGGCGTGCTGCTGCGCCGGCTGGACGCGCTGGAGGCCATGGCCGACGCAGGCCAGGTGTTCATGGACAAGACCGGCACGCTGACCGAAGACCGCCTGCGTGTGGTGGGCGCGCGTCTGTTGGAGGGCGCCGCCGGGCAGGGCGTCGACACCGCGTCCCAGGCGTTGTCACGGGCCGCAGCCCTCGGTCAGTGGTCGTCCCACCCGGCCTCGCGCGCCTTGGTCGACGCCGCTGGCGCGCTTTCGGTTGCCGAATCGGGACCCGTGCTGGCCTGGCTCGACGTGGTCGAGACCTCTGGCTTCGGCCTGTGCGGGCGCGATGCCGGCGGGCGGGCCTGGCGTCTGGGCCGGCCAAGCTGGGCAAAGGCGGTCCCCCGCGATCCGCCGCCGGACACAGCACCGTCCGAGGCAGAGCCCGGCGCGCGCCTGGTGCTGGCCTGCGAAGGCCAGGGCGTGGCCGAGTTCGACCTGGCCGAGGCCCTGCGCGAGGACGCCCCGTCGGCCGTTGCCGGGCTGCGGGGCCTCGGCCTGCGCGTGGTGCTGCTGTCCGGCGACACCCCGCAACGGGCGCAGGCGCTGGCGCAGGCGGTCGGCTGCGATGCCGTGCAGGCCGGCGTCGATCCGCAGGGCAAGCTGCAGGCCTTGCGTGCCGCGCGTGCCGGGGGCTGCCCGGTGGCCATGGTCGGCGACGGCTTGAACGATGCGCCGGTTCTGGCGGCTGCGGACGTCTCGCTGGCCATGGGGCAGGGCGCACTCGCGGCGCGTGAGGCGGCCGACGCGGTCGTCGTGAGTGGTCGGCCCTCGGGGGTGCTGGACATGGCTCGCACGGCGCGCCGAACGCGTGCCATCGTGCGCCAGAACATGGCTTGGGCGGTGGCCTACAACGCAGCCTGCATCCCGCTGGCCATGGCAGGCTGGATGCCGCCGTGGGCGGCCGGCCTGGGCATGGCCGCAAGCTCTCTGCTCGTGATCCTCAACGCCCAGCGCGCGGGCCGGCATTGACGTCGATGGACATCCTCTATCTCCTGATCCCCTTGTCGGCCGTGCTCATCCTGGCCATCGTCGGCATCTTCGGTTGGGCCGTCCACAGCGGCCAGTTCGACGACTTGGAGCGCGAGGGCACACGCCTGCTGCAAGCGCAGGATGAGGCTGGGGCGCTTGACCGAGGTCAAGGCCCGAACCGGGGGTGAGCGCAAGAATCTCCACGCAAATCCTGATGAGGGGAAGCGGGTCCTCCGCACTCCCTCGATCCCGCAGAAGGGGCGGGTGGGGTGCCGGCCCTGCAGGGGCGGCCAAACAGCTGGAGGTTCCCGATGGCAGCAGAGAGGCAGGGCGGTGGCAGCACCGTCTATTTCGACACACCGGTGCGCTGGTTCGCGTTGGCCGCGGTGCTGTGGGGCGTGGTGGGCATGCTGGTGGGCGTGATCATCGCTGCCCAGCTGGCCTGGCCCGCACTCAACCTGGGCATCCCCTGGTTGAGCTACGGGCGCCTTCGGCCCCTGCACACGAACGCGGTGATCTTCGCCTTCGGCGGCAGCGTGCTTTTCGCGACCGCCTATCACGTGGTGCAGCGCACCTGCCAGACGCGGCTGTTCGCGCCCGGGCTCGCGCTGTTCACCTTCTTCGGCTGGCAGTTGGTCATCCTGCTGGCCGCCGTCACGCTGCCGCTGGGCATCACTTCGGGCAAGGAGTACGCCGAGCTCGAGTGGCCGATCGACCTGTTGATCGCCGTTGTCTGGGTGGCCTTCGCGGTGGTGTTCTTCGGCACCGTGGGCACGCGCAAGGTGCGCCACATCTACGTGGCCAACTGGTTCTTCGGGGCCTTCATCATCGCCGTCGCGCTTCTGCACATCGTCAACAGCGCGGCCATCCCGGTGAGCCTGACGAAGAGCTACTCGGCCTATGCCGGCGTGCAGGACGCCATGGTCCAGTGGTGGTACGGCCACAACGCGGTGGGCTTCTTCCTGACCGCGGGCTTCCTCGGGATGATGTACTACTACATCCCCAAGCAGGCCGAGCGCCCGGTCTACAGCTACCGCCTGTCGATCGTGCACTTCTGGGCGCTGATCTTCACCTACATGTGGGCGGGGCCGCACCACCTGCACTACACCGCGCTGCCCGACTGGGCTCAGTCCATCGGGATGATCTTCTCGCTCGTGCTGCTCGCGCCCAGCTGGGGCGGCATGATCAACGGGATCATGACGCTGTCGGGCGCCTGGCACAAGCTGCGCGATGACCCGATCCTGAAGTTCCTCATCGTCTCCTTGTCGTTCTACGGCATGTCGACCTTCGAGGGGCCGATGATGTCGATCAAGACCGTCAACGCGCTGAGCCATTACACGGACTGGACCGTGGGTCATGTGCACTCTGGGGCGCTGGGCTGGGTCGGCCTGATCTCGATGGGCGCGCTCTACTACCTGATCCCGCGCATGTACGGGCGCAAGCAGATGTACAGCGTGCGCGCGATCGAGCTGCACTTCTGGATCGCCACCATCGGCATCGTGCTCTACATCGCCGCGATGTGGATCGCCGGCGTGATGCAGGGCCTGATGTGGCGTGCAGTCAACCCTGACGGCACCTTGGTCTACAGCTTCGTCGAGAGTGTCAAGGCCACCTATCCCTTCTACGTCATCCGGCTCGCCGGTGGCCTGCTCTACCTTGGCGGCATGCTGCTGATGGCGTGGAACGTCGTCATGACCGTCCGCTCGGGCCGCCCCGAGACCGTGCGTGTGCCGGCGGTCGCCGCTGCCCACGCCTGAGCCCGCCGCAGGAGAACCACACCATGGCAAACACGAATCAGCAGCCCCGTGGGCACGAGAAGATCGAGACCAGCAACTTCCTGATGATCGCCCTCATCCTCGTGGCGGTGGCGATCGGGGGGCTGGTCGAGATCGTTCCGCTGTTCTTCCAGCGTTCCACCACCCAGCCGGTGGAAGGTCTCAAGCCTTACACCGCGCTCGAGCTGGCCGGCCGCGACGTCTACATCCGCGAGGGTTGCTACAACTGCCACTCACAGATGATCCGGCCCTTCCGCGCCGAGACCTTGCGCTACGGCCCTCACTCCAAGGCCGGCGAGTTCGTCTACGACCACCCCTTCCAGTGGGGGAGCAAGCGCACCGGGCCTGACCTGCACCGCGTTGGCGGCAAGTACAACGACGAGTGGCACCGGCTGCACCTGATCGCGCCGCGCGCGCTGGTGCCGGAGTCCAACATGCCGGCCTACCCCTGGCTCGAGAACGCGGCGCTGGACCCGGCCTCGATGGCACCGCGCATGAAGGCTCTACGTGCAGTGGGCGTGCCGTACACCGAGGAGGACCTGAAGGCCGCTGCCGAGGCCGTGAAGGGCAAGACCGAACTGGATGCGGTCGTGGCCTACCTTCAGGTGCTCGGCACCGCCGTGAAGTGAACGGGGAGGCACGATGGACATCAACGACCTGCGCAGCATCGTGACGACGGTGAGCCTGGTGCTGTTCCTGGGCATCGCGGCCTGGACCTGGCAGCGTGCGCGCAAGAGCGAGTTCGACGAGGCGGCCCGCCTGCCCTTCGCCGACGAGGACAAGGGGGGTGAACAGGCATGAGCGACTTCTTCTCGGGCGGCTGGTCCGTCTACATCGCTGCGCTGACCGTCGTCGGCCTGATCGCCTGCCTGGCCCTGCTGGTCATCGCCAGCCGGCGCCGGGTGATGGCCGACGACAACACCACGGGTCACGTCTGGGACGAGGACCTGAAGGAATTGAACAACCCGCTGCCACGCTGGTGGATGTGGCTGTTCGTGATCACCGTGGTGTTCGCCGGCGCCTACCTCGCGCTCTACCCGGGCCTGGGCAGCCATCCCGGTTCCCTCAAGTGGAGCAGCACCGGCCAGCTCCAGACCGAGACCGACAAGGCCGTCGCTGCGATGGCGCCCGTCTATGCCCGGTTCTCGGCCATGTCTGCGGGCGACCTTGCCCGTGAGCCGCAGGCCATGGGCATCGGCGAGCGGCTGTTCGTCAACAACTGCGCCGCCTGTCACGGCTCCGACGGTCGCGGCGCCAAGGGCTTTCCCAACCTCACGGACGGCGACTGGCTCTACGGCAACTCCCACGACGTCGTCAAGGAGACGATCGCCAAGGGTCGTAACGGTGTGATGCCCGCGATGGCCGCTGCGCTCGGCAGTGCCGAAGACGTGCGCAACGTCGCGCACTACGTGCTGAGCCTGTCGGGTAGCGCCCACGACTCGGTGGCCGCCAGCCTGGGCAAGCCCAAGTTCGGCGCCTGTGCCGGCTGCCACGGGGCGGACGGCAAGGGCAATCAGGCCCTGGGTGCGCCCAACCTGACGGACAAGGTCTGGCTGCACGGCTGGGGTGAGCAGGCCATCGTCAACATCATCACGACCGGCAAGAACAATGCCATGCCGGCGCAGGCGGCCAGGCTCACCCCCGAGCAGATCCACGTGCTCGCCGCCTACGTGCTGAACCTGTCGGCCCCGGCCACGGCCGTGGCTGCCCGCTGAGAGCAGGCGTCGCGGCGATGGGGGTATCCAACGCCGGTCCGGTCGCGGACGCGCAGGATGCGGCCGGGGCGATCGTCTCGCTGTACCAGAAGCAGCAGAGGATCTACCCCCGCGCCGTCAGTGGCTGGTTCGCGCGCTGGCGCTGGGGGCTGGTCTGGGCCACGCAAGCGCTGTACTACGGGCTGCCCTGGCTCGAGTGGAATGCTCGCCAGGCCGTGCTGTTCGACCTCGCCGCCCGGCGCTTCTACGTTTTCGGTCTGGTCCTGTATCCGCAGGACTTCATCTACCTGACGGGCCTGCTCGTCGTCAGTGCCTACGCGCTGTTCCTGTTCACGGCCGTGGCCGGGCGCCTGTGGTGCGGCTATGCCTGCCCGCAGACGGTCTACACCGAGATCTTCATGTGGGTCGAGCGCCGCATCGAGGGCGATCGTGCGGCTCGGATGCGCCTGGACGCAGCGCCCTGGAGCCTGCGCAAGCTGGGCCTCAAGACGGCCAAGCAAGGGGCCTGGATCACGCTCGGCCTTTGGACGGGCTTCACGCTCGTGGGCTACTTCACGCCCATCCGCACGCTCTGGGCGGAGGCGCTCTCCCTGGGCTTCGGCCCCTGGGAGTGGTTCTGGATCCTCTTCTACGGCTTTGCGACCTACGGCAACGCCGGCTGGATGCGCGAGCAGGTGTGCAAGTACGTGTGTCCCTATGCGCGCTTCCAGAGCGCGATGTTCGACAAGGACACGCTGATCATCAGTTACGTCAGCGCCCGTGGCGAGCCGCGGGGCTCGCGTGGCCGCAAGGCCGATCCGCAGAAGCTGGGCCTGGGCGACTGCATCGACTGCGGGCTATGCGTGCAGGTGTGCCCCACGGGCATCGACATCCGCAGGGGGCTGCAGTACGAATGCATCGGCTGTGCCGCCTGCGTGGACGTCTGCAACGGCGTCATGGACAAGATGGGCTATTCGCGCGGCCTGGTGCGCTACGCGACGCAGAACAGCATGGCGCTGGGCCTTTCGGCGCGCCAGATGTGGGCGTGCGTCCTGCGCCCGCGTGTGCTCGTCTACACCGCCGTGCTGCTGCTGATCTGCATTGCCCTGGCGACGAGCCTGGCGCTGCGCTCGCCGTTCAGGGTGGATGTGGTGCGTGATCGCGCTGCATTGGCGCGCCTGGTCGAGGAGGGGCGGGTCGAGAACAGCTACCGCCTGCAGATCATGAACGCCACCGAACAGACGCAGCGCTACCGCGTCAGCCTGCCGGATTGGCCTGCCGCGCGGGTGGTCGGTCGCGACGAGATCGAGGTCGGCCCGGCGCAGGCGCGCTGGGTTCCCTTGGCCGTGCAGATCCCGCCCGAGGAGGCCGCGCGCAAGGGGGCGGGCGCCCACGGTCTCGCGTTCCAGATCGAACGATTGCCTTCGCCTGAGGCGGCGCCAGCTCAGGTGAGCGAGGATTCCACATTCGTCATCCCGAGGTGAAACCCATGTCATCCGAACCCTCTATCGACCCCCAACAGCCGCGGGCCGCGCCTTGGTGGCGCTTTGGGATGGTCTGGCTTGTCGTGGCCGGTCCGGCCGCCGTCGTCGTGGCGGGGTTGGTCACGGCCGCGATTGCCGTTCACGGTGCCGACCCCGTGCTGAACACCGAGGAAAGAGCCGCCTTCCAGGAGCGGCCGGCCGTCCAGGGCCGCAACCACGCCGCCACGGCGGGTTCGCAGAGGTGAGCCGTGACGCGCGAGCGACCCGGTCGCATCGAGCGCGTGCTGATGGTGCTCTGGCCATCGTTCGTGATGGCCGGGGTTCTGGAGACGCTGGTCTTCGTCGTCGTCGATCCAGGCACCCTGGCCTGGTTCGGCGGGGATCCCATCGACCTGCCCGCACAGGCGGTCTACACGCTGAGCTTCCTGATCTTCTGGGCCGCCATCGCTGCGGCCGGCACGCTCACGGCCTTGCTGGCGCGAGAGGCCGACGCGCCACGCTGACGCTCAGCAGCCCGGGCTGCTGACCAGGCGCCGCAGGTTCTCCTGGTCCAGGATGCGGATCTGCTTCTGCTTGACCTCGAGCAGGCCGTCGTCCTGGAATTTCGAGAAGGTGCGGCTCACGGTCTCGAGCTTCAGCCCGAGGTAGCTGCCGATCTCCTCGCGCGTCATGCGCAGGATGAACTCGGTGCGCGAGTAGCCGCGCATGTGCAGCCGCTGCGTGAGATTGAGCAGGAAGGCCGCGAGCCGCTCCTCTGCGCGCATGCTGCCCAGCAGCAACATCACGCCGTGGTCGCGCACGATCTCGCGGCTCATGATCTTGTGGAACACGCGCTGCAGGTCCGTCACCTCGTGCGACAGCCCCTCGAGCATGTGATAAGGGATCACGCAGACCGTTGAATCCTCGAGCGCGACGGCATCGCAGGTGTGGCGGTCGGTGCCGATGCCGTCCAGGCCGAGCAGTTCGCCCGCCATCTGGAAGCCGGTGACCTGGTCACGCCCGTCCTCGGACGACAGGCAGGTCTTGAAGAACCCGGTGCGCACGGCATACAGGGCCTGGAAGCCGTCGCCGGTGCGGAACAGGGTCTGGCCCCGTGGGATGCTGCGGCGGTTGGCCACCAGCGCGTCCAGACGCGACACCTGTTCGTTGGACATGCCCACCGGCAGGCAAAGCTCCCGCAGGTTGCAGCTCGAACAGGCGACCTTGAACGGCTCGAGCCGGATCGGCATCACGACAGACATGGCTTCCCTCCAGAAACAGGCCGGGCGCCGCCTGGGGTGTGCGGGGCGCTCCGCGCTCCGGCGGCCGCATCGGATGGCGGCTGCTTGTCCCAGGTCAAGCGCCTCTCGAGCCTCGTGCTGCAGAGTGTAGCGCCATGAGTTACCGGTCCGAGTCAATGCCCTCGATGCTGCCCGCCGACCTGCTGCGGCGCATGGACATCCCCGGGCCGCGCTACACCTCCTACCCGACGGCGGACCGGTTCTCCGACGCCTTCGGCGAGATGTCGTATCGCGATGCGCTGCGCGAGCGCAGCGGAGGTCAGCGCGTCGGCGGGCCGGCCCCCTTGTCGGTCTACGTGCACGTCCCGTTCTGCGAATCGGTGTGTTACTACTGCGCCTGCAACAAGGTGGTGACACGCCATCATTCCCGGGCCGGGTCCTACCTCGAGTGCCTGATCCGCGAGATCGACCTTCACACCGAGCAGATCGGGCGTGCGCAGCCCCTGTCGCAACTGCACCTGGGCGGAGGCACCCCCACCTTCCTGCACGACCCCGAGCTGGCCGAGCTGATGCTGGCGCTGCGGCGCAGTTTTCGCTTCCTGCCGGCGGCAGAGATCTCGATCGAGATC
>Ga0169931_10002927_pt1 | contig 27506 bp, 16 predicted proteins | sample Kivu_15m_20L_FD_129675 | JGI IMG/M metagenome (GOLD analysis project Ga0169931, IMG submission 129675) | Freshwater microbial communities from Lake Kivu, Western Province, Rwanda to study Microbial Dark Matter (Phase II) - Kivu_15m_20L... | ecosystem: Environmental > Aquatic > Freshwater > Lake...
CTCATCCAGCGAACTGATTCGGTATCGGAGGGATCGATCGAGTACGAGTACGAGTACCGCGATGCTGAGTACGAGTACGAGAACACGCACGAACAAAGCATTGGACCGAAGTGCTCGATCGGCGCGCTCTGACATGGTGACTTTTTCTCCTCGTACTCGGTCAATGCGGGAGTTCTGGCTTCAATGTGCGGCGACATTTGGAATTTCTGGTGCAATCCGCTAACATGGGGCCGGGAGCAACTGCTATGCCGATCGAATTACCGCTCAATACAATGTCTGTCGAAGAGAAAGTCCAGTTGCTTGAGCAGGTTTGGGACAATCTTTGTCGTCAATCGGGTGATGTCCGTTAACCGGAATGGCATGCCGTGATTTTGAACGAGCGAAAAAGACAGATTGAAAATGGAACGATGGCGGTATCGCCCTGGACTGAGGCCAAGGAACGACTGCAGAAGCTTGGTAAATGAAAATTGAGATTTCTGCCGGAACGGAAGCCGATGTCGCTGATGGCTACTTGTTCTACGAGCGTCAAAGTATCGAGCTTGGAGACTACTTCCGTAGTTGTATCTTCGTTGACATTGAGTCGCTACGATACTTTCGGGGGATCCATGAAATTGAAAACGCGGTGGTAGGTCGAAGGATTGACGTATTGGACCAAACTAATGAGTCGTAACAAGCCGGAGACTGTTCGATTCCCAGTAACTAGAACCGCCGCCAACATCAACCAGACGACTCGCCTACCGGTCGCTTGCTTTGTAAAATCTGATGAGAGGTCCCTGAACAGGGGCTCAAAACCTTTCGGTACTCGAATCATGGCGGCTTCCTTGCCTAAAGAGTTGCAACTGTGAGAAGTCACAACTCTTATCCAAGGAAGCCGCGTTTTTACCTATGGCAATCTCTCGTTCTAATGCTCGCAAATATGGAAAAAGTCGAGCTTAAACAGGTATGTGTTTTCCGAGATCCAGTGCAATGAACGTTCGCGTGTTTTTGCGAGCTTGGCTCGCGCTACTGATTGGGGCCGTCGGTTCAATCGCAGCGGCGAGCGAGGACCTCACGCGTTGGCAACCTTTTCCAAGTGATTTTCGTCCGACAGTCGTTTCAGCGGACCGCGTTTCCATGGACCGAGGTCATGCTTGGGGTTATCTCCGTTCTCCAGAAGAACACACTGATGTCGAAGTTTCGGCAACCGTGACTGTTGAGCAAGCGGCAACGCAGTTCGATTTTTTCGGCTCCAGCTGGTCTGCTTGGCCCGATCCGAAGTTCGAAGATCGCGGATTCGAAGCTGCTGTCATGGTCCGCAGTGGGGAAGATGGTTCTCGTGGCTATCGAGTCCAGTGGTCCTCGAAGTACCAGGAGGTTGCGGTCGTACGATTCCCCGAAGGTGGATATCTTCAATCAGTACCTTGCCCCATCAAGACCGGGGTAGAGATAGGCGTTCGCGTGACCATCTCTGGCAATATCCTTCGCGTCGCGATCGACGACCAGGAGGTGATCCGCATTGTCGACCGACTGGAGCCGATTCTCAATCGCGGTCGGCTCGGGATCGGCGCATCGAGCGGAGCTCGCGTGACCTTCTCTGACCTCGCGATCCGATCGGTCGAAGCAGAGCCACCACTTGCGCCACAGCCATACCAGCCTCGCCTGACAGCGCGAACGTGGCTTGGGGGAAGACTCTTCATTTTTGACGGGAACGAACCGATCCTTCAGTTGCACAATGAGCACGATCCAAGTTGTTTTGCGAAATTGATGCCTGGCGACAAACCGCGGCTCACATTCGACTCTCACTGGGGACTCGAAAATCAAGGTGCGTTCCCGGAAGCAAAAGTGTCATGGACCGCACCCTCAGTGTCCGGCGGAGGTGATCATATTCTCGCACGCTGGTCTTCGACGCACCTCAGCAACCGCTTTGTAACTCGTAGCTCCCTGCGGGTCGGATACGACGACCAGCGGGGCACCTATACCTATGACATTGACAGTGAGCTCGAAGTGTTGCCGGGCGATCCATTCCACTTTCGCTATGGTTTCGATTTTGAACACCACACTCCGCTCGATCCATTCCGCTGGCAATACCTTCTGATTCGCGATGGTGAGGGGACACTCACATACCGACCGCTCTCTCCATTCGATCCAGGAACGCTGAATGATATTCAAAGTTATGACGGGCTTCGTGTCTGGCATGGGCGAACCGGAGAAATGCATCGCGTTTCTCCCGCGGTCGAGTACCGCATTCATCCGGAGTGGATTGCAGTTGAGGATGACAAGGGGAAGAAGTCACAGAGAAAGCTGAACACCGCTGTTTGTGCCGCGTTCTATGACACGGGAGTCGCTTTCGAAGCGGTCACTGCCAAAGCGGGGGATAAGCTCCGCGTGCAGTATCGATATACCGGCTATCCGAGCCAAGAAACGAGCGAATTGTTCGCAACGGCTCGAGTGCAGGAGAATCCGCGAATCGACCCGCAGCATCATTTTATCTTTGCCCGCGACCAGTGGCCGACGATCCGCTTTGTCGACTCTTTGACGATGGACAAGCCGTGGTGGGGAGGTCGACCATTCATGTCAGGCCACAACGCTCGCCCGGCCTATGACTTTGTCCAGGACGGGGATCAGGGGATGCTGCGACTGGGGCCGATCTCCTACGCAGCCGCCGCAGTCGGGCCAGCAAAGGTTGAACCAGGACCCTACATCGTCACGGCGCGAATCAAGTCGGTGAACACTCATGGTCCTGGAGGTAGGATCGAATTGCTGATGCTGAAGAAATCTGACCTGGATGGTAATTCGTTCGTTCGCTGGGATAGAGGTAACATCGTTGCGGAGCAGACAAGGTATTTTGGTCACGGATCGTATGACTGGCGCGAGGTTTCTTTCGTCGCCGATGTGCCAAAAGAAGCAACGGGTCTCGCGCTGGGGCTGGGGAATGCTGGAACCGGCGAAGTCCTTGTGGCCGGGGTTCGGATCGAACCTGCCGAACAGCGGCAGGCATCGATTCAGGCGCTCGCTCCAACACCACCACCGGACCCTCTGGGCCTGGATGCGTTGTGGGACCTCAGGATGCAAGAGAAGGATGGGCCTTATGTCTACAACTACGGAGTGTCAACCCATCGCGCCTTGGAACTGGCAAACGTGGACTGGGTTGAAGACTCAGGCCGGAGCGCGATTCGATTCAGCGAAAACCCTCTCGATCGCGATGATTATCCCCTCCTTGGGATTCTCGACCAATATCTCCGCAACCCGGCGCAACGGCAGAATTATGAACCCTTTCGCCACGGCGCTTTTGGACTTGGTGGAGGTCCTTATCAGCAAGTCGGCCCGCTGCCCGGACTGACGCTGGCGGCTTGGATCAAGCCGGCTCTGGAGATGGGCAGCAGCACCTACGGAGGCAAAGGGGATATCCTCGGATTCGGCGCTCGGCGATTCATTCTCGGACTCGAAGGACAATCGGCTCCGTACACTTTATCCGCGAGGATTAATGTTAGCGATCGAATCGATTCCACCGTGACGATCGATGCCGACCGCTGGTATCATGTCGCGATGACATGCACCCCGGCGGGCGAGAATTGGCAGGTTGAGCTCTACATCGATGGCCAACAGGTGGGTGCAGGCATTACGAAGAGTTTGCCTGTTTCCGCGACTTTTCCGGATTCAATCGTGCTGGGAGCCGAGCTGTACTACTTGCACGGTGCATACTATCGCGGTCTCATGAATGAGGTGCTCGTGGTCGGTCGCGCGTTGAACGCTGATGAGCTGCGCTCGCTCGCACGGCGGTCGGCACCATAAACCACGACAATCCCGGGAACGCGACGATTCAAAAAAGTCGCTTTTTTTGAATCGTCGATGCAAGCGGAGCCTTCGACGATGCGAAAACCAGCTTTGTTTTGGAATTTTCTTTCAGCAATAAGAGCCTATCCGAAAAGGGGTCTGACCCTCTTCGGCACGGCCCAAAAACCATTGAAATCGACTTGCCTCCAAAGGGTCAGACCCCTTTTCGGAGAGGCTCTAATTGGCGGTGAGAGAGATTCGGCTCGTTGTAAAGAGCGATGATTTTCTGAGTCACAATGCGGGTGTCGAGGGAAAGGAGTGCGGGAGATGGATGCCATTTACCGAAGGTTTATCGGTTTCAGGAGTGTTTTGGGGCTCTGCCTTTTTATTTCCTTTATTTCCGCGGGGATTGTTCGATCGCAGGAAAAGGCTGGAGATCCTGGGGCGGAGCGTCTGTGGGAAGCGGCGCGAGCTGGCGATATCGCGGCGGTCAATCGTGAACTGGACGCTGGCGTCGACGTGAATGCCGCTACGGCGTATCAATTGACGGCACTGAGCTACGCCAGTGACCATGGGCACTTGGAAGTTGCTCGTTTGCTTCTAGCGCGAGGTGCCAATCCCAACGTCAAGGATTCGTTCTATCAGAAAACCCCTTTAATGGGAGCGCAATCAGGAAAGCACTACGAGCTGATCACTCTTCTGCTGGAAAACGGAGCGACGGGTGGCAAGCAGCTTTTACTGGATGGAGTCGTGCTTGGAGACAAGCAGATAGTCGAAGCGGTCCTCAAGGCGGATGCAGCCGATGCCGACACGCTTGCCTCCGCGGTCCTCCAAGCAAAAGCGTTGGATCAGGCGGAGTTCGTTGAGATCTTTGCGCCTTTGAAGGTTCCGGTTCGTGAGATTCCACCTCTCACCCCGGAAGCACTTGCCTCGTTTGCGGGGAAGTATGCCGAAACCAAAGACAGTTTTACGATGGAGGTCAGGGAGGGAAAAAAAGGACTGGAAATTGACTTTGGGAACGATCTCTTCCGTCCATGGTTTGCATTTGGAGAAATGGAGTTCCATCGCGGGGGCAACCGGATCATCTTCGAAAAGGAAGACGGCAAAATCATCCGCGCGGTGCTGGAGTCAGGAGGACGCACATTTGAGCTGACACCGCGGGAGTCCGATGAAGTTGCAGCTGTTCCCAAACCATCCGATTCACAGCCGATGGATTCTGAGGAATCGGCAAACGAATCAGAGCACGCTGTTCCCGCGGAGCTCGCCCATCGATCAAGCTCTTCGGATATCGCAGCCTCATCGAAAAATTGGCCTGGGTTTCGGGGGACCCACGCTCGGGGAATCGCCGATGGGCAGCACCCGCCGGTGTCATGGAACCTGGACACAGGAACGAATGTAGCCTGGATCACACCGATTCGTGGATTTGGAAACTCGTGTCCGGTGGTTTGGGGGGACCGTTTGTTGATCACCTCGGCATCGAGTCCCGATGGCAACACCGATGTGCGGATTGGTCAGTATGGTGACGTTGATTCCGTTGAGGACGAGAATCTCTATGACTTCATTCTGTATTGCTTGGACAAGCGGACTGGGGAGATTCTTTGGCAGCGCACATGCAACACTGCAAAACCGGCGGTGAAGCGGCATTCAAAGTCATCTCATGCCAATCCAACGGTTGTGACCGATGGGGTGCATGTGATTGCGTGGTTTGGCTCGGAGGGATTGTATGCTTTTGATTTTGATGGCAATCAACTATGGAGTCGCGACCTCGGGGTGCTCGATAGCGGCTGGTTCTTTGACCCCAGCTACCAGTGGGGATTTGGGAGTTCGCCGACTATTTACCAGAACCGGCTGTTCATTCAGTGCGACATTCAGAAGGGCTCTTTTGTTGCGGCACTGGACTTAGCAACGGGGAAGGACGTGTGGCGTACGGAGCGGGATGAGATTCCGACCTGGTCATCTCCAATCGTTTATCCGTTTGGCGATTTACCGATGCTGGTCACTCATGGCACGCGCGCGGCGCGCGGCTACGATGCGCGCGACGGCAAGCTGCTGTGGTGGCTCGCCGATCAATCGGAGATCGTCGTACCCACTCCCAACGTCGCTCACAATACGATTTTTCTGGCCAGTGGTTATGCACCGATCCAACCCATCGTTGCCGTTCGGCCGGAGGCTCGCGGCGAATTGCAGCTTCCAGGTCGTGCTCCCAAAGGAGGCAGTGAGAGCCTCTCTGAAAAGGCGTCTGAACCTCCAAAGGTTCAAACCCCTTTTCGCACAGACTCTGAAGCTCGCGAGACAGAGCCAGGAATCGTTTGGAGCACGCAGCGTGGGGGACCCTATATGCCGACTCCTCTGATCTATGGGGACTTTCTCTACGTCTGTGCAAACCAAGGGATCGTCACCTGTTACCGCGCTCAGACCGGCGAAGAACTCTATAAAAAACGGCTGCGCGGTGGAGAAACGCTCAGCTTTACCGCGTCGCCGATCGCTGCCGACGGGCATCTTTACTTCACATCGGAATCGGGGCACGTGTACATTGTGCAGGCGGGTGGAGTATTCAAGCAATTGAGCGTTCATTCGGTGGGTGGCAAAGTGTTGGCAACACCAGCGATCTCGGAGAGAATGCTTTTCGTCCGCACCGTAGACAAAATGATTGCCTTCTCTGGTTCGTCCGAAGGGGAACTCGGAGCGGCCTCGCGTTTTCAGACTCTGGGCGACGACTCAAGATAAATTCAGACTCTGATCCCTGTGGTTGTCGCGATCTCGATCTTGTTGCTCGCATTGCTTGGCGGATTCGCCGCCTCGGCAGGTGGGGCCCCATGGCTTAAGGCCGCGCTTCGCGTGACTTTTTGGGGCGCACTAGCGATGGCTTTGACCGCCGCAGTGGGTAAAATCTTCGGTGCCACTGTCTAACAGTTTTTCGGAATCTTAAAACGGTTTTTGAGTCGATTGCGTTTCCTTCTGTGGGCTGCGTTGAATTAGAATCAGGGACGTATGAAGCCCCACCTTTGATCCCCACCGCATTATTACCAGCAACTCATGTGGAATTCGCTGTTGAACCCGGTTCGCGGCTTTGCTGCTTACGCATTCGTCGCCTTCGGATGGGGAATCGCTTTCTGGAGTGAAATGCCCGCATCTGCTCAGGAGCATCTGCAATTCAATCGCGATATCCGACCGATTTTGTCGGAATACTGCTTCCAGTGTCATGGCCCGGACGAGCAACAGCGGCAGGGAGGTGTGCGGCTTGATCGATACGAGCTTGCGACGCAGCCTGGCGATTCAGGGAAAGCAGCGATTCAGCCGGGCAATACGGCGGAGAGCGAACTGATTCGTCGCATCATGACCGAGGAAACGGAGGAAGTCATGCCTCCGCCAGAGACTGGGAAAACGCTCACGCCCGAGCAAAAAGCAGTGCTGCAAAAATGGGTTGAGGAGGGAGCCGAATATCAAGGTCACTGGGCATTCATTGCTCCGGTGCGGCCAGCGGTCCCTCTACCAGAGATAGCTGATCAGTATCCCAGCCCGATCGATCGCTTTCTGCTGCAAAAGCTGCGAGCGGAAAACCAATCGTTTGCTCCGCGGGCTGATCGCGAGACCCTGCTGAGGCGTCTTTCGCTAGACCTGATTGGTCTCCCACCCTCGATCGATGAAACCGAAGCATTCCTTCAAGACGCCTCCCCGAGCGCATACGAGAGAGCGGTCGATCGCTTGCTGGCGTCACCCCATTACGGAGAACGGATGGCGCTCCAGTGGCTCGATTTGGCCCGCTATGCCGACAGCAATGGATTTCAAGTGGATAGCTCGCGCCAGCAGTGGCCTTGGCGGGACTGGGTGATTCAAGCCTTCAATGACAACATGCCCTACGATCAATTCACCATCGAGCAATTGGCTGGAGATCTTTTGCCCGACGCCACGCTCTCACAAAAAGTTGCGACTGGTTTCAATCGCAACCATCGCCTTAATGGTGAAGGGGGGATAATCGCTGAGGAATGGCGAGTGGAAACGGTCATCGATCGCGTCGAAACCACGGGGACCACGTGGTTGGCGCTCACGCTGAATTGCTGCCGCTGCCATGATCACAAATACGATCCCATTTCCCAACGTGATTTTTACTCGCTCTTCGCTTATTTCAATAACATCGCCGAGAGTGGCACCCTGCAGGGAGAATCGCGGAATACGGAACCTGTTCTCGCAGTACCGTCGGCAGACCAGTTACGGCAAGCAGAGACGTACGAACAACAAATCCGCGATGCCGAGAGTGAATTACGTGGTGTTGAGGCGACACTGCCTGAGCTCGTTGCCGCCTGGGAACCTGTTTTCAGGGAGCAACTCGCTTCGCAAAAGAACCCTTGGAATACCTTCCGTCCGACTGCGGTGTCGGCGACGAGTGGCGCGACGCTGACCCCGCAGAGCGATGGTTCTTATTTGGCCGGGGGCGCTAACCCCACGCACGACATCTATGAGATAAAGGCTCCTCTTTCGCCAGGATTGTTTTCAGGTCTTTTGCTCGAGTGCTTTCCGGACCCGAGCTTGCCGCAGCAGAGCGTGGGGCGTTACCCGAACGGTAACTTTGTCTTGACTCGCGTCGAAGCAGAGATTCATGCTCCCGAACTTGCATCCCCGATTGTCGCCCGCTTTACCCATGCGGAAGCGAATTATTCGCAAAAGGGATGGGATATCCAGGCCACGGTCCAAGGCAATCCATCGACCGGTTGGGCCGTCGATGGTCCGACGCGAAAAGAAATCTGCCGCGCGATGTTTCTGACCGACGGAGGAATCGAGGTCCCGCAGAACGCGACGATCACAATCCGGCTCGTCCAGCAGACGCTTGGACAGCATAACATTGGTCGGTTCCGGCTGTCGGCAACCGGGCTTCCGCGGGGGACGATCACCCTGGATGGCAGTTCATTCCCTGATTCACTGCGGACGATTCTTGCTACCGCGGACCAGCAGCGGAGTGATGCGGAGCGACGTGAGCTGCAGGAATACTACCGCCGAAGTGCTGATGGTCCGATCCTGGCTGCCCAGCAGCGGCTTCAAAAAGCCCGGCAGCAGCTGACCGATTTCCGCAACAGCTGGCCGAATGTGATGGTGATGCAGGAAATTGAAAAACCACGCGAGTCTTTCGTCTTGATTCGAGGTGAGTATGACAAGCGCGGGGAGCCAGTCACGGCAGCCTTACCTTCAATCTTTCCCCCGCTGCCGGCGGGCGAACCGAACAATCGACTCGGATTAGCACGATGGATTGCAAGCCGAAATCATCCGCTCACTGCTCGCGTTTGGATCAATCGCATGTGGGAGCGACTCATGGGGGTGGGAATTGTAAAGACAACGGAAAACTTTGGCTCGCAATCCGAGTGGCCGAGCCATCCCGAGCTGCTCGATTGGCTGGCGGTTGAATTTATGGAGCCAACGCCGAGCAACAATGCGACGGAGCAAGGAGTGCAAGCTTGGGATATGAAGCGGATGCTGAAGATGATTGTGATGAGCGAGGCATACCAGCAGTCAGCGAGCCGAAGGAACAACGAGAAATTGGTCGAGATCGATCCCGACAATCGTTTGTTTGGACGTGGCTCCCGTTTCCGTTTGCCGGGAGAAATCCTTCGCGATCAAGCTCTTTTCGTCAGTGGGTTACTCTCCAGCAAAATCGGTGGACCGAGCGCTCGCCCCTACATGCCTGAGGGGGTGTGGGACGAAACGAGCGTTTATGGAGATTTGAGGAACTATCGCCACGATCAAGGGGACGGGCTTTATCGGAGAGGCCTCTACACAGTCTGGAAACGAACCGCCGCACCGCCATCGATGTTGATTTTCGACGCTCCGACCCGTGAGATTTGCACCGTCAGTCGTTCGCGTACCAATACTCCATTACAGGCCCTCTCGCTTCTGAACGAGGTGACTTTTGTCGAGGCTGCAAGAAAGCTTGGGGAGCGGATGCTCGTTCACGACCAGGCGACACCTGAAGGTAAGCTGACATATGGTTTTCGACTCGTCACGGGTCGTAAACCCACCTCGCAGGAACTCTCAGTGTTGGTGACCGGATGGCATGATGATGTGGCTTATTATCAAGAGCATCCTGAAGCAGCTACGAAATTGCTCAGCCATGGTGATTCGGCATCGGCAATCAGTCCCTCCGCGGACCTCGCCGCATACATGCTCTGCGGCAATCTCCTTTTGAACCTCGATGAATCGATTATGCGGGAATAGTGCAAAAATGGTTGGGAATCATCAGTCGCAAACTCAGGGCTTCGCCGAAAAGGGGTCTGACCCTTTGGGCCTTGCCGGAGAGGGTCAGACCCCTTTTTGGAGAGGCTCTCAGGTCACGATACCTCGCAAGCAGTTTCTCAGGGGGCTTGCGGGAACGCTCGGGCTGGCAGCATTCTCGGAACTGAGCTCGTCCGAAGCGCCGGCAGCATCCACTGCTGAATCACCTCAGAGTGCTCCCGGTGCTGCGATTGTCCAGCATCATGCTCCAAAAGCGAAACGGATTATTTATCTCTTCCAGTCTGGAGCACCATCGCAGATGGACCTCTTTGACTGGAAACCTTCGCTCGTCGAGCGGCGAGGCGAGGATCTTCCCGATTCAATCCGTCAAGGGCAGCGACTAACGACGATGACCTCGGGACAATCCAAGTTTCCAGTCGCTCCAACCGCATTTCAATTCGCTCAGCATGGCGATGCAGGGATGTGGTTCAGCGAGATTCTTCCACAAATGGCAACGCTCGCCAACGACTGGTGCCAGATTCGATCGATGCACACCGAAGCGATCAACCATGATCCAGCGATCACTTTTTGCCAGACGGGTTCACAGCTTGCCGGTCGCCCGAGTATCGGCTCTTGGCTCAGCTATGGCCTTGGAAGTGTGAACCAGGACCTTCCGGCCTACGTCGTGCTCACGTCCTTCGGGACTGGACGCCCCGATGACCAACCCCTTTATGATCGGCTGTGGGGATCGGGTTTTCTCCCATCCAAGCATCAAGGGGTCAAGTTTCGCAACCGAGGAGATGCGGTCCTTTACCTCTCGAACCCTGCAGGGATGTCACGCGAAACAAGACGGAAAACCTTAGATCGGCTCGCTCAATTGAACCAGCAGCGATACGCCGATCAGCAGGATCCCGAGATCCAAACAAGAATCAGCCAGTATGAGATGGCTTTCCGGATGCAGACCAGCGTCCCGGAACTGCTTGATATCTCGAGCGAACCGCAGCATGTCCTGGAGATGTATGGACCGGACGTGAAAACGCCCGGAACCTACGCTGCGAATTGCTTGCTCGCGCGAAGGCTCGCGGAACGAGACGTTCGTTTTGTGCAGCTTTTCCATATGGGATGGGACCTGCACGGCAACCTACCCAATGCCATTCGTCTGCAGTGTAAGGATACTGACCAACCGACGACGGCACTGATCCATGATCTCAAACAACGAGGTTTGTTTGACGACACGCTGATCGTGTGGGGGGGAGAATTCGGACGTACGGTCTATTCCCAGGGAGAACTTACGGCGGACAGTTACGGCCGTGATCATCATCCTCGTTGCTTTACCACTCTGCTCGCGGGGGCTGGGATTCGTGGCGGACTCGTCCACGGGGAAACGGATGATTACTGCTACAACATTACCCGCGATCCAGTCCACGTCCATGATCTCAATGCAACGATTCTGCACTTGATGGGAATCGACCACACTCGTCTCACGTATCGTTTTCAAGGACGCGACTATCGCTTGACCGATATCCACGGCGAATTAGTAAAGAGCATTCTTACCTGATAGACGGCTGCAAACGAGCTTCATCAGTGATCAAGATAAGCACTCGGAATCTTTTCTAGAAGCGAGCAGGACGATACCTCAACACCATTATTTGATCTGTACCGTTGGCAGCTCCGGTGACGTCCATCCCTTCGTAGGACTCGGTCGTCAGCTACAACAGCGTGGTCATCGTGTCACGCTGATTACCGCCGGATATTTCCGCGCCCTTGCCGATGCATCTGGGTTCGACTTCATCGACACAATGCCCGATTGCAATTTCCAAGCGCTCATCAACGATCCAAATCTCTGGCACCCTACTCGAGGGACCCCGCGGGTGATCGAGCTTGCCGTACAACCGACTCTTGAACCGATTTTCCAAGCGATTGAACGGCTGTATATTCCAGGATCAACGCACGTGATTGCATCCAGCCTGGCGTTTGGAGCTCGAGTTGCCGAAGAGAAATTGCATGTACCACTCACCACAGTCCATCTTTCGCCAGTTCTTTTTCGCAGCGAACTGGAAGGACCGCGACTCCCACGTTTGCTGCTGCACTTGGGTCCGCGATGGTTCAAACGTTTGCAGTGGTGGATCGCGGACCGCTTTGTGATTGATTCGCTTGTTTGCCCTTGGCTCAATGCCTTTCGCAGCAAACACGGACTCCCTCCTACCTACCGCGTTTTTCGTGATTGGTGGCACTCTCCGCGGAGTGTGATTGCGATGTTTCCAGAGTGGTTTGCCGCAAAGCAGCCGGATTGGCCGAAGCAAACGATCCTGACCGGGTTCCCGCTGTTCAGTGAGGAAGGGATCACCCCGATGCCTGAGGAACTCGAGCAATTCCTCAACGATGGTCCCGCACCGATTGCCTTCACCCCCGGTTCTGCAAATCTATTCGGGGAGAGATTCTTCCGAGCCGCTGCAGACGCCTGTCAATTGCTTGGAAAACGAGGGGTCTTGCTCACTCGATTTCCCGAACAGATTCCGAAGTCGTTACCGAAGGAGGTCAGGCATTTTCCTTTCGCTCCTTTCAAGCAGCTCCTTCCTCGATGTGAAGCGCTTGTCCATCACGGTGGGATAGGATCGCTTTCCCAAGCATTCGCGGCGGGAATTCCCCAAACAATCATGCCCATGGGATTTGATCAAATCGATAATGCCCACCGCGTGCGTCGATTACGAGCCGGGGATTTCCTGATCCCATCACGGTTCAGTGGTCGAAGGCTCGCTTCAATCCTCAGCTCACTGGTCGAGAACTCCGAGACCGCACCTGCATGTCGGGAGATCGCCACCCGTATGTCCGGAGTCGATTCGCTGGCAGTTGCGTGCGATGTGATCGAGCGAACATGAGATATCGAGAGAATCAAAGGGGTCAGGACTCTTTGATTTTCCCCCGTCAACGACAAGGACTGAATCTGATGCGTATCCTAATATTGCTGTCTTTTGCCGCTTGCGTTGGCATCGGCAGTGCCGTTCAAGCGGGGGAGTCATTTGAGGCTTTCCTGGAAAGGTATTGCATTGACTGCCATGGACCGCAGAGGGAAGAGGGCAACATTCGCTTCGACAAACTGCCGCGAGAGTTCAAGGCTGGAGTAGATATGCACCACTGGGCCGAAGCGCTCGAAAAGGTGAATAGCGGGGAGATGCCGCCTCAGGGGGAGGTGCGACCGACTCAGCAGGAAATCGCTGATTTTGTCATGCAGCTGGACTCAAAAATGAAAGCGGGCCGGGCTGCGAGGATGGCGGCGAGGCCATTGGTTGCCCATTATCGGTTAAGTCGAAAGGAATATCAAAACACGGTCTATGACCTGCTCGGTGTGCGATATGACCCCACGAAGCCAGGGCAACTGAACGAGGACACGCTTTGGCACGGGTTTGAGCGCATCGGGTCGGAGCTGTCACTCTCGCCTTCACACGTGGACCGCTATTACCGCGCCGCAGAGATCGTGCTCGACCGCGCACTGTCCACTGCAAGTGTGGAGGCTCGCAAGGTTCGCAAGACCGCAGCGGAGTTGCTTCCCAGTGGTGGGAAGACGCAGCAGACGGCGTTGGACCGCTTCGGCATCAAGCGACCGCTGCGCTGCTTGATCTACCCCGGTGCTGCTCCGAACGCCGGACCTGTAGCGTTCTCTTCAGGGTGGCTGGGGGCGGGAATCGGTCCGGATCACAGCGGACGCTACATGGTTCGCATCAAGGCCAGCGGAATTCGCCCGCCAGGCGGCCAGACGGCGCGACTGAGCATAGGCATTCCGGGAGATGGTGAAAACCCGATCGCCACTCGGCTCATTGGCATTGATCTTACCGCGCCGGAGGACAGCCCCGAGGTCTACGAGTCGGAGGTGTCGCTTGAGATGTCGGTGGGACTGCGTTTCAACCTGGAGGCCAGCAACCAGCTCAAAGGGCTGCACTTCCACAGGTTGTACAGCAGCACGATTTTCACCCATAGCAGCGAGACCCAGGTAACGTCTCCGTCATTCCCTCAGTTATTCGATGACAAGGGGAACGGCCTCTACTCGCTGGCGATCATCGATTGGATTGAATGGGAGGGGCCGTTGGTGTCGGAGTCGGAGAAAGCCAGACGCGAGGGTCTGCTGCCGCCGGCTGACGCAACGCCCGAAGTGGTTGCGGAGCATTTGCACCGCTTCGCAGAGCGTGCCTGGCGTAGGCCATTAATAAAGGATGAACTGGAGCGGTATCTGCATGCTTACCGCACCGAGCGCGAGGCGGGCGAGCAACTGGCCGATGCCTATCGGGTCGCATTGCAGGGGGTGCTCACCTCCAGGCACTTTATTTACCTTGTCGAGGGGGACAAGGTTGCCCGCGAATGGCTCACTGACTCAGAGCTCGCCTCGCGGCTCTCGTATTTTCTCTGGAGTTCGATGCCTGATGATCACTTACTGGCTACGGCACGAAGTAGTTCACTGAGGATTGCAGGGCCGACTTCCAGTCCGTCCAATATGCCAATGGATAAGACGTCCGTCATACTTGAGCGAGAGGTGGACCGGATGCTTGCCGATGACAAGGTGAACCGCTTCATCGACGACTTTGCGCGGCAGTGGCTGCAACTGCACCGCGTGGGAATGTTCACCCCGGATAAGAATCTCTACCCGAACTACGAGGCATGGCTCGAGACTAGCATGAAGGCTGAACCGGTGGAGTTTTTCCGCGAACTGTTCGACAAGAACCTGTCTTTGAATGAGTTCATCGATTCCGACTGGACGATGGCCAATGCTCGGCTTTGCGAGTTCTATGGTCTACCGGAGCCGAAGACGGGAGGCTTCCAGCGTGTCTCGCTCAAGCCGGAAAATCATCGCGGAGGACTACTGACGATGGGTGCCGTACTCGGCCTGACCTCTGACGGTACGCGTCATCGCCCAGTGCATCGCGGTGTCTGGCTCAGTGAAGTAATTTTCAACAAAACGCCACCTCCGGCTCCAGCCAACGTGGAGCCGATTGAGCCGAATCCACCGCAAAGCCCGAAGGCGACGATTCGCGAAAAGCTTGCTGCACATGCACAAAACGCAAACTGTGCGGCTTGTCATCAAAGGATTGATCCCCTCGGATTCGCAATGGAACAGTATGACGCTATTGGACAGTGGCGAACCCACGAACGAGTTCCATCCGGGACCGGTGAGGATCCAGTGGTCGATGCGTCGGGTGTCATGCCCGATGGTCGCGATTTCCAAGACATGCAGCAGTTTAAACAGTTGTTGCTTGAAGATCGCGACAAGTTCTTGCGTGCATTCATAGAACATGTGAGCACGTATGCCCTGCGTCGAGTGCTCACCGTGGATGACGCGGATGATATCCAGTCGATCTTCGATGAAGCAAAGAAGAACCACTTCGGTGTTCGTGACATCGTTCGCGCAATAGCGCTGTCGGAGTTGATCCAGAAAAGATGAAGAACTTTTTGCAGATTCCGGACGTCGACAAATAAAGCTGAGCCTTGAGGGACAATCCCATTTAACACGGAAATAGGACCCATGAACTTTCTCTCCCAATCCTGGCTTCTCGACCGTCGGCACGCTCTGCGAGCGATGGGCACTTGTATCTCGCTTCCAATGCTTGAGTGCGTGACTCCGTTGCGAGCGGCAGAACAAACAGTAATGCCCAAACTTTGTTGCTTTATCTACCTCGCCAACAGCGTCCATTCGCTGAAGTACCAGATCACCAAGCCGGGGAAAGACTACGAGTTTTCCCGGTCACTCAAGCCCTTGGAGAAACACCGCGAATTCATGACGCCCAGCAGCGGGCTGCATCACCCGGGAGCTCTCGGTCACGACCACAGCTGCATCTCCGTTTGGCTCACCGGCGGCAAGCTTGGCCCTACCGACTGCAACACGATCCCAGTGGACCAAAGGATCGCGGAGATCACGGCGGCCGACACTCTTTATCCCTCGATGGATCTCGCGCTCACGGGGGCATCGCTCGCCTGGACCGCAGACGGTGTCCGGCTGCCTCCTATGGGACGTTGTCGCGAGTTCCTCGCATCGATGTTTGAAGAACCGAAAGGGGGCAAAGAGGTCCAGAGGAGGAGCCTGCGTCGCAAGGGCAGCGTGCTCGATGCTAACCTGGATGAAGTCCGTCAACTCGACAAAAGCCTGGGGATGGAGGACAAAGGGCGCATGGAGCAATACCTCACCTCTGTTCGCGAGGCAGAGCTCCGCACGCGGCGGGCCGATGCATGGCTCGACACGCCACTACCGGCCATCTCCGATGCAGATCGCAAACGCACCAACCGCGACATTGCGGCCACGATGGGAGGGGACTATTTTCGCACCGCGTATGATCTGATGGTGCTCGCCTTTCAGACGGTTGTGGGTCTGACCCTCTCCGGCAAGGCCCAAAAACCAATGAAATCGACTTGCCTCCAAAGGGTCAGACCCCCTTTCGGAGAAGCTCTAAGCGCCCCCAGTTATTTTGGTTTTTTCGCCTGCGTTTTTGCGTTGTGGCTCCTTTGCGCAGTTGTGGTTTTTGCCGACGAACCGTTCCGTCCTAGAGCCGGCGAGTTTCCTCCGCTGGAACAAGCGAAGGCCTATGACGGCCAGCTCGTGTTTGTGGACCATGCCAACCGTCGCGGCAGCATCCGCGTGACTGGCGGAGAACTGTTCCACTCCACGGCACCGCAACCCTTTGCCATGCTCCCCTATGGAACCGCGCGTTATCACGGCGCGCCGGCGGATCTGCGGGATATCCCCCTTGGTACCATGCTTCATGGTCGTTTCTATCTGCCGCCAGATCCCAAGCTCTCCTCAGTGCCGGTTATCGATCATGCCAGCCTCAACCCCACTGCGCCTGCTGAGAATCACGCCATTCTGCTCGAGGACGAACCCAGTTTCTGCCTCCGGGAGGGCAAGGTCTGGAGGTTGAAGGAGGTCGAGATCACGGGCGGCAAGACGGGGATGATCGTCGCCCACCGCGAATCCAGCACGGGCGGAGAGGACAGAGAAGACGAGCACCGAATGAGCATTGATGCGGCCACCTGCTTCTGGCGTGGTCGGGAAAAGCTCGGTCTCGAAGACTTGATTACGGAAGGCCTATGGCCCGCAGCGGGAAAGAAATCACTCGATGGTCAGATCGTCCATCTCAGTATCGCCTGGAAGCCAGCAGGGCACTGGGAGCGACGTGTTGGAAATCGGATGCATATTGCCGACGTCTGGCTCGATGAAACGGCGATGCAACGAGCCGCCCGGCACCAGATTGAGGTGCATCGGGAGCTGATCCGCAGCCGTTGGATGCCTGCGTACGTGGATGGCGTTGAGTATGGCAAATTCGGTAGCGCCGCAGTGACGGTAACATTGTTCGGCGGTATGGATCCATCCCTCTATGCTGATTTCCAGACGGGCATCAATGGACAGCTCGCTGCGTCGGAAGCGAACTTAAAGCATGAGTATGGGACGGTCAGGCAATCCTTGGTGGCCATCTCGGGCCCGATACAGGACGTGATGAAACAGGACAATGATATCCCACTGGGCAGCAGCGGGATCCAAATCCGAATCAAGGTGGATCAAATCATCGAGGGCGTTCGTCCCGGGAGGATTGTTCGAATTCGACCGATGAGCTGGCCCGATGACGCAGTGCCTCGGGAGGAATACACAGAGGGCCATTTGAACGAACGCTTCCCGTCCCCCGACATTTTCCCCACATACGGACGAATAAGTTTGAATTGAGAAAATCAATGCGGTTAGGCCTCTTTGATGACCAAGTCAAAGAGGCCTGACCTAGGCCTGACCTCTTTGATTTCGTGTACCCTAGCAAAGTGCTCTGTCCCTACGGTTCTGTCCCCTAGCAAAGTGCTCTGTCCCTACGGTTTTGTGCCCTAGCAAAGTGCTCTGTCCCTACGGTTTTGTACCCTAGCAAAGTGCTCTGTCCCTACGGTTTTGTGTCCCTACGGTTTTGTGGTCCCTACGGTTTTGTGCCTACGGTTTTGCTTTCGAATCATTCTCCTGATGGCCGGTGAACGAGATCCCTTGTTTCTGCAGGTGAAACAGGCTCGTCGTTCGGTCCTCGAACCCTACGCTGGCAAGTCTCATCATCCCAATCACGGCCAGCGAATCGTCCATGGCTGTCGCATGATGCAGTCTGCGAGCGACCTTTTCCTCGGTTGGACACAAGGCAGGCAAAGCCGGCATTTTTACGTTCGCCAACTGAAGGATATGCGGATCAAGCCAGTGGTCGAGCGATTCACTGCTCGCGTCATGCTGCAGTATGCAGAGTTATGTGGATGGACCTTAGCACACTCGCATGCGCGATCTGGAGATTCGTCGTTCATCAGTGGCTACCTAGGCAAAAGCGACAAATTTGACGTCGCAATCGCTGATTTCGCCCGCCTCTATGCTGATCAATGCGAGCGCGATTACGAGCGCGTCTTACAGGCTGCACGTGCCGATAAGATCGAAGTTCTCACTGAGGAATCCGAGGGGAAATAGGGTCGGTGGCTTCTTCACGCGAAGCCTCGGTTCTTTGGGCGAAATCAGCAAACACATTCTCCGATTCCAGCTGTAACTGGAACCCATCGGAAACGCGCGTCATGTAAAGGCCGCGGCAAAGCCAAAAGAAGCTTGCCATTGCATCCTTTGATCCCAAGTCTGCTTCCAGTTGCCCATAATCTGTCGCAGTCAAAGACCAAGGAGCTGTCGTTAACTTCCGAGCGAATTGATATGACCGCTGCTCCCATGCGGGAAATGCCGACCAATCATTGCTGGCTAGTCGTGCCAAGCGATCCCGAATCTGCTGCGGGTTCATCCCCGCAACCTCCAAAAGCATTTCGCAATGCCCCATGCAATAATTGCACTCAATCGCACGAGTTTGAACCCAGAAGAGACTTTCCTCGAAAACGCGGTCTTGCTGGCTTTCCGCCCACATCGTCCGCGTGGTCATTGACCACGGAACAGCCAGCTCGGGCACATATCCCATGCATACGAGATTCCAGACAATCCGAGTTGGCTTGACTTTGAATTCAGGAGGGAGCTTTTTTGCAACTTCTTCCCACGTCGGCGTCGGCAACCGCTGATGACGTTTCTTTTGACCAGCGATTCGCGCTTCGAGTTGCTCATAGGAGACCGCACTCCATTGTTCGTCATCGGCGACCAGATCGACACCATTTTCGAGCAGCTCGGGGAGGGGTTTGTTGGGAGGGAAGATTGGCTGCGTCTGGAAAGCATCGGGAACAAAGCGAATATCCAGCGGTTGCATTGGCTCCGACGCCTCCGGGACCATCGCCAATCCGAGCAGGATTCGGTCCTGAAAATTGCCATAGGCACCGAGCAAGACCATCGCCGCGACACGATTTTCTCCATACCGCACTCGAAGCGTATCGAAGAGGGTATCGTTCATTTTCGAGGCATTTAAAGTCAGTTCCTCCGCAAATTGCAGAGCCTCTTGTTCTTCCACCGACCATGCTGAGCGACTTTTGGCAAGCAGTCGAAGATCCTCCTGCGTTCCTCCCGCAGCTAGGAGATCCGTCTCGGCGACTGCCTTTGAGTACCTGCATTGATTGGCATCAGCGATCACCCAGCGCATCTTGGCTCGAAGAATTGGATCGAGCGGGCTACGCATGCGATGGGCGTAATCAAGCTGCAGCATGGCGGCAGTGGTTCGAGGCATCTGCTGAGCCATGACGCGCGCCCATTTTGGAAGGGGTCCACTTCCCCCTTGAACCGTCTCTGGCAGGAGTTTCCATGTTTCCTCGACACTCAGAGGAACAAGTGTCGAAGCGGAAACCTTGCCGCTTTCGCCTTCTTTTTCCGCAACTCCATCAATGAAACTCATCGCCAGCGCTTGCTCCATTTCAGGGGGATTAAAGCCAAATGGACCACGTCCACTCTTAAAGACCACTTTCCCGGATCGATCGATCACATAGAGGCGAGCGGGCATTCCACTGTACGCATGCCCGACCGGATCACTGAGCTCATCAATGACGACCGGCATGTTTGGTTTTAGTCGCAGACAGAACTCTTTGGCGACTTCCGTGCGTTCTTCAAGAGTACGAGGCTGAGCGACATCGACCCCGACCCGCGTGTTGGACTCCATCTTCCAGCCATCGCTCGGATGCGCTTCACGAACGTAGACCATCAAGAAATTCGCCCGATCCTTGTATTTCTCGTAAAGCCGATCGACGGCCGGGTAGAAGGATCGAAACGGCCCACAAGTAAAATTACCAAAAACGAGAACGACAGGCTTCTCGCCAATCAGACTCGAAAGTTCGATCGAGCCTTCACCCTCAGCAAGACGCAACTTGAACCAAGGTGCTGTCTGACCAACCCGAGGCCCCTCGAGCATCGATCCGATCTCTCCGGCAAACAACCCACGAACAAGCTGGGCTGGATCGGGGCGATCCCCCGGAGTGAAAGAACTGGAAACGCCCGCAAGCAATGCTCCTGCAAAATCGTCTGCCGTTAAAAGGTCAGAGCCTCCGGCCGCCTTCTCGAAAAATGCTCCCCACTCCTCTCGAGTGATCGCACCAGCACCTTGGGTATCAATGCGACGAAAGATTCGATTCAATTGGTAGGTCTGCTGAACGAGCGGACTTGATGGAGACCAGTCGAGATCGATCGCTTCTATCCGCCCGTCGCGGTTTCGGTCGAGTACTCGGAAAGAATCGTCTGGACCGGGGAAAGCGTCACGCGGAATCTCGGGGGCGGTATCTCGTCCGCATGCCCGCGCTAACCACTGAAAGTCAAATTTGGACTGCGCAGGACCAAACCAGCCTTCGCCTGGCCCCATTTGCGATCCCTGAACAATCGCCAGCAGCATCTTGGCACCTTCTGGCGGGATGGCATCGGAGTAAACATGTTCAAGGAAGCCCGCCAAAGTCTGCGGATCGCTCGAGGCCTCCGGAGTTTGTGGAGGCTGCGCGAGGGCCGTTGCACAGAAGGCCATCCCGAAGGATAAGCAAAGAAAATACCGATGTTGCATGATGGCGAAGATGAGAACTGGGGGAGAGGTGAAGGAACGCCGATCATTCCGACTGATAAGAGGAAACTCGGAATCGAGCTGAATACCCAGAGCCTATCCGAAAAGGGGTCTGACCCTTTGGTACTGGAGAGGGTCGGTACTGGAGAGGGTCAGACCCCTTTTCGGATAGACTCCCAGATTGTAGCGATCGGCACAGGGCGGACACGCGTCCGAAGCTGACGAATTTAAACTACCTTTTTTTGGCCAACTGCGTCTGGGAAGCACCCTCAGAGCCTCTCCGAAAAGGGGTCTGACCCGCGTCTGACCCTTTTTCGGAGAGGCCCTCAGTCGCTGGCCGCATGTTCATCAAGCCCATCAAACAAAGTTGGATGCTGAGGAGCTGACGGCGCGTTTTTTTTCCGTGGGCGGTTTGACCATTCCTTTTTCCGAGAACCGTGGCGGTGATACACCGCCGCTGTGGCATTTTCAGCTTCTGGTGTCTTGCGAATCGCATAGAGCACATCAGTCATTTTTTTTGCACGTTCCGCAAAAGGGACGACGGGTGGAGGATAATCACTCCTGCGTTCCCCCAGAAGAATCTGTTCAGCAGAAACTTCTTTCAACTCCGGAACCCAGCGTTTGACGAACCTGCAGTCGGCATCCCAATCGGTCAGTTGTTTTGTCGGGTTGTAAACTCGGATTGCGTTCCAACCGACGACACCGGCTTGCATTTGCAGTTGATTAAGGTGGATTCCTGGATCGTAATCACGGAAGACTCGCGCTAAATGGGGATGAATCAGCCGCCAATCGAGGTGGAGTACGTGGCAGGCAAAACTGACGACCATCGCCCGCATCCGAAAATTCACGAATCCCGTTGCCGCCAGACACCGCATCACAGCATCGACCAGCGGGTAACCGGTTTGACCCTCTCTCCAAGCACAGTAAAGTCGCTCATCGTTCTCGAACGGAACATCGCGATAGCTGGGGTGAATGCTGCGAAATTCGAGTTCCGGTTCGGACTCGAGCCTTTGAGTAAAATGATCGCGCCAGTGAAGACGGCTGAGAAATGACTCGAGACTGAGTCGCCATCCTCTGGACTGTGGATCGGAAGGGTCGAGCTGCATCAATCGACCCTGAACCGCATGCCAAACCTGCTTTGCGGAAATCGTACCCCAGGCGAGGTGGACACTCAGCCGGGAACCTGCGGAAAACGCCCGGTTCGGTGAACTGATCCCGCCGCGATACCAGCGGCCGCGTCGTCCGAGAAAATCGTCCAGCGTAGTGTGGGCGTCCACCTGGCTCACAGGCTGCCACAGTGCATTTGGATGGAAGGCAGAGAGTTTTGGAAACGCGGTACTCGCTGCGAGTTGCCGTAGATCATTCCCCTGCCTTATCTGGGGGATCTCGAGCGGTGGTGAATTCGCCACCCGCGATTTCCACATCTGTGACAACCGATCGCGATTGACTCCACCGCGTCGGACACTCGATTGCGGAAACTCATGGTACTCCACCCCTCGTCCACGACACCACCTTGCAACATCGCGGTCACGCTTGAAAGTGATTTGATTGCCAGTCTCCTCGTGGCTGAACAAATGCGTAAACGCAATCAATCGATACAATTTATCGAGCTTTTCGACCACCTCCCCATGCGCAATCACGATGTCCGCGCAAAGGTCTCGCAGGGACGCACGAAGCCCTCGAATCGCCTGATACTGTGCCTCGATGTGCAGCTCGGATGCATCTTCAGAGGCAATGATCAACGGCTCGATGCAGAAAAACGGCAGCACCTCGATCCCCAATTGCTCAGCCGCGACCAAACAGGCGTTGTCGGCCAAGCGAGCATCCCGCTTGACCCACCAAATGGCCAGCGGGCGAATCACCCGTGCAACCCCGCACCGCATATCCCCATCGGTCATGACCCCCAAAGGATTACCATCCATCGACATGGTCGCATTTTCCCTATGCCAATCGATCTGCCAGTGGCCAGACCGTAAGCGCACCACGAATGCTCCAAAGCACCGTCCGGACCCAGTTCGTCATGACGAGACGACGATGGGTATCCGCATCAAATGCGATCACAAGCCGATTATGGCATGGGACCTGGACGAACCATGTTGAGAGCCAAATGATCGCCAGCGAAGCAAGCCCCACAAGATACGGCCAGCTGGGTATTTGAAACGCTAAAATGAAGGCCGCGCCCATTTCCACGAGCATCACCGGGGGGAGGAGCCAGCCAGTTCGTCGTACATGCTCGTTGCAGAAACTGGCCGCCTGCGCCCTCATGAGCGGATAATGCACCACCTGCACGAACCAGATCACCCCGACCATAAAGAGAGTTGCGACGAGGTGTGCGGCGATCACCCAGCGAAGGAATGTTTCCATATTGCTTTTCCCCTGCAGCACGCAGATCCACCGCGACTCGTCGCAAGACAGCACAACCCTTCGCATGATCGCAGCGACTCCCTATTTCGCACAAGACTCCCTCATCTGAAATTCCATACCTGGACCATTGCACAGGAGAAGAACTGCAGGATTCATCTTCGCGGGTAAGCAACGCTTACTGCGACCCGACGAGGAATTGACTATTTTCGGCGACTTTCGATACGCACGATGTTTCGAGATAGCAGCGTATGCGATTGCGATCTTCGGTGCCCAACAAGTCGAGTGCCTGATCGGCATGCGCAATGATCGACTCCCAACCATCTTCATCAAATTCGCTGGACGCGAGTCCGAAAGAGGCAGTGATTCGGAAAGATGCTTTCAAGTGCCGGTCCACAACTCGATGGATATCTTCAGCAACCTCTCGCGCATGATCGATGCCCTGGAATGGCAAAGCGACGCACAACTTGAGCTCGTCATATCTTCCGACGATTCCTTGGGGCGGAATGCACACCTGAACAATCTCCGCGATATCCTGCAACCAAGCATCGTTCGCTGCGGGGGCGCGCACTGGCGTTTCTCCATCGATCGGAACGACACGCATCATAATGATGCTCATCGGCATCTGTCGTTTGAGAGCATCATCCCATACTCGACTGAGCTTTTCAAAGAGTGCATGACGGTCTGTGGAACAGGCCAAGCTCCCTTGCTCAGCAATTTTCTCGAGCTTCAGCCGCTGCTCCTGAACCACTTTTCGAGCAGCACGAAGTTCGCACATCGTTTTTTCCAACATCGATCTATTCCACTGCAGTTCTGTCACATCCTGGAACACGAGCAGATTCCCGGCAAATTCCTCCTGTGCATCAAAGAACGGCGAGCAATTCAAGAGAAAGTGATGATCTCCATCCGCTCGGCTGAGCACCACTTGAACATCTTTGAATGTCTTCGACGCCTTATCGCTGTGGTACCACGGAAGCTCCATTCCCATCGTCTTCAGCTGCAATGCGTCGATATGCGTACCAACAAGCTCGGCCTCGCTCATTGCACAAAATTGCTTAAATGTGTCGTTCATCCCAATCAAGCAGTTGTCGGTGTCAAGGATGACGACGCTATTGGGAACAGCATTCAGCGTGTTTTGAACGCGCGCAGTCGCACTGCTTGAGTTCTCGCCAAGGGGAAACAAGCGGCGGAGTGCCAGCGAAAAGAAAATTAGATTGCAGAGCCATCCAAGTCCCGCAGCGCCGAGCAGATTCCAGGCCTCGACCCGACGTGGGGACTCACCATAAACAATTTCGATGGTTCCCCACGGGCGATGGTATCGATCGAAGGTAACGCTGAATTTCATTCCAGGATTATCCGGAGCGGCCGATGCTTGTGTCTTCTCTGCTGGTCCAGTACCAACCTCAGCAATGACTCGGCCGTCTATTCGTAGCATCCGAATGCTCTGAATGGATTGCTCGCGCCGCAAAAAATCAGCAGCAAGTCGAGGGAGAGTCGTTGTCTCATCGCGCTGCAAACATACAGAGCACAGGAGTGCAAATTGCTCGCACAGCGACGCCCGCGATGCTATTTCTTGCTCGGCCCGCCGCGACGACTCTAAAAATGAAGAGACGACCACGGGAGCAACCGATACAGTTGCCAGAATCGCCGCAATTCGCAGTGTTGCGCTCATCATGATCATGCTCGGAAGTTCTTACTCACCAAAGCCGCATCGAGTAGATTGTCTTGCATCTGACGAACGACACCACGGTTCCTTCGGTTTCTCAGTAAATTCAGTGGATCGAGCGCCATCAGAATGGGTGCCTGAGAGAGCATCGCAGTTCCTAGGTGACTACTGAGCACCAGATGCATAGTAATCGCCGTTCCAATTGCCGAACCGATAATGATCGGTGCGGGCTGGACAAAAAAAGCCCTCGCATCGCTCCAGGGAATCGCCGTACGATCTTCAAGCTCAGCAAGCGACCAAGAGGCCGAGGAGGGAAGATCGACGACACCTGCCTTACTGCGATCAAAAACGAGTCGCTCCAAAAATGGCTCGCGGTCCCGTAGTCCATCGGGGAAATCGGTAAAGAATTCCCCTGCAAGCGTCAAATATCTGGCTTTCTCGCCCAAGAAAACCGAAGATACCGATTCTTCGCGGGTCGCTGCCTCCGTCGCTGGGTCTGTAGTGCCAACACTCATGTTTCGTGGATTGCCAGCGATTTCTCCCGTGCGACTCTCCTGCTCCGCGAGAATCCCAGTGGACTGGCCCCCCTGCAGCTGTTGATCTTGGCTGGATGCTGTCGCGTCTGCAGTTGCAACGCTGCCCAGGGCGCGCTCTGCACTCTCGCCCCCCAACGGTCTTGCATCGATTGGCGGATGCACCACGATATTCGGAGGATCCGTGATGTGAATGTCGGCGGTTTGCACGGTTGAGAGGAGGTCTCCATCGGAGACCACATAAAGAATCGTCACGGTCCCGACAAAATTGGTTTCGGGCCGATAGGTCATTCCTCCATTGCCATCCATGACGACGGCTCCACGCGACGGAAGTGCAAGTATTTGGATGCTCAGTGCATCCCCTTCGGCATCGGTGTCATTGGCCAATAAGTCCGACCAACGCATCGAGAACGGCGTCAAGAAGTTCGTCTGATACGATTCTCCGATCGCGACCGGTGCGTCATTGACGCCGGTGATATTGACGGTGACTTGACCGGTGGTTGTCAGGCCGTGGGCTGCGGGGGAAGCGACCAGTACGTTGGGGGCTGGGGGTGGAAGCATCATGTCGACGGTCACCACCGATGCGGACGGGGTGCCGACCAGGGTGGTGTGCAGCGTCCCGTCGGCGCTTCGGTAGCGGATGCTGTAACTGGTGGCGGGGTTGAGGCCGGTGAAGTGGGCGGGCGTGGCGTTCTGTGCTCCTCGGCCGCTGCCGCCGTCGATGGTGCGGGTCGCGACCCGCGTATCGCCATCCATCAAATCGACGGTCAGCCCCGAGGAGAGCACACCGTCGCGCTGCACCGCTACCTGCAGGTACGTGCCGGCAGCCGGGTTCGTGTTATTAAGATACAACACGTTCGCGCGACCCCAATTGGCGACGTACACGTCGAGGTCGCCGTCGCCGTCGACGTCACCCCACGCTGCACTGTATCCGTCGCTTACATCACCGACACCGGCATTAGTGGTAATATTCGTGAAGCTGCCGTCACCGTTGTTTCGGTACACGAGGCTGTTCCCGTTGTTCAGATACAAGTCGAGGCGGCCGTCGTTGTCGACGTCTACCCACGCAACCCTCGGAGTCCAGCCGTTGTAGTCGACACCGGCAGCGGTGGCGACGTTGGTAAAGGTGCCATCACCGTTGTTGCGATACAGGCCGTTTGCATGACCGCCCCAGTTAGCGACGTACAAGTCGAGGTAACCATCGCCGTCGTAATCACCCCACACCGCCCCTTGGCTGTGGCCGCCGTGAGCAACGCCAGCGGCAGCGGTAGCGTTTGTGAAGGTGCCGTCACCGTTGTTACGGTACAGGGTGTTCGCCCCGCCCCAATTGGTGACATACAGGTCGAGGCGGCCGTCACCGTCGTAGTCACCCCACGACGCCCCGAAACTGACGACTCCTGCGGTGGAGACCCCCGCGGCGGCGGCAACGTCGGTGAAGGTGCCGTTACCGTTGTTGCGGTATAACACATTGCTCCTCGACCAGCTGTTGGTGACGTAGAGGTCCAGGTCGCCGTCGCCGTCGTAGTCGCCCCACGCCGCCCCGAGGCCGTAGCCGGCATCGCCGACGCCGGCAGATGCGGTGTTGTCGGTGAAGGTGCCGTCGCCGTTGTTGCGGTACAGTACGTTCGCCTGGCCGTGGTTGGTGAGGTACAAGTCGAGGTGGCCGTCGCCGTCGTAGTCGCCCCACAACGCCCCACCGTAGGTCGCCGCAGAGTGACCGACGCCGGCGAGGGCGGTGACGTCGGTGAAGGTGCCATCACCGTTATTGCGGTACAGTACGTTCGCCTGTTCGTAGTTGGTGAGGTACAAGTCGAGATGGCCGTCGCCGTCGAAGTCTCCCCACGCTGTCCCTATGCCATTGCCGGTATCGCCGACTCCCGCAATCGCAGTGACATCAGTGAAGGTCAGGGGGGGCAATGTAGTCATCGTCCAGGCGATTTGCACGTTCGCAGGTGCAGCGTCGCTTGAGTTCGCATAAGCGATCTGCTGCATTGCCGAGTTGACTAGCGCATTGGTCGCATTGCTGTTGAACGTTAGAATCAGCGTGCC
>Ga0169931_10002930_pt1 | contig 27498 bp, 17 predicted proteins | sample Kivu_15m_20L_FD_129675 | JGI IMG/M metagenome (GOLD analysis project Ga0169931, IMG submission 129675) | Freshwater microbial communities from Lake Kivu, Western Province, Rwanda to study Microbial Dark Matter (Phase II) - Kivu_15m_20L... | ecosystem: Environmental > Aquatic > Freshwater > Lake...
CATCCAGGATCGGCCAGGTCGACCTTTCCGTCATTGTCGTTATCGAGCCCATCCTGACACTGCGCTCTCGGATTGAGCTCATCGTTGTCAGTTGGTGACGAACAGCTGAAATCAGCCATGTCCGTGGCTCCATCGCCATCGTTATCAATCCCGTCGCGGCATTGCTCAACGACGTTGTACTCATCGTTGTCCTGCGATCCCGAGCACCCGGGATCAGCTAAATCGACCTTTGCGTCATGATCGTTATCGACCCCATCTTGACACTGAGCCTTCGGATTGAGCTCATCGTTGTCAGTTGGCGAGGAGCAGCTAAAGTCAGCCAAATCTATCGCCCCGTCACCGTCGTTGTCTAATCCATCTCGGCATTGCTCTACAACGTTATACTCGTCATTGTCTTGCTTGTTGGCGCACCCCGGATCTGCGAGGTCTATCTTGCCGTCGTTGTCGTTATCGATGCCATCTTGGCACTGCGCCTTCGGGTTAAACTCATCGTTATCGCTCGGTGAGGAGCAGCTGAAATCAGCCATATCGATCGCTCCATCCCCATCGTTATCGATACCGTCTTGACATTGCGAGGCGTTTCGACCTTCGTCATCAAGGTTAGGATCGTAGGAAGAAGGCACTCCCGGCGTTTGCCAACAACCCGGATCGGTAGCATCGATTGCACCATCGCCGTCATCATCGAGCGAGTTTCTACACTGCTCAAACTCTGTGGTTCCCGACGGGCTCTTACACTTAAGATCCTTCGGTCGCTCGCTGTCATCGTTGTTCGAAAGGCAATCAGGATCCTGACGATCTACTTTACCATCACCGTCATTATCCCATCCGTCGTTACAGGCTGCTAACCTATGCTGACATGTGATGCTTGCTATCCATGTCTTTCCATACTTCGGTGTGCCGATCTCCAACTTGAAATCGCTCCCGACGATCCTCCAGTGGTAGTTGTTTTCGGGCGAGTGATAGTTACATTTACCACGTGGGTAGCGATGACTACGCTCGGCATCACGACATGTAGAGCTCACATAGTCACGGTACCCTAGGATGCGACACACCTTTTGGAGCGTTGGCAGATGCTCAACGCCGGTATCGAAATTCCCCGCATTGTCCCAATTGGCATGATCGGAGCGAACGATAGCGGAGCCCGATCCCTCGATAGGCAGGGTTATGTGTATCTTTTTCGTCGCAATTGCGTGCTCAACTCCTGCTCTCACGTAGTGAGCATCACCGATTCCTCCCGGACCTGCGAGGGTATAGGTAGCCCCGTTGTACTCGGGCAACTCAATCAGCGCGTCTATTCGACCATCGCCATCATCATCAATACCGTTGCTGCACTGCGTAGCCTGTGCTCCCGCCCAGTCGATAGCTACGAAGAGATAAACCAAAGACGAAAGGATGATTCTTGCATTCATGGTAGGATATACCCGTTAAAAAAGAGGTCCACCGACCGTACTTCTTTACCACAAATTCCGTTAAATTAAACCCTGACCCGGATCATACGGGAGCGCCAGAGCGGTAATAGGAATGAACTGTCAGAATCTGTCGCGGATACTACCTGATTCAGGCCTGAACGGGTCCCCATCATCGAGGTTGATAGGGGCTGGCAAGCTCTTGGGCCAGCGCCCGAGGAAGATCTTTCCAGAGCAAGGGAGGACACGGGGCTAGCCAATCGAAAAATCGGGAGCGCCTTCACTATCGTGTTTCGCCTGCTCGTGAAACTGACGTCCCCCGCTCCACCTAGCATCATCAAGCTCGCCTCCGATTCGGTCGACCGCCTCATCAACCTTAGCCCGAAGCTCGTCTACCAAGACCTGAATCTCACGGATCAGCTTGATGCAGCGTCGCTCAGCTACCCACGTCGCAAACCGATTGCCTGCTGCTGCCAGCAATGACCACGCCGGGAGCATCAGGCGCTCCTCATGCAGACGCTGCACCTCGCGCGATGACTCTGCTAAGTCGCGCTCATTCAACCACACGTTCACATCGATCTCTGGGATGTTAGCCAGGAGCTCAAGGAGAGACCTCCTATACACCTCTCTCATCTCAAGATACTCATCAATATCCATCGTGCGACTTTCGATCTGCCTGGCTCGGCACAATTCAACGTGAGATATCGCAAGCTTTCTACCCAACGTAGTGAACGCGCTATTCTCGGCCAATCGTTGGCTTCTTACGGCTTCAACCAACGGCTCAAAGAACTCTTGAGATATCTCCCCCAACAGGTTGTAAACGGTCGGATCTACTAACTGCGCGGCGATAATCGCCTTAAATTGCCAGATATGATTGAACTCGTGAAACACCAGACCCGGCAGCTGCCTCGCCATATTATCGGAGGTAAGGCCAATCACGTGCTCGCGGGGGCTGTACCAAGCTCCCATGCGGCACCATGGGAGGGGCTCTATAAGCTCCACACGGGGCACGGGCACGTTGTAAAACTGAGCAAGCTTCTCTACCAAAGGTTCTGCACTGTGAAGGACAGCGCTCGTTATCTTAGGAGCCTTCAGCGCTGAAAGGGGAAATAGTAAGGCACACGACAGGACCTCATCTGAATGTCGTATGCACTTATCGTGGGGCTCGCTGAGCTGTACACCTTGAGCCATACTACCGCCGTCCCGCTCTCCCAACGTCTCACGTTGAATACTCAGACCCATGTCAGCAAGCCCGCCAATGATTATACACCAGCCGACCTCATCGCAAAGTATACACGCAACTCAATCTCCTAAGAAAGCGAGGCAAAAACCTCCCGTAGCAAAAACGTGGAAGTGAGGGTGCTTTTTCTCAGGCTATACCAGCCACATAGGCAACCCAGATACTACACGACTCTCCCCGCTCGCGCCGATGAAATCTCCCACTTCCCCGGCCGTTACGGCCGGTACCTTCCCAATAGACGACGACATCCTTGAATCCAGCTTCGCGCATCAGATCACACACCTCAGGGATGCTCCACATGCGCCAGTCGTAGGAGAAGACGCGTTTCTGAATGCGCCTCCCACGCGGTTTAAAGTGTATATGAAAACGGGTGTAGTTGGAGATCGGATCGAAGAACTCCTGCTCAAACCAATACTTGAGGCCAGGGAGGGTCTTGGTATCCATAGCCGGTTCTCCGTAGTGAGGCCCCCCAAAAAGATCTACGAGGAGCATACCGCCCGACTCCAGCACGCGCCGGCATCGCCGAAAGTACGCACTGAGGGTGCTGCGTTGCTTGAACACAAAGTAGCTAAAGTTTAGCGCACAGATCAGATCGGCTCTGGGTGCGCCCGCCCGTAGGACATCTCGCTGAAGAACGTTCACGCGCTCTCGCTCAGAGGATGACAACTGGGCAAGATAGTGCGACCTCCCATACGCAAGGGGTTCGGGATCGATATCGAGCCCTACCGCTTGCTTCGTACGATCAAGCTTGACCCACTCACAACACAACTGAAATGTTGAGCAGAAATCCTCTCGCATGAGCGTTGGCTCACGCCGCACCAGCTCGCGATAAATACGCCGAATCACACGAGCATCGTAGGAAGCCGACTGTACCGCCACCGCGTACGCCGCATATTTATCGAAACTGTTGCGAGCAGACATAAGCTAGCGAAGTGCCCTCAAGAGACTAGAGCGGAGCCTTGCTGAAAAATCCGTGCTCGGCCAACGAACGATATCGAGCAGCCCACCTCCGAACGACGGTGGAATATCAAGTGATTCGCCAGGATGCAAGAGGAGCATGCGAGGTGTGTGAGCAGATGCTAGTAAAGTCGGGAGCACTATCTCGTGCAGGACCGACTCCCACGGGTGTGCAAAAACTACTATCTTGTACGCGCGGCGATCCCTCCGCAACAGCTTTGCAAGTGCGGCATAAGACTGAATCAGGATGGGAGGCCCTTTGAGCTGATATGGCCCCATAGCATGCATCACTTGATCACTCACCGCTGGCGAGCAGATACAGGTCGTGGAAACATCGGCGAGTGCAAGCTCTCGCATAACTGCATGCGAAAGCGCCGGATCCGGTGTCGTATGGAGAGGCATAACGACGACGGCCTCTGACTCGAGCCGCACATCAGGCCTGATTTCGCTCTTGATGTTCACCCGCTCAACCGCACACCACGGCTGCGGAAGCTTCATCCCTCCTTGTACTACTTCTCCGCTCGGTAACTCGTAGGCAAAGCTCAGTGAGGAAACCTTGGTATCGATAGTTTCCGGGTATATCAGGGCTGTAAAGCAACTCTCAAGAGAGTGCCGCGACCGACGTGCGATCCCTCCACCGCCGGCCCTATCGATAGGATACACAACCGCCCCGACTGTACCGCTCGCAATCGAGAGCCGCAGGTTCTGCGTCGGAGCACCACGATCAAAGACCCACCCCCGCACAAAAAGGGCGGGGCGCTCATCGAAATCAAGCTCCAAACAGAGCTCGATCCCACACGAGGTCCGCTGTACCTGACTCGCCTCGCTTTCACCGCTCTGCGAGCGCGCATGGAGGGAATGCGAAACGGGCATCCACATACCTACCGACTCCAAAAACACCATCTCTGAGCGGAATACCGCACATATCTTTCGACGACAAGTGGACTATACTACAGTAGTCACACACAGGGTTGTAGCTTTATGTTTTGACACTCGAAAGGCGCCCTCTATGAAGTGCTCCTATATCGTTATCCACCACTCTGCGACCGAGCCGGATACATCCGTCGAGGATATCCGAGCGGCGCATCGAGCGCGAGGATTTATCGACATCGGGTATCATTACCTCATCCATCCAGACGGCTCCGTAGCTGTGGGCAGACCCGAGCATCAACAAGGCGCACACGCGCGTGGGCTAAACGATCGTAGCATAGGCGTTTGCTGTATCGGTAATTTTGAGACAACTAATCCAGACCCACGACAGATCCAAGTACTTACCGAGCTCGTTGTACTCCTCGCCAAACGATATGCGGTCGCCCCTCATCGGATTATCGGACATCGCGACGTCGTACGAATCTCCTCTGCCGCAACCGTTACCGTGTGCCCCGGATTACATCTAGCGCCCCATATCCCTGCCATCCGCTCGAAAACCCTCTCCTCTATGCTAACCGAGAGAGGATATAAAAGCTGTACTTCCCTTTATGTAACCGGAGAGGGTCAGAAACCTACTGAGGTACCACTATCGTACGCCTCAACCTGCGACCAAGCTGCTTTGATATACCTTGTGCGTTCCCTGTCGAATCTGGAGCGCCGATACTTCGATGGGATCCATCCGCTGGACCTCTTTGCGATCCTGCGCGCTAGCGATCTCAAGGTCACAGTCCTGTATCAAGAGCTCGAAGAGGCTACTCAAGTCCGGGGAGTCATTGCTAACCTCGAATCGCTCGGCGTCGCCCACAAACTGATACATGAGCAACACGCAGAGGAGCTTAGTGCGAGCACCCTGTGTCTCATTCAAGGCTATGAACATGCGCTTGGCACGATCGGTCAGATACGCGATATACTACCTCGCACCAGGATCGGTATCCATGCGAACACTCTAGGTTGGCTCAGATGGAGCGAGGCTCTCGCGCTCGGCACAGCGGATACAAATGACTCGGAAGCTGCTACCGATAAAGCGATCGAACTATCTGCCTATACGCTTGTCGATGAAGTGTGGGTCTCCTCAACCTATGAGCACACGAGCCTTCAGATAGAGCTTCCTCAGGTAAAAACTCGTACAATCGGACACCTCTGTGACCCAACTGCCTCGATACAACACGACCTCGGCGGTCGGATCCTCTTTCCTGCCGATTTTACACCTCAAAACCAAGGACAAGACGCCGGCTGGCTCGAGGAGTTTCTGATTCAGCTACGCTCTCGCAACCCTCACAGCGTACCCCTCGATATAGCATGCGAAGGTGCCCCCGAATCGATCATGCGACTTGCAAACAATACCGGCGTCTCAATCACATCTGCATGTGAACAGAGTCAACCCCTACCGCGTCTCGTCATCGCTCCGATCTGGCCCGGTGTTCCTCAAACGAGGGACCTGCGCCGCCTGATCGAACGGGGCTTTCCACTCATAACAAACACTCACGGGAACGCTCGCCTGGGCTTGCGACACGGCCAGGAGATCCTTGTGGCTGATACAGCGGACGATGTAGTCGAGCTTTTGACACAGGTACAGCGCGGGGTATTCAATCTCCACCAGTTGCGGCAGCGCGCTCTTGAGCAGATATCGTCGCAGTGTAACCGTTACGTTATCTCGCGACTGTTACGTGCTGCCCTGGTGCCACCTCGTGTCGTGATCGCTTTGCAACTGCGGGGCGACGGCCGCTACCTCGATCGATCCCTTCGCTCTCTGAGCGAGCACACTCTTTATCCACACTATCAGGTCATCATCTTTGGTAAGGAAGCGTATAAATCAGATCTGCAGCCATCATTGCAAACATACAAGCGCATTTCGATCGCCGACCAACCATGTACCCCGACACCCCATGAGATAGTTCGTTACATTACCGCGCGATATCCCAACGATGATATCGTTCTCATGCAGGATGACCTCGTTGTGCAACAACACCACTGGCTGCACCACCTCGTTGATTGCGCCTACTCTGCGGCGTATGTGAGCGCGTCGTGCGGCATGATCGTGGATTCCAAGAAACGGATCGTGGAAGCTGGCGCAGAGATGAATCTCGCTGGATATAGCAACCCTCTCGCTCATAGTAAACCCACATACTCCCCTGAGGCGGCATCCCTCCGAGCTGTGGGCTTTGGGTCATCCTCACTACTCTATGTGCGACGTGACGCGCTCGAAATACTTGGAAACTTTGAGCCATCATCCTCTTCAGCACTGCATGCGGTTGCAGCATGGCAGTACCGAGCGCACGCCAGCGGTTGGTCTACTCGGTATACTCCACTGTGTATCGCAACCACACTGGCATCGGAGTTCTCGTTCGTTGAGACCCCCAAGGACACTCTCGATCGGGGAGGCTTCCTCTCCCCGATTTCGGGGACATCTTTCGAGGAGTTCAATGGCTAGCATAGTGCTTGTCTCCCTGCTTACTCTCCTCCTCGTTCTCGTTTCGTCAGCTGTTGGATTTATATGCTGGTCATACTACCGCGCCCCAATCGCTGAACTTCGCGACCGTTATACCTATCGTCCACTAAACGCACCGGAGCACGTTACGAAAACAACAGGACTGCAATCTCCCGATCTCATCCCGTTCGAGCAGCTGCCTGGGGTGCTGATAGTATCACTCCTGCTTCACGAGGACGATCTCTTCTTCTGCCATCGCGGTTTTAATTGGCGCGAGATCGGCAACCGTGTCCGGGCTTTCCTGCGCACTGGAGCATTGGCAGGCGGTAGTGGAATAACGCAACAGTTGGCCAAGAATCTTCGCTACGGCTCGTCTCCAGACTTTAAACTCCTACGGGCGATACACAAACTACGGGAGACAGGTTGGACACTCGCCCTTGAGCGCAGCTTTAGTAAATTTGAGATACTCTCTCTCTACGTTGACTGCGTCCGCCTGGGGCCACGTGGGGTATTCGGGTTTCGGGAGGCGGCGCTGCGCTACTTTGATTGCTCGCTCCCCTCACTCTCTTTTGAGCAGATCTTTTTCTTAGTGGGCATACTACCACGCCCGATGGCCATAATTCGCAGTTTATACTCAAGCGATCAACCTCACGAGATTCGATATAGACAAGCCTGGGTGAAGTTTTGCGACCTCTATCGCCTCGCCATCGCTCGTAGAGGTTGGAGGTACCTCGACAGTATCGACCGTTTGCCCCTCAGTGAAGCAGTTGAATGGATGCGCTGCTACGAGTCATTCACAGCACGAGGCATGTCGTTTGGGCTTGAGGTAGCTCTTGAGGCGCGCGCTACTGAGGCAACGGAACGACTTCGACACGTTGTCGAGAAACTTTCACGAAAGCTTCAAGCCTTCAACAGCGCGGCGAGGCAGGCTTGAACTCGGGAGATGTTTGCCTCATACGAGAATTCGCGACGTGCATGTTCGAATCCAGCAGTTGATAAAGCTGACCACAAGACCTGATCCGAGTACACACGGATAACCTCTCTCGCAAAATCAGCCGGATCTGAGACAGCTATAACCTCTCGACCTGCTTCAAGGCTCATACCTTCAAACGCGTGGGGTGTCCCGACAACCGGCACCCCCGCCGCCATGCTGGTACACACCTTCCCCTTCATACCAGCACCGAACCTCAGGGGGGCTACCGTCAACCGGACAGCCCCTAATACCGGCGTCAGGTCCTCGACAAAGCCGAGGACCTCAACCGTATCAGACGCTAACGCCTGAACCTCCTCGGGCGCGTCTGCACCGATAATTTTAAAAACTGCGCCAGGAAGATGCGGCGAAGCGATCGGCCATACCTCTTTAACGAAGAAGATCACTGCATCGACGTTAGGTCGATGCCTAAATCCTCCAATGAAACAGAGATGATCTCGCTCCGCATACTGAGCGGTGTTCCGACCTATCGGCACAACGATCGGCACGACACATACGGGGATCGATGGCATCTCTGCCTGCAGCACATCGCGCTCGAAGGAACTGTGGACACACACGAGGTCGCTTTGCGATATAACCGTGAACTCTCTATATTTCGTTTTGATGCTCGCTATCTTACTCTCCAGAAGCCCCGCAACTTCCGCTTCCCGTTCCTCTCTCATATAGAGCAGGTCTATCGGCATGAAGAGGAACGGGATCTCCACATCAACTCGCCTCAGCGCATCATAGACTACCGCGGCACATGCATGGCGATTAACAACTATTCCATCGAACTCGTGAGCATGCTGCAATACAAAGTTGTGCGCTGAACTCTCGAAGGGGGGCGCCGGACAACACACCCCCAGGCGCTGGAGCCTCTGAAGGTGGCTTTCATCTCGTACGAATTGATCAACTGCGACGAACGTCACATGGTATCCGAGCTGAAGCAAGGCACGCAGCCAAGCATCTGTCACGAGCGACCCGGCATCTCTATCGGGTGTTGGGAAGCAAGCATCTACCATAAGTATGCGCCCGCATACCCCTCTATCTCTCTCCCTGTTCAGATCACAGCCTGGAGCGCCGTGTAGAGCGAGCTTATCGCGCCATCGCTCTCGGAGCTTCTCGAGATTTACAGCCTGCCACGATTTGATCCCCTCTGAAATCTCTACTCCACAGGTAGCTCCTTGAAAGTGAACTACCTTGGAGAGTGGTTGATAAAACACCTCATACCCCTGCGAACGTGCGCGGAAGGCTAAATCAACGTCTTCGGCGTATGCGGGCGAGAAGTGATCGTCGAAGCCGCTTAATTGTTCAAAACATGAACGCGCCACCATTAATGCCGCAGCTGAGCAATAGTCTACCCTTCGACGGTACGAGTATTGGGGAGCGAGGGGTTCATCTCCCGTCCCGTAATTGAAGGCGCTACCATCACTCAGGATGATACCCCCCGCCTCCTGTAGCACTCCGTTCGGATAGAGCAACTGAGAACCCACAAGCCCTACCCGCTCATTGTCCTCAAAGGTAGTGACTAGCTCGTCCATCCAATCATCGAGTACGTGTGTGTCGTTGTTCAAGAACAGTACATACGCTCCACGAGCATGCTGCACACCCGCATTACATGCCTGACCAAAGCCCCGATTGACTTCCTGCGTTACAACCCTTACGTGTGGAGAGGCTGCCAAAAGATCCTGTGTTTGATCAGTTGAGCAATCGTCTACGACGATGACCTCAAAGGAAACGCGAGTTCGCGCGCTGAATAACGCTTCGAGACAGTGCAGCGTGTAGCGCAGATTATTAAAAACCGGCACTACGACAGAAACTCGGGGGACAGGCCCCAACGGGCCACACAATATGCGGCACTGTGACGAGCTGCGCTTTAGACCTCTTTTGAGCGAGGGAATCTCCTCTGTCTGTATCGGAAGCGCTGCATACCGCAGAAAATTTCGTAGATTTTCAACGACCCGTTTCGGGATAGCGGGTGAGCGCACCACCCCCGGAAGGGCGAGTCCTCGTTCGCGGCTAGGCTGCTGGAGTCGCCGCTCCCGAGGTGGCACCATCCATGGCGACGTTGGACGCTGCTGAGCCGCCCCCCATCGGCAATAGTGCACAAGCGCATTCTCTCCGGTGCGCCCGGCATCCGGATACCGTTTGAGGTACCAACTCGAATCAAAAAGAGGGCTCGTCCTACCAGAACCCTGCCATTTACCGCTGAGGTAGTGGTCGAGCGAGTTTACTTCACTACTATCCGCTGCCATATTGTGTCTACGATAGTAGCTGGGACTGAAGAGAGGATGCGGCATACTATCCTCTCGGTCTCCTTGAAAGATGAAATGCCAGATCGGGTCGCTGATCTCATGCGTCGGTGCTGAGGCCACCTGCGCTCGGTAGAACTCAGCATCGAATACCGATGAGGCTTTTATCCGAGCTCGTAACCCAAAGAGGCTCTTGAGACTAGCAACGAAATCATCCTCGCTTGCCGCTTCGGGGAGCACAAAATCAGCCAAAAGCTGTTGAGCGAATTCAAACCCTGGGCCTCGCTCATCAAGGAGCGGATCGAGTACCTTAGTCCGAAACTCGCTCAGATCAACCCACGCAGCTGTTTCACGATGTTCTCCCCATCCGTGCTGCACGTAGTGCTGCAACGGGTTGAGGCCTGCCTGTGCGATGTCTTGGTAACGTTCAAGATACCATCGCGAGTCAAACAATGGGCTCGTTATCCCCCGCCCCCTCCACTTATTCGATAGGTAGTGAGCGAGCGCGCGCTCTCTGACCTCCGTAGTCGACATGTTATACAAGCGGTAGAGACTCGGGGAGAAAAGAGGATGCGGCGAGAGCCCCTCCCTCTCTCCCTTGGCCACGTAGTGTAGGAGTAGTTGCGAACGCGTCTCGTGCTGCTCGGCCGGAAGTTGTGCACGGTAAAAAGCATCATCAAAAAGTGGGCAACGTATCAATTGGTTCCACGCATCGAGGAACTTGAGCATGCAATCGAGCAGAGTATCCTCATCCGAAATGCCAGCCTTGATCCAATCAAACCCGAACTCATTCAAAAAATGCTCGGCTGGATCCTGCTCACGTGACAGGTGCGGATATATCTCACGATACCAGAGCACATTGAGCCAAGTAGACGGATACCGCTGTTCAGCTATTCCCCACTTCACGTAGTGCACAAGGGGGTTAGCAGCGCTTGCTTGAACGTCATGATTAGCAGCGAGATACCAGGCGGAATCAAAAGCCACGCACGTTATGCCTCGACCTCGCCATGCTCCGCGCAGGTAGTGCGCAAAGGCGTTGTCGCGACAGCTCTCCTCAGGTGTCATATTGAAGAGGCGATACAATCCTGGATCAAAGAGTGGGTGAGGCGAGAGCCCCCTCTGCTCGCCACGCTCGACGTAATGCGCCACCAGGTCTCCTATATCTTGTTGCTCTGCTGCGTCGAGCTGATCTCGGTAGTGTTGTGTATCAAAAATCTGAGACTCTTTGATGGCAGAGACTGGATCGGATTTCAGGTGTTGCTCTCCGCTTATTGGAAGACTCTCCTCTTGAGTTGCTACGCATGAGGTCAACTCGGGGGCAGGTCTATCAGAATTAAAGCTAGACATCGCTCATACAGTAGAGGCGCCACATTAAGGTTTTCGTCAACGGAAGCGCTTTGCGGTCATAGTATTCAAACCGTGCCAGCTCAACAACTCGAAAAAAGAGCGAGATCTATGTCGTATATCAGGGGTGCAGGCCCCTCGCAGCACAGAGGTCAGCAACGATTCCTATCGATTCCTCAAGGGCGGCATCGGAGACAACAAGGGGCGGAACAAGTCTTAGCACCGAATCCGACGTAGCGTTAATTATGACTCCTCGCTCTAGGGCATCGGCTACCAACTGCGGGGCGATAGGGCGGGCGAGTACCGCTGCCCGCATTAAACCAACACCTCGCACCTCCTCGACTAACTTAATGGAGCGGAGAAGAGCAGCCAGGACATCCCCCTTTCTCTTCGCTTCTGCAAGGAGGTCTCGCTCCTCTATCTCGTCGAACGTTGCCAGCGCTGCGGCGCAACACACTGCGCCACCGCCAAATGTAGTTCCGTGATCACCAGGCCCAAACGCAGAGCCGTACGGCTCATCCGCTATACAGGCTCCAAGGGGCAAGCCATTCGCGATTCCTTTAGCAGAGGTAAAGATATCAGGCTTGACCCCGAAGTGTTGGAAAGCCCACCATTCCCCCGTACGACCGACACCTGTCTGCACCTCATCGAAGATCAGCGGAACACCAGCGCGCGTACACAGCTCGCGCAGTCCGAGCAAAAATTCTGGGTGTGCCGGTATAACGCCGCGCTCTCCCTGGATAGGTTCAACCATGATCGCCGCAACGGAGTCATCGAGAGCTGCTGCAAAGGCCTCAAGATTATTGAATGGGCAGTGGATAAAACCCCCTAGAAGGGGCTCGAAACCACGCCATTTTTCGGGCTGCCCGGTAAGCGCCAAAGCCCCAAGGGTGCGCCCATGAAAGCCACCCTCTGAGGCGAGTATGCGGTAGCGCTTTCCTGCCCCAGCTTTGCGTGCGAGTTTAATCGCGCACTCATTGGCTTCCGCCCCAGAATTACAAAAAAAGACCCGCCCCCAACCTCCGGCCGATCGACGGAGCCTCTCGGCCAACCGCCGCATGGGTTGATTTCCGAAGTAGTTCGAAACATGGACGAGCTTATGGGCCTGTTCGGCGATCTCTCTAGCAACACGGGGATTTCCATGACCGACACTGACGACCGCTACACCCGAAAGCAGGTCTATGTAGCGACGACCCTCTGAATCGTACAGGTACTCTCCATCTCCGCGCTCGAAGTCTACCGCGGTGCGCCGGTAGGTATTCATCAAGGTGTTCGGATTCTCAGTCATGAGCGGTCACTTCCAAACATGTCGCATAACTCACTAGTGTACACAAAATTCGTACGGAGTGTACAAAAAAGGATTTCTTTTCCTCCCCTGAGAATACATGTCATCCTCACCCACACACACACTCTGCAGGCACACAAGGCCAAAGACGTGTTGCCGAAGCGTTTGAGAGGTTGGTACAAAACAGTAATGTTCAACCCTATCCTGGCACGCTATCGTATATACATGCCTGCCGTCCATCGAGCTCTGATTTTTGCAACGCTGCTGGTGCTGCTTGCTGGGATCTCTAGCTTTTTTCGCTTAAATTCGAGCGGTCCGGGAACCTTAGACTTCATACAATACTGGTCGGCGTGGCAATTACTGCGACAGGGTAGCAATCCATACGATGCCGAGCAACTCGCGCACATACAGGTGGCGATTACCCATATTCCGGATCAACTCATCTTCTCGTGGAACCCTCCCTGGACATTTGTGGCGCTTTCCCCGTTACTATCACTACCCTTCGAGCAGTCAGCCGCTGTATGGCTCGCGATACAGATCGGTGTGCTGTGTATTGTCAGCACTACGCTGCCGCACGGCTTAGGCCAACGTAAACCGCCTCTGTTGATGGCTGCTGCTACCACTGCCCTTTTTTTTCCTATCCTAAACTCCTTCCAGTGGGGTCAGCTCAGTGTTCTCTTTGCTCTCAGTATCACCTTGTTTCTGTATTTTCAGAGAGTAGGTGCTCTGTTCCTGGCAGGGGTCTCGCTTCTTCCACTGAGCTTCAAGCCCCACCTCTTCTTGCTCTTCATCATTCCGGGGCTCCTGTGGTTACGACAGCTCACAATGCGTGATCGAACCCGACTGCTCGCTGGAATGCTCGGCAGCTTCACCCTCCTGATTTCAATTTGTATAACGCTCCGGCCCTCTGTTTGTGCCGATTGGATTACAGCCTTATCCACAAAGGATCTTAAGAGCCAGGCCGTTCAGATAAGTGATTGGCAAACGGCAACGCTCGTCACATGGATCCGCATCGTTATAGCTGACTGGACAGGGGTACTTGTGAATTGGCCGCTGTGGTTTGTGCCTCTGCTCGGTATAGCAGCGTGCATTTTTCTCTGCTGGCGCCAACGCAACAAAATAGAGTGGGAGACCCTTGCGCCGCCACTGCTTTGCCTATCTCTCGGTACGTGTAACTACGGTTGGGTGTATGATCAATCAGTCTTGGTGGTGTGTCAGATGACTCTCGTGTGCGACCTGTATAGACACAAAATACGGTCTGACGTTTTCACTCGTACGGCGATCTTGGTGATTATCCAAGTAATCGGCATCAGTGGTTCTATTCTCTACGATCTCCCGCAGCACTACTATGCGTGGGTACCCTGGGTATATCTCATCCTGCTGTGGAATACTCCTGGGAGACGCAAAGGGAATCGACGCAATCGCGCGGTGCGCTACTGAACAAACCCGCGGGCCAGCGTAGTATTGCCGTTCCTCCCCAACTCTTCAGGTAAACGATGGGACCAATCGTGCCAGCCAACCGTTATCCATAGCTATCGCGCATCGATAGCTATCACGTGGAGCTTGGGTTCATGCTTGCTTTGTGTATCGCAGAACACCGGGGGCACGGCTCCCAAAACGAATGGCGGAGCTGGAAGCTCCGCGGTCCGGTTAATAGTCACCTGACCGCGCGAAAAACCCCTTTTCGCGCGGTTCTTGCCTGCCTTGCCTAGAACAACCCCTGGAGGCTTTCAAGAGACGTTGGGCCAACCTTGAAGTCCGAATGAGCCTTTTTGACCTCTTGCTCTTCGCCTTCCACTCGAACATGGCGCGCTGCGTATTCAGAGACACCAGAGCCCGCCGGGATGAGGCGCCCCATGATGACGTTCTCTTTGAGACCTCGCAGGTGGTCGGTCTTTCCAGAAACCGCTGCCTCAGTGAGCACCTTAGTGGTTTCCTGGAAGCTCGCTGCCGATACAAAGGAGTCGGTGGAGAGCGCCGCTTTCGTGATACCGAGAAGCAACGGCTCGTAACTCGCTGGTTTTGAACCGCCCACGACCAACCTCTGATTCTCTTCGAGCACGCGGAAGCGTTCAACGTTGTCGCCAACGAGGAAGGAGCTATCTCCAAACTCGCTGATCTTAACCCGCTTCAGCATCTGCCGCACTATAACCTCGATGTGCTTATCGTTGATGCGCACACCTTGGAGCCGGTAGATCTCCTGCACCTCGTTGACCAGGTATCCTGCCAGGGCCTTCACACCCTCGATCCTCAAGATATCGTGAGGATTAACCGCACCGTCGGTGAGTACCTCACCAGCCTTGACCCTGTCACCCTTCTGAACCGCGATGTGCTTGGTCTTGGCAACCAGATACTCACGCGGCTCTCCGTAGTCAGGAGTTACCAATATCTTGCGCTTACCGCGAGAATCCTCTCCGAAATCGACGACACCGTCTACATCGCTCACAACCGCCGGATCCTTCGGCTTACGGGCTTCAAACAGCTCGACGACACGAGGCAAACCTCCTGTGATGTCCTTGGTTTTAGTAGTCGCACGCTCGCGCTTAGCGATGACGTCACCGGCATCGATATCGGAGTTGTGCTCTACGGTCAGTCGCACGCCAACCGGCACGTTGTAGACCCGTGTATCGCCGTTCTCGCCATGGACTACGATGCGCGGACGAAGGTCACTGCTCTTGTCCTTGGCTTGGATGATCTCGCGCTCGACGAACCCAGTTCGCTCGTCGGTACGCTCCTCCATCGTGTACTCATTCACATCTACCCACTCGACGCGACCTGCCACGTCACTCAAGATCGGAATAGTAAACGGATCCCACTCACTCAGGAGTGCTCCCGGTTTAACCTCTGATCCCTCTTCGACACGGAGACGAGAGCCATACACGAGTGGATGACGCTCACGCTCCCGTCCGTCAGCCTTATCAACGATTACTATCTCTGCCTTACGGGTCATAACCACGAAAGTCCCGTCGCGACGACGAGCCAAACGAGCTCCTTCAAGCTTGATAGCTCCAGCGTAGCGCGCCTCAAGCGATGTCGACTCAGCTCGACCGAGTGCCGCTCCTCCGATGTGGAACGTTCTCATCGTCAGCTGCGTTCCCGGCTCACCGATCGACTGCGCCGCGATAACTCCCACCGCTTCACCGATATTGACCAGGTGCCCACGGGCGAGGTCTCGTCCGTAGCACAAGGCACATACTCCGCGCTCCGACTCACAGGTGAGCACCGACCGGATTAGAACGGTATCGAGACCAGCCGATGTGATCTTATTGCAGAGATCCTCGTCTATTTGCTGATTCCTCTGAACGAGCACCTCATTTGTAATCGGATCACGAATATCTTCAGCCGCTACCCGACCTAGAATGCGGTTAGCGAGCGATTCTATCTCTTCGCCTCCCTCGATCAGGGCTGATATCTCAAGACCTTCTGCAGTACCGCAATCGACCTCACTAACGATACTGTCCTGTGCGACATCGACCAGCTTACGAGTCAGGTATCCAGAGTTTGCAGTTTTCAGAGCGGTATCTGCAAGACCCTTACGGGCTCCGTGCGTAGATACGAAATACTGCAAGACCGTCAATCCCTCTCGAAGGTTAGCTTTAATCGGTTGCTCAATGATCGAGCCGTCTGGCTTGGCCATAAGACCTCGCATTCCGCCGAGCTGGCGGATCTGCTGACTCGAACCACGCGCACCAGAATCCGCCATAATGAAGATCGGATTAAACGAAGGCCCACGCTTGGACTCACCGTTCGCCTCATTCTTGAACTCCGTTGAGGAGATCGTCTCCATCATATCCTCGGCAACGCGGTCTCCCACGTCTGACCAGATATCGATGACCTTGTTGTAGCGCTCTCCCGCCGTGACCAAACCTTCTCGGTACTGGCTGTCGATCTCTGCCACCTTCTCATCCGCATCCGAGAGGAGGCCCCTCTTGGCATCAGGAATTACCATGTCCTGAATACCGATCGAGATACCGGAGATGGTAGCAAAGTAGTAGCCTGTATCCTTCAGCTTATCAGCGAGCAAGACCGTTGCCTTGTTGCCAGCTACACGGAAGCACTCATCGATCAGATTCGAAATATCCTTCTTCTTCATCACGCGGTTGAAGTTTGCAAACGGCAACACCCGTGGGCAGAGATGATAGAGCAGCACTCGACCAACGGTTGTGGTGACCAGCTGCCCGTCTACGCGGCAGCGTATCTTAGCTTGCAGATGGGTCTCACCGGACTGCCATGCCAACCATACCTCGTCACTTCCGGTGTAGGCCTTGTCTTCACCGAGAGCGTACGGACGCTCCCTCGTCATGTAGTACAGACCGAGGACGATATCCTGCGAAGGCACGATGATCGGCTTACCGTTAGCCGGACTCAATATGTTGTTGGTCGACATCATCAGTACGCGCGACTCAACTTGCGCCTCGATCGAGAGCGGCACATGCACGGCCATCTGGTCGCCGTCAAAGTCTGCGTTGAACGCCGTACAAACCAGCGGGTGCAGCTGAATCGCTTTACCTTCAATAAGGATCGGCTCAAACGCCTGAATACCTAATCTGTGAAGGGTGGGCGCACGGTTGAGAAGTACCGGATGCTCACGGATAACCTCGTCGAGGATATCCCATACGACCGGCTTCTCCTTCTCCACCATCTTCTTGGCGCTCTTGATCGTGGTAACGTAACCACGCTCTTCGAGCTTGTTGTAAATGAAAGGCTTGAAGAGCTCGAGCGCCATCTTCTTGGGCAATCCACACTGGTGAAGTCGGAGCTCTGGACCAACTACGATTACCGAACGACCGGAGTAGTCAACGCGCTTACCGAGCAGGTTCTGACGGAAGCGACCACCCTTACCTTTAAGCATGTCGCTCAACGACTTAAGCGGCCGCTTGTTTGGGCCCGTAATGGTACGACCACGACGACCGTTGTCGAAGAGAGCATCAACCGACTCCTGAAGCATCCGCTTCTCATTACGGATGATGATATCGGGTGCATTGAGTTCAATCAGCCTCTTGAGACGGTTGTTACGATTGATTACCCGTCGATACAGGTCGTTCAGGTCACTGGTTGCAAAGCGTCCACCATCGAGCGGAACTAGCGGCCTGAGGTCAGGAGGAATAACCGGAACAACGGTGAGGATCATCCACTCTGGCTGGTTTTCGCTCTGTTGAAACGAGGTCAAGACACGCAGGCGCTTGGCGAGCTTCTTCTTCTTAGCCTCAGAGGTTACATCCTTCATCTCTTCGCGAAGTTCGGCGCAGAGACCGTCAACATCGATGTTCTTGAGCAAGGTGTAGATCGCTTCTGCTCCCATACCTGCTTCAAAAGCCGACCCGAACTCCTCGCGTGCACTCCTGTACTCCCGCTCGTTAAGCAGGTCACCTATCTTAAGATTGGTCTTTCCAGCCTCGACGACTACATAGCTTTCGAAGTACAGCACCTTCTCCAGATCACGCAGCGTGAGATCCAGTATATTACCGATACGGCTCGGAAGACTCTTGAGGAACCATATGTGCGCTACCGGGCACGCCAACTCGATGTGGCCCATGCGCTCACGACGCACCTTAGACTGAATTACCTCGACACCACACTTTTCGCAGACAACACCACGGTGTCGAAGGCGCTTATATTTACCGCAGATACATTCATAGTCCTTAACCGGACCGAATATCTTGGCGCAGAAGAGCCCATCTCGCTCCGGCTTGAGGGTTCGGTAATTGATCGTCTCTGGCTTTGTCACCTCGCCGAACGACCAACTCCTTATCTTTTCAGGGCTCGCAAGCGATATCTTGAGAGCATTGAACTTGATCGGATTCTTGGGTCGCTCGAACAAACTAAATAGATCTTCCATGTATCATCCCTCTTTTGAAATCTCTGGGTGGGTCCGCTCTCAGCGCAGTTACTGCGAGCGAACCCACCTAAACCAGCCATCCTAAATGGCAGCACTCTCAGTTCCAGCTTCAGTTGACGAGGGAGCTTCTAGAGCCTCTTGCTCCTCCTTCTCCTCAACCAGCTCAACATCGAGGCACAGCGACTGAAGCTCCTTCATCATAACGTTGAAGGATTCCGGTAAGCCCGGCTCCAGGACGTGCTCTCCTTTGACGATCGACTCGTACATCCTCGTTCGTCCCGCCACGTCATCAGATTTGACCGTGAGAAACTCTTGAAGGGTGTATGCTGCGCCGTACGCCTCAAGAGCCCATACCTCCATCTCTCCGAGACGCTGTCCTCCGAACTGAGCCTTACCACCGAGTGGCTGCTGGGTAACCAACGAGTATGGTCCGATGGAACGTGCGTGGATCTTGTCATCCACCAAGTGGTCAAGTTTGAGCATGTACATGACCCCGACCGTGCCCTTCTCCGCAAAGGGTTCGCCCGTCCGACCATCATACAGCTGAACCTTACCGTCCTCCGGAACACCCGCGAAGTTGAGTAGCTCCCGTATCTCACTCTCACGCGCCGCATCGAAAACCGGTGTGGCAACACGGACGCCCGTCATCTCTCGTCGTGCAAGAGCAAGGAGGTCGTTATCGCTAAGAGATTCGATGAACTTGGCGTGCGCGCTACCCTTGTGGGCAGCGAGCAAGATGGCACGAATCTGGTCGGTCGCCTCCTTCTTTTCCTGGGCGGTCTTGTGTGCACGATCCGTCCCGGTAAGGGGATCAACCACCGACTCAAGCAGATCACGAATGCGACGACCGAGCATATACGACGCCCATCCGAGATGTGTCTCTAGGATCTGGCCGACGTTCATTCGCGACGGTACGCCAAGTGGGTTGAGAACCATGTCCACCGGTGTTCCGTCTGCCAAGTACGGCATATCCTCTTGAGGCAACACCCGTGAGAGAACTCCCTTGTTACCATGGCGACCTGCGACCTTGTCACCTACCTGTATCTTACGCTTGATGGCCACGAACACCTTGACCATCTTGATGATACCCGGTGCAAGCTCGTCACCTTCCTTCAGGCGCTTAATTTTCTCGTTGAGGTGTGCGCGCTTGTTGTTGATCAACTGCCCGGTCCTCACGACCGTCTTGTTGATCTGCTCCTGAATCGCCTCGTCCCCGATCTGGATATCACGCAGATACTCAAACGGCACAGAGGTAAGAACCTCAGCTGTTATCTCAACATCTTTGGCGATCAGCTGCGTGCGCTTGTCATCAACCAAGCGTGCCGTAGTCTGTTTACCGGTCAACAACGAAGAGATCTCCCTCATCGCTGCGTCACGAAGGATGTTGATCTCGTCGCGCTGATCCTGTTCTAAGCGCGCGATATCACGCTTTTCGAGCTCGAGCGTGCGCTCGTCCTTGTCCGTGCCCTTTCGCGAGAACACTTGCGCAGAGATGATAGTACCTTCAACGCCTGGTGGGAGCTTCAAGCTGCTGTCACGCACCTCGCCTGCCTTCTCGCCGAAGATAGCTCTCAGGAGCTTCTCCTCTGGGCTTAGCTGAGTTTCGCTCTTCGGCGTAATCTTACCAACCAGGATATCTCCAGGTTTGACCTCCGCTCCGATGCGAATGATACCTGACTCATCGAGGTTCTTGAGCGCTTCCTCACCAACGTTGGGGATGTCGCGCGTGATCTCCTCCTTACCGAGCTTGGTATCTCGTGCGATACACTCGAACTCCTCTATGTGAACCGACGTGAACACATCGTTCTTCACCAGATTCTCACTGATGAGAACCGAGTCCTCGAAATTGTAACCGTTCCAGGGCATGAAGGCTACGAGACAGTTCTGTCCCAGCGCGAGCTCGGACATATCTGTGCTCGGACCATCGGCGATTATTTCACCAGCGGTAACCTTCTCTCCAACAGCAACTATAGGCCGCTGTGTGATGCAGGTGTTCTGGTTCGAACGCCTGTACTTGACCAACTTGTAAATGTCGACACCGGTATCAAGGGGGTCATCAGTGAGGGTATCGCTCTTGATAACGATACGCTCAGACTCCACTGATACCACTCGACCTGCACGCTTGGTAACGATCGTCGCGCCTGAATCGCGCGCAACAACGTACTCCATACCCGTTCCTACCAGCGGTGCCTGGGCGCGGAGGCACGGCACTGCCTGACGCTGCATGTTCGATCCCATCAACGCACGATTTGCATCGTCGTTCTCGAGGAACGGAATCAACGAGGCCGCCACGCTCACGATCTGCTTCGGACTCACGTCCACCTTTGAAACCTCTGCGGGAGGCACAAGCAGGTATTCGCCGTTACGACGCACAGGCACGGAAGCCTCTACCATCGAGCCCTTACCGTCCATCGAAATCGATGCCGGAGCTATCGTCTCACGCTCCTCTTCGAGCGCTGACAGGTAAACGATGTCACCTGTTACCCTGTGGTTGTTGTCAACGACACGGTACGGGGTCTCTACGAAACCGAACTCATTCACCCGCGCATACACCGCAAGCGATGCAATCAGGCCGATGTTTGGACCTTCGGGGGTCTCAATCGGACAGATACGACCGTAGTGCGTCGGATTAACGTCACGCACCTCAAATCCTGCGCGATCACGTGTCAAACCACCTGGTCCGAGCGCTGAGAGACGCCGCTTGTGCGTAATCTCCGAAAGCGGGTTGGTCTGATCCATGAACTGCGAAAGTTGGGACGATCCGAAGAACTCCTTCACTACAGCCGCTACCGGCTTGTAGTTGATAAGATCCTGTGGAACCAGGGTATCGATATCCTGCATCCCCATCCGCTCCTTAACAGCTCGCTCCATACGAACGAGACCGATGCGGTACTGATTCTCAATCAACTCACCCACAGCTCGTACGCGGCGGTTACCGAGGTGATCGATATCGTCTATCGAGTACCGCTGTCCGTCGGTCGAGTTACGAAGCTCCAAGAGGTAGCGTACCGCCTCTTTGATATCATCAGGCGAAAGAATGCCCTGATCCATCGGAGGAGCCTCGCGACCCTGCGATATATAGAGCTTGTGGTTCATCTTGTACCGCCCGATATCCGAGAGATCATAGCGGTCCGCATTGAAGAACAGGTTCTTGAAAGTTGCCTGCGCCGTCTCTGGTCTCGGAGGGTCGCCCGGACGTAAGCGACGATAGATCTCAATCAAGCTATCGATAGTCGGCCGCCCTGCAAGACGCGAGTAGAGCGCGTTATCTCCCGCCATCTTATCGGAGGCCAAGGTCTTCCAGAGGGCATCTCCGATATGGTGGTCGTCGGTGTATACAACCCGGATGCGATCAAGCCCGAGCTCCCGTTGAAGGGTGATGTTGCCCTTGTTGACGACCTCTCCCTTCGCGTTAATCTTATCAGCCGTAAGCTCATCCCCAGCATTGACGATCACTTGGAAGTGCGAGCACAGCTCCTTGGCATCCTTCTCATCGAGGTCAAGCACTGCAGAACCGATGCGCTCTCGGATTACTTCCCATCCAACGAGCACCTCACCCTTTTCAGCGATCACCTCTCCGGTCTTGCCGTTGACTACGTTCTCAGTCGCCTGGACCACAGTTTCGGCTGCCACCATCCCTGGCACTGAGTCCGGATTTATCTCGATCTCCTCAACCTCAGCCTCTCGCAGGCGTCTAATAACAGCCTTGTTGAACTTACCGCCCTGCTTGACGACTACCTTGCCAGCACCCTTAATCTCACGGAACGCCTTCTGACCCTCAAGCTGGTCAGCCTTAAACTCCTTTGTCACGAGTCCGCGCTTACCGAAGATAACGGTGTCAGTCTTGTAGTACGAGGCTAGGATGTCATCCGAGGTCATCCCGAGTGCACGCAAAAGGACGGTCGCGTTTAGCTTGCGACGACGGTCGATACGTACGTGCAGGATATCCTTCACATCGAACTCAAAGTCGATCCACGAACCGCGATAAGGGATAACCCGAGCTGAGTATAAGAGCTTGCCGGAGACGTGACTCTTGCCATCATCGTGGTCAAAAAACACACCCGGTGAACGGTGAAGCTGGCTTACGATGACCCTCTCCGTCCCGTTAATCATGAACGTTCCGCGATCGGTCATGAGGGGAATCTCGCCGAAGTAGACCACATCCTCCTTGAGGGCGCTCAAGTTACGAGCTCCAGTTTCTGGATTCACGTCCCACAAAACGAGCTGAATCGTCACTCTTAACGGAGCTGCCCAGGTCATCCCACGGTCACGGCACTCATCCATGTCGTACTTCGGAGTCCCTAGCTGGTATGACACGAATTCTAACGACGCCGTGTTGTTGTAATCCCGAACAGGAAAGACCGACTTGAAGACCTTTTGGAGACCCACATCTTCGCGCTTCTCTGGATCGACCGTCGACTGGAGGAATCGCTCGTAGGAGCTCTTCTGAATCCCGATCAGATTCGGAATCTCAGCGATCTCACCGATCTTTGTGTAACTTCTGCGGAGGCGGAGGTTGGTCTTGATTTTTGATGTCATACGTAAGTGACTTTAAAAGGCAAACAGCTCACACGACCCGCCTTGGGCCTCATGAGCTGGAGGAGCCTATACCCTGAATGTGAATGGCCAGAAATCCTGGATCATTACCTGACGGGATTCGACAATTCAGTACCTTGCGAGGACTATACCGCTACCTACCCCACCGTGACAGGCCCGAGCTCTGGAACCTCTCTGCGGTGTACTTCGGTTGCGGACTGTCAAAAGACGCCCCGCAAACTACCTAGCAATACGCCTATGGGAACGCAACCCCTTCGAGCGCTTCCCGATACTAGGCTAAATGTGGCGGCCAGGTAAAGCACCTGCCTTACCTAACCGCCTGTTCGTCCAACACCTAAGCTGGCACGAAGCTTTCCGGTCGCCTACTTGAGGCTCGCCTTTGCGCCGGCTTCCTTGAGCTTCTTGACGAAGTCCTCAGCCTCAGCCTTGGCAACAGCCTCCTTAACGGTCTTAGGTGCACCGTCAACGAGGTCCTTAGCCTCCTTGAGGCCAAGTCCGGTGATCTCACGAACGACCTTGATCACCTTTACCTTCTCAGCACCGGCATCCTCAAGAACAACCGTAAACTCAGTCTTCTCTTCAACTGCGGCAGCACCAGCGGCAGGGGCACCCCCAGCCATCATAGCTACCGGAGCAGCTGCGCTTACGCCGAGCTCCTCCTCAAGACGCTTAACCATCTTGGCAGCATCCATGAGGGACATGCCCTTGATGTACTCAACAACGCCTTCGAACGAAACTCCAGACGCTTCAGTCATGGCTTTACTCCTTTCCTAACGACACAACAAAAAATTACCTAGTCACCAACAGACCCAGCCACCCTTACGCAGCAGCCGAACCCTCTTCGAGCTTCTTCCGGTACCCCTCAACAACCCGAGCCACCTGCGCACCAGGCTCTGAGAGCACACGGACGAGGCGAGTAGCAGGCGCTTGCATGAGGCTGAGCAGCATTGCAAACGTCTCCTCGCGTCCCGGCATGGTTGACAGAGCATCCACACCAGCCGCGTCGACGTACGCACCGTCCAGCCAACATCCCTTCACTCGAAACTTGTCTTGATTCCCCTTGGCGAACTTAGCCAACACCTTCGTGGGGTTAATCGGATCCTCGAACGAGTACACAACTAGGGTAGGCCCCTCAATCGTCTTGAGGAACTTGACCACCTCGTCCTGAGCTCCCCCTCGTCCGCTCTCCACGCGCTCGACCGCGATGCGAGCCAGCGTGTTGCGAACAACACGGGCACCGGATCCTGAACGCTTGAGCTCTCTACGGAGCTCAGTAATCTTAGCAACTGTAAGACCACGATAATCAGCGCATACCGCGACTTTAGCGCGAGAAAAGCTGTCTATCAGTATATCCAGCTCAGCTTGCTTTTCGGCTCTTTCCATACCTTCTACAACTCCTTACGTTCTGAGCGGTGATACATCGATCGCTACGCCTGGTCCCATCGTCAACGAGAGAGATGCAGACTGGAGATACACCCCTTTGCTGCTCGAGGGCTTTGCCCTGTTGATAGCTTGAAAGAGGGCCTGCGCATTTTGGAGGATCTTCTCGGCGCCGAATGACGCCTTACCGACCGCCGCATGCACGACACCAGCCTTATCAACTCGATACTCAGCACGACCTGACTTGAGCGACTTGACCGTTTCTGCGATATCAAACGTAACTGTCCCAACCTTTGGGGACGGCATCAGACCGCGGGGGCCGAGAAGCTTTCCGACCTTTCCTACCTGAGCCATCATGTCAGGAGTAGCCACGACATTGTCAAACTCAAAGAAGCCACCCTTTATCCTCTCTGCGAGGTCATCAGCGCCCACGATATCAGCACCGGCGGCCTGAGCCTCCTGCGCCTTCTCGCCCTTGGCGAAGACTGCAACACGGATGGTCTTTCCCAACCCGTTCGGTAGCGGAATCGACCCGCGCACGTTCTGGTCAGCCTTCTTAGGGTCGACACCAAGACGGATCGCAACCTCAACGGTCTCGTCAAACTTAGCAGACGCCGTCTTCGCTACTACATCGCACCCCTCTTCCAAGGTGTACAGCTTATCGGCTTGGACCTTGGCGCGCTGCTCGCGCATCCTTTTTCCTTCTTTTCTGCGGGCCATAACTACTCTAAATTCGAATTAAAATCCCCTGTTGAGCCCCTGAACCTAGAAACCTTGAGCCCAGGTTGCCCCCCTTCGTTGTCCCTCTTCAACACGAAACCGGCTTGACACAGCTGGCAAGCACCCCCTTCGACAGGCACAAAGATGAGAGCGCGTAGCCTAGGAACTAACCGGAAATAAGTCAATATCCGGGGGGTAATTAGTTTCTGTCCACCAGGACAGAAACCGAACAAAACCACACCTTTTCGCCTATCGAAATGATTCGATATTCACCAGCGACATTCGCTCGCTGTGTTTGAATCCTCCAAACCCGTACATTTCTCGCAACAACTCCCTATCATTGAAGAAGGTCCTTGTGCTTCGTAGGGAACGTAAGAGAGCGTTGGCACGGATACCGATGTTTCCGGAGAGAAACTAGATAACGTCTACCCCCATGCTTCTGGCCGTTCCAGCAACGATCTTGAAAGCGGCTTCCTCGTCGTAGCAGTTCAGGTCAGCCATCTTCTGCTTGGCGATCTCGTAAACCTGAGCCTTCGTAATCTTCCCGACCTTATCCTTATTGGGCACAGAGGAGCCCTTGTCGAGCTTAAGCGCCTTCTTAATTAAGTACGACACCGGGGCGATCTTGAGCTCAAAGGTGAAGGACCGATCCTTGTAGACCGTAATAACGACTGGAACTACCTCACCCTGCTGCTTCTGCGTCTTAGCATTGAACTGCTTGCAGAACTCCATGATGTTAACGCCGTGCTGGCCGAGCACCGGTCCGATCGGAGGTGCCGGGTTAGCCTGTCCGCCGGTAACTTGTAATTTGATTGTTGTACTAATCTCTTTCATCTGTACTACCTTTCTCCCCTGAACACACGTTTCTCCTGCATGAGCAGTGCTCTGCTTTGCCCCAGTCGCAGTAAGAAGCGTCCTTAATTCAGGTACTTACGACAAGATCACGCGCAGCTGCGTTAGCATGCTGTTAAGCCTGCTACGCTTTCTCCACCTGCATAAAATCGAGCTCGACTGGAGTAGCACGCCCGAAGATGCTGATCAACACTTTGACCTTGCCCTTCTCCGGCCTTACCTCTTCAATCGTGCCGTTAAACTCGGCAAACGGGCCATCGATGACCTTCACCGCATCGCCCTGCTCGAAATTCATCTTGGAACGTGGAGAGGCCGCTCCCTCCTCCACCTGGCTGAAGATGCGCTTAACCTCCTCTTCGGTCATCGGCTCCGGAGCGGTCGCATCACCCACAAACCCAGACACCTTTGGGGTCTCCTTGACGAGATGCCAGGTCTCTTCGTTCATTACCATCTGAACCAGGATGTAGCCCGGGAAGAATTTACGGGTAGAGGTCTTTTTCTGACCCTTTACCAGCTCGACCACGGTCTCCTGCGGAACATGCACCTCTCCAAAGAGGTGTGTGAGGTTGTTGAGGCGAATTCGCTCCTCAAGCGCTTGCTTCGCCTTCATCTCGAATCCGGCGTACGCCTGAACGACGTACCAGTTCATATTCGGTGCAGTTGTAGTTGTTTCCATAGTCGGTTCCATCACATCAACGCCGCCCTATCCGATCAGCTTGCCCATTAACCAGTTAAATGACATGTCCATCAAGAAGAGACACAGCGAGATAAAAACTATAATCATCAGCACCACTAACGTGAGTCGGAAGGCCTCTTGGCGAGTCGGGGTCTGCACCTTCTTGAGCTCCTCATAGCTCTCAGACAGGTACGCGCTGCCGCGCGACACAAACGAGCCTGACGATCCTGCGGCTGCCTTGTCGTTCATCCGTAACTCCAATCCAACGATACTAAAACTAAGCCCTTGAGACGCCTTCCGATCGGTCTTTCGCCCATTCTCGGCAACACAACTCTCTGGCACTAAGGGCCTTTTTGCCCCGTATGTACCAAAAGTAAGTGGCTATTTATTACGAGTGAGCCGGCCGACGTTATCAAAATTCTAAGCCATGAGCAAATAGCTGGAGAAGCTGGCTCGGTGCCAGGTGGGGCCTTAGCCCTCTACCCCTGCTAGCCTATCGAGCACCCCCGAGAGGACCTGTTCCAGATACGCCCTAACCGGCAGGCTACCAACGGAGGTCAACACCTCGCTGGCAAAGGCGTGAATCAGGAAGTTACGCGCCACATCTCGGTCTATGCCCCGCGATCTCAGGTAAAACAGGGCGTCTGCATCGAGCTGTCCGA
>Ga0169931_10002931_pt1 | contig 27493 bp, 24 predicted proteins | sample Kivu_15m_20L_FD_129675 | JGI IMG/M metagenome (GOLD analysis project Ga0169931, IMG submission 129675) | Freshwater microbial communities from Lake Kivu, Western Province, Rwanda to study Microbial Dark Matter (Phase II) - Kivu_15m_20L... | ecosystem: Environmental > Aquatic > Freshwater > Lake...
CCCGTCCCGCCTTCCAGCCCCCGCGCTGACATCGCGCACCACGCGGGCGACGACGACGTCGCCTTCCTGGTACCCCTCCACGCGCACGGTGCGGATCATCTGGATCTCCAGCTCCGCGCTGCCGGGCCGGGGCAGGCCGAGGAAGACGGTCTTGTCGTCCCAGCGGACGGTGACGCGCTGGCCGGTGCGGGCGTCGTTCAGCCCGAAGGTCCGGGCCTTCACGTCCACCGGCCACAGCAGGCCCTGGTCAACCAGCTCGCGCGGGCGCAGGCCGGGCGCGGGGGCGCATTGGATCTCCGCGGCCCGCACCACGTCGGTGCCCGGCTGGGCCTGCGCCTGCACCTGCACCAGCGTGCCGTCCACCAGCGGGCTCGGGCAATTGGCCGCTGGTGTCACCCCGCTGGCATCCACCGGCACGCCGCGCACCAGGAAGGATGGGCCGTCGACCAGGTCGGTGATCTCGCCGGCCAGCCGGATCCGGGCCAGTTCGTCGTCGGCCGCGGTGGTGCGCACGTTCAGCGTCTGCGCATCGACGACGCCGTCGGCGGCCATCACGCCGGCGACCTTGACGTAGCTTCCCACCGCCGCGCTTGCCCCGGTGGGCACGGTCCGGGCGTCGGCCAGACGCACGGTCTGGCCGTCGACCACCAGCGTGCCCGCGGCCGGGCCCGTCGCGCTGACGAAGCCGCCGAGTGCGACCTGCGTGCGCGCCGGAGGGGCGTCGGCTTCGGCCCGGAGCACGCGCACCGCCGTGGCCGTGAGCGTGTCGCCGACCATCTGCGTGCCGAAGACGACCACCCCGGCCCCATCGGTGACGGTGGCGCCGGCCGGCCGGATGGCGTCGGCGGTGTAGGCCACGGTCAGGCCGTTGATCTGCAGCGTGCCGGCCGCCACCGCCGAGGCCGTACCGCTGACCCGGTAGTGGCTGCGGCTGTCGAGCTTCTCGACGCGCGTGGCGTGGATCTCGTAGCGCTGCGCTGTCGCGTCGTAGACGGGGCTGCCGTGGATCTCGACGTTGTCGGACGCCGCCACGTCAGCCAGTGTCTCGTAGTCGCCGCCGAAACGGGTCAGCGGCCGGCCGGCCGTCGCATCGGTGTTGACGCGCACGACCTGGGCCGCCACGGTCAGGGTGCCTGCAGTGGCGTCCACGGCCGTCACGGCGCCGACCACCGCGGCATCGACGATCAGGCGCGAGGCCTTGCCTTGGCCGTCGTGCAGCGCCCGCACGCGCTGGCCGAGCTTCAGCAGCGCCGGCTGGCGACGGCCGTCGGCGGCCTCGACCGCGGTCTCGGCAGCGGAGTCGTCATAGCGCTCGCCGTCGATGTAGACCGAGCCGAAGCCGCTGACCACGCCCAGCGCCACCGGCGTGCCGCCTAAGGCGCTGGCAGTGGTGTCGCTGCTGCTGCCACCGCCGCAGGCTGCCAGCAGGGCGGCGGCCACGGCCGCGGCCAGCAGCGTGCGCGCCGGAGTGGAGGGGTGGGTGAGGTGGATGGGGTACTTCATCATGCGCTCCTTGTCGAAAGATCAAAACCTGGGCAAGAACCAGCCCGCTCGGGATGGCGCGGGGGACGCGTCCGCCTCGTTGCGCGGACAGAGGAAACCTTTTTCCTGACGAGGCAGAGGTCGCTGCTGACGGATCTGCAGACGGCCCGGCGCGGCGCGGCCTTCAAGGACAGTTCGGGCCCGCGCTGAAAACCGCGGCACACGTCGAGATCCCGGGCGGCCGCGTGCTCGCCAGGAGGCAGCCCCGCCCGATTCCGTTCGTCGAAGCCCCTCACGACCCGCTCCCGGGCAGCACCGGCGCCGCACACTTGAGCGCCAGCGCACGCACCGGCAGCACGCCGCGCGCGGCCTCCACCTCGACATCCACCGGCGCCGCGCCGAAGTCGGCACAGGTGGAGTCGGCCAGCATGTCCGCCGGCACCACCACGCGCACGCCGCGCAGGGTCAGCACCAGCGGCTGTGCCGACCAGTCGATGCCGGACAGCCGTGCGCGCAGTTCCACGCGCCCACCGAGCTGTTCCGGCGCGTCGCGCCGGGCGGCGCCCTGCACCACCCAGGCACCGGCCACGCGGCGCAGGGTGAGTTGCACGAACTCGCCGCGCTGCGGCGGCAGCGCGAGCGCGCCTACCGCACCGGACCCGTCGGGCCAGGTCAGGTCCAGGCCCTGCACGCGCACCCGGCCACCTTCGGAAGACCGCACCGCGCCGCCCACCACCAGCGTGACGCCGTCGTCGACCGTCGGCGTCTGACGCTGGCGCCGCACCGGCCAGGGGTCGACATCGGTCAGGGCGTCGCGCGACACCCACCCCGTCAGCACGTCTCCGACCACCGGCAGCGTCTGCGCCGGCGGGATCGACAGCCGCGTGCCGCCGGCTAGGCCCAGCGTGACCGTCCGCCCGTCGACGGCCTGCACCACGCCGCCCACCAGCACCGGCGCGTCTGCGGGCACCGCCGCCACGGCCAGCACCAGGGTGGCGGCCAGCACCGTGCCCCGGGTGTCATCCGGCACCCACTGCCCGTGGACTTCGACTTCGGCATCGCCGGCGCCCAGCGCCGTCTGCGCCGCCTCGTCCGCGAAGACGGTGTCCGCGTCGACACGCACCCACTGCCCCGCCACCCGCAGCACGTCGCCAGCGCGCGCCTGCGTCACCGGCCCGCGCAACTGCGGCAGCACCTCGATGGCCCGCGCCTTGCCGGCGTCGTCCAGATCCAGCCGCACGCGCTGGCCCAGGTGCAGCGTGGTGGCGGTCAACTGGTCGTCTTCGCCACGTACCCGGGCCTGCGCGGCGCTGTCGTCATAGCGCACGCCGTCGACGATGACGCTGGCAAAGCCGGTGATCGTGCCCTCGGCCAGGCCGCTGCCGCCACTGCCCACGCCGCCGGCCAGGTCGATGCCGCCACCGCAGGCCATGAGCAGCGAGGCAGCCAGTGCCGTGGCGAGCCAGCGGCCACGCCGACGAAGGCCACGGGCGGGGATGGCGCGGGGGGCGCCGGGTGGAGCGCGTCCTGTCATGTTCATTCCTGAGGATCGGCGGGGACACCGGACGGTGCGCCCGGGTTTGCCGGGTTTGCGGGGGTGGCGGCCGCATCAGGCGCCGCATAGCTGAACAGCCCGAGCCGGAAGCGCTGCGTGCCCTGGGTGAGGTGTGCGTCCTGCTCGCACAGCGGCACCGCGGCCGCGACCACCGCGTCCAGCACCTGCGCCCACAACTGGTTGGCCAACTGCTGGAGCTGTGCGACCGACTCGGGGCTCAGGCCGTCGGCGAAGACGCTCTGCTCCAGGAAGCGCCGCGGGCCGTCGCTCGTGAGGTTGTGCACGCCGGCAGCCAGGTGGTCGGCCACCGATCCGGCCAGCATCTGGCCGGCCTCCTTCAGCCGACGGTCGGGCACGAAGGCGTCGCGCAGCAGTTGCACATGGTCGCCGTCCTCGCGCACCACGCCCAGGCGCAGCAGCTCCTGCAGCACGGCGCGGTGGTGGAAGTCGGTCGACACCCGGCGCACCAGCGATTCGAACGAGGGCTCCGGCCCCGCGAAGGGCAGCCGGTCGGGCCAATCCAGCCCGAGCCAGCGCGTGGTGACCTGGCTGGCCGGGCTGGGCCGCCCCCAGGCCGCGCCACGCCGCGCCACCGCGGCATCGTCGCCCTGCGCCGTGGCGCGCAGGTGGCGCACGTCCTTGCGGTGCAGGCCCGACAGCAGGCTCAGCGCCGAATCGGTGGGCTTGCGGCCCAGGCGCTGCGCTTCGGCCAGCGCCTGCGCCAGGAAGACCGGCTTGAGCGCGGCCACGAACTCACCGTACCCCACCCCCGACCGCACCAGCCAGGCAGCCAGCGGCTGCGCCACGGCGAGCGCCTCTTCCGACACGCCGGTGGTGGCGGGGGTCGGGGGATGTCCGGGCGAGTTGTCAGAAGACATGAAGACAGTTTATGGGATTTTTTCCCATTTATGCAAGCGAAATCCACATGAAGCCTGCGCGCGACGACGAGGCCAGGGGAATGACGCTGATGGAATCGGTGCGCGCCTGTCTTGCGCAGACCCGTCGCGCGTGTTATCTTGAGCCTTGTTGTTTGTTTGTGTTCGTTTCTGAGAGAAAAGATGCCCTTTGATTTCTTCGGGGGCCGCCGCAAGGCGGTCATCGCCATGGCCCACATCGGCGCTTTGCCTGGCGCTCCGCTGTACGACGCCGCGGGCGGCATGGACCGCCTGGTCGAAGGTGTCGTGCAGGACGTCGAGGCGCTGCAGGCGGGCGGGGTCGACGCCATCATGTTCGGCAATGAGAACGACCGCCCCTACCAGTTGCAGGCACCGGCCGAGGGTGTGGCCGCAATGACGGCCGTCATCATGGCGGTCAAGCCCTTGCTGAAGGTGCCCTTCGGCGTGAACTGGCTGTGGGATCCATCAGCCAGCGTGGCCATCGCCACGGCCACCGGCGCCTCCTTCGCGCGCGAGATCTTCACCGGGCTGTTCGCCTCCGACATGGGACTGTGGAAGCCGGATGCGGCAACTGCGCTGCGGCTGCGCCGCAACCTTGGCAACACCAAGCTGAAGTTGCTGTTCAACATCAACGCCGAGTTCGCCGACACGCTGGACCGCCGTCCGATCGAACTGCGCGCGCGCAGCGCGGTGTTCTCGTCGCTGGCCGACGGCATCCTGGTGTCGGGCCCGCTCACCGGCCAGGGCGTGGACCAGTCCGACCTGCGCAAGGTGGCCGAGGCCGTCCGCGGCCAGGTGCCGGTGATGGCCAACACCGGGGTGACGCTCTCCACGGTCGGCGACATCCTGTCGGTGGCCGACGGCTGCATCGTGGGCACGCATTTCAAGCGCGACGGGGTGACCTGGAACCCCGTCGACGCCGAGCGCGTCAAGCGCTTCATGGACGCGGTGGAGCGGCTGCGCTGAGCGGTCAGTGGTCGACATCGCGCCGTTCCAGACTGCTCTGCGCTGCTCAGACGTCCCGATGCACTCCTGCGGAAACACCCTTTCTCGCCCTGCCTGCTCGACACCGGCGGCTGGAAGTTGCGGCCCTACAAGGATCGCGGGGCGGGCATGACCTGCGTCATCGGGCTGGACATCGGCACCACGTCGACCATCGGCATGCTGCTTCGCCTGCCCGATGAGCCTCTCGCGCTGGCGCAGCGCCCGGTCACGCTGCGCCACCCGCAGGCAGGTTGGGCAGAGGAAGACCCGCAGCAGTGGTGGGACAACGTCTGCGCCCTCATTCCCGAACTCCTGCGTGCGGGCGGCGTGACCGCCGATGAGGTGCGTGCGGTCGGCGTGGCCGGCATGGTGCCGGCGCTGGTGCTGCTCGGGGCGGACGGCCAACTGCTGCGGCCCAGCATCCAGCAGAGCGACGGGCGCTGCCACGCCGAGGTGGCCGCGATGCGCGAGGAGCTCGACGAAGCCACCTTCGTGCGCCGCACCGGCAACGGCATCAACCAGCAGTTGCTCGCGTGCAAGCTGCGCTGGCTGGAACGCCACGAGCAGGACGTGTTCGACCGCATCGGCTGCGCCTTCGGCAGCTACGACTACATCAACTGGCGCCTGACGGGCGCGCGCCGTGTCGAGCAGAACTGGGCACTGGAGGCGGGCTTCGTCGAGTTGGCCAGCGGCCGGATCGACGAGGCGCTGGTCGGCCTCGGCGGCCTGGATCCGGGTCGGGTGCCTCCGATGGCCGCCAGCCAGGAGGTCATCGGCAGCGTCAGCACCGACGCCGCGGCCGCCACCGGCCTGCGCGCCGGCACGCCGGTGGTGGCAGGCGTGGCCGACCACGTGGCCTCGGCCTGGGCCGCAGGCGTGCAGCAGCCTGGCGACATGCTGGTCAAGCTCGGCGGGGCCGGCGACATCCTGCTGTCCAGCGGCCGGGCCCGGCCGGACAGCCGCATGTTCCTGGACTACCACGCCATTCCCGGCCTGTACATGCCCAACGGCTGCATGGCCTGCAGCGGCTCGCTGCTGAACTGGTTCGCCGAGCACTTCGGCCACGCGGCCGACGCCCGTCCTGGCGGTGGATACCGGCTGCAGAAGCTGGACGCCTGGGCGGCCGAGGTGCCCATCGGCAGCCAGGGGGTTCGTGCCCTGCCTTACTTCCTGGGCGAGAAGACGCCGGTGCAGGACCCGCTGGCGCGCGGCGCCTTCTCCGGCCTGGGCCTGCACCACGGCCCGGGTCACCTCTGGCGCAGCCTGCTGGAGGCAGTGGCCTTCGGCGTGCGGCACCATGTCGAGGTCTTCGGCGAGCTCGGCTTCGGGTGCCGGCAGGTGCTGGCGTCCGATGGGGGCTCGGCCAGCCGGGTCTGGCTGCAGATCATCGCCGACGTGCTGGGCCAGCCCTTGACGCCCCTGTCGGGTCACCCGGGATCCTGTCTGGGCGCCGCATGGATGGCAGCCATGGGCACCGGGCTCGCCAGGGACTGGAACGGCGCCTCGGCCCTGGTGCGACGCAGCACGCCGGTGGAGCCGACCGCGGCGCACCGCGCCCCCTACGACGAGGCCTACGCGGAGTACCGGCAGCTCTACGCCGCGCTGAAACCGTTGTTCCATCGCCAGGCGGGGCAGACATGAACTGCAGCCACCCTGAATCTGCCCGAAGGAGTTCCCCGCCCATGAAGGAAGTCACTGTCGTCACCGGGGGCGCGTCAGGCATCGGCGCGGCCATCTGCCGCGAACTGGCCAGCCGGGGCCACCGCGTCGTCGTCACCGATGTCGACGCCACAGGCGCGGCTGCGCTCGCGCGCGAACTGCCCGGCGCAGCCGCATCGCTCGCGCTCGACGTGCGGCAACCCACCGTCTGCGAGGACGCCGTGCGCGAGATCGAAACCCGCTTCGGCCCCATCGCCGCCTGGGTGTCGAACGCCGGGGTGTCACACATGGCGAGCTTCGTCGACATCGACGAGGCGAAGTTCGACTTCACGATGTCGGTCAACCTGAAGGGCCTGTTCTTCGCCGGCCAGGCGGCGGCGCGCGCGATGCTGCGCGCCGGCCGCTGCGGGCGCATCGTCAACATGGCCTCGATGGCGGGCAAGCAGGGCCGGGTGCCCTTTCTGTCGGACTACGTGGCAAGCAAGTTCGGTGTGGTCGGGCTGACGCAGGCGATGGCCTTCGAACTCGCCCCGCACGGCATCCAGGTCAACGCCGTGTGCCCCGGCTTCGTCGCCACGCCGATGCAGGTACGCGAATTGCAGTGGGAGGCCACGCTGCGCGGCATCGAGCCCGAAGCGGTGCGCCGGCAGTGGATCGCCGACACGCCGATGGGCCGCCTGGAGCAGCCCGAGGACGTTGCCCGCGTCGTCGCCTTCCTGCTCTCCACCGACGCTGGCTTCATCACCGGCGAGTCCATCGCGGTCAACGGTGGCGCCTACATGGATTGAGTGCGTCGCCCTTCTCGTCCAGCCTCCCCCCCAACCCCCTCGCATCAAGCAGGAGCCCGCCCCATGAACCAGACCCCGTCCGCCGCACACCCCACGGTCGTGCCTACCGTGGCCGTGCGCAAGGCCAGCCGCACCATGAAGGTGCTCGGATCGTCCATCCTGTCGGCCGCCCTGTTCATGGCGGCGGCGGCCACCGCACAGGCGCAGACGGCAGTGCGCTGGCTCAGCCAGTCACAGGCGGTGAGTTCGCAATACCCCGTCGAGTTCGCGTCGATGGAAACCCTCAACGGCAAGGGCTTCAAGGTCGACCGCAAGGAGTTCCAGAGCATCGGCATCAACATGGCCGACGGCCTGCGCCTGATCCGCGCCGGCAGCTTCGACGTCGCCTCGATCCAGGTCGGCCTGGTCGCCAGCGACGACGCCTTCCTCGAGGGCATCGACCTCATCGGCGTGTCGACGGACATCACGCAGTTGCGTGCCGCCGTCAACGCCTACCGGGCGGCCTTCGCCGATCGGCTGGAGAAGCGCTTCGGTGTGCGTCCGGTGGCCATCTGGCCCTTCGGTGGCCAGATCTTCTTCTGCAATCAGCCGATCGCCACGCTCGACGACCTCAAGGGCAAGAAAGTCCGCTCCTTCACAGCCTCGATGTCCTCCTTGCTCCAGGGCCTGGGCGCCACGCCCGTGACCCTGGCCTTCCCCGAGGTCTATCCGGCGCTGCAGCGCGGCGTGGCCTCCTGTGGCATCACGTCGGCAACCTCGGCCAACACCGGCAAGTGGCCGGAGGTGACCACGCACATCCTGCCGCTGGCGGTGTCGGGCGCGGTTCAGGCGCATGTGGTGAACCTCGCCTGGTGGAACAAGCTCGGGGCCGAACAGAAGGCGGCTCTCGAGGCGCAGTTCGCCGACATGGAGAACAAGCTCTGGGAGGTGGCGGCCAAGACCAACGGCGTCGCGCTGGCCTGCTCGACTGGCGGCACCTGCGACGACAAGCTGTACCGGAGCTACAACCTCAAGCTCGTGAAGCTGGCCGACGGCGACTTCGACCGTCTGAAGACCATCACCCAGAACGTCATCCTCGGCGACTGGGCCAACCGCTGCGAGCGCGTCTACCCGGGTTGCACCAAGGTCTGGAACGACACGGTCGGCGCGGCACGCGGCATGGCGGTACCGGCCAAGTGAGGCAAATCCCCGGGCGCTGAACGTCACAGGCCGCAAGACGGCCTGCCGAAGCGCCCCGGGCCGAGACCCTGCGGATCGGGAGACGATGGCCTCCTGACCGGCAGGGTGACCGCGGGACCACAGAACGAGGAAGCGAACGCGTGCGCCTGATCCTGTCCCTGATCGACCGACTCGCCGCCGGCCTGGCCTTCCTGTGCGGGCTCGGCGTGCTGGCGCTGTCGCTGCTGATCACCTGGGACATCGTGGCCCGCAAGGTCTTCGGGGTGTCGGTGCAGGGCACCGACGAACTCGGGGGCTATGTGCTCGCGCTGATCGGCTCGCTGGGCATGGCTCACGTGCTGGCACGTCGCGAGTTCACACGGATCGATCTCTTGTTCCCGTATCTGCCGGCGCAGCTGCGACAGATCCTGCACGTGGCGGCCCATGTCGCGCTGGCGGGCACGGTGGTGTTCTTCGCCTACCGTGCGGGGCTGACGCTGCAGGAGACGCTGCTGTTCGACTCCGTGGCCAACACACCGCTGCAGACGCCGCTGTGGATCCCGCAGGGACTGTGGGTGGCCGGCCTCGTGCTGTTCGGGCTTTCCGCCGTGCTGCACGCCGCGCGCGGCGTCGCCATGCTGGTGTGGCACCCACAGGACATCGAGTCCGCCTACGGCTGCGCCTCCACGCGGGACGAAGTCGAGGCCTTCCTGTCCGACACCGATCGGTCCGGCGGACGACCCTGATGAACCGGAACCATCCCCATGGCCAGCGCTGAAACCATCGCCATCGGCTTCGCGCTGATGCTGCTGATGCTGGGCATCGGCTTTCACATCGGGGTGGCCCTCTTCCTGACCGCCGCCTTCGGCGCGTGGTGGTTCTACGGCGACGGGATGTTCCAAGCCTTCGGCACACTGATGTGGGGCACGCTGAACAACTTCCTGCTCGTGGCCATCCCGCTGTACGTGCTGATGGGCGAGATCCTCGTGCGCGGCAAGATCACGCAACGCATGTACGTGGCGCTGGACGACTGGCTGCGCGTGCTGCCGGGCGGTCTGCTGCACACCAACGTGGCCGCCTCGACGATCTTCGCCTCGATTTCGGGCTCGTCGGTGGCGACGGCGGCGACCATCGGCACGGTCGCCTTCCCGGCCTTCCGCGGCAAGGGCTACGCCGAGACCTGGGTGCTGGGCTCGGTGGCGAGCGGCGCCACGCTCGGCATCCTGATCCCACCGTCGATCAACCTGATCATCTACGGCGCGTTGACCAACACGTCGATCGGCCAACTCTTCCTGGCCGGCGTGGTGCCCGGCCTGATGCTCGCAGCGTCATTCATGGGGGCGATCGTCATCGCCAGCGTCCTGGATCCGCGCATCAGCGGCAGGAGCGAGCGCATCCCCTGGGAGGTCAAGCGCAAGCGCCTGAAGGATCTGCTGCCGCCGCTGGCCATCTTCGTGATGGTGATGGGCAGCATCTACGGCGGCTGGGCCACACCCACCGAGGCCGCGGGGCTGGGCGTCACGGCGTCGTTGCTGCTCGTGCTGTTGCAGCGCCAGCTGACGTGGCACCTGCTGCGCGAGAGCATGATGTCGACGGTGCGGGTCACGGCCATGACGCTGCTGATCCTGATCGCGGCCTTCTACCTCAACTTCATCGTCGGCGTGCTGGGCATCCCGGAGCAGATCTCGCAGGCGATGTCGGCGCTCGACATCCCCACCTGGCAGACCATCGCGGTGCTGGTGGCCTTCTATGTGGTGCTGGGGTGCTTCCTCGACTCGCTGGCGATGATGATCGCCACCACGCCCATCGTCTACCCGGTGGTGATCGCCCTGGGTTTCGATCCGCTGTGGTTCGGGATCTTCCTGGTCATCATGTGCGAGATCGCCCTGATCACCCCACCGGTCGGGATGAACCTCTATGTGGTGCAGGCCGTTCGCGGACGCGGCTCGATCACCGAGGTGGTGCGTGGCGTGCTGCCCTTCCTTGGCTGCATCTTCCTGCTCGTGGCGATCATGACCGCCTTTCCGGAGATCATCACATGGCTGCCCAAGAGCCTCTACTGAGTCAGCAGGTCACCTGCATCCGCAACGCCGAGTGGATCATCGGCTGGGATGCGTCCGCGCAGACCCACGTCTACCTGCGTGACGGTGACGTCGTCTGGGCCGACGGTCGGCTGCTCCAGGTGGGCGGCGCCTATGCCGGGCCGGTCGACCTGGAGATCTCGGGGCGCCGGCGGCTGGTGATGCCTGGCCTGATCAATGTGCACTGCCACCCGACGCAGACGCCGATCTTCCGGGGCTTCGTCGAGGAATTCGGCAACCCGCGGCTGTTCTACAGCAGCCGCCACCGCTTCCGCCAGAGCTTCCTGCACGACCTGGAGGCGCGGCTCGTGTCGGCGCGCTACGGGCTGGCTGAGCTCCTGGCCAACGGCACGACTTCGATCATCGACCTCAGCCACGCCTACCCGGGCTGGCTGCCGCTGCTGGCCGACAGCGGGATCCGGGCCTGGGCGGCGCCGATGTTCCGCTCGGCGCGCTGGTGGACCGACGTCGGCCACGAGATCAAGTACGACTGGTACCCCGACCTCGGCCGCGAGGCTTTCGCCGAGGCCTGTGAGGTGATGGACGCCGCCGAGAGCCACCCCTGTGGACGGCTGTCGGCGCTCGTCTCACCTGCGCAGGTCGACACCTGCACCGCCGAGTTGCTGACCGCCGCCTCCGACCTCGCGCGCTCGCGCGGTCGCGCCATCCACATCCACGGCGCACAGAGCTATCCGGAATTCAACGGCATGGTCCGGCGCCACGACATGACGCCCATCCAGTGGTTGCACTCGCTGGGCTTCCTCGGGCCGCGCACGCTGATCGGCCATGCGGTCTTCACCGACGAGCACCCGTGGCTGCACTGGCCGGAGCGCAACGACCTGCGACTGCTCGCCGAGTCGGGGACCTCGGTCGCGCATTGCCCGACGGTGTTCGCCCGCGACGCGAGCATGATGCACCACCTGGGCGCCTACATGGACGCCGGCGTCAACATCGCGCTGGGCACCGACACCCACCCCCAGAACCTGTTCGAGGAGATGCGGATCGCCGAGTTGCTGGCGCGCTGCGCCGCGGGCCCCAGACACACCTGCAGCACGACGCGCATCTTCCACGCCGCGACCATCGGCGCGGCCAAGCTGCTCGGGCGTGACGACATCGGCCGGCTCGACACCGGCGCGCGCGCCGACCTCGTCGTCTGCGACCTCGACGAGCCGAACATGCTTCCGATGCGCGACCCGCTGCGCAACCTGATCCACTCATCCGGCGGGCGCTGCGTGCGCGACGTCTGGGTCGACGGACGCCAGGTGGTGGCCGACAAGCGCGTCCTCACGATCGACTGGGACGAGGCCGCTGTGGCTCTGCAGGCCGAGCAGGACCGCACCGCCGCCGGCGTGGAGAACCTCGACGAATCCAGCCCCCGCTCGCTGCCGCTGCGCGCCTGACAGACCGAGGACCAGGCCACATGCCCCCCCGCCATCTCTTCGGCGTCGTCACGCCCTCGTCCAACACGGTGCTCGAGCCGCTGACGTCGGCCATGCTGGCTCAGGTGCCCAGCGCCTCGGCACACTTCTCGCGCTTCACCGTCACCCGGATCGCCCTGTCGAGCGGGGCGCTGGCCCAGTTCGACACCGCCCCGATGGTGGCCGCTGCGCGCCTGCTCGCGGACGCGAAAGTCGGCGTGATCGGCTGGAGCGGGACGTCGGCAAGCTGGCTCGGCTTCGACCGTGACGAGGCGCTGTGCGCCGAGATCGAACACGCCACGGGCGCACGGGCCTGCACCTCGGTGCTGGCCCTGAACGAGTTGATCGGCCTGATGCCCTCCCGCCGATTCGCCCTGGTCTCGCCCTACACCGACGACGTGCAGGCGAGGATCATTCAGAACTACGCCCGGCACGGCTACGAGGTTGTCGCCGAGGCCCATGCAGACATCAGCGACAACTACGCCTTCTCCGAGATCACCGAGGAGCAGATCCTGGCGATGTGCCGCCAGGTGGCGACGGCCCGGCCGGACGCCATCGTCATCATGTGCACCAACATGCGAGGCGCCAGGCTCGCGCCGGTGGTGGAAGGCGAACTCGGCATCCCGCTGCTGGATTCGACCGCGGCTGTGGTGTGGAAGGCGCTGAAGCTCATGGGCGCGGACGGCTCCCGCATCCAGGGTTGGGGACAGGTGTTCTCGCTGTAGACACGTCACCCAGGGCGGCGACCCTCCCTCCTCCCGGAGCAGACCCCTCGGTGAACAGTGGATCGACGCTCGGGGCCTGCGCTGAGAGAATCGATCCGGTGGACAAGGATGACAGCACGCGGGCGCCGGCCGGCACCATGACCCTCCCGGTCGTCGAGCAGGAGCGCCTGCCGATGCTGGTGAGGCACCAGCGCATCCTCGAGATGATCCAGGCGGAGGGTTACGTCAGCGTGGCCCGCATTGCGCAGGCCTTCGGGGTCTCGCAGATGAGCGCGCGACGAGACCTCGACGCGCTGAGCAGCCAGGGCCGCTTGATCCGCTCACACGGCGCGGCGATGGCTGCGCCGGAGCCTTCGGTCCCGCCGGTGGCGGAGTTCGAGACCCGGGAGCTCCAGTACGACACGCGCAGGCGGCGCCACAACGCCGCCAAGCAGGCCATTGCGCGTACCGCCGCCGCCCTGCTCGACCCGCAGGATAACATCGCGATGGACGTCGGCAGCACCGTGCTGGCACTGGCGCGCGAACTGGCCCGGGGCCCGGGCCTGCGCGTCTTCACCAACCACCTGCGCGCGGCGTCGGTGCTGGCCGGCAGCCGCTGTGAAGTCCTGATGCCCGGCGGCATCGTCCGCGCCCAGGAGCTCTCGGTATGCGGGCAGGCAGCGATCGAGCAGGTCGGTCGCCACTGGTTCACCAAGGCCTTCATCGGCGTGGCCGGGCTCACCGGCCAGGGCGGGTTCGACGCTTCGCCCGAGGACACGCGCGTCAAGCGGGCCTACATCGAGCACGCTGACCAGGTCATCCTGCTGTGCGACCAGAGCAAGTTCGGGCACCGCTCGCTGGCCCAGGCCTGCTGCCTGGACGAGATCGACCTCGTCATCACCGACGCATCACCCGGGCCGGATCTGGCGCGAGCCCTGAGCGACGCGAACGTCCGCGTCGTGGTGGCCACGGCTTGATGGATTCGAAGGGTCTGCTTCGGGACCGTCCGCGGTCGGCGGGCCGCGCATCCCCGTGGTGAGCACGCTTGCGAACCCCTCAAGACCCCACCCGCCCCGCCCCCACCGCCCAGGCCTCGCGCAGGCGCCGCTCCCCCGGCAAGCCGGTGACGATCAGCAGGCTCAGCAGGGCCACGCCGGCCAGGCCCAGCAGCAGCAGGTCGAAGCCCGTGGCCTTGACCACAGGGCCCAGCAGCAGCACGGCGGTGGAGCTGAGCGTGAAGGAGATCGCCAGCCGCAGCCCGGCCACGCGCGAGCGCATCGAGTCGTCGACGTAGCGCACCACCATCACGTCGTTGAAGGGGATGGTGCCGAAGATGCTGACCATGCAGCCGATGGCCAGCACGTACCAGACCCAGCCGCTGGTGTGGGCGGCCGCGGCGAACAGCACCACCTGTGTCGCCAGGATGCCCAGGAACAGCGGCTTGAGCGCCACACGGTCGGCCAGGCGGCCGACGATGACCTGCGTGACCGAGGCCACGGCGTAGACCGCCGCCAGCAGCAGGCCCAGGCGTGCCGGGTCGGTGACCAGGGCCTGCATGCGCTCGGCCAGCAGTTGCGCGTTGGCGTTGGTCGTCAGGTTGAACAGCACGCTGCCCGTGGTGGCGCTGGCCACCATGACGACGAACACGCGCACCGCCAGGTCGCGCGGCAGTTGGCGCACCGTCGACGCCTTCTTGCGCGCCGGGGCCGCGGCCTCGGTGGGCGCCACGCGGGCGAACAGCAGCCCGAGCGCGATCGACACCACCCCCGGCACGACGAAGGCCGCGCGCCAGCCGAAGTGCTGCACCAGAAAGCCCGTGGTCAGCGCCGCCGCGGCGATGCCCAGGTTGCCCACCAGCCCGTTGATGCCGATGGCCCGCCCCGGCGTGGCCGAGTGCTGCACCAGCATCGGGATGCCCACCGGGTGGTAGATGGCCGAGAACGCACCCAGCACCGTCAGCGCCAGCGCCATCTGCCAGGCGTTGGTCGTCAGCGCCACGGCGATCGCCGACAGGCCCATGCCGTGGAAGAACACCAGCATCATGCGCCGCCGCCCCCACAGATCCCCCAGCCGCCCGGCCGGCACCGACCCCAGCCCGAACATGAAGAAGGCCCCGGCCGTGTAGGGCATCAGATCCTCCCAGCGCGTGTAGCCGAAGTCCACCGCGATCGCCCCCACGGCGGTGGCGAAGATCAGCAGGAACAGGTGGTCCAGCGCGTGGGCGAGGTTGAGCAGCAGGGCGGGCAGGCGGGGCATGGGGTTCTCGGCAAAGTCGCTTTCATTCTGCGCCGGGGCAGGCAGATTGAACAGGTGCCAGGTTCACAGCGGCCGGATGCTGAAACAGCGGCGTGTGAGGCCACGACCAGGACCTGAGATGCATCTATGGTTACACTGGCGATACCATGCGGATCGTGCTTGACACATCGGTGCTGGTCGCAGCGGCTCGCTCACGCCGGGGGGCGAGCTTCAGGCTTGTGTCGATGTTGCCGACACCAGCGTTCGAGATTGCGCTGACGGTACCGGTCTACACCGAATGGCAAGCTGTGATGACCCGGCCCGAGCACCTGCCGGACGGCGTGACGGCGGAGATGGCTCTGTCCTTCCTGCGCTACCTCGCCTCGGTCGCACATCTGCAGGATGTGCACTACCTGTGGCGCCCTTGCCTGCGAGACCCGGATGACGACATGCTGCTGGAATGTGCGGTGGCGTCAGGTAGCGCCTTCATCGTCACGCACAACGTCAAGGACTTCCGGGGTGTCGAGGCATTGGGCGTGCAGGCCCTCACCCCCGCAGACTTCCTCCATCTCCTGAAAGGCCCCAGATGACCGCGATGACACTCCGGCTGCCGACATCCGTGCACCAGAAGATCAAGGAACTGGCGGAGCGCGACGCCATATCCGTCAACCAGTTCATCGCCAGTGCCGCCGCGGAGAAGATGGCCTCGGTGATGACGCTCGATTACCTGAAGACGCAAGCGGCCCAGGGCCGGCGCAGCGACTTCACCGACTACCTGAGCAGGGTGCCGGATGCGCCTGCAACAGCAGGGGACGAGATCTCCTGAGGGCACACGCCAGGCAGCGCCGTGGCGCCGACACGGGGAGCTGAACCTGGCGCACCCTCACCCGTGCACCTCCGCCTCCCCATGCCGCGCCAGCAACTCCATCAGTTGCCGGCGGATCAGGATGCCGGGACGGTCGCTGTCCATCGAGTACTCGACGCCGCGGCGGCGCAGATCGACCACGGCGTCGGGGTCGGTGCACTCGAGGATGTCCTTGTCCTCGCGCGTGATGACGTGGTCGAAGTCGATCAGCAACTGTGCCGGGCAGTCGGCCTCGGTGTCGTTGCGGTAGAGCCACTGGCAGAGCTGGATGTGGCCGTCATCGATGGGGGTGAAGCAGTTGATGATGACGTGGCGCACGCCGCTGGGGTACTCGATGTCGAGCCGGCGTGAGAAGGGCAGGAAGTAGGCGTTGCGCATGTGGCGCTGCGTGACCGGCTCGGTGGTGCCGCTGACGCGGTGGAAGGCCGGTGGGTTGGTGGCGTCAATCAGCGTCTCGGCGTGGAAGCCGCCGTCACGCTCGACCAGCTCGTAGCGGCTGGGCCTGGGCTGGGCCGCCACGCCGAAGGTGGCGCGGTGCACGAAGCTGAAGTGGGCGTTGTCGAAGCTGTTCTCCAGCGCGCGCACCGGGCTGGTGGCCCAGGTCTCGTGGAACTGGAAGATGGTGCGCCATCCTGGGGCGCCGAACTCGGGCACCTCGGGGATGGGCGCGAGCGGCTCCTCGCCGGGGGCGACCAGCGCCACCCAGGCGTAGCCGTAACGCGCCACGCAACGGTAGGCGGTGGTGCAGTAGTCGGGCGGGATCGCGCGATCAGCCCCGTACTGCGGGATGCGGATCACGCGCCCGCCGCGGTCGTAGGTCCAGCCGTGGTAGCCGCATTCCAGCGCGCCGCCGACGCAGCGCCCCTTGGACAGGCGCGCCGTGCGGTGGCAGCAACGGTCCTTGAGCGCCGCGGGCTGCCCGTCGGCGTCCAGGAAGAGCACGATGCGCTCGCCCAGCAACGTGAACGGGTGGGGCCGGCCGTCCTGCAGCACCGACAGGGGCACGACGGCGTGCCAGAACTTGCGGAAGACGGGTTGGCGGGTGACAAGCATGAGGGGGTTCGAGCGGTTGCGTGACGGGGCGCCGCGGGACGCCAGCGCGGCGACGCATCGGCATCATGCAACAGGCATGCCGGCCCGGCACGTGGCGTTGACGCCGAAAACCGAGCTCGCAAGGGTGACGGCTTCAGCCGGCCAGCGACCGAAGATGTACCCCGGGGTCCAGGTGGTGCGCGTACCAGGGCCCCTGCCCCGGCACCCTTGCCACCGGTGACGTCTTCGCGCCCTCGGCGGCTGTCCGCCACTCACCGCCCTGCCCGCAGCACCTCGAAGCGCCCGGCCAAGCGCTCGTAGATGGGCGTGTCGGTGGCCGTCTCGGTGATGCGCAGGGTCAGCGTCAGGCGCTCGTCGACGTTCTGGGTCTCGATCGTGAAGCGGTCGCGCAGCAGGATGACCAGGCCCTGCGGGGTCTCGGTGCCGGCCTGCGCCAGGTCGGCAGCGGGGTACAGGCGCGTGTTGTCACCGTTGACGAGTTCGAGCTGCGAACGCAGGGTGCGGCCGCTCAGGCACGTGGCCGTCGGTACGGTGCCGGCCGGGCCGGCACAGCGCAGCACCGCGGTGTAGGGGAACTGGCGCGCCAGCGTCTGCCGACGCCGTTGATCTTCACGTGCCTGCTCGGCCGCCAGCAGCGGCGCCAGCGCCTGCGCGCGGCGGCGTTGTGCTTCCAGCGTCTCGGCGACCTCGCGCGCGAGCGCGGTGTGGGTCAGCTCACCCAGGGGCTCAAAGGCGCCGAAGCCGGGCAGCTCGTCGCGCACCAGCGGCAGGGCCTCGCGCTGCACCAGCAGCACATCGGCGTGCCCGTGCAGGCTGCCGCCGACCGCACAGTCGACATAACGCCCAGCCACGGGGCGGCCGCCAACCAGCGCCGACAGCCGCGCCTGCAGCATCGCCAGCGCCACGTCCTGCACCGCGTCGCCGCCGTAGACGGGGCCGAGCGTGGGCAGGCCGAGCCAGCAGGCGTCGAAGCCGGCCCAGCGCAGGCTCTCCCCGCTGACCAGACGCTGCCGGCCATCGGCGGCGGTGACGAACTCGAGCACCGGGCTGCTGGCGCGGCGCCAGATCAGGATGTCGTCGCCGGCGCCGGGCGCGCGCGCGGAAACGGTGGCCGCCGGCGCCTGTACCGAGGCCAGGGGGACGGCCGCGGGCGCGATGGCCGGTGCATGCATTGGCGCCGCGGCGGGAACAGGCACGGGCACGGGCACGGTGGCTGGCGCTGGCGCCGCAGCCGGTACCTGAGCGGGCGCAGCCGGCGGCGGTGGGGGCGGCGCAACCGTGACGGGCGCCGGGGCAGGTGTCGGCGCCGCCGCCGGCGCGGGAGCGGCGGCCGGTGCAGGCGCCGTCAGGCCGGGCAACGCGATCGGCAGGCCGGACAGGCCCGGCAGGTTCTGCAGACCGGGCAGGTTCAGTGGCAGCCCCAGCACGCCCGGTCCAGCGGGCCCTGCCGCAGGCGGCGGTGGCGGGGGCGGCGGCGCCACCTTGACCTGCACCGTCTCGTCCAGGCTGCAGGGCCCGACGGAACGCAGGCCCCGGATGAACAGTTCACCCTCCAGCCGGGCCGAGTAGGTGCCGTCGGCCGCGTAGACGTGATCGAAGGTACGGGTCTCACGGCCCTCGATGCGGAAACGCTCCTCGCGGCCGTCACCGAAGCCCAGCTTGGCGCCACAGGCCGAGCCCGACGGGTTGGTGACGGTGGCGCGGACCGTGCGCTCGACAGCTTGCGGCTCGACCTTCAGCGCGCCCTGGGCAGCCGCGCCCGTGGCGATGAACAGGCACAGGAGCGAAGGGGCCCAGGCGGTAGGCGACCGCGACGCAGACGATGGGACAGACACGGCGATCATTCCTCGGGAAAGACGAAAACCGTGTCACGATGGCGCCAATCGGCCAATGTGTCAATCGGGGAAATCAGTCGACAGACGCGGGTTCGCTCTCCTCTTTGTGACCGCACGCAAACGTCTACATTCCGCGTGATCGGAGTGCGTCGCGCCATGAAGGAACGCAGGACGATCGAGGTCGACCCTCAAGGCGCCTCAATCAACCAACTTGGTTATCATCGAACCATGGAGAAAGGCACGCCTCATTGCAAGCTCGCGATGGTGCACGCACTGGTGAGGCGCGGTCAGGTCCGTGCGACGGCAAGCGCTTTCGCGGGCGCACGCGAACTGGGCATCCATGACCTCTCGGGAATGTGCGAGATCGTCATGTCGCTGAGCGCTGCGGACTTCCACAAGAGCATGACCACCCACGCCGATCATCGGATCTGGCAGGACGTCTATCGCGTCAGAGCCGCTGGCCGCCCGGAGATCTACCTGAAACTGACGGTGATCGAGGACGTCCTGATCGTTTCGTTCAAGGAGCTGTGACCATGAAATGCCCGAGCTGTGGAGAGGCCGAACTCATCCACGACACGCGCGACCTGCCCTATGTCTACAAGGGCGAACGAACCCTGGTGCCGGGCGTCACGGGTGACTTCTGCCCTGCCTGCGGTGAAGTGCTCCTGGAGCGTGCGCACGGCGATCGCTACAGCGAGCTCGTGGGCGCCTTCCAACGGCAGGTGAACGCCGCGTACGTCGACCCGGCCTACCTCGTCAGGGTGCGCAAGAAGCTCGGGCTCGACCAACGGGAGGCGGCCGAGATTTTCGGCGGGGGCGTGAACGCCTTCTCCCGCTACGAGAACGGCAAGACCAAGCCGCCGCTGGCCCTGGTCAAGTTGCTGAGGGTGCTGGACAGACACCCGGATCTGCTGGACGAGATCCGGGCGACCTGACCAGGACAGCGGCTGGGCACCGAGCGGGCTCGGCACGCCGACAGCCACCTGGAAGCCTCAGAACCGCGGCAGCGTCGCCAGCCGCACCTTGCCGGCCGCCGCGTCGGCCATGATCTGCTCGCGCATCGCCCAGCCGCGCAGCTTGCCCGGGTTGAGCAGGCCCAGCGGGTCGAAGCGCATCTTGGTGGCCACCACGTCCGGGTTGACCTGGCCCTGCTTGCCGTCCTCGACGATGTAGACATGGGGGTTGGCGATGTAGACGCCGTGGTCGCGGTGGATCTGCATGATCTCGTTCAGCCGGTCGTCGGTGGTGTAGCGGATCAGTTGCAGGCCCGAGCAGTTCATCGCGCCTTCCTTGGTGCGGATGAACTCGAGGTGCACGAGCACCTCGTCGCCGAGCTTGCGCCGCAGCTCCTTGGCCTGCTGCACGTGGCGCGCCGGGTCGAAACCGCTCTGGATGTAGGTCAGGCCCTTGTCCACCTTCAGCGCGTGCAGCGTGGTGTGGTTCCAGGTGTACTCGACGATGGTGCGGTTGCTGCGCCGCACCTCCTCGGCCGTCTTGCGCAGCGTCACCGTGCCGCCGAAGTCGGCCACCATCTGCTGCAGGCCGTGCTCGCAGAACTCGGCCACCAGCACGAAGACGGCGTGCGCGCCGGCCGTCATCGTCCCGGCCATCGGCGGCGAGGCCTGCATCAGCAGGTCGGGGATGGGCGCGGCCAGCAGCGTGACGCTCTTCTTGACGATGCCCGGCGCGCCGGCCAGCGCGCTGCCGAACTCGAGCGCGGCCTCGTAGGTGTCGAAGCAGACGATGGCCTCGAGCCAGGGGTGGGCGGGCGCCAGGCCGATCTCGAGCTCGAGCACCAGGCCGGCCGTGCCGTAGACGTGGTGCAGGAGCAGCGCGTCGGGGGCGCGCAGCTCCACCGGCCGCGGCTCGGGCTCGATCGTCAGGGCACGCACGCCGAGCACGTTGCCGGTGGACGCCAGCGGCCCGTAGTTGATCGAGCCCACGCCGCCGAAACCGCCGCCGTACAGCCCGCCCAGCGTGGCGCTGCGGAAGGTGCTGGGCACGCAACGCTGCTCCCAGGCGCCGAGCACCGCAACCGGGTGTCCACCCGGCTGCCCACCCGCTTGCCCACCCGGCGCACCGGCGTCGGGCGCCACCGGCTGGGCGGCGGCGGCCTGCATCTGGCGGTCCATCTCGATCATGCGGATGCCGGCCTGCGCGCGAGCCACGCCGGGCTTCACCCACAGCAGCCGGTTGTAGGCCGACAGGTCCAGGATCACCCCGCCGTGCAGCGGCATGCACTGGCCGTAGTTGCCGGTGCCGCTGCCGCGCACCGTGATGGGCAGCCGCGCCTGCGCGCAGGCGGCCACCACGGCGCGGATCTCGTCTTCGGTGCGCGGGCGCGCCACGGCGTCGGCACGCAGGCCCTCGAGCTGGCGCTTGAGCACGGGGCTGAACCAGTAGAAATCCTGGCTCAGTCGCTCGACGCGGTTGTCGGTGATCCACTCGACCGCAGGCAGGGCGGCCGCCACCTCGGCGGTGCGGGTGCGGACGTCGGCGGTGTCGAACAGGGTGTCGGTGTTCATGGGAAGGCAGGTCGGAATCGGGAAATCCGTGGAGGTGCGACGTGCAGCGCGGTGATCGACCGCTCTGCGGCCCGTCAGAGCGTTGTCTGCAGCCGGCGCACGAAGCGCTGTGCGTCGTGGCGCAACTGCGCCAGGTCCAGGCCGGGGATGGTGTCGTCCTCGACCACGGTGCGGCCCTGGACGAGCACGGCGCGCAGGGTCGGCCGCCCGCCGCTGGCCACCGGGGCGACGGCCGGGTCGTGCAGGCCGAAGTGGCGCGGCTGGTCGAGCGCCTGCACGACGAGGTCGGCCGCCTGGCCCACCTGCAGCGTGCCCACGCCGTCCAGGCCAAGCAGACGCGCGCCGCCGGCCGTGCCGATGTGCATCACGTCGGCCACGCGCAGCGCCGCGGCGTGGCCGCCTGGCTGGGTCACCCGTCCGGCAGGGGCCCGCGGGTCGGCGCGCGTGCCGCTGCGCGGGTCGGCGCGGTGCAGCAGCCAGCAGGCGTGGGCCTCGCTGGCCATGTCGGCGGCCTCGTTCGAGGCCGCGCCGTCCACCGCCAGGCCCACCGGGATGCCCAGGGCCAGCGCCTCGGGGATGCGGGCGATGCCCGAGCCCAGGCGCCCGTTGCTCTGCGGGCAATGGGCGATGCCGGTGCCGGTGCTCGCGCACAGCTGCAGGTCGCCGTCGTCCAGATGCACCATGTGCGCGTACCAGATGTCGGGGCCGACCCAGCCGCGCTCGGCAACAAACTGCATCGGCGTGCAACCGTGCACCTCGCGCGCCCAGCGCACGTAGTCGTGCGTCTCGCAGAAGTGGCTGTGCAGGCGGATGCCCAGGCGACGCGCCTGCGCGGCCAGCGGGGCCAGGTGGGCCTCGGGGCAGCTCCAGTTGGGCGTGGTGATGGCGCTGACCACGCGCCGCATCGCCTGCGGCAACGGGTCGTGAAAGCGCTGCACGTCGCGCTCGACGCCGGCCATGAAGCCGTCCAGCGTCTCGGGCGCGCTCTGCGGCGGGGCGTCCTGGTCGGTCATCGCGCGCGGCTGCGTGGCACCGCCGCGGCACAGCACGAAACGCAGGCCCAGCCGTGCCGCCTCGTCGAACACCGCTTCAGACGCATCGAAGGGCATGCCCGGGTAATAGTGGTACTGGTGGTCGGCCACCGTGGTGCAGCCCGACAGCAGCAGCTCCACCAGGCCCACGCGCGCGGCCAGACGCAGCGCCTCCTCGTGGTCGAAGTGGCGCCGGTAGGCCACGGGCACGGCTGCCAGCCAGGGCACGAGCGCCAGGTCGATGCCGGCCGGGATGCCCTTGAGCAGGCTCTGGAACAGGTGGTGGTGCGTGTTGACCCAGCCGGGGTGGACGACGCAGCCGCTGGCATCCAGCACGCGCTCGCCGGGCTCGGGCGTCAGACGACCGATCTCGGCGATGCAGCCGTCGCGGATGCGCAGGTCGGCGCCGTCGGCGCGCGCGGCCTCACCGCTCAGGCCGGTCCAGACATGCTCGGCGCCGCGGATCAGCAGCCCGGCCGAGTCGGTGGGGACAGGGTTCATGCTCATTCCTGGGACGTCTCGCTCTCGTGCCAGCCGCCCAGCGCCCACTTCGACAGCACCGACATCAGCGCGAACAGCAGCACGCCGGTCACCGTGATGAGCAGCAGCGCGGCGAACATGCGCGGGATGTTGAGCTCGTAGCCGGCCTGCAGGATCTGGTAGGCCAGCCCGGTGCCGGTGCCGCCCGTGCCGGCGACGAACTCCGCCACCACGGCACCGATCAGCGCCAGGCCGGAGCTGATGCGCAGGCCGCCGAAGAAGTAGGGCAACGCCGAAGGGATGCGCAGCCGCACCAGCGTCTGCAGCCGCGTGGCGCGGTTGAGCTTGAAGTAGCTCTGCAGCCCGGTGTTCACGCTGCGCAGGCCCAGCGTGGTGTTGGCGATGATGGGGAACAGCGCCACCAGCGTGGCGCAGATCACCAGCGAGGGCAGCGGCTCCTTGACCCAGATGATGATCAGCGGCGCGATCGCCACCACCGGCGTGACCTGCAGCAGCACGGCGTAGGGGAACAGCGCCGTCTCGATCAGCCGGCTCTGCACGAAGACGAAGGCCACCAGCAGCCCGATCAGCACCGCCAGGCCGAAGGACAGCAGCGTCACCTTCAGCGTGTTGAGCAGTGCGCCGAACAGCAGCCCGGCGTCCGTCACCATCACCTGCGCCACGTGCAACGGCGACGGCACCAGAAAGTGCGGGATCTCGAACCCGACCACCAGCCCCTGCCAGGCCAGCAGCAGCACCACGGCCACGCCGGCCGGGAAGACGATGCGTTGGATTTCAGGCTTCATGGGGCGATGCAGTGTCGATCAGAAATGGAAAGACGCCTCGATGCACCGACTCGGTGCAAATGCGCACCACGTTGGAGCACTTGATCTCAGGGGCGACAAAAGAGACCGATGCAAGCGGGCTGGAGGTTGCTGCAGCGCGGCGCACGACCGCGGAGGCCTTCAAGCCGGTACCCGCCCTGCGCTCAGAAGCAGGCACTTTCACGCCAACGCCCGCTCGGGCTGCTCGCCGCTGGCGCGCAGCAGGCTGTCCTGCAGGCGCTTGGCGTGCTGGCTGAAGGCCTGCGAGACGCGGAAGTCGGCCCCCCTCGGATACGGCTCGTCGATCAGCACCTCCTCGACGATGCGCCCGGGCCGCGCGGCCATGACGATCACGCGCTGCGACAGGTAGACAGCCTCGTGGATGGAATGCGTCACGAAGATCACCGTGAGCTTCTTGTGGCGCCAGAGCTCGAGCAGCTCGGCATCGAGCCGGTTGCGCGTGATCTCGTCCAGCGCGCCGAAGGGCTCGTCCATCAGCAGCAGCGTGGGCTCGGTGACCAGACCGCGCGCGATCGACACCCGCATCTGCATGCCGCCGGAGAGCTCGCGCGGACGCTGGCGTTCGAAGGCCGACAAGCCGACCAGGTCGAGCGCGGCGCGCACGCGCGGCTCGGACTGCGCACGCGGCACGCCCGCCAGATCCAGCGGCAGGCGCACATTGCCCATGACGCTGGCCCAGGGCATCAGCGTGGCCTCCTGGAAGACGAAGCTCAGCCGGTGGCCGGTGGACTCCACCTCGTCCACCGGCTTGCGCCACAGCAGCAGACGGCCGTCACTGGGCCCGAGCAGACCCGCCACCATCTTCAGCAGCGTGCTCTTGCCGCAGCCCGAGGGCCCGAGCAGCGTCACGAACTCGCCCTCGCGCACCGTCAGGTTGACGGGCAGCAGGGCGCGCGTGCCGTTGGGATAGGTCTTCTCGACCGACAGGGCCTCGACGGCAGGGGTCTCGTTCATGCGGCGCGCACCTTCTGCTTCAGGGCATGACCTTCAGATCCTTGACGAACTGCGTCGTGTAGGTCTTCTTCAGGTCGACCTTGGCGGGGTCGAGCAGCTTCATCTCGACCATCATGTCGTAGGTCTTCTTCATGCGCGCGTCGGTGACGACGCCCACGCCCATCGTCGCCGCGTCGCCACCGAAGACCATGCCGGTCTCGTTGAGCAACTTGATGCCGTTGGCGATCTTGTCGTCGGTCATGTTCGGGTTGTCCTTCTTGATCAGCGCGTTGGCGGGCGAAGGATCACCCTTGAGGTAGCTCTTCCAGCCCTCCATCGTCGCCTTGACGAAGGCCGCCACCGCCTTGGGCCGCTCACGCACGGTCTTCTCCATGCACACCACGGTGGTGGAGTACGGGGGCCAGCCGTGGTCGGACAGCAGGAAAACGTTGGGCTTGAACTTGGCCTCCTTCTCGATCGAGTAGGGCTCGCTCGACAGATAACCCTGCTGCACGACGTTCTTGTCGGCGATGAAGGGCTGGATGTTGAAGGTGTAGGGCCGCACCTGCGACTCCTGCAGGCTGTACGTGCTCTTCAGCCAGGGCCAGTAGGAGGTGCGCGCGCCGGTGGAGATCAGCAGGGTCTTGCCCTTGAGATCCTCCATCTTGTTGACCACGCCGGGGTGGCCGATCAGCACCTGCGGGTCTTTCTGGAAGGAGGCGGCCACCGTCATCGCGTTGATGCCGTTCTCCCAGCCCTTCATGGTCTGCACGTCGTAGCCCATGAAGCAGTCCACCTGCCCGGCGGCCAGCAACTGCATGCCGTTGACCTGCGGCCCGCCCATGCGGATGGTGACGTCCAGCCCCTCCTTCTTGTACAGGCCGGTGGCCACCGCCTGGTAGAACCCGCCATGCTCGGCCTGGGCGTACCAGTTGGTCAGGTAGGTGAACTTCTCCTGGGCATGAGCGGCGGAGACCGCCGCCAGGGCGGCGACAGCGCCGGCCAGCAGGCGCGAGACGGGACGGGACAGTCGGGGCATGGAAGGCTCCACGGTGGGGTTGGGACCGTGAGGCTTTCGCAAGAGGTGTGCCAGTGCGTCCTCTGCGCGGCGATCAGGTGCCCGACCGAACGTCAGCGGACGCGGAAGCCGCTGCCCGCTGCCGTTGCGCCCATCCTTCGGCACCAGTGAGCACCAATTCGGTGCAAGCAAGGGACCCTTCGACACCCAGGAACGACTGCGGCGCCACGAGGGCGCCGCATCGGTGCACAAGTGAGGAGCGCGTCAGTTCCAACCGCGGTCGGAGAGGATCTTCAAGGCTTCATCGGCCGCCTTGGCGTGTGCCAGAGGCGTCGGGTGGAAGCCGTCGGAGAACATGAAGGTTGTCCACCAATCAGAAGGCTTGCCCTGCTGGGCCGAGAGCGCAGCCGCGGTGCAGGTCGGGAAGTCATAGGTCGGAAGACCAGAGCCATCCGTGCCGACCGCCGGGCAGGCAGTGCCGGCGCCATCGGTGAAACCGAAGGTGGCGGGTGCGGCAACCTGGGCGCGGAAGGTTGCGTTGAAGTCGAGCACGGCGACCTTGGGGTTGTTCGCAAAACGATTGGCAAGCGAGGCGTTGAAGGTGTCGACCCAGAGTTGGATCACCTGCTTGACCTCCGCAGCCTTCTGGGCTCCCGCTTGCTGAGTCACCCCGTACAGCACCGCCGAGAACCGCGGCGTCAGCGCAATGTCTGGCACATTCATCACCAGAACCCGGGCGGCGCCATTTGCGAGGGCATGCTCCTGTATCGCGCTCGCCAGAACTCCCGCGAGGGTCTCCATGTAGGACATGCCTGCGACAACCGCTGCGTTCGGGTTCGTGCCGCCGCCGAGCAAGGTGGCCCCCGCACCGGCCCCGAGCACGCTGTCCAGCAGACCGATGAAGGCCGGCACCCCGGCTGGATCTGCGGCGCCGAGCCAGGCACCCGCGAGGTCGGCCGCGTCGTTGCCACCCCCGGTCACGAGCAGGACATCCGTTGCTGCGTAGCTGCCACGAGCCTGAGCCGCGACCTGGAGTTGCAGCGGAATCGAACGCGGATCAAGCGGATTTGTGTAGTTGTTGATCCGACCACCGCCGATGGCATGGTTGGTGCAATCAGCCTTTGGGACAAAGGTCTGTCCCGTGAAACCGAAATGGTGGCAGAGACGGAGCGACTGAAGAGAGCCGGCGACCCGGTCGACCCAGATGTCGGACGAACCGGCCCCGGTTGCGGCTGAGCCCTGCACGGTGAACTTCAAGCCGAAGGTGCCGCTGTCCGACAGGCTGTCGCCGAAGACCATGACCCGCGATGCCACGGGCTTGCCCAGCGCCGCGTTCGCCGCAAGGTCCGAAAACGATGTGCCCGTGGCAGTGAGCTTCTTGCCGAGCTCATCCAGTACCATGTCATCGTTTGCACCGACCGTGAAGGTCGAGGTAAACATATCGCCCATGATGGTCTGGCCCGTCAGCACCTCGACTTGGGACTTGATCGCCTCCTTGGCAGCGCCCAGGCCATCACCGATCTGCGCGGCACCATCCGCACTGAACGCACCAAAAACCGTCGCTGGATCCGCCCCCAGGGCCCGGCGCACACTCAGGTCAGTCAGGGGAGTGACGTTCAAACGCCCCTTGTCACCGGCAAAGCTGAAGAGCGTGGTCCCACCCTTGCTCACGCGGACAAGGCAGGGCGGGCTCTGGTCGCGCGCGAGCCCGAGCCTGAAGGTGCCATCCGCTGCCGTCTTGCCGGTCAACTCAGGCCCGTTCACACACTTTGCGGTGACGTCCCCGTCGATGATCGCGGCCCCGGTCGCCGCAAAGCCGCGGATCTCCAGTACGCCACCGCCACCGCATCCGGCCAGCAGCGCGGCCAAAGCCACGGCCGCCAGACCCATCGTCGTCCTGCGCTTGATCATGTGATCGCCTCTCGAAATGTGATGCTCGGCCCGCGCG
>Ga0169931_10002932_pt1 | contig 27489 bp, 25 predicted proteins | sample Kivu_15m_20L_FD_129675 | JGI IMG/M metagenome (GOLD analysis project Ga0169931, IMG submission 129675) | Freshwater microbial communities from Lake Kivu, Western Province, Rwanda to study Microbial Dark Matter (Phase II) - Kivu_15m_20L... | ecosystem: Environmental > Aquatic > Freshwater > Lake...
CCATCGGGTTCCTCGGTCAGTTCGACATGAAACGGCAGAATACCCCTGGTTTTCCAGGGTCTGGCGCAAATCATGTGCCGAAGATCGAGAGGTCATCTGGGAAATGCGGGTTTAGAGAGCAACCGCCTATTCCTCGACGCAATTACGGCCGGTGAAATCAGCGTGAGCTGAGAGAGCAATGCGCTATTGGCTGAAGTATCGCCGATTGAAGACTTCGGGATCAAACTCATCCCGAGGCGTGAACCCGGCGGGCGCCTGTGCACCGCGTTGCACGTTGGAGTTCTGACGGCCATTTGCTCCGCGCTGCGCAACGCCGGCCCCTGCATGCACTGGCAGGCCCGACGCATCGAGCCCCAGTGCTCGCAATTGTTCGGGCGTGTAAGCTTTTTGTGAGGCGCCAGGGTCAATGGTGTCATTCCCGCCTGGGCCTGTCGCCGGATGACTTTCGGCGGGAAGCTCGGCGGGTGGAATGGCCAGTTCGGCAGCTGAAAATTCTGACGGAGTGGTTTCCGTCGTCGCGTTCGGTAACTCGGCCTCGAGTTCAGCGACGTCCGGAACGAGATTGGTTGCACCAGGGACGGCGCCGCTTGCGCCCGGTACATTCTGCAGCAGCGGCGAGGTGCGTTCGGCAAGCGAGGGAGCTTCGGTCGGCGTGTAGCTTCCGGCGATGGCATAAACCCACTGCACGAGCTGGCGATATTGTCCCTGGTGCCGATCGGTAAAGATCGGCACTTTCACATTGGCGTGCGGGTGGATGGGCGTTTGTAGGAGAGCGCTCTGCGGAGGATCGTCGCGATTCACAAGCGACAAGACTTGTTCCAGATTACGCTGCGTTGCCGAACGACTCGAGAATCGTGGGTGCATCCGCTCCAGTTTGAATCCGCCTTCGCTCCGGGCTACATGGCAGCCGCTTTTCGAGCAAGTGTTCAACAACAGAGGTTGAATGGTATTGGTGAACGTCTCCATAGTTCCCGGCGGCAGATTGCGGGCAGCCGTCTCAATGGAAGTCGACCTGACTGCGCGCACGACTTTGGTGGTGTCGTCGCCGATTTGTGTCGTGGGTGCTGGCGACCGGGCCAGTTCGAGACGCGACTCGATGAGTCGCAACTTGGGGTGCGTGGCATCGGCCTTGCGAGCGTCGGCTAGCTCGCGCTGGGCTTCCGCGAACAGCCGGTTACGGACGCACCACTCGGCCAGCTGCAGATGATCCTGCACGCGGCCTTGGCCAATGTCAGCCCGCTTATACCGGTAGCATTCTTCAACCGTCTGGCAAACGGCAGCGATGTCGGCCTTGCGCAGGCTGATTTCGCCCGACTCCAAATGCACGTCATAGCGATCGCCAGCCGGGATGATCGTACCGCGAATGATCTCCCCATTGGTCAGCAACACCACGCCTTCGCGCGGCGCGACCGATAGCGGACCCGCGGCGATGGCGAGCGCACTTGACCCGATCAGGCAGCCGAGAGCGACGAGATAATTTCGCATGGGACGCGAACGGTAGGCGTCCCCGCCAATCACGTCAAGAGCACCTTGGCTGGCGTCGCCACAGCCTTGGCCGCGCCCCGTAGTTTGGGATTCCGATTTGCATTATTATGGGTGAAACCATCGTGGCGGCCGAAGCTATCGTCCGCTAGCGGTAACCCTCCTGCAAAGGTGCGCCGGTTCTTTCCGCCGGCGACCATTGGGCAAAAACGACTCGAGCTTGCCTGACCATGGCCATTCTGCAAATTGTGAATTCTGCTGGCGGCAGCGAGCAAGTTGAGCTGCCGAGCGACCGTAACGTAATGGGGCGTCACCCCGAGTGTGAAGTCGTGCTGGAAAGCGCCAGCGTCAGCCGACAGCATGCCATGATTATCAAGCAAGACGGCCAGTTCTTCATCGAGGATCTGCACAGCCGCAACGGCACGTTCGTCAACGGGCAACTCATTGCCGGACGCAAGCTTCTGCAGGACGGCGACCGACTGAAGATCTGCGACCTCACGTTCACGTTCTATAACAACCAGCCGAGCGATCGGCTGCAGCTTACGGAAACGTCCGCGCTGGCATTGATGGACGATGAGGAGGCCTCCCCGGCCTCGTCGATCATGTCGAAGCTTGACGTCTCGGCCAGCAATTCCGGTGTGCGTCTGACCGTCAACCCTGAAGTTAAGCTGCGAGCTCTGATCGAGATCGCCCAGAACCTCGGCAAGGCGCTCAGCCTTGACGAAGTTCTTAACAAACTGCTCGACAGCGTGTTCAAGATCTTTCTGCAGGCTGACCGCGGACTCATCATTCTCAAGGGGCCGGACGGTTCCCTGATTCCCAAGGCGGTCAAGCATCGCCGGGCCGGAGACGAGGATCAGATTCGCGTCAGTCGCACGATTGTCAATCAGGTGATGAAGACGCAGGAGGCAATCCTCTCCGCCGACGCGGCCAGTGATGCACGCTTCGACACCAGCCAGAGCATCGCGGACCTGCGCATCCGTTCGATGATGTGCGCTCCGCTGGTGGACAGCGAAGGCACGTCGCTGGGCGTGATTCAGATCGATACCAAGGACAGCCGCCACCGGTTTCAGCGAGAGGACCTCGACGTACTGGCGAGCATCGCCTCGCAAGCGGCCATCGCGGTGGACAACGCCCAGATGCATGAGACCACGCTCCGGCAACAGGCGATGGAACGCGACTTGGAGCTGGCTCACAAGGTCCAACGCGGCCTGCTTCCCGCCGCGCCCCCGTCGCTGACGGGTTATCGATTCTTCGACTTTTATGAGCCGGCCAACCAGGTGGGCGGCGATTACTACGACTACGTGGAGCTCTCGAACAACCGCATCGCCGTCGTAATTGGCGATGTCTCCGGCAAGGGCGTGTCCGCGGCCTTGCTGATGGCGAAGCTTTCCGGCGAAGTTCGCTACTGTCTGGCCAGCGAACCGACTCCGGCCGAGGCCGTAAGCCGGATCAACGCCAGCTTTAGTCGTAGCGGCTGGCAGGATCGGTTCGTTACGTTTGTACTCGCCGTGCTCGACGTGGGGAGTAGCGAACTCACGGTTGTCAACGCCGGGCACATGCCCCCCCTGCTCCGCCAGTCGTCGGGCGCGGTGGAGGAGATCGGCGACGAGCAAGCGGGCCTGCCGCTGGGCGTCGATGCGGACTATCAGTATGAGCAGTTCACCCGCAGTTTTGCGCCGGGCGAGTTCATTGCACTTTTCACGGATGGCATCAGTGAAGCCATGAACGTCGCCAACGAGTTGTACGGACTCGATCGCTTACGCACTCAACTTGCGCAACCATCGGCGAGCGTGGACGCCTTGGGCCGGCTCATTCTTGACGACGTTAAGCTGTTTGTCGGCGGTCGTTCGCAGAGCGACGACATGTGCCTGGCCTGCTTTGGCCGTTCGGAAGGGTAGCGAGATTGGCTTGCCGCTGGCCTGGGCTACGCCAGATAGTCGCGGCGCAGCTTGGCAAGGTAGTGCAGAAGTGGCTTGGGCTGGTCTCGCTCGTCGACCAGACCGCCGTGGGCCAGGATGTGCGGCTGGCTGTCCCGAAGCTGATTCCACAGGATGCCTTGTACGGGCTGACGCGCGAGGAGCGTCGGCAGCACTCGCTCCGCCCAGTGAAGCTGGCTCGCCGGTGAGAGCGGGTCAGTGTCGTAGTGGATCACCTCGTTCTTGCGGGCCGCCCTGGGATCAAGTTCACTGCCGCTGGGAACGGTGAGCGACAACAAGAGTGGCAAGCCCAGCGAGGCATACCGCTCCATCTGGTGTGCGAATTCCAAGGCGTCTCGCGGCTCGCTACCGTCGGGCGTATAGGCAACGTTCAGTTCCAGTCCAAGCCCGGAGAGTCCGAGCTCCGCCCGGACCAATGCATCGGCAAAGTGCAGTGGCGAAAGGTCGTACTCGTGGCGGCTCATAAAGGCGCCCCAGGGCTGGTCGATCGAGAGTACGATCGGCGAGCGCGGGTCTTGGCGGCGAATGCTGTCGATCGTCAGCACGGCCAGCCGCAGCCGCTCTTCCTCACTGGGCGTGAACTCACTTTCGATGTTGAGTCCGGAAGAACAAATCCACAAATGCACGCGGCCGCGAAAGTGGCTCACCACTTCCTGGATGTGCTCGGCCACGCAAGCTCGGAAACTGTCGATGTCGTCTTCACCAAACAGGTACGTCCAATCTGGCAGCGACTGCTTGTCGAGCGTGAGCAGCGGCCCGCCGCAGATCTTGAAGCCGGCCGCGCGGGCAGCATCGATCTGGGCATCGGCCAGCGAGAAGTCGCGGTGCCCCTCGCGGGCCTCGATGTCGCGCCAGGTGAGGGGAATCTGCACGGTATTGAACGCAGCGGTAACGTTCTCGGTCAAGGGGCCCCCGGGTTTCCAGTTTCCGATGTTTACGCCGAGCAACGTGCTCAGTCGTACCCCGCCCTGACGCCTGGCCGCGATCAACTGAACCGATTGTGCTGTAGCCAGAGCTTGGATACCGGCCAGCGAATGGGCGATCGATCGATCGGCAAATTCCGCGGCGGCGTCCAAATCCGTCTGATGAGTTACGGCCTGAGAGAGCTCGCTGTGTGCCGCGGCCAGATGATTGGCCAGTGGTGAACCGGCCGCCGGGACGGAGTAGGCAACCTGATTCCGCAGGCGGTTAAGCGTTCCGCGGGCGAGTTCCACGTGCAGGTGATAGGGGCGCGCTCGCTCCATCAGCGAGGCGGTCGAGAGCATCAGTTCGCCGCGCCCGTCGACCACATAGGGCACATAGAAGTTGCCCGACTCGAACTCCTCGCGCTCGAGAAGCAATCCGTGATCGTTCCAGCGAATGCGACTGGTCCAGGGAACTTCGTCCATGCCGGCGAAGTATGCCCTTTGGGCGGCGTTCGCCCCCACACGATCGCGCCTGGGAACCAGAAAGTGGAGCAAACCCATCGACGCCTAACGCCCTCGAGTGGAAGCATGCTTCGCGGATGGCCAACCGACTAGCGCGCAGAGTGAATGCATTGCCGTCCAACTCCAAGTGATCGCCGCGCCCAGACACTATGTGCCGAGTCTAATGCACGGCGGTGCGCGAGACAACTGTGCGCTAGCGCAGTTGGTGGCAGACGAGGCTGCCTGCCGGGTGGGTCGCCGTTTTGCTATACTCGCCGGTTGTCGTTGCAAATCGGCTTTTTCGAGAGGTGTTCCTGCGCATGCGTGCCCCGGTCCTGGAAACCCATCTGGCGAATCTCCCCGTCCGGCGCGGCAAAGTGCGCGATATTTACGATCTTGGCGATCGGCTCCTGCTGGTCGCCAGCGACCGGATCAGCGCGTTCGACTGGATTCTGCCCAGCGGCATTCCGGACAAGGGCCGCGTGTTAACGCAGATTAGTGCCTTCTGGTTCCAGCGACTGGGCGAACCCCACCACCTGCTCAGCACCGACGTGGCCCTGGCGGGCTTACCGGCCGAGATCGACCACGCGCTCCTGGCCGGTCGCAGTATGGTCGTTCGCAAGACGAACGTCGTGCCGATTGAATGCGTAGTGCGCGGCTACCTGTCAGGTTCCGGTTGGAAGGAGTACCAGAAGACCCAAAGCGTTTGCGGCGTCGCGCTACCGGCCGGATTGCGTGAAAGCGACCAGCTTCCGGAGCCGATCTTCACTCCCGCCACCAAGGCCGAAAGCGGTCACGACATCAACATTACTTTCGACCAGATGGCCGACGTCGTGGGACGAAATGTGGCCGACGAACTGCGGCGGCGGAGCGTCGCCGTGTACGGCCGCGGCGCGGAGTATGCCCGCACCAAGGGCATCATCATTGCCGACACCAAATTCGAATGGGGCTGGCTAGGCGAAGACCTGATCCTGATCGACGAGGTCCTCACACCCGATAGCTCGCGCTTCTGGCCGGCGGATACTTACCAACCAGGAGGAGCACAAGCGTCGTTCGACAAACAGTTCGTGCGCGATTGGCTGGAGACGATCACCTGGGACAAGAACAGCCCGCCCCCCGACCTGCCCGAGGAAATCATCGTCCGCACACGCGACAAGTACATCGAGGCCTACGAGCGGTTGACGGGTGCGAACTTCCGCTGGAAGTAGCAGCCCCAAACTCGCGATCGCTACGGCGTGTTGATCGCACGCACGCCGCGAATCTTGCCCTGCGGTCGATTGCGATCAAGCGTGACCGCGTCGACCAAGGTGTGGTTGCCCGTGTTGCCCGCCTCGTCGCGGACCTCAATGCGCAGGAAGACCCGCGCCGGCACGCGGCTATCGAGGCTCCACTGATAGCTGCCCGTGTTCTCCAGCCCTGATGCGATTGGAGTCCAGGGACCATTCATGCTCTCGCTGAATAACAGCGAGACGGGGCGGGGATCGATCGCATCGTCCGCCGCTTCCCAGTAGATGATCAGCTCGGTGCCCGTGGGGGAAACTTCGCTACCCGTGATCTGGCAGGTCGGCTGTGTCAGATCGACACCGATCCAGACATCGGGCAAGTCTCCGTCGACTGGCGGCCGGCCTCCGAAGCCCGTGCCGCTTTGTACGAGGATGCGAAAGCCGTAGATTCCTTCGCCATCGACTTCCACCGGCATCGGGCTTTGCTTGTCGGTGTCCACCGCATAGTCGCTCCAACTGCGTCCGCCGTCACGCGTGCCCCAGAGTTCGACCTTACCCACGCCCGACGGGCCAACAGATTCGATCTCGTACTCCAGCTCAAAGGCCGAGGACGAAACCATCCGTGGGCGCACGGCCGCAGGCAGCACCGAGAAGTCGAGTGACGGCTTGCCACTACGAGTTGATGCGGGGGTTGGACGGCTTTGACTGACCGGCTGAGCGGTCGTACGGGCAGCGCCTTCCGGTGAGGGCGAGCCCGGAAAGCCAGCCGGAGCCGGGCCCGAGTACGCATCGGGCGGAAGGTTCGAAGGCTGCACGGGAGCAAAGCTACCTATTGGATCGCTGTTCGCGCTGCCGCGCGACGGAGTCAGCGGATCGGGCGCCGTACGATCCGGCTGCCATGGTGTTCGTTCGCCTGTCGTCGTGTTCGCCCGCCAGCCGTCGGCGCTTTCCGTGCGCACACCCGAAGGCGTCGCCGGCGTTGGCTCGGGTTGCCTGGCCAATGTCGGCGTGCCGGTGGTCGCGCCCGCTTTCGCCACGGCTTGCGTTACGGCCGGATTTCCCGAGGTATCGCTGATCTCGGCTCGGACGAGTACCGGGCCGCTCGCACCGCTGGGCCACCACGTGGCCTCACCCGAGTTCGTATGTTGCATTGCCGTGGGTGGAGTTTCGACGGCCACTTTTTCCCACGGCCCCGTCGACGAGACCTGATACTCGAGCTTTAAACTCCCAAGCTTCAGATTCGGATCGACGGCCTGCCAGCGGGCTACGATTTCACCGGCCGGCCCGCGGATCACCGACAGGTCGAGTCGCGGCGCGACCGTATCGACAGTCACCTTGAGTTGCGGCTGAATCGGCCCGGAAGGGCGCGTCACACCCTGGGCGTCGATCGTGCGAATGTTGAACCAGTACTCGCCGTCGTGGGGAGCGCGGAACACAAAGGCACCATTATCGGGCTTCACTCGACTGGAGATCGACCACGTCGCGCCTTGGTCGGCCGAGACATTTAGAACGGCTTCCACGGCCTGCTCGGCAGGCGACGCCGGCGGATCGATCCGGAAGGGAATTGTGAAGGCATTCTGGCGGGTGGCGGTGCTCAGCGGAGCTGTCGGAAGCGGCGAACTGGCGGGCGGCGCTTGCGCAACGACGACCGACTGACCCAGTGCGGACAGTAGCAAAGCAGCAGCAAGTTGTCGCAGCAAACGCATCCTGCGTCTCGCGATCATTCGATGCTCCGGCGTCCTTGCCGGCGCATGCCCCGGGCGAATTCCCTGCTCCCGACTTGGCTGCGCGCACGCACGGTAACCAAGAATGGGCGCACTCGTTATGCTTATCGCCCCACTCGACCTTACCGCTTGAGCAAGAGTTGCCGCCGCTGTCAGGATGCGTAAATCGGGAGTTCTGGCGGTGACGGAGGCCACCCGGACCGGCTCTCCAGGTTATCTGGCTTCTGCAAGTGGCAGACTCGCTCAAGTTCAGCCGGCGTAGTAGTCGCGAATCGCTTTGGAGAACTGTCGGGCGAGCGATTCGATTTTCGCGAAATCGCCAGCCTCGACGGCTTTGGCGTCAATCAGCGAACCGCCAACACCGACCGCGAATGCGCCAGCCGCCAGATAGTCTTTGGCCGTGTTCACATTGACGCCGCCGGTAGGCATCATCCGCACCTGCGGCAGCGGGGCTTTCAGCGTTTTCAGATATGCCGGGCCGTGAAACTCCGAGGGGAAGATCTTCACGATGTCCGCCCCGGCCTGCCAAGCGGTAACAACCTCGGTGGGCGTAAACGCACCTGGCATCACGAGCTTGCCATACCGCCGGCAAAGCTCGATCACGTCGAGGTTCACCGCAGGCGAGACGATGAACTCGGCTCCGGACAGAATCGCAATCCGGGCTGTCTCGGTGTCCAGTACGGTTCCGGCGCCCAGCAGAATTCGATTGCCCAGACGGCTGGCTACCTGTTCCAGCACCCGGTGTGCCTGCGGGACGGTAAACGTGACTTCCATGACCTCGACGCCGCCCGCGACCAGAGCTTCGGCCACTTCGACCAATCGTTCGCCGCTGGCGGCACGGATGACGGCAATGATGCCAGTGGAATGGATTCTGGCGAGCGGGTCGGTTTGAGACATGAATTTGGCCTGGGGAATAGAGCGGTCACAAAGGAGCGAACTTGCGCCAGTCGACATAATTTGCACCGGTCCACGCTTGCCAGCAAGAGGACAATCGGCCGGTCGGGCCTGGGTTTATGCATTGTCCGGCGGACGAGGTTTGACGTAAAAATCTGGACTGGGTTACCGGACAGGTGCATAATGACAAGGAAAGTCAGGGGGCAACAGGGAGGTTCCGAGCGAAAGTCGCTCCGGGACGTATGTCGGCGATGGCAGAATTCCTCTCGAGCCCCCTCGCCTCCCTCGTGTTTCTGTTCGCCCTGACCGGCGTGCTGATCGCGATCGGCATATTCATCATCAGTAAAGTCCGAGCGGGTATCAACGAGCGAGACCCTGATGCAAGCGAGCAGTTGACGGAATTTCGCGAGCTTTATGCCCGCGGCGAGCTTGACGAAGCCGAATACAGAACGATTAAGGCGACCTTAACGACGCGACTGCAGAAGGAACTGAAGAAAAGCGATCCGGACGAATCTCGCTGAACGTATTACCTGGGCGGGCGTGACCGCCGCCGACGAGGCAGACTCTAGGGGCTTGGTGAGCTTTTGCGACCATGCCAGCTAGGGGCCCCTCCGAAAGTTTGGTTGTGACTTGTGGCTTCGATAACTCGAAATAACCTCGGTCAGGGAAGCGAGATCGGCCATTTGCAATGACGCGCCAGTATGGCCACTTCGAGTGACACCTTGGATTCCCTCCGCTTGCCAGCTTCCCGCCGGGAATGCACCGGGCGTGCGGACACTTAGAAGGAGTAGACATGCCCTCAGGTAGGGATATTGGCGCGGGTCGGCGGGGCGGCGGCACCACCAAAAAGAACGCGTTCTGTTCATTCTGTCGAAAGAGCTATCGCGACGTTGGACCCTTGGTCGAAGGGCCCGGCGACGTTTACATCTGCGGCGAATGCATCGAACTTTGCCAGTCGATCCTCGAGCAGGAACGACGGCGGCGCGGTACCAGCAAACAGCTGTTCACGAAAATCCCCTCGCCGCGGGAAATCGTCACGCACCTCGACGAGTATGTGATCGGCCAAGACCATGCCAAAAAGGTCCTCGCCGTCGCGGTTCACAGCCACTACAAGCGCTTGATGCTTGGGGCTGAAGGCGGCGACATCGAGATAGAGAAGTCGAACATCTTGCTCCTCGGTCCCACCGGGTGCGGCAAGACCCTGCTCGCCAAGACCCTGGCCAAAATTCTCAATGTCCCCTTTGCGATTGGCGATGCCACGACGCTCACCGAAGCAGGTTACGTCGGCGAAGATGTCGAGAACCTGCTGCTCAAGCTGCTGCATGCCGCTGATTTTGATCTTGAAGCCGCTCAGCGCGGCGTGCTCTACATCGACGAGATCGACAAAATTGGCAAGACCAGCCAGAACGTCTCGATCACCCGCGACGTGAGCGGCGAAGGTGTGCAGCAGGCCCTGCTGAAGATGCTCGAAGGCACGATGGCCAATGTGCCCCCGCAGGGCGGCCGCAAGCATCCCGAGCAGCAGTACATCCAGATGGACACGAGCAACATCCTGTTTATTTGCGGTGGCACCTTCGTGGGCATCGACAAGATCATCAGCAAGCGGCTCGGCAAGCGCACGATCGGCTTTGGCCAGGAGAGCGGTCAGCACGCCACGCAGGAGATGAAAACCCTCCTGCCACAAGTGACCAGCGACGACGTGCTTGAGTTCGGCCTGATTCCCGAACTCGTCGGACGTCTGCCGGTCATCTCGTCGCTGGCTCCGCTCGATGCGGACGCCCTGGTGCAGGTGCTCACCGAGCCCAAGAACGCTCTGGTCAAGCAGTATCAGCGGTTATTCTCGATGGAGAATGCCGATTTGCAGTTCACCGACGAGGGGCTTCAAGCAATCGCTCGCCGCGCTCAGGAAAAAGATACCGGAGCCCGTGGTCTGCGGTCGATTATCGAGGAGGTCATGCTTGACATCATGTTCGATCTGCCGGAACGTGGACCGGGCAATCGCTACGTGATCACGAAGGACTTCATCGAAGGTCGCAAGCTGAAGCTCCCGATTGTCGAGCCCAAGAACAAAAGCGCGTAACGTTCAAGTCCGCCCTCCCGCAACGGCCGGCGGAATCTCTCGAGTTACGTGCTAGCCTAAAAAGTCCGGGACGCGCACGGCCGCGTCCCGGACTTTTTGCATTTGCTGGCTGTGGTTGATAGCTGCCCCAGCCGTCTTGCCGTTGACGGACCGGGCCAGTATCCTTCCGCCCCCTTCTGGTGTAGCCCGATCGTTCACATCAATCGGTGCAGAATGCGTCGAAGCACGCGCGTGCACGGCACAGCTCTCATTGTGCTCATGCTCTTGCCGAGTTGGTTTGTCGGCTGCGCTCAAGGTCCGTACCAATACGGCAAGTTCCCCAAGCGCACTGACGCGCCGGAGAAAGTCGTCGTTCAGCGCGGAGGCCAGCACAAAGCCATCGACAGAATGTCGGACACCTTGAACTGGCCGCGGCAAAAGCTGTTTCCCAGGTTGCCCGATAAACGCGAGATCAAGCCCGAGACGCTCGAGCAAGTCGCTGGGTATCTCAACAAGAACGACATGAGCGAGGTACATGTTTCGGTTCGCGACTATCAGCCGCGCGAGCAATGGCGCCGGCTGCGAGAAAGCCGGGTCACGTCCCCTCTATCACGATACACGTTGGGCTCGCTGGGCGTCGTCGGCTACACGCTTTTTCCGGGCAAGCTATTCGGTGCGAACTGGTATAGCCCTTACACCGATACGTTGTACATCAATTCGGAGTCCCCGACTCTGATTGTGCACGAGGCCGCTCTCGCGAAAAACATCCGTCAGCGTAAGTTGCCGGGCGCGCACGCCGTCGCTAGCCAACTCCCAATCCTGCGGACTTGGAGTGATCTCGATGCTGCACGCGAGGTCGTCGGCTATGCACAGGCCGAGGATGACTGGTCACTTGAAGAGCAAACCTATCGCCAGATCTATCCCAAGGTCGGTGCGGAGGCCGTTGTCGGCGCTGGGCTACTGGTTCCTGTTTGGTGGGGAATACCGCTGGTTCGCGCCGCAGGCGGAGTCGCTGGCGGCGCAACCGGAAGGGCTATTCTGGCCCGACGTGAAGCAGAACGCGAAGACATCCAAAACCGCCTCGTTGAACGCGAAGTCCTGGGACGCGACGTGCAGCAGGCGTCCTTCGACGATCCCGAGGATACCTCGAATCGTCGCTATGTGACGCCCAGCGCGCATCATGAGTCCGATCGAAATAGCAAACGCGACTAGTGGCGGCGTTGCCCGATGGCCCAATCTTACAGCCCGAGGGTCACTTCCAGGTTCAGCGGCACGGCTGTGGTGCTTTCTCCTTCGCCCGCTTGCAAATGCAAGACGCCTTTGAGCGTCGCACGCACGGACTTCGTTTCCGGCACCTGCGGACGATGCAGATGCACCAGGCCGCTCTTGCCATCCGGAAGCGGTGTGAATTCGAAATTCTCTTGGCCGGATTCGCCCTCGGCCAGGTCGGTGCCCTTATTATCGGTGAACGAGGCGATTTTGCTCTTCTCGGCATCGACTCCCGCCAGGTTGGCTTCGGAGTTGGCAACCATCAGCCAGACGTGCGTTCCGGGAGGCAGCGGAGCAACTTCAGCCGGCAGACTCGCCGAGGGCTTGATCACCGCGACACCCGCCAGCTCGACTTTCACCGAAGCTTTGCCAGCGGCTGCGCCTACGCCACCCTTGGCTGGGGTTTTCATCTTCAGCAGCTCCGGCGACTTGCCGTTGGGAAAAGACGACCTGAGATACTCTTGATCTGCCGTGCTGAGCTTCTCGATCGGCAGATTGACGGTCTGGCCGATATCGAGTGAGAGACGAGCAACCTTTCCGTCGTAGGCGATGAGTTCGCCCTTGGATTTGAAGGCGCCAGTGAAATCGGACCATTCGCGGAGTTCCGCGAGCGCGACGGTGGCCAGCACGGTGGAGCAAAGAACTAGGGCATAAAGCGGGGCGAAGCGTGAGCGCATGGCTGGTTCTCCTGGAGGCACGTGGTTCTGACTCAATCTAGCAAGCCACTCTGGCTCGATCAACGAGTCAAAACAGCCACCCCCCTCCGGCGAGAGCGCTTTCAGCCCGGCCCGCTCGCCAAGCGACGCAAGACTTCGAGCCCCCGATCGATCGTGGCGTCGCTGGCGGCGTACGAAATGCGGAAATGCGTATCGCGGTCGCTAAAGATGCTGCCGGGAATGATCAACAGCTTGTTTTCGATCGCCTTGTGAACAAACTGGTCGGCTGTGCCCCAGGGGGTTTTGGGAAATACGTAGAACGCCCCGCCCGGGACGGAGACCTCGTAATGTTCGCGCAGTCCGGCCACAATCCGGTCTCGCTTGCGGCGGTACGCGTCGATCTCGGAACTCATATCCACGTTGAGCGCTGCCAGACCGGCCCATTGTGCCGGCTGCGGGGCGCACACAAACGTGTACTGCTGCAGTTTGATCATCTGCTGGATGACTTCGCCGGGGCCGTGAATCCAACCGACACGCCAGCCAGTCATGGCATGACTCTTCGAGAACCCATCGATGACGATCGTCTGGGGATTGAACTTCGCCGGCGAGACGAACGGCTCATCGTAGTTGAACAGGCTGTAAATCTCGTCGCTGATAAGCGCGATGTTCCGCTCGGCGGCAAGTTGCGCAAGGCCGCGAATCTCTTCCTCGCTAGCCGTCACCCCGGTGGGATTGGCGGGGCTGTTGAACAGGATGACCTTGGTCCGGGGAGTGATCGCGGCGGCAACCTTCTGAAGGTCAATCCGGAAGTCCGGGTAAGTGTCGATCATCACGCACTTTCCGCCAGCCAATCCCACCAGAGACTTGTACATTACGAAGTAGGGATCGAACACGATCACTTCGTCGCCGGGATTCACAAGCGCCATTAGTGCGAGCACCAGCCCACCGCTGGTGCCGCTGGTAATGAACAGTTGTCGCGTCGAGTGGTTGTACTGCGAACGCACGCGATCCGTCAGCGCGTCGCGCAGCGGCGCGATGCCTTGCGTCGGCGAATAGCCGTTCTTCCCGTCGCGAATCGCCTTCGTCGCCGCTTCTTGAACCGCCGCTGGCACCGGAAAATCTGGCTGACCGATCGAGAGATTGATCGGATCGGTCATCGTTGCGGCCAGGTCGAACACTTTGCGAATGCCCGAACTATCGAAATGCTGCATTCGGTCGGCGATCCAGGGATGACTCATCAGCGGGAGGACTCCGAAGTCGTGATTGGTGAACTCAACGGGAATCGTCCTATTGACGCTTCCTGCGGACGGGCCGACTTAGCTCGTTTTACAGGGTGCGCACTGCGGCGTCGAGGACTTCCGACAGCGGCCGGTCGGAGCGGCTGAGTAGTGAAAGCAGCGTACAGAGCACCGCCAAGGCGTCAGGAGTCGCATGGTCCGGGAACCAGTAGCAGCCGCGGCCATCGCTCGCCACGGCGGCCCGCTCCGTAAGCATCCGGCGGCCGATCTCTTCATGCGTCACGTCATCGTGAGCACTTGTCGCCGGGCAAGGTTCGCTGCGCGTGGCCGAAATCACACTATCGAGCAGCCTTGCCAGCCGATCGTGTGCGACGATCTGGCCACACTCATCGACCAGCATGCAGCGCTCCGCGGCGACATCGACCCACAGGCCGAAATGCGCTCCGCTCAGCACGACTTCACGCCTCACCGTCGATAGCTCGGCCGCCAGCCAGTCGCCTGTCGCTTCGAATACCGCGAGTTGTCGCGACTGAGCGGCGCATCGCACCCGGAGCGCCGTATCAGCGCTAAGTGCATTCAGGTACGCGCTCAGCGAAGCGTTCGCGGAGTGCAGGACAAACTCGAGCGCCCGCAGACCGTGAAAGGTGTCGCGAAAGTGCGGTAGATAATAAGCCGCGGCGTCGAAACGGCGCAGACTGCCGCCCGCTCGGCGCGGCCGAACGGCGCCTGCCGCAAGCCGCGACTTCACCTCACTCAGAGTGCCGGGGTCAGACCAGGGCACGCCCGCTCGTCCAATTCCGCGCATGGCGAGTTCGTGCTCTTGTCCGCTCGCGTTGCCAATCCAGATGCCTCCGCTGGCATGGGCGTGCGCGACGCCTGCGGCCAGGCACGGTTCCGAGACTTCACCCACTTCGCAAGCATCGCAGCCTGCGAGTTCCAATGCATGACATGTCGCGGCGAGGAGTTCAGACGCATAGCGCGAGTCGCTTGCGCCAACATGCACGCTCGGTCGAGTGTGCTCCGTGCACCACAGAAAGTCCGCTACGGCGAAGGCGAACTGCCGCGGCAACTCGCGATCGAGCTCTCCCCGTTCGGAGGTCACTAGTCCCGCAGTCGTCCACTGCCAACCGGATGTAGCACGCCGCTCGACCTTGGCTCGGGCGGCAATCACCAGCGAGGTTAGTCCTACGGTGTCTTGTCGCTCGGGACACGCCAGGCAGGCCGGATCGAAGGCGGCCAGTCGCGACAGGTGAACGGCTCGGTCGATCGGACGAGAATGCCCGGGACAGAGGAACTGCTGGGTGAGGGTTAACGCAGGAAGCAACCGGTCGTCCATGACGGTCTCGCTAACCGCACTGCCGCAGTTCTGACACGGCCGCAGTTCTGACACTGTGGGGCTTATTCTTCGGCGCTCGTGCGCATCTTGCGGCGAGCCCTGCTGAGCATGGGGCCGACGCTATTTTCGGGCATCCCCACGGCAGAGCTGATTTCCTGATAGCTCATGCCCTCGAGATGATACATCCGCACGACGTTTGCTTCAGCAGTATCAAGATCGGCCATCATCCGTTCGATCTGGTCGCGGTCGCTGAGCCGTTGTTCCACTTCGACGCCCGCCATTGCGTACTCGCGGTCGGTCGAATGGTATTCATGCTCGGGCGTTTGATGATTGCCGCCCCGGTGGGCACGTTGGCGCAACAGCTCCGCCACGACGACACGCCGGGCAATGACTGTGAGGTAGGTCGCTAAACTGCTTTCGCCCCGAAAATGCCGAAGCACCGCCAGGTCATCCTTCACCAGGGTCAGAAAGACCTGGGCGACCAGATCCTCACGATCTTCGGGAGCCAGCCGCGCCGAACGACTCTGCGCCGAATGATTCACGACGTGAACCACCAGGCCCATGAAGCGGTCAACGAAGTCCTCCCAGGCTCGGGGCTTCCGAGCCAGACAGCGTTGAAGCAAGCTGCGGTCGATTTCGGACAGTGCCACGCTTGCGATCCTGTAGGCGGCCCACCGTTTGCCAACGGGCGAGGCCCATGAGCTCTCCGCCGGATGCGAATCAGCGGCTGGCGAGCGGTTGAGGTGCGTGCCGAAAGCATTAACACCCTTGATTTTAAGTGGAGTCCATGATCGGGGCAAGTCGGAGTTCTCTGCGCGCCGATAGATGGCATGGTCGCGCGCTTGACAGTGTTTTGTGACAGCACTAGAATTCGCGCGACGGACCCCAGAAGAATCTTCAAGTACTTGAATTTTAAGGGCTTTTGTTCAGTGTCTGGCGGGTGATTTGGATGCCCCGCGCTCAAGACACCAGTATGGAGAGCAGTCTCAATGACTCACGTTGTTGCCGAGCCGTGCTTCGCTTGTAAATACACCGACTGCGTCGTGGTGTGCCCCGTGGAGTGCTTCTACGAGGGTGAAAAGATGCTTTACATCCATCCGGATGAGTGCATTGACTGCGAAGCGTGCGTGCCGGAATGTCCGGTCGAGGCGATCTTTCACGAAGACAACCTTCCCGAAGAGTGGAAGGATTTTGCGGCCCTGAACGCCGAAATGGCGCCCCAGTGCCCGGTGATCACCGAGAAGAAAGAGCCCCTGGCGGGCTCCTAGGCGGCAATCATCCGGCGACGAATGGTCGCGGCGTGAAATACGCGAGCGAGACTGCCTGCGCTGACGCGCCCTGCTAGACTGTGCCCTGCTAGATTGCGCCCTGTTAGGCGGGGCTCTCAAAGACAATGCCCCCCGCTGAAGTGGCTCACTTCAGCCGGGGCGTTTTTTATGCACTGGAGACTAGGATTTCCACCGATCAGACCTACTTCAGGTCCACCGACCAATAGGCACTATCGAGGAATGTCTTCCAGCTCTCGTATTTCGGGTTGCCGAGCTTGATCGCGAGCAACGGGCTGCGTTTGGGTTTCACAGGATGGCGGATCAGCTTCATGTTCGCCTCTTGCGGGGTGCGGCCCCCTTTGCGAACGTTGCAGGCCACGCAGGCGCACACGATATTTTCCCAGCACGTGGCTCCCGCCCGGCTCCGCGGCACGACGTGGTCGAGGCTCAATTCGCTGGTCGGAAAACTCTTTCCGCAGTATTGGCAGCGGTTTCCGTCGCGGGCGAAAATGTTCCGCCGGTTGAAGCGAATCGTCTGCTTGGGCACGCGATCAAACTTCAGCAAGCGAATCACTCGCGGCACCTGGATCTCGAAATTGACGGAGGAGATCCAGTCTTCGTGAGGTTTCTTGAAGGTGGCCCGCAGTTCGCTGATTTCGCGCCAGGACTCGAAATCGTAGTTGGCGAATTGTCCCTGGTCGAAGTGGATGACCTCGGCCATCTCTCGGCAAAGCAGACCGACAGCGCGCCGCACGTTGACGACGTGCACGGCCATATAGAATCGGTTGAGGACGAGCACGCTCGCACTCAAGGGATCGGTCGGACCGGCACTCGCCGTTAGCGCTGAACTCATGGGCAATGCGTCCCCCGGTGGCTAAAGGGAATCTCCCTTGCCGCCCACGCGAAGCGTCAGCCTACAAGCGAACCGGCTAACCGACGCGCGGCCAGCAAACTGTTCATTCAGGCCATGAACCTGCCCTTGGCAGTTCCTGATGCCATTCATTGTAACCGTCGCGACAGTCACCGCATAGGGCACGACCGGCCCATTCCCAAGGGGCCGGGAAGGTTCACAAAAGGCTAACTTTTCGCACTCCGTAAGCTATGCCGGGAAGTGCCTGCAGTTCGATAGCATTCCCCCATCAAGCGAGTGCAAAAGATCGTTCAAAATCCTGCATTCTCCCTTGCTCCGCTGCGCGCGGCGACATTAGGATGAACTTCGGCGGTGAACTTGCCAGTTGATCCGGCGCAGCAAACGGAACAGAGAACGCGCGAAAGCTTCGTATCCCGCCAGAAGAAGCTAACGAAAGCGCGAAGGCCAGTGTTCGTTTTCTGTCAGGACTCGGCAGATTCTGTCGGGACCGACAGGCGAGTTTTCAGAACGGAAGCCTTACGAATTCATACCGCGGGGAACGTAGTTCGATGATTCACTACACGTGTGATTGCTGCAAAAAGACTCTCGAAGCCGACGATCTGCGTTACGTCGTGAAAATGGAAGTCTATGCGGCGATCGATCCGGCCGCCGCAGACGATCTCGACGATGACCGGGACCACCTGGCCGAAATCCAAGATATCCTGCAGCGCGCCGGCGACGTCGTCGACCCGCAAATCGGCAGCGACGTTTACGACGAGCTACGGTTCGACCTGTGCCCCGAGTGCCGCAAGAAGTTCGTCAAGAACCCACTCGGTCGCGAAGGCGCCAAGCAGTTCGATTTCAGCAACAACTAGCGCTGGGCTTCAGGCCGACTCGCTCGTCGCGGGCGAGCTAGCGCGACTCGATCCACGACGCGAGGCGAGCCACGAACCGCCCTCCCCGACGCTTCCGGCGCACGCCTTATCGCACGATCGTGATCGGCGTTGCGCTGCTCTTGCTCTTCGCTTATCGCCAGTGGCAAGGGCCGGAGCCTTCGTACTCGCCACACAGCCTGCCCGCCACGACCGAGCTGGCGGTCCGGCGCGTCGTCGATGGCGACACGATTCTTTTCGAGCCCGACATGCGGGTCCGGCTGATCGGTGTCAACGCGCCGGAAAGCGTGAAGCCGGAAAGCCCCGTGGAACCGTTCGGCCCCGAGGCGAGTCAGTTCACCAAGGAGTTCTTGCGCGGCGGCGTGGCGCGGCTCGAGTACGATCGGGAACGCTTCGACCAGTATGGCCGACCCCTGGCGTACGTCTGGGTCCGCGACCAGATGCTCAACGAAGAGCTGCTTCGTGCCGGGCTCGCCCGCTGGGAGCGGCATTACAATTATTCCGGCGAGAAGAAGCAGCGGTTCCGCGCGGCCGAAGAGGAGGCGAGGGACGCGCGGCGAGGGATCTGGTCGCTCGAGCATCAGCGTGACCATGGCCGTGCTCCTTGAGAGCCCTTCCCTGCACTGCTAAAATCCGGGTTTTCGTGCATCACGTTTGCCGCAAACCCGGGGGTTCCCTTGAACGCCAATCAATCGCTGAAGATCGCCGTCCTTGGTGGCGACGGTACTGGTCCTGAAGTCGCCGCTGAAGGTCTTAAGGTCTTGAAGGCCGTCGCCAAGCTCGATGGCATCAAATACGACACGACCGACTTCGATTTCGGCGGCGATCGCTACCTGCGAACCGGCGAAGTCCTGCCCGAGGGCGCCGTCGACGAACTTCGTAAGTTTGATGCGATCTACCTGGGCGCCATCGGTCACCCGGACGTGAAGCCCGGCATTCTGGAAAAGGGCCTGCTGCTGGAACTCCGCTTCCAGCTCGACCAGTACATCAACCTACGCCCGGTGAAGCTGTTTCCGGGCGTCGAGACGCCGCTGCGTGACAAGGGGCCAGACGACATCGACTTCGTCGTCGTTCGCGAGAATACTGAAGACATGTACTGCGGCACCGGCGGGTTCCTCAAGAAGAACACGCCGGACGAAGTTGCAATTCAGACGGCCGTCTACACCCGCAAGGGCTGCGAGCGTTGCATTCGCTGGGCGTTCGAATTCACCCGCAAGCGAAACAACCCCAAGAAGATGCTCACGCTGGTCGCCAAGACCAACGTGCTCACCTATGGTCACGACCTGTGGTGGCGCACCTTCCAGGAAGTCGCCAAGGAATATCCGGACATCAAGCCGGACTATAACCACGTCGACGCAGCCTGCATGTGGATGGTGAAGAATCCCGAGTACTTCGACGTGATCGTCACGACGAACATGTTTGGCGACATTATCACCGACCTGGCCGGCATCCTGCAGGGCGGCATGGGCGTCGCCGCCGGCGGCAATATCAACCCCGATCCGGGCGGCACGAGCATGTTCGAGCCCATGGGCGGCAGCGCACCAAAGTACACCGGCACGGGCAAGATCAACCCGATTGCCGCGATCAACGCAATGGCGATGCTGCTCGATCAGACCGGCCACGCCAAGAGCGCCGCGCGGATTCACAAGGCGATTCAGGTGGTCACCGGCACCAAGATGAAGAGCCAGGCCGCCGGCAAAATGGGCTACAACACGAGCGAAGTTGGCGACCTCGTCTGCGAAGCGCTGTAAGAGTCAAACCGAAGGACGAGAACTTTAACACAGAGACGCAGAGGTTCAGAGACGCAGAGAGCGGACTACGCGGAGTAAGCATCCGGAGCGATTCGATGCGGGAGAACGAGATCAGCGCGCAGATTGTAGATGCCGCGATCGAAGTTCATCGCACTTTAGGTGGTCCTGGATTGCTCGAAAGTGTCTATGAAGAGGCGTTGGTGTGGGAACTCGGCCTGCGAGGGTTTGAGGTTCAGCGGCAGTTGCTGTTGCCGATTCGCTACAAGGAACAGCAGTTAGCAGCGCCGCTGAAGCTCGATCTTCTGGTGAATAATCTCGTCATCGTCGAATGCAAGGCGGTGACGGAGTACAACGCGATCTTCGAGGCCCAGGCGCTGTCGTACCTGCGGCTCACAAACTTGAAGCTGGCCTTGGTGATCAATTTCGGCGAGAAGCTTGTCAAGAATGGCATTCGCCGCGTCATCTATGGCAGCTTGTAAGCTTTTCGCTTTCTCTCTGTGGCTCTGGTCCTTTGTGGCTCTGTGTTAAAGCTCCTCTTCGCAGGATTCGGCAATGCACCCTCTGTTTAATCTCTCGGGACGCGCGGCACTGGTCACCGGTGGCAGTAAGGGGCTCGGCAAGGCGATGGCCCGGGGGTTTGCCGAAGCGGGCGCGAATGTCGTCATCTCCAGCCGGCATGAAGATGAGCTCAAGAAAGCTCAGGCCGAGATCGGGGAAGGATTGAACATCAAAGTCAGTTATTTGATCGCCGACATGACTGATCGCGCCGAGGTGAAAAAGCTGGCTGAGAAGGCTCTTCAGGAGATGGGCCGCATCGACATTCTGGTCAACAATGCCGGCAGCAACGTCCCGCAGCCGATCGACCAGATCACCGACGAGGCCTGGGATCAGATCGTGGAGCTGAATCTCACCTCCTGTATGCTGCTTACGAGGGCGCTCGTGCCGCAAATGAAGCAGCGGAAGTGGGGCCGCGTGATTCACATTTCCTCGATCATGGGGCTGGCGTCGAAGGACGCACGCAATTCGTACTCAGCCACGAAGAGCGCCCTGCTGGGCTTGGCGCGGGCCAGCGCCCTCGATCTCGGCGCGGATGGCATTACCGTGAATTGCATTGCCCCGGGGCCGTTTCTCACGGACTTGCCGGGCACGCTCCTTTCGCCGGAGCAGAAGAAGGCTCTGGCCGATCGCACTGCTTTGGGCCGGTGGGGGGATCCTCGAGAGCTGGCCGGCCCTGCATTGCTCCTGGCGAGCGAGGCTGGCAGCTACATCACGGGCGAGGTGCTCGTCGTCGACGGCGGGGCCCTGGTGAAGACGTTCTAAGCGGCGAGCCGCTGACGAGCGTTTCTTTGGGCGAATTCGCTCACTTACGCAGAATCAGCTTGCCGCTGCGAGTCACACTGAGGCGATAGGCCTCTTCGCCGTGGCGGATGATGATCTCGCGGGTGCCTTGCATCAGCTCCTGAGAGTTGACCTCCCGCATGCTGGGATAGCCTGAGGGGGGCGACTCATGGGACTCATCGGGCGCGCTGCGGGGATCACTAAACACCGTACACCTGCTTGAAATTGGGCCAGTTGTGAGGGAAATACCGTACGGCGGCTAGTCATATCCTTATTGAGACTAAGTGTCAATAAGGTTGTGTGCAGCATTTGTCACATTGCTGAAGGGCGCATCTAAGTAGTTGCTGCTACGGGTACTTAAAGCGATCCATGAATGTGCCTATCCGGCCAATTGACGCGTCGTTCAAAACCATTACTATGGAGGGACTTGAGAACCAATCTCAATATTGCTCGGTGACCTGTCGTCGCCGTTGGCTGACAAAGCCTGGATCACCGGCAAGGTTTCGGCGAGCGATCCCGCGGGGGCGAGTCCCGCGCACTGCAAATTCCTGCCTTGAGTTGTCTCCGACGGCTCTCAATTTCGAAGACGTCGTTTTCGCCGCAATGTGATCTCGCCGCACATATACTGCCAGCATTTCGTCAGCACTTGTTTCACTTGAAGGACCCAAAGCATGTCGACGTTTCGTAAGGCCCTGCTGGGACTCGTGGTTGTCCTGGCCACCAGCGCTCAAGCTCAGGCCCACTTTCTTTGGCTCGATCTGCGCAGCGGCGATGCCGATAAGTCGCAGGCCCGGCTGTATTTTTCCGAAGAGCCGGAGCCGGGCGAGCCGCACCTGATCGCCAAGGCCGCCAAGACGAAAGTTTGGCTGCGCGGCGCCGATGGCAAGCTGACGCCGGTCTCGCTGGCAGCCGCTGAAGGTGACGAAGCGGCGCTTGTGGCGACCTGCAATGCGGCTGGCGGAAGCCTGGAAGGCCACTGGGACTACGGTGTGTTCGCTCACGGCCCCGCGCCCACGCTGCTCAACTACTACGCCAAGGCTCTCGGCAGCGACTGGACCGATAGCGCCGCCACGGCTCGGGCTGAAAAGCTGAAGCTCGACATCGTGCCCGCGCTGGAAGGCAAGAAACTCGCCGTGCAGGTGCTCTTTGACGGCCAGCCCGTGGGCGATGCCGAGGTGCAGTTTGTGGACCCGGCCGGCGAGCACCACGATCTGAAGGCCGACGCCGAAGGCAAGGTGAGCATCACGGCCAAGCCGGGCGCCTGGGCCGTGCGCAGTGCGAAGATCGAAGCCGACAAGAGCGGCGAGCGTGACGGCAAGAAATTCGACAGCACCTCGCACCACGCCACGCTGACGCTCGACGTCCCGGGCACGACCCTGACCGCCGAGAAGACTCCGTCGGCCGGCGAGTCGGCATTGGATCTGCTTGTGCGTGCTCGCGATGGACGGGCAATGTGGAATGAATTCCCGGGCTTTTCGACCGATCTGACCGTGCTCTCGGGCGACGAAACCCTCAAGGGCAAGGCCACGATCGACGCTGACGGCGTGGTGACGGTTGATCTGCCCAAAAGCAAGCTCACCGATTGGGTCGAGGAGCAGCTCAACTCGATGGTCCAGCACCGCATGCCGGACGGCGAAGTTTCGCAAGGGGACGTGACGTTTGCCGAGGAGGCCAACGCCCATCCGCTGGGCCGCAAGATCGATCTGGGCGACCCGAGCCTGCAGAGCGCTTACCGCATTCGAGAAGACGCGATCATGGAAGTGAATCGTGCGGCCGGCCCGACCATGCGGTTCACGATCAGCGTGCTCGAGATTGAGCGCAACCAGGAGAATAAGTACCTGCCGCGTTCGTTCACGATGAACTTCTTCGACACCAAGAGCGGCGACTTGCGGACGAGCCTGGCTTACTTCAACTCCTGGCAGCGGGTGGGGGCGTTCGACCTGCCCAAGCAGATCATCGAGATCGACGCCCACAAAGGTGGCGCGAGCGCCAAGCAGATCGACTTCTCGAACTGCCAGTTGCTGGCGAAGTAGTTTGGCGAGCAGTCGCATCGCGATAACTTTCCGCGGGCCATCGGACGCGTTTCCGGTGGCCCGCTTTTTTGCGCGCTGCAAGACAACGCGGAACGACGCTTTTTTTCCGGTGGCTCGCGCTTACGAGCTGCTAGCTCTTAGCCGCGACTTGAATGTTGCGCTTCGAGATCAGCTTCAGCACGCCGACCGGCATCAGCCGCTTCAAGCGCCAAAAGAACGTGGCCATGCCGGGCACGGTCACATAGAGCCGCCGGCGGTCGATCGCCTTGAGAATCTTTGCGGCCACCTGGTCGGCGGTACACTTGGAGCCCGACATCAGCTTATTTGCCATCTCGCGCTGGGCGGGGGTGGCAAATCGGCCGCTGGTGATGATGTTTGTCTGAAAGAACGCGGGGCAGACGGCCGTGACGCCGATGTTGTAGGGACGCAGCTCGCCGTACAGCGTTTCGGACAGCGACACGACGCCGGCCTTGGTGACGTTGTACGACGCCATGCCGGGCGCCGAGACGATGGCCGCCATCGACGCCGTATTGACGATGTGCGCGCCTGCCGGATTCGCCTTGAGCCAGTCGACCATCGTGTGGCAGCCGTAAATCACGCCCCACAGGTTGATGTCGACGATCCACCGCCAATCTTCCAGGGAGAGCGTGCCGACTTCGCCGCCCACGCCCACGCCGGCATTGTTCACGAGCAGATCGAGCTGCGGCCAGGTGGATTTCAGCCGCTCACGCAAGGCTTCCCACGCTTCCACTTTCGTGACGTCCAGGTGTTCGACCTGGCCATCGCCGCCGGCCGCGCGGACCAGCGAAAGCGTCTCCTGGCTGCCGGCGTCGTTCACATCGGCGAGCGCCGAATGCCAGCCGCGCTTGGCCAGTGCCACGGCCAGCGCGCGGCCCAGGCCGCTGCCGGCGCCGGTGATAATTGCGTACTTCTTATCCATGAAATCTGACTCGCGGTGACCGGCTTAAGAAGACGTGCTAAGGCGTTGTGCCGTCGTGTCGTTGTGGTTGCTTCGATTCTTCAGGATAGATAGTGCAAGGGAACCACGACGGCACGACGACACAACGGAGGAGGAAAATTCGAAACGCCAGAGAAGCACGGCGAAATCGGAACCGTGCATCCAGGCAAAGTCGCACGCATGAAAAGAACGGAGACTCGGGCTCCGAACAATCGGGTGCAGCCGACCCCGAGTTTACTCTGCTCCGCGGGCCTCGAACAGTCGCGAAAACAGCCACTCCAGATCCGCTGCCAGCAGCGGTTTGCCAAGCACGGCCGCAATGCCGTCGCGGAGTGCAGAGTCGACGTCGTCCGGTCGCGGAAACCCACACACGGCAACCACCGGCGCGGATCCTGCGCACTCGACGAACTCTCGCACTCGAGGCGCATCGGCCAGGTCGCGGGGATCGCAATCCCACAGCACGGCGTCGACGAGACCTTCGCCGGACTTCGCGCGACCAGACACGATCTCCGGGCGATAGACGAGGCCCCGGCACAGCGCTGCCCAGGCTTGGGCCTGCGCGGCACGCGGGGCATGAATCGCGATCCGCTCGCGCTTGCCGCGGCCGGCGGTTTGCCGGCGGCTGGCGAGCCACAGGTCTTCGCTGGTGGCGGTGAGCGGCGCTGCCAGAACGCCGCCGCGCGAGATGGCCTCCAGTTCGCGCGGCAGCCGATTGGCGGCCTGATGCCAGGTAATGCCGGTCGAACCAGCGGGGGGCCGGCTGCTGCGTGCCTGGCCGTCGCACCAGCTTCCGGAAACGCGGAGCACCCGCACCAGCGGAACTGCCGTACGCAGCGCGTGAACGTCGCGCTCCGTCCAGAGGCCGGGGCGGGCTTCGGAAAGCAACACGACCGCGGGAGTTGGCCCCTCATCGCTTGTCAAATATGCGATGGCGTCTGACAGACAGGTGGCGCGGTGCAGGCTTGCGCCGCGGCGAGCGAGCGCCGCGGCGACTTCCGTCAATTCAGCGGCGACGGCCTGGGGAGGCTCGACGAGCAAGATGTGTAGCGAAGACATAAGCAATCGGCCGAGCGGTGCCAACCCAGAATGTTTAGGAATGGAGTGAGTGTACCGCATCGTGGGAAAGTGGTTAAACGCCAGTCCGGGATTTGGGTTGGATGGCATGGTTGGCTGGGATTGCCGCGGCGCGCAAAAAAAGTGCCCCGCGCACCAGGCGCAGGGCACTTTGAGTGAACCCAGCGAACGCTCCCGCCACGAGCCAGGCTCGCGGCGAGGGATTCGCAAACACTATTCAGGAATCTCGACGACTTCTTCGCCGGCGATGGTCGAAAGCTGCTGATAGATCGTCGGCGAGATGTCTTCGTTCAGGAAGTGCACCGAGCCGTCGACGAACAGGAACATCGCGCCACCGGAGTGATCGCTGCGGAAATTGGAGGTGCAGCCGCTGGCAGTGCTGACGTCCCAACCCTTTTGCTGTTGGAAGCCAGCGATGCCCGAGCCCGGGCCGCCACGATAGGGCTGACCGGGAACTTCCTGCGGCAAGCTGACGGTGGTCGATCCCGCGTCCGTATTGGCGGCAATCGTGTTGGTTACCGGGTTCTTGTTTATCGGCTCAATCGTGCAGGCATAGGGGCCCGCTTCGAAGAGCGCGACGCTCGTGTTCACGACCGAGTCGAACGCCACCTGGCCGCAGATCCACGGGCACCATGGCTTGTACGGGAGACCCTGGTTGGTTTGCGCAACCGGCCTGTAGCGTTGATTCGTATCGGCAATCTGGCTCATTTGCATGCCGGTGATTTCCCAGCTCGAACCGTCCGCACCTTCGCCCATGGCGATTGTCTTGCTGGTGCCGTCGGTGATTTTGCGAATCGGTACGGCCCAGTTGATGTCGAACATGCCGCGGAGCTGCTTGGGTACCTTCTGCGGGAACTTGGTCCAGCCGTCGTAGATGCCCTTGCTCAGGATGTAGTGGGTCGTGCCGTAGAGCTGGCCGCTCGAATAGCTGCCCGGCACACCGAGCAAAAACACGCTGGTGAGCTGCTTGTCTTCCTTCGGGTTTTCACCGTCGGAGCTGGGGCAGTTGAAAACCGGAATGACCGTGGCTGGCACGACGGCGAAGTTCGGGCCCTTCGTGGGGTCGATGATCGAGTTTTGATGCTGCCAGTCGGTCTTCGGGTTGATGAGCGACTTCAGGCCTTCTTCTTCGAAGTAAGGCAGCAGCATCGTGTGCAAGCTGGAGAACAGATCGTTGTCGTCCATCTCGCTGCGGGCGGGCATGCAGCCGCCGGGCGGGAAAGTCTTGAGCGCGTCGTGATAAGTTTGCAGCGCAATGCCGAACTGCTTCATGTTGTTCGTGCACTTCGACCGCCGCGCGGCTTCACGGGCCGCTTGAATCGCCGGCAGCAGCAAGGCTACCAGCACTCCGATGATGGCGATTACCACCAGGAGCTCTACCAGGGTAAAGCCGCGTTTTCTGCCCGTCATACCAAACACCCCCTTGTCATGGATGGGACACCACACACGCCGAAGCGGACTCGTGGTCGAAATAGAAGATCTGAAAGAATGGCGCATAGGGCTGCTCGCAGAATTGCAAAAGCCCGACCCTTAGTATCAGCATAATCCGGCGCCTTGTCAAAGGATTTTCGCAGAATCGCGAACGGCAACTTCCCGCTGTGAAACTGGGCGGTTTTGACTCCCCGGTCGGACTCCGACCTGGGCGAACCGGGACGATCGAATTCTTGTGTGTTTGAGTTGGCTGAGGTCAACAAGAACCCGCGGTCAGAGGCCGGGGCTGAACTGCCGCCAGTGCGAAGTCATGCGAGCCGCGACTCGGCTTCGGCAATCAACTGCCGGACTGCCGGGGCGTCGTCGGCCGCGCGTAGCGCCGCGAGAAACTCGGAATCGCCGAGCAATCGGCTGAGTCTTGCTAACACGCGCAAGTGCCCGCGGTCGTCGGTCGACAGGATCAAGAAGAAAAGGTCGGTGAGCGATCCGCGAGGGCCGCCGAACGGAATGCCCGAGCCGGTGCGGCCGAAGGCGATCAGCGGCTGGGCCAGAATGGCGGAGAGCGGCCTGCGGGGATGGAGCAGGGCCATGCCCCCTTCGAGCGCGGTGGGCAGCAGGTCCTCGCGAGCGCGGACCGCCTCGGCCATCTTGGCCGGATCCCACAGC
>Ga0169931_10002933_pt1 | contig 27474 bp, 25 predicted proteins | sample Kivu_15m_20L_FD_129675 | JGI IMG/M metagenome (GOLD analysis project Ga0169931, IMG submission 129675) | Freshwater microbial communities from Lake Kivu, Western Province, Rwanda to study Microbial Dark Matter (Phase II) - Kivu_15m_20L... | ecosystem: Environmental > Aquatic > Freshwater > Lake...
GGTTCACTTGATAATGCCGACGTGATCACCACGAATACCTTCTGGATCGGCGTGCACCCCGGGCTTGACGACGCACGCATTGACTATCTAATTGAGTCAATCCAAGATTTCGTCACTTCGAGCTGAACAACATGAAAAACTGACTTCCGTCATCATCCCTGCGTACAACAGGTAGAGCTCGATCAATGAGTGATATCGCACGATTCGACATGGGAATGTCTGGTTCAGATTCCCCAACGCGACAAGAGATTCAAAGCGATCAGATCAGCGAGTTTTGAGCTGGCGGTAAGTATCAGTGTTTCTGTTGTCTCCGTCCGATGAAATCGACCCTTAGTCCTCTCCAACAACATCGGGGATGAGAGCCACCTTGGAGTTCGAGTCGTTCTCGTCTATCGGTTCACCAAGCGATTGTGAAGTTCTCTACCAAGAAGATGAAGAGCGACTTGACCACTCTCACACCAACTACGAAACACACCACGAGATGGAACCTAGGCAGAACCTGTTGTCAAGGTGTTCATGAGACATTGAAGTTAGTTCGTTGCATTCTGAAGCCACCGAACTGTCCGCTCTATCGCAGCGTCAAGCGGAACATCGAGGTGCACGCCTAACGCTTGCTCTGTTCGCACTGTACATGGCACATAGCGATGCGCCGGTTGTGTTAAGTCTGGCCTTCCAAGGTGGCGCACGCCCGCCATTGAGCCGTAGATCTCTGCAATCCTGGTCGCCAATCCTTCAATCGTTATCTCGTGGGGGGAACCAACGTTGTATGCGCTACCCGATTCTCCGTGAACTGCCGCCTTTACAAGCCACACCACCAAGTCAGTGCCGTACATATATGTACGTGTTGTGCGTCCATCTCCCGTGATTGTTATCGGCCGGTTGGCCATTGCGTCGTTCAAAAAATTTCCTGCGGCAAACTGGCGATCAAGGGGAAGAAATGGGGCAAGAAAGGCAAAGAGTCGCGCGTGTACCACATCTAGTGCCGACGTCTCCAGTGCCTCATTGAATCGTCGCTCTGCGGCAACTTTTGCATAGTGATACGGCGAGATTGGGAGGGCAAATCGAGAATCTCTGAGCCAATCGTCATCAAGGCATCGCACGTCAGCTGGTTGTACACCATAAACAGCACCGGAACTCACGTTCACGATTCGGGCCGAACTACCCAGGAAAAGCCTGATCACATTCTCGGCGCCCATCTCTCTAACTCTCTTCATCTCTATTGGGGTTGTTTTGTCAAACAATGCACTCGAGGGTGTCGCGCAGTGAAACACGCAATCAAATTGATTGTCTAATGGAATCACATTCGCAATGTCAGCGTTTAACACCGTGAGTTGACGAGTCTCTATGTACGCCGCTTGCCAGGCTGATGTGGTGCGATTGATACTCACGATTCGAGGTACAACCCTAAATTTCTCCGCGGCGTGGAGTAATGCCGACACAATCCATCGACCGACGAAACCGCTACCACCAGTAACCAGTACACCGCCCTGTAGCAAGCACCTCAAATCGTCTTCTGATCTCTTGAGAATCTCGTCTAGGTCACTCTCAAGCATCGGCAAATTTTGCATGTTTCGAACTCCACTCTAGAGAGAAACGATTCGTCAAGAATCCGTTAACTCATAGACTGACTAGATGACGACAAGGTCATTCAAGGTTCTGTTGATCTCGGCGTATGTTTTGGCTATCGGCGTACCACTGCTGACTGCGCTGATTGTGACCTTTGGCCCCAATCCAGTGTTGCGAGGTTCAATTCAGCTCTCACCTGGAGTCGTTGGACTTGATGAAGCAAGGGATCAGATAGCGCTTGTTGGCTGGTACATGCTTGCAGGCATAACTGGATTGATCGTCTATCGCTCGTTCTTGACTCACTCGGAGGAACAAGTTGACAGCAGGTCAGACTCTCGGCTGTGGCTAATTCTCGTATCGCTGACAGCGATGCTGTTCATTGCGGGCTTAATGGTACGCCTCGACAGAACCGAGACCGACAACTGGAAGAGAGTTGACTTCTCTGTTGTTGCGATTTCGATACTCATACTCGTTGCAGTCATCACGCTTCCTCGACTGCGTCGGGAGGCCACACTCGCTATTCGTGCTTTCTTCACCGCTGTGGTGGCAACCTGTCTGGTTCCACTATTTCAAACGCCAGCCACTATCAAGGACCCTTCTCACTTCATTTTCACTTCGAATGAACTCTTGGCACCAGCTGCCGGGTTATGGCCTCTATCAAACTTCATCGCCACCTATAACAATCTTCTCGGATTTCCGATTGTGCCATTCGTGCGGGTGTTCCCTAGTCAAGCCATGACCATTCTCGTCGGATATCTCTTGCTGCTTCAGGTGCTTTGTTTGTGTTTGCCAGCACTTGTGTCGCGAATTGCGGGCCACAAGAGGCTGGCCCTGCCAATGACGTTGGTTCCTCTTGTGCTTGTGACGGCTGCGAATGTCAACGGCCATGGCCAGCACACTTACTTTCAGGTTTTCCCAATGAGATCGGCCGTACCGTCGTTGCTGATGGCTTGCCTTGTTTGGATTATGTCGCGACCTAGCGGTCTGGGAAGGCCCCAGTCAATCTTCCTTGGCGCACTCGCTGCAGTTTCTGTTGTGAACAATCCCGACTTTGGGGCACCCGCGGCAGTGGCGATGACGGTCGTGATAACGATTTGTGAGCCTTCTCTCATGCAGAGAGTGAGGAGTTTTCTCTTCGTTGTAATCGGCGGTGTTTTCCTAATCAGTGTTTTGTGGCTTGGGTACAGCCTTTCTGATCACACGTTCAGTCTTCGATATCTACTTCAATTCTCACGAATGGTGAGTTCAGCTGGATACATGAAGGAAGCAATGCCAATCGGTGGCATGCCGATCGTAATGGTCACAGGGTTCTGCCTGGGAAGCATCTTGGGTGTTTATGCCGTTGGACGCGCTCGCCAAACGAATGAGAGGAGACTCATGGCTTCTGCAGCATTTCTGATGTTTTCCTCCGTCTGGGGTCTTTTGTCCTGCATCTACTACGCAGGTCGCTCTTACGCGTCAACTGCAGTTGTTGGTCACTCGTATCAGCTTGGGTTGGTCATCAGCGGTGTAATCCTGTACTTCGTCCTCGACTCGGAACATCTTCGCAATCAGATTAAGCAGGTGGGGAATCCTGGTTTCATCTTTCCAGTTATAGCGGTTGCATTTATCTCGCTAACCACTTCTGCTTATCTCAGCGTGCCCTCACCACTCAGCAATGTTGGCAGTATCAAGAACCGAGGCTCGCAGTTCGCCTTGCAGCAACATTTGGTAAACGAGTTTCAAGTACTTCGTGAACGGGGCATCTTGAACGACAAAGCCGAGGACATTGGGCTGCTTCTGCCACTCTCTAACGCTTTGCAACAGAGTGGGGTAGGTCGTTCAATTCTGATTACCATGCACCCACAGTTCACCGAGCTGATGCCCGAGTTTGCCAGACTTCAATGCGAGGCAGTCATGCGATCCGATGCAAAGTTAATCGTTGAGGCCAAATATTTTTTTGATTTCGAAACAGCTAGATTTTCGATACTTGACCTACAGCCGTGCAAAGACATTCTTCGTGGCTTGGTCAACCTTGAGTACGACGGAGTCATCTTTCGGCTGTTGCGGCGAACTGAAATCGCTGTAACTTCACCGTAGATGTTGGTGTCCGATACAACGCGGCTTCGGAGCGTGCCGCTGCAGTTACTGTCGAGCTCGATTGAACTGATTCGTAGACTGCTTCAGTGACGACAAAGTCGTTCAGAGCTCTTCTGGCATCGGCGTACTTCTTGGCGATTGGTGTACCGCTACTTACTGCGCTGATCATCATCGTGGGCCCAGATCCAGTGTTGGGCAGTTCGAAGTACTTCTCACCAGGGTTTGTAGTTATCGACGACGTTAGAGATCGGTTTGCCCTGATCGGTTGGTGGGTGCTCGCTGGAGTGGCTGGTCTGATCGTGTATCGCTCCTTTTTGACTCAATCAGAAGATCCGGTCAATATCAAGCCAGATTCTCGACTATGGCTCATTCTTGTGTCGTTAGTGACCTTGTTGTTCCTTGCTGGCTTAGTTGTACGACTTGATACAACAGAGACCGACAACTGGAAGAGAGTTGACTTTTCAGTGATTGCAATTTCGCTGCTGATACTCGTCGCAGTTGCTGCGATTCCTCGATTGTGTCGGGGGGCCCAGATTGCTCTGCGTGCCTTCTTTGGCGTTGTACTCGCTACCTGTCTGGCTGCGCTTATTCAAACGCCGGCCACGATCAGAGACGTCTCGCATTTTATTGACACCTCCAATGAACTCTTGGCCCCAGCGGCCGGGTTCTACCCGCTCTCGAACTTCGTAGCCCAGTACAACAACTTGCTCGCGTTCCCAATCGTCCCCTTCGTACATGTGTTTCCCGACCGAGGCATTCTCATACTCGTCGCGTACCTCCTGTTACTTCAGCTGTTTTGCCTCTGTGTACCTGCTCTAGTGGCACGAATTGTGGGGTATTGGAAACTGGCATTGCCGATGACCCTGATCCCTGTCGTGCTCGTGACGTCGTCAAATGTCAACGGTCACGCCCCGCATACCTACTTTCAAAGTTTCCCGATGCGGTCTGCGGTGCCGTCGCTGCTCTTGATACTGCTCGTATGGGTCGTTTCACGTTCCAATGAATTAGGCAAACTCAGGCCAATACTGCTTGGTGTGGTGGCAACATTGTGTGCTGTAAACAATCCCGACTTTGGTGCGACAGCGGCAGTTTCGTCCATGGTCGTAATGATGCTCTACGAAAACGGTCTGCTCTCAAGAGTGCGAGCAATAGGGTTCGCCGCAATCGGTGGAATTTTCTCCCTCGGCGGTTTGTGGGTTATGTACAGCATTATCGGCCAGACGCTCCGGCTTGAGTACTTAGTCAAGTTTGTGCGTCTGGCAGGCGCAGCAGCGGCCCCGATGCCAATTGGCGGCATTCCAATCGTGATGGTCACCGGATTCTGCCTAGGTAGTGCACTCGGAATCTATGCAATTGGGCGTGCTCGTCGGGTACGCGACAGGAAAGTGTGGGGCGCCACTGCATTTCTTCTCTTCTCCTCCCTTTGGGGTTTACTCTCACTCCCCTATTACGCGGGTCGCTCCTACGCGTCAACCGCGATCGGCGGTCACTCGTATCAACTTGGGCTAGTCATCAGCGGCGTGGTCTTGTATCTCGCTCTCGACATACAGCATCTACGTGATCAGGCTAAGCAGGTGGGGGCTCCCGGTTTCATCTTTCCTGTAATTGCGATTGCATTTATCTCTCTCAGCGCTTCTGCCTATTTCAGCGTGCCATCGCCCCTTACTTCTTTAAACAGTGTTCAGGCACGGGGCCAACAGTTCAGACCGCAAGTTCTCATCACCGAAGAGATTGATTCACTTCGCCAACGAGATATTCTGAGCGAAAGCCCTGAGCACATCGGGCTGCTTTTGCCAGTTTCGAACGCGTTGCAGCTGAGCGGAGCTGGGCGTTCACTGCTGGTCGCCATGGCCCCAGTATTCGCAGAGCAGATTCCCGAGTTCGCCAAACTTCAGTGTGAGGCAGTCATTCAATCGGATGTAACAGTGATTATTGAAGATGCTGCTCGAGTTTCGATTTTAAATTTGCCACCATGCGACGACATTCTTCAAGGGTCAATTCGTCTGGAGTATGACGGACCCGTACTCAGAGTGCTACGTCGTGGTGACACCGACGTCGCCTCGCCATAATTGTGAGTTATTCCAGCATCCAGATGGCGGAGGGGGTGGGATTCGAACCCACGGAAGCTTGCGCTTCACGCGCTTTCCAAGCGCGCCGATTCGGCCGCTCTCGCACCCCTCCAAATCACCACATCGCCGCATGCGGCATGTAAGCGACGGCAGACTATCTGAGCCGAGCGTCAGGTGCGACTGTACGCATAGCCATTGGGGAATCGCCGTTAGCATCACACATGCTGACACTTCGCCGAGTGAGGTGGCGGTCGGGTCCTGTGCAACGGACGCTCGAGAATCAGGTCAGATCCGGAAGGAAGCAGCCTTCATCGTTCGCAGAAGTGTGCCGCAGATCGCCTGGCCGCCACTTCAGTCGGTGAAGTCAACATTCTCTCTTTCAATTATCGGCTCACCGCAGACCATCCTTTGAGGGACTGCCGATCGAGAGATTTCGAACACCTGCAACCACATATTGGGGGAGCCTCCTCACCTGAAACATCAGACGCCCCAGATAGGCCGCGATTGTCGCAATACAGAACGAGAGAACGGCGAAGCCGGCTGTAACGCCAATCTTGACAAGCGACTGAGGCAAGTTGATTGTGGCTCCGAGTGCTGACGAAAATCCAATAATCATCACAACAGTAAGCAGTGTGATCGACAGTAAAAGGCTCGCAACTGTCGCAAGTCGAAGAGGCAATCCTGAGAGTGAAATCACTGCATTTGCGGCTAATGAGAGCGATTTTCTGAATGGATACTTAGTCTCACCATACGTGCGTGACTGCCTCTGATACTGCACACTCGTTGACGAATAGCCGAACCAGGCAATCTGCCCTCGGAGATACTGACTGCTCTCTGAAGCAGCGATTACTTGTTCTTTCACCCGGCGAGAAATCAATCTGAAGTCACCCGAGTCAACGGGAACTTCAAAGTTAACTGCCCTTTGAAAAAAACGATAGAAGATGGTTGCGAACCACTTCTTGAGGCGACCTTCGCCCAAGCGTTGTGAGCGAACAGCATGAACAACATCAAAACCTCGCTCAAACCCTCGCAACAGCGACGGAATAACTTCGGGTGGATCTTGCAAGTCGCTGTCAATGGTTATCAGGACATCTCCCGTCGCAAACTGCAGACCTGCAAGTAGGGCGGTCTGATGACCAAAGTTTCTTGTGAATGTCACGCTCTTGAAAATCGAGTTGCGGCAGATGTCTTCCAACACTGCATCCGAACGATCTGTAGATCCATCGTTCACAAAGATCACTTCATACTCGTAACGCTCAGCCTCCCCAGCAAGCGTTGAGGCGATTCTCCGCACCAAGTCCGGAAGTGATGCTTCTTCGTTGTATACCGGCACGATGATGCTCAAACGCATGTACACCTCCTCGTGGGCCGTATTGAATACTTGCTCGCTGCCTAATCAGACTAAGTTACGGACAGGGGCTCAGATGAACGAGCCCAACGTGGTAACGCCACGAGTTGTTTTCAATGTTCCCTTGTGTTTGCTAGTGACAGATGGTTGCCAATTCACCGGCTTGTCATCGAAATGACTCAGCTCGCTCGACGAGTTTGGCCATACCCCAGTCGGTCATTAGTGACTTGAACTCCGGGTGTGGACCTGACCACTTCCAATCGTCAACACTGCCAACATCAACAGAGTCAACCAGTTTGGCAAGAGTGCGAAAGAGTTCGACATCTTCCCGACCCTCCCTCAGAGCTACTACCAGCCTCTCCGCACCTCGCACCTTCACCCCGTCACTCGCCCACTGCGTGTGATCAGGTGGTATCGACATTACGTCGCCGTACTTTGCCAACAATGTCGATGCGCTCTTGGCACCCCAACCTGGCAACCCGGGGAAACCATCGGCAGAATCACCAACCAACGCCAGGTAATCGACGATTGACTCTGGGCCAACGCCGAACTTGGTTACCACCGCTGCCTCGTCGATAACCACATCGCTCTTGCGGTCAACCTGCACCACCCGTCGCCCGCTGACGCACTGACCCAGATCTTTGTCTGGAGTTAGCAGGCGCACTTGATGCACTCGGCGGTCTTCACACGCCACTCTCACCGCCGAAGCCAATGCGTCGTCGGCTTCAAACTCAGTCATCGCCCACACAGTGACGCCCATTGCACGCAACGCATCTTCCAACACGGGGATCTGACGGAGAATCTCGGGCTCCATGCCCTCACTGGTTTTATACCCGGGCCATAGGTCGTTGCGAAAACTCTCGATCACATGATCGGTGGCAACACCCAGGTGGGTGGCCCCGTCTTCAACCAACTGCAGCGTGCCGTTCAGCACGCCGATCACTCCGGCGTTCTCGTGTGCGTCGGTATGTCGCCCGAGTTGACCGTAAAACTGGCGGTACAACTCATACGTTCCGTCAATCAGATGAACGATCACACTGCTAAATCCTGAGTGACAAGACGACCAAGGCTGACACTAAAAGGTGGGGTCCGAATGGAATTGTTCTTTGTCTCTTCTTGGCTCGCACAATACCTACATGCACCACTCCACCAAGTGCCGCCAAGAGTTGCCACTGCAGAACACTCACCCAACTTTGATACGCCACGGCAAACGCCAGTGGAATAACAAGAAAGACATCACCTAGACCAAGAGAGTTCGGACTCAGACGATGAGACAGCCAATACGTTACTAAGACCACAGAACAACTGACCAGAGCAATGAGTAGCTGTCCGGACGACCTCGTGATAAGAGAATCAGCAAATGCAATCGCAAATATACAAATCGCAGTGACAAACGTTGCTCTTCGCGACAGGCAATGCGTGCGGAAATCCAGCGGTATCTGAACCGCCGCCAGAACGGTTACGGGCATTAAGATTACGACTGACGCAAAAGTCTTATAATCTAGATCGAATAACGCCACGCTTGTTGTCAGTTTATTGCTGACGATTCATTCATCTTGATTTCTTTGTTCTTCGGTATTCCGCCATTTTCGTCTTCGGTGATTGACGCCACCGCTTTATGCAGGAATATTGCGAAGCTAAGGGTACAGAGGACTGTCACTGTGTTCGGTCCGACAGGAAGAAACGACCACCACCACTGATCAGGACCTTCAGGAAGTAGGCGCAACCCTGGTGTCTGAACATCGGTGAATCGCTCGGCCACTGTGTATGAAGTCAAGGCAAAACTTCCTATGATTATCCATCGCAGCGACTTCAATCGACCCGCGATCGTCCGCTCGCCGTCGGTTGACGAGTGCAGGAACCACCATCCGATTGCGAATACGAGCAGCGGCAGGATATATCGGGGTTCAATACCCTCGCTGTCTCGATTATCTATGAGTGCAACTTGGGCCATGATAACCACGGTGATCATCAAGAGCGAAACGCCTGTACCAACGAGTTGAGCGGCTGAATCTCGATTTCTTCCTTTGAAGACTAAGACTCCCAAAACTACGACATTTGCGAAAAAGATGGCCTCGGGCGGATTCAATGGAGAAGTCGTAGGCAGTGTTCCAAGGGATTCAAGTGCATTTGGTACACCGTAGAGCAAATAGGTAGTGAAGAAGTCAAAGTTGTTCACTTGTCCTTCCTTTGGTGAGAGGAGCACGCCAATCAGTTGTGGAGAAATCGGATTAATCTGATTCAAGAAAGTCACCAGAAGAATTGGAACAAATAGTGCCATTGCGGCAATTATCCATCTGTGATTCGCAAATCTTTCCCAGGCTGCATGGAAGCCAACCAGACACAGCGTGAACAGTATGAAGCCCCAAGCATCCCAACGACTGCCAAGCGCCATCAGAATAGAGACTCCACCAAGACCGATAAGACCAATTCGGCGCTTCGCGGCAAGATTGTCTGCGGCCAGTGATGCGTGAATCGCATACCACGAAAATCCCACACCAAAAAGGGTCCATGAACTCGGGTTGATCGAAGCCAACAAGAAATAACCGGTGGATGGTAGGGCAAGAATTACGACAATAAGCACCACCTTTCGATGTCTTTTGGGTAGGAGGTGAGCCATGGCTCCGAGTACTACTGAAATCAACAATGCATTTGTGACTCGGGTTAGCAAGAAGCTCAGCTCGGGTGAAGGGACAACAAACCAGCTGAGTACGAGGTAAAAGAGCGTAGCGTGATCAGACCAAGGCAATCTTGGGTATAAGTTGTTGGAACTTATACTTCTAAACGAACTGCCTTTGCCGTCCGAAGGACAATGGAGTGGCTTGTCCGGACTTTGCTGACATGTCAGGTTATCAAAATTGACTAGAGCGCCTGGAGTTGGTACGTCAAATCTGATAGCCGAACAATAGAGCGGTCGGATACCTTGGCCACACCAGATGTTCGTGGCATGAAACATCTCATCATGTGTGGCGTCGGGTGCGGAGAGAAGTGAAAGACCTGCAAGCGCACCGAATAGCCAGAAGAATGGCTTGGCTGCAGATCGCTGAAAGCTCTTAATTTTCACTTACTGTTTTTCTTTTGGTCAATGCGACGCCCCAACCATGCGGGCGGGCAGAATACAGCTAGAAGGCCGAGAGTCGTCAGTACATTACCAATCCATCGGTAGAGATTAAACCGGTCTCTATTGTCAAGCTCTGCGAGAAGCGAATCTAGTTGCTGTTGATTGGTACCAGACGCATAACGAAGTGTGGCATTACAATCTTGGCAGTTGTGCTCTGAAGAGAGCTTGCCGTGATTGCTTCCAACACGAACACGGTCACAACGCCAGATGCCTCCACCAGTATCAGGCCATGACGACTCTCGTACTGTCGCATTTGCAACTACGCGAGTACCAGACTCTTGTACGGCGATGACAATAGTGGCGAACTCGTTACGCCGTACGACTCGTACGGGAATCTCGATCGTCGACTTGATGCCTTCAATCTCAACACCAAGTCCGACTCGTATCAAGGGCGGATCGTACTCAACCCTCAGTGCTTGAAGCTCGTCAGACGTAGTTTCAAAATAAGTGCGAAAGAAGCTATCCCCAACTAGTTGTGCGTTGAGGACAAAGACAATCCATGGTGATGAGTCAGTAAAGACATTGCATACTGGTCCCAGATCTGTCGTAGTACTCCTATCTACCGATATGAGCCGATCTCCAATCCACTTCTGCAGCACTGGCTCAGGCGAATAGTCAAGACGCGAAACCCAGAAAAAACTTCCAGCTATTGCTGCAAGAAGTCCAAGGGAGCGGATGAGTATTGGTCGCACTGTCAGCGAACCGTTCTATCTTCCGCTACTAATCCAAGCTTTTGATTGACAATAATCAAGAACCTCCAAAAGAATAACACCGAAAGTATTTGAATAACACTCGGCGGCAATGGTAACCAGTCCCACCACCATTGATCTGGGCCATCTGGCAGTAGCCGAACTCCAAACTGTTGGCGATCGATGTTTCTTTCAGCCAAACTGAAGGAAGTAATTGCATATACCAATGTCATGATTCTTGACGATGTCGAAACGAGTGGTCTAATCCGTTCAACGAATTCGGGCGGTCCGTGCAAGAACCACCAAGAAACAGAAAAGACGAATAGTTGAAATGACATTTGCAGATCGAGATTCCATCCCTCAACAGCATCGGCGAAGCTTCGAACTCCTCGTACCTCAACAGAATGACTTCTCACGACGAAGAAGCTGGCTGCAGCGAGTGCAAAGCTGCTACCCACTGACTGAATGAGAGACGTTCTGTTATAACTACAAGCCAGAAGCAGTGCTAGTGAGACGAGGGCCCCTATAAACAGTGCCAATGGCAGACGTACAGGGTTTGAGGTAGGGACGGCACCCAACGGAAAGAAGAGCGACGGAATGCCAAGAGCAACATAGTCAAGTCTCAGTCCGTACGCGCGAGCAGTCATAAGGGCTATTGGTAGTACTGCAAGCACTATCAGTAGACCCTGTCTTCTGTTCTGCGTTACGCTGCATCGGTTGAACGACTTAAGTGCGAGCAGGATGACCGGTACCGCTAGAGAGTACAACGCGTAGCGACCGCCCGTGAGAGACATCGCAAAACAAACCGTGCCAAGTGCAATCAAACATCTGCGCCTACCTTCTGACACAGATTCGTCACTAAACACAGCATGGAATGCGAGCCAACCGACCCCCACACCCAAAAGCGACCATGATGCCGGATTTACAGATGCGAATAAGAAAAGTCCAGAAACGGTCAACGTTGATGAGATCGTCAGAATTAGAACAACTCGATGACGACTCGGGAGTAGATGCATTAGAAGACCAAGCAAAGCAGTAATTAGTAAGGCATTTGTTAAACGAATCAATACAACGCTTCGGTCGATGGAAGGCCCGACTAACCAACTCATCAAAACGTAAAAGCCCAGCGAGAGGCCCTGCTTGCTCACCTGTTGTCGAGAAGAAAAATTCTCACTGGGCGTACACGTGAGAGGTACATCGGGGGCCGAGGCGCAGTCAGTTACTGCAAAGTTCACAACACCGGAATACATTCCGTTGATTTCTTGTAAACCCGAACAATAGGGCCTACGGTCACCACTTCCACACCACGTACTTGCCAGATGTTGCCACTCATTGTGAGTGGCACCTGGTTGTGACAACAGTGCAAGCGTGATGAGCGTGGCAAAGAGCCAACCGAACGACCTTATTGGTGACTCTCGTAGCAGACTCACAAAACTAGGAATCTACTCCTGCACTATCTCAATAAGTGTTCCAAATGAGCCTTTTGGATGAATGAATGCAACCCAAGTGCCACGCGAGCCCTGACGTGGCTCGTAATCAATGGGCGTCGCGCCTGCGGCAATCAGCGACGAAAGGGCGGCTTTACAATTGTCTACTCGATAACCAACATGATGAAGGCCTTCACCGTGTTTTGCAAGATACTTTGCGATCGGCGAATCAGTTCTGGTGGGTGTGAGTAACTGAATGTAGCTCTCGGCCACTTTCATTAGGATCTCTTCAACAGCATCTCGCATAACAACTTCTCTGTGGGCAACCGTCGCACCGAAGGCCCTCCTGTAGTACTCAACAGCAGCCTCTAGGTCATGAACCGCTATCGCAATGTGATCAATTTCTTTGAGTATCATCTGCGGAACCTTCTCAGGGCTGATTCGCCAACTTGAGTTCGAAGTGCATGATTGGTAACACCTTGATTCTCTGACTTGGCAAGGCAGAGAACTCCAATTTTTCCTTCATGAAGATTTCGGTGAACTTGGTAGGCAGCTTCCCCAACACACTCAAGAGGGTATGTTCTTGACAGGACCGGGTGAATCATCCCCTTCGCAACCAAGCGATTCGCTGCGTATGCCTCTTGGTAATTGGCAAAGTGAGAGCCAATTAGCCGTTTTAGGCGCATCCAGAAATACCGATTATCGAACTCCATCATGAAGCCACTCGTCGCAGCACAAGTAACGACCGTCCCGCCCTTCTTCACGACATACATGGACGCACCAAATGTTGCTCGGCCCGGATGCTCAAACACGATGTCAGGGTCCTCGCCTACGAGACCTCGAACATCGCTTCCAAATCGCCGCCATTCACTCTCATTATGTGTTTCATCGGAATTCCAAAATTCGTATTTCTCTTTAGAACGATCAATGATGGCTTCACAACCCATTTCCCTCAAAAGTTCGGCCTTCTCCGGCGAACTAACAACACCCACAGGAATCCCTCCACCATTGAGCACATACTGCACGGCGTAGGCACCAATTCCTCCAGTGGCGCCCCAGATCAGAACCACATCACCTTGTCTCATTTGGGCGCCATTTTGAGATACAAGCATTCGATAACTTGTACTGTTGCACAAAGCATTCACCGCAGCCTCTTCCCAAGTTAGGTGCGCCGGTTTCGGCATTAGTTGATTTGCTTTGACAACCGACAGGTCTGCTAGACCCCCAAAGTTTGTCTCATACCCCCATATTCGTTGGTTTGTGCCGAGCATCGAGTCATTGTGCGCCGAAGGGTCCTGGTCATCCACATAATTGCAGTGAATCGTCACTCGATCGCCAGGTTTCCACTTTCTAACCGAACTCCCAGTCTTCAGAACAACACCAGCACCATCACTACCCACGATGTGATACGGCAGATCATGCCTCTGGCCCCAATAGCTCTCCTGCGACAGTCGCGCTAGAGAACGAAACGTACTCACCGGCTCAAATACCGAACTCCATACCGTATTAAAATTCATACTGCTTGCCATAACCGCGACTACCACTTCGTCAGGGGCTAGTTCTGGGGTTGGCACTTCTCTAATCTTTAGACTCTTTCGCGGGTCTTTGTCTTGCGAAGGTACCCCGTTGAATACCTCGACATCACTAACTTGAAGCACAGCCGCTCGATACGAACGTGGAATTGGGATACTCGCTAGCTGATCACCTGTTGCATCATTATTGATTGCATCAAGTATCAAATCCACGAGTACAACCTAATCAGTTATCCACTACTCAGACACTTTGGGTCTACTCCAACCCTAGATTCCCCTAAGATATGCATCACCTCACAAGCACACCGTAGCCGAATATCTATAGATTCGACGGTAGAAAGTTTGCACTTGAGCATCTTTTTGAACAGCTCTTTGCCGAAAGAGGTCTAGTTTCGACACTTTGCACGACAAGTCGTAAATACAGATACCTCAATTGAACGGGTGTCTGCCAAGTCAATTATGCCAGCCAAGCTGTGCAACAACTTGCTTTGTAGTCCACTGCGCAGATGCGACCATTGATTGCCAACCTGTGAGGCCCATGAATCGAGCGGCTCTCCACCTAACTCTATTTAATTCAATGAGAACTGACAATCGAATCGCCGTTCGTGACATTCCACCATCGTGCTTAAGAATCTGGAGCACCGTTAGACCCACGGATCCAATTCCGCCAGCTGTAATGAGACGCAGCCACAACTCATAATCTTCACAACCATGAATTTCTTCGTTGTAGCCACCGAGTCCCATGACCGCATCACGACGAAACATCACAGCTGAATGCGGTACAACGTTCGATCTAATGAGCTCAAGTGCGATGCTTGAGGAGGATGTGGGGTGGGTGATGTTCCCAATGACTTCGCCTTGACCATTGACAATAGTTGCGAATCCTGCAGCCAACACCAGGTCCTTGTTGTTTTCTAAGAGTTCAACTTGGCTCGTGAATCGTCCAGGAAGCGAGATGTCGTCGTCATCTTGTCTCGCCACAAACTCGGCATTCGATGCTCGAAGACCTTTGTTAAGCATCGCAGAGAAACCTTCTGACTTGTAGTTGCATTCAATCGAAATCACCTCGTTTTCACGGACTATCTCATTAATAAGGTTTCGATTTTCACCTTGATCCCGATCGAGAAGTGCAATCAGACGCCAGTCTTTGAAGCCTTGCTGGGTTAAAGACTGAAGTACCATACGTAGTCTTGGTGGATTAGGTCGAACTGGAATTATCACGTCAAGTCTCGGGCTGGACGCATGTCCTCTGAAGCTTTGAGAGTGATCTACCACTGCGCCCCTCGTGTGCGACGGAGAGAAAAGAGATTGAGTATCTGTGACCCTACATCACGAGGATTGGTTGAATGAGCGAGGTGAGACGCAAGGTTGAGAACTTTCTTGACAGTCTCTTGTTCGTACTTGTGGCAACGATATTGTCATTAGCCGTAAGCGCGGCCGCAGTCTGTGGCATTGCTTGGGTGCTCAACTTTCAGTTGAGTCACCCAGCGATAGTTATCTTGTGCCTCATCTCATGTACTGCCCTTCAGTTAGCCGTGTTGGGTAATTCGGATCTAATTCCGACTGGTTCACGGCATCCAAGATTCTCTTGTGTTCGATTGCTGACTCAACTTGTAGTCGGTTATGTGTTCCTTGTTGCTATGGGAATCCTCCTCTTCATCGCATTCCAGATGTGCGATTTACTATCGAATCGCCTATTGACCGCCACTGATGGGCCAGGACATTTGGCGATTCTTCGTGGTCTTGAGATTGATCACACTGATGGGTTCTATCCATACTTGGTATTCAGCGATGGCACTAGCGCTCGTAGTCCGTCTCCTTATCCAGTTGGATCTCACTTTCTAGCAATGGTGATCGGAGCCATATTCAGAATAGATATTGCAATTGCCTACGAGGTGATAGTGACAGCTTTTGAGTTCATAGTGTTCCCACTAGCGCTGATATCCCTCTTTAGGGTTACGACTGAGCGAGTACTCCCAATTCGCTGGATACTTCTAGTCTTCAGTGCTGGAGTCTGTTATCGACCGTTCGCTGAGGCCTTTCAGGGGCCGACGGTCATCGGGACATCACTCGCAATCGTCGCCTCTTCAACGCTTCAACGAATTGAGGGGAGGAGATCGCAGATTCCTCTGTTGATCCTGTTAAGTGCGACGCTTCTCCTAGTACACCCCTCCGGATTTTTTCTCTTTCTTTTGATAGTAGGAAGACTTAAGCGTAAATCGATTATCTATAGCTACTTGCCTTTGTTGCTAATCGTGGGATTCTTCTATGTTGGAACTGTCCGCGTTCTTCGAACCGGGGGCTACTTCACGTCATGGGTTTCATCAAATCAATCCGCCCTAGTGCTTTGGGAGTTGTCCATGGGTGAAATCCCAGTGCGCGTAGGTCGATTTGTTATCCAATACTTCTTAGGTATGGGACGCTACGAATTTCTGCCAATCGCTCTCACTCTCTTCATTGTTTCGGTGAGCGCCTACCGCTTCACGCCATCCAACATTGTCGAATGCTGTTTCTCATTATGCTTGCTAGCAACAACTTCTCTTACTGGCTTAACGGGAGTCGGTCCTGCAATCGGTTTACTTACTTTCCCCTGGTATGGCACACCAGATCGCTTCGTCGTGCTGTGGACCGTTACCTTCTTGATCACCGTTGCAGACTCCCGTCAGTTACCGACTAAGTCGCATGCCAGAAATTAACGCTCTCACGACATCTGTCCTATTGAATGTTTGGCAGGGAGACCAATCATACGCCATTAGTCGGTCAATTCGTAGTGTGATCAATCAATCGATGCAGCCCTCCGAACTTGTGGTGGTGATTGACGGTCCATTAGATGTGGACAAACTGGTGCTCATTCATACTGAACTCCGGACGGCGCGATTCCCTTACAAGATTGTTGAACTAGAGGAACGACACGGGCTTTCGCTCGCACGAAACATTGGTTTTTCAGTCGCACAAGGACAGTTGGTGATTGTTCACGACGCGGACGACGTCATGCACGTAGATCGGCTGAGGCGCCAAGTTGAAGTCTTTTGTCGCACAGGTTCAAGTGTTATTGCGTGTCAGGCTTTTGAGTTTGAAAGCGGCACAGAGTTGATTGACCGGATCAGAACAACACCGTCAGATCCGTCGGCATTACGTCGTTCTCTATTGCGGAACAACTCGATAACCCACTCATCAGTACTGATTCGCCGCAGGCTATTTGAGGAGGTTGGTGGATACAACAAAGTAACTGGCATGGAGGATTATGAGCTATGGCTACGACTGATTCAAGGAGGTATTTCAATAACCGTTATGGGTGAGGTGCTCCAAGCGATTTCGCGTGATCCCGAGTATCTAACAAGGCGCCAAGGGCTACGCTTCCTTAGTAGTGAAATCCAGATTCTCAGACGAATCAACGCTGTGCCAAGCACATTTCGATACTTAAGAAATTTCTTGTCTGTAGCGTCTCGGATGGCGCTAAGACTGGCTCCTTCAAGACTTATGGCGCGTTCCTACAATCGACTTTCCATCAGACAATCCGTTGCGCCGAAATTCTCACTGCATAATTTTTCCGAATTCTCTTGGACGTGGGAGAAAGGCCAACTCCATTCCAGCCGCAGCGAAGCGACTAGGCATTTCTGAGAATTAGTGGCAGGACCGGTATCAACTCTCAGGACTGTCGTCGAGAAAGTAACATGTCTGAGGCGGCTTAGCGTGGCGAAATACGATCAAAAGGTTTCCATTCCGCTCTTCGGAGGATTTGGAAATCAACTGTTTGCACTTGCGGCGAGTCTCTACTTTCGGGAACGGTTTGATCGGGTCATCCGACTTGATCCGTCATTCCAATTGCTCGCAGAACTATTCGGCAATACAAAGAGGGTGTTCGAGCTCGGAGACGTATCAGCGTGCGATATCGAGATAGTTCAACGATCGCACCTTCGAGTTCTGAACTTCTTTCTCTCAAAATATCTTTCGAGAAACTCTTGGCTTTCAGAGTCACCGACAACGACGTGGGACTCAGTGACGTACAATCCGAAACTTCGGGTAGTTTACGGATACTTTCAAGATCGACAAATTGTTGACCCTTATTTTGATGTCCTCTGTAATGTTTTGGCAACCTCCTCCAAGTTCTCCAGTATCTTTCGCGGTGAAGTTGTCGATCAGATTTGCTTCCACCTGCGGTTGGGGGATAAGCCCGCGGCTAACCACCTCTTTGGTGAAACTTCTTCGGATTACTACGTTCGAGCGATTGAACTAGCAGTTGAAAAATCGGGTCTCTCATATGTGTCTGTAGTTTCAGATCAACCCAAGAAAGCTGACTCTGTCATTTCTGAGCTCATGCAACGCATCTCAGGTGTCCGATTTCGTCTTGCAAGTAATGTTGACTACCTTAACGACTTTCACAATTTGATCTGGTCCCGAGCCATTGTCATGAGTTGTAGTTCATTTTCTTGGTGGGCTTCACGTTTTGCAGACTATTTTCACAGTCCAGTGATTATCGCGCCATCTCCCTGGAACGCGAGTGATTTAAGTTCTGAAAAGCGCTTGAACTATCCGCATTGGCATACGATTCCAAAAGTTAAAGTTCACTCAATCTTCCCTCTCTGAGCACATACGACCTTGTAAAGTTTGAACGCAGCGCCCAACGATGGGTAATGAATAGTGTTGAACTGAATTGACTCACCTTCAGAATTAGGCTCAGTACTTCACTCTCGGAGTCGGGATCTAAGGAGCTTGTTACTTCGTCCAGAACGAGTAAACTCGGCTTGCCAAAGAGGGCTCGAGCGATTCCGATTCGCTGGCGCTCACCTCCGCTCATCTCTAGAAGTTGTTCATTCTCGTATGATGAACGAACATCGAGGTGCTCTAAGCCAACGCGAGAAATCAGCTCGTCAAGGTCTGAGTGGTGTTGAATATCTCGACCAAGACGAATATTGTCACGCAGCGATCCACGGATTATCGGTACAAGTTGGGGAACATACCCTCTTGATACTCCCGCTGCCTGAACCTCGTAGCCAGACACTGACGTCATTGAAACTAGTCCACTGGTTGGAATCACCGCTCCAACTGCAATGAGCCCAAGCGTTGATTTTCCAACCCCCGAGTCACCAAAAATCCCCACAGTCTCCCCTACTTTGACTGAGAGATTTACCGACGAGAAGAGGCAACCGGAAGCACCTTCGTGCGTATGTCCAACGTCCTTGAGATTGAGCATCGCGAACTTCTCAATGTTGGCAGTCATGAAACTCTTGTCAGCTGGGGCGTCATTAGCATTCTCAGCAGCGTTGTTTTCATAATCCGGCAATTGGGAGAGCCCGTACCGCAATCGTATAGATGCTGAATAGAAGGACCCTGCGGATGGGATCAGACGAATTGCGACGACGACAAAGATTGCAATCGTTGAAATCGTTTCCGGTCCTCCAGATAGAAAGTACGAAGAGAAGCCGACTACGGCCACAAGGAGTGAGACTCCAATAAATTCCACCAGAGCTGGAACTAGCGCGTAAATCTGATTGAGTCTTGAGCGCTTCCTCACTAGCTCACGATTCCACGGAAGAAATCGTTCACTAAAGAACATCTTTAAGTTGAATACCTTGGTTTCAACCTCAAATGACACTGTTTCATCCACTACATCATTAACCCTGATATCAAATTGACGAGACTCTCTGCCGAGCCGACTACTTACTCTTAGAACGGCTGGTCCAACAATCAAGCAGACACCAATTGCAATTGAGATCACGAGAAGAGAAGTCGTCGGACTCGAGTAGAGCAGAAATCCGATAAGAACCAAGCCTGTTACAGATTCGGTATAAATCCTTATCAGGGGATCGAAAAGCAAATCTGCGGCCTGACGTAGATTGCTTAAGTTGACACGAACAACACTTGCATTGCTTTCTGCATTTGAATCTAGAGTTCTTAAGTAGTAGGACTCCGAAAGCCGGACAGAGACTGCTTGGCGAAAACGACTCTCGGCAACTGTAGTAACTACCTTTAATGCAAATCTTACGAATATTACGGAAGCAATTAGCAAAATTACTGAATCGCGAGAACTTTCGATGAGGCCCCAGATTCTTTGTGAAGATTCACCAGGCCCTATTGCTGCCGAGTCATCAAGTAGTCGTAGGAGTGGGCCAACTAGAGATAGCAGAAGTACTTCTACTCCTGCTATCAGGAGTAGTAACTGAAGCGCAATCAAGAGTCTGAGGCGCTCTTGAAAGCTTAGAATTCCAAATACCCGACCAAGCCTCACTTGGTTGACTCTCTAACAAAGTCTGGTGGTTTTACAAGCACGCTGATTCTTGGCCTAACATGCCTTAGGTGACGCAACTGCGCAGCGTGTGCCCACTCTGGACCCACCACTGTGTGGGAATTCAAAGTGCTCCACTTGTTGAGGTAACTCTCATCGTGAAATCTTGCTGTAATGCCTTGTTTTAAGTCTCTCGCAGTCCAATCCGCCAATAGTGAGCACATTTCCAAGAAATTTTCAGTACAACCCCAATAAACACCCCCACAAACGTACGTCTTCCTTTCCCGAAACGGCACGTAGGCAAGCGAGCTTCGGCGATGTTCCCAAGGTCCAAGTGGAGATCTCAACAATGCAGAAATTGCCCAATTTCTATCTGCATATCCGGGGTGCCGAACGAGACACATCCCAGTACGCCCCAATTCAGTTTCGTTGAGTTGCTCCACAAGGTCTTTGAACCGCAGCCTCGCTGAAATGATTGCATCAGCGTCAACATACATTGACAGCTTGCTCGAAAACATTTCCGCGAAATCTGAAATTATCTTGTAACGAAGCAGCGTAGCTTCAGGCCAGCCATAGCTTGGAATTCTGACGACTTCGATAGCTGCTTTTAGATGCGAAGTCTCAAATGACAGCGGACTATCTGTAAAGATACAAATTTTAACATCTTGTGGTTCTTCAAATTGCCGACTAATCGAGTCGGCAAGCGCCGACGCATAGCCTACGTAGTTTCTTGTAGCAATGACCGCTACTGCAAGTTCATAATGTGGAGTAATCAAGTTCTCTTATCTCCCGACCGCCCAACTCAACACTCCCTAATTGCAACAGAGCGCTACCGCTTGCGGCATCGATAGCTGCTGCTGATTTCAATAGTAGAAGTGAGATTTGATTCCGTGAACGGTTCTTACGAGTCGAACCCCAGGCTAAATCGCTCCTCAGATTGATTGGAGTAAATCCAACTCGATATCCATATTGTAAGAAGCTTCTTACGAACAAGTCATGATCGTCGAATCCGAGGAAATACCTACGGCTATCAAAGCCACCTACTTCACAGTACTTATGTCTGTCTATAGCGAGCGGCCCGCGCATGACGGTATCACCAACCCAGATTAGACCACGAAACCGTTCCGCATTCGATACAACAGAGAAACTCGCATCAAGATGTCCTGCTTTCGATGTCGCATTGAAACGATGCACATCAGGAAACACCTCCGACGTGTCCAAGTTCTCCTTACTGGACTCCAATCTTCCACGTTTTCTTTTGGATCTGTTGAAGAGAGTCTGTTCTGCACCGATAAGAATTGACAGGATTTCACAGACCCTTGGTAACCTTTGAATCATTCGCCTGCACGTAGACAATCGAAGCAGTGAAGTTCCCAACCTCCCCATCGAAACTACTGAACCACTACTTTGTCTATAGGCAACTTGTATTGGTGCTACCGGTTCAGTTCCACGGCCGGAGATTGCAATCAAGTCTTTCCAGCGCTTGAGAGGTAAAAGTAGCACCTCGTCAAATCCTGGGTTGGTTATCAGCAAATCAGCTTGAATCAAAATTACGAATCGAGTTCTGGATGATCGAATTCCATAGTCATCACATTGAGTTTCGAACTGCGAAACTCTTGCTCGACTTACCATCAACCTGCGCAATAGTGGCGATTGAAGCGTCTTCACAAAGTTAGTGACGACTTTCAAGGTATCGTCCTCACTGCTGTCATCAATGATGTGGAGGTCAAACGGCTCGAAACTACAGCTCACAATTTGCGCAAGAACTTCTCTGATAATTGCCGACTGATTAAAGCACGTCACTATCTTGGTATGGTTCGGCACCTTCTTATCAATGGACTCATGACAAACGAATTGTTGAAACATATCTTCGTGCGGCTGTCGAGACAGTTCTGATGTCTCAGTCAATGTCACAGTGTGTTCTCACTCCAAACGGCTCCCAGAGTTCACCAAGAAACATGTGTAAAAATGGACGTACTAGAGCACTCTGATATGCAAGCAGGGTAAGCGCGGCCTGATCCTGTCGATGATTCAACCTCGAAGATCCGAGTGGGGCAATACATGCTTGACTTTCTGCGCACTCGCGCCATCTTTTAATCAATTGTCGAGATTCGACTTTAGATCCATCAACAAATACGACCGCTGCATTGAGATTTCGCGCCAGAGTCAGGTAAGAGGGAAAGTTAAACATCTGTAACATCTTGGGATGTGTCCATTCTGCAATAGTCCCACTAGACCAAGGCGAAAAAAAACCTTCTCTTGTTGCAATCTTCAAGACCCAAAAAAGATTATTTGTGACGAGATTACCGGCGTCAAGCCAAATGACCAATGCATTTGGTCTTGAATCAACTACTGAAGCAATTATCACTGGTTTCCACGCATACTCTCCAGCATTCACTCGAATATTAAAATATGGAGGGTGGTCATCGAATGGAAACAGCCGTAATTCTCCGTAATCTACTTTGGCCAGTAGCTCAGTTGCCTGTGAGCGTTCATCATTGGTCATTCCTAAATCAAAACAGATAATTGAGCATGTTGGCAACCGAGTAATCACACTTCTCAATAACTGACAAAGGCTCTTTGCGTGGGATGAATCTGCCGCAGTCACAATAGTGACGTTAGGATTTCGCCTTGTCAATAGATAGCGAAGAGCAAAAAGAAGCCAGAGAGATCTTCTAGCTAAAGTGCGATACATCCGCTGGCTACATCTCGTGTTTCTTAAAGAGATTAAGGTGGCCAAGCCGAAGTAGATGTACCATCTTTGATTTAGCGAGAGTTTCTGCAACGATTGATGGCCCATAATGGCCAGCAAAAGCGTGTGCTTTTTGGATTCTCGCTTGAAATAGTGAGGAGTCATCCAGAACTAGCAACCCTCCGATACACAGCGAATCAAGCGACACAAGGAAGTCTGACTGCACTACTTCTAACTCATGGCAGCCGTCTATATATATCAAGTCCCATTGAGTCTTCTTTATCGCTGCTATAGCCATCGATGAATTTGAGTTTTCGGCGATTATTGATGGTTCACTGAGATCCCAAAGGCGAAAGTTATGTTGAATATCGGTTCGGTAGTCGATTTCTGGGTAGTTACTTTGATTATCCCCGGCTGAAGAAAGCGGTGTTATGCCGACGATACTCCCACAAATTTTGAAATCTCTCTGAAGCAGTGTCCAGAGCGACAGGATTTGTCCTCTATAGACGCCAATTTCAAGACAATGTTTCGGATGAAATTCTGCGAATAGGTGTTCCCAAAAGGCGTGAAATGCCGGCTCGCCAAACCCGCGTTGTGCTTGTTTAAAAAATCTGCTGTGAATCCAATAGCGTCGTCGTGTACGAAATCGAAATTGGTATTCGAAGTAGTTGTAGGTGTCGTTAGCACTTGGGAGTCCTCTAGCGATGTTCGATATCGAGCGTTTTCGAAAATAGCGAAGTCTCAAGACAAGCCCAGGAATCAACATCATGCGCCTCAAGAGCCAACTGAGTCTCGCTAGTCGTGGTTCTATCTCGTCAGAAACTCCCATAGGTACTTCAGGGCTTCGCTTAGAAAGTCGTGTCTTTAGAAACAGAAGCACACCATTTACTGAATTGATACTCCACGTTATTCAACTAAGCTGCGTCTTTGGTAGCTATCGTCGCGACGTGAGTTCTTTAAGGACCCATGCATAGGTCTCGGTTAAGCCGTCGTAGAGACTAACAGAAGGCTCCCAATTTAGAACCTTTTTTACTAGAGAATTATCAGAGTTTCTTCCCCGGACGCCACGTGGCGCTGTCAAATTGTAATTTCGCACAAGCTTGACACCAGCAATCTCTTCGACAATGCTCACCATCTGATTTATACTCACCAACTCTGATGATCCGATGTTGATAGGCTCGCAAAATGGTGAGGACATGAGATTCGTCACTCCGTAAATCGCATCAGATATATACGTGAAACTTCTTGTCTGTTCACCATCGCCCCAAATCTCAATTTTATCAAAGCCTGATATCACTGCCTCAGCAACTTTTCGACAGATTGCGGCAGGCGCTTTCTCCCGACCTCCCTCGTAAGTACCAAATGGACCGTAAACATTGTGAAATCGAGCTACTCGTGTTTCGATTCCAAAATCTTCTGTGAAGTGTCGACACATTCTCTCACTAAAGAGCTTTTCCCAACCGTAACCATCCTCCGGGCTGGCTGGATATGCATCCTGCTCTCGTAATGCCGTAACGCGAGAATCTTCTTGAAGATCACCACGATAAACACACGCCGATGACGCAAAGAAGAACTTCGAAACTGCTTGTTCCTTCGCGGCCTGAAGCATATGAGTATTGATTAGTACTGACAACATGCAGGCTGCCTTATTCAATTCGATAAATCCCATACCGCCCATGTCAGCTGCCAAGTTGTAGACCTCATCAACTCCCTCTAGGAAACTACGACAAGATTGGATGTCTGAGAGATCTATCTGCATGTTTGTTGCGCGATGACTGATCTGGTGCCATTCGTCCAAGGGCTTGATATCGGCCGCGTAGACCTCACCAGTGCCGGAATTTAGAAGCTCTTGCACTAGCCAGCCACCAATAAACCCACCGGCTCCAGCGACGGCTATTCGCTTCATATCAACGAACCTCCCTTCATTCGAGCTAAGTGAACAATTTCAACTTTACAACAGCTAATGGCCAAGAATTGGATGACGTCAACGTGACAACTCATCTCAAATCGTTATCAACTGGCTTACCTCTGGCTTGCATTTGCGGCTCGATCATGATGTCTGTCTCCGAAAGCGCAAGCTTCTGAACAAGTCTCGACAATCGCATCTCCAAGTACCGAAATTTTGCGACCATGTAAGCCGTAAGAGTGACCAGAGTCAATACAACGAGATACAGCACCAGTTCCACAGTGCTATTGATACCTGCCAGCAATGCAACCTCGTCGAGCATTCGTGGGTTGGTTATAACGGTTCCCGCTACTACTAGTCCAATAATTGCCACAATGCCGCGAAATGCTTTCGCTCGGCTACCAAACCCTCGCACCAGCAAGACAAAAGCAGGAAAGAAGAGAAGTGTGAGAACGATTCTCATCGCGCTAATAGTCATCGCAGAATTAAGTCAATCAAAATGTTGACTGCATTCCAAATCGACTGTCCCTTACGGCGTGAATACCTCGAATACATGATTGAAACCGGCGCTTCAGCGTACTTAATATCGTTTTTCAGGACCCACGCGACAATCTCAGAAGCATGTGCCATACCGTAGTTAACAAATTCTAGATCCTCAAAGGCACTTAGTCGAAGAGCACGAAGACCGTTGTGAGAGTCTGTCAATTGTGATCGTCCACAAAGTTGGCGAACTAGAACTACCGTTCGTAATAACAGTCGCTTGACGAGAGGAATCGATCCAGACCCATCTCCGATGAATCGAGTACCGAACACTATTCCCACACTTGTCTCATCAAGTTTTTGGACTAATCGCATGGCGTCTTCAGGACTATGTTGACCGTCTGCGTCGAAAGTGATGGCATACACGAACTGCTTATTTCGGGCTGCAAGTTTGAGTCCAGTGATCAGCGCAGCTCCCTGGCCTACATTCAGTGCATGAGAAACTGTCTGAAGCCCCAACTTTGCTGAGATCTTCGCAGAGTCATCAACGCTGCCGTCGTCCACACAAATCACGTGGGGAAATAGTCTGGTAAGACCTAGCAGAACCTCTTCAAGAACTATGCCCTCATTAAAGACTGGCACAATGCACACAGTGATGTCTGCGAGATCACGTTGCTGACAAGAGTGCATAAGCCAAGAGCGTATCCTCTCGAAATTACGCCGATGGTCCCGAGATGGAAGCAACTGCTTGAAAGACTTTTAGGACACGTGAGATGCACCTGTGGTATTAATACGAACCGCATCACAAATTAGGTTGGCAAATGGAGCGGACCGTAAAGAAAACGAGGAGATTAGCCAGCTAAGTTGTTGAAGCTTTAGCACTTGTTGCAACGAACACATCGTGTTCAACTGTCCACAATAAATCGTTTCTCATTGCCCAATTTACGATTTCAGTGCGTGGTGGATAACCACGGTGGTCAATCTTATGTGGTCCGAAACTGCTAAAATCATCAATGAAAACTGTCATAGAACCAAACTGATTTTTGTGCTGCTCTATCAGCGCTAGTTCGTGTCTAATCGGCGTGGTGGAGAAACCCGAACCAGTTATACCTTCCGAAAAATGACCGTCGAGCCAGAACGATACGTTGCCATTCAATTGTGGCAACACAGTCGCCAGAACTACCTCGGATAGACCTTCTATCACTTTCACATTAGTTTTGTGTCTGAGTCGCCGAGCCACATACCTGGCCAAGAATTGTTGAGGCTCGATGCTGATAACGCTGGTAGAGAAACCGGCTAACCACTCAGTTGTACGACCCAGGTAGGTTCCCGTCTCGACCCAGACGCTGTGATCCGCTCCGTAACGGAGTAATACCTTACGCTTAGCTCGAATTGGAACTGGGTTTTGATAGCCGAACAGAGGCCAGAAGAACCCTCGTGTCGCGTCCAGAATCATTCCTACATGGCGACGCAGCGAGAGTGAGATTGTCAGAGTGCGAAGCTTTGTAATGTCCATAATGCTAGCCAACCTCACTTTGTCAATTGCCTATGACATAGAAGGGTTTGTTGCAATAACGTCCTCGAACAGTCAAAACAAGGCACTTTGTTCGTCGCGAATCGAATAGCAATTGAGCAAATTTGTACTCTTGACCATTTGAAAGTTGTAGATCTTGATTCAGACTTATGTAATCTGAACATATTCATTCTTACATCGTCGCTGGAGCACGCACACCAATCGGCAAGATGAGCGGTGCACTTGCCGATTTCAGCGCTGCAGACCTCGGCGGGTTTGCCATTGCCGAAGCACTACAACGTTCCGGTGTGCGGCCCGACGAAGTTGAACACGTGATTGTTGGGCAGGTATTGATGGCTGGTCAAGGTCAGGTGCCTGCCCGACAAGCGGCGGCAAAGGCCGGCATTCCGATGAACGTGCCGAGTGTAAATATCAACAAAGTGTGCCTGTCGGGCTTGAACGCGATTTATCTTGCTGACCAGATGGTGTCAAGCGGCGAAGCGGACATCGTCGTCGCTGCGGGCATAGAGTCGATGACCAACGCGCCGTACATCGCGAGTGGTGCTCGAAGTGGGTTTCGCTACGGCAACACCGAGCTGGCTGACGCAATCATCAAAGACGGCTTGTGGTGCGCATTTGATGCCTGCCTCATGGGGCTTGGTACCGAGCGCTACGCCGCAGGCAGCATCACCCGAGACGAACAAGATCGTGCTGCTCTGCAGAGCCACACGCGTGCAGCGGCTGCAATCGCCGCAGGCCGACTTGCTGACGAGATCGTGCCGGTGAAGGTGCCACAACGCAAAGGCGATCCGATCGTGGTGAAAGA
>Ga0169931_10002934_pt1 | contig 27464 bp, 24 predicted proteins | sample Kivu_15m_20L_FD_129675 | JGI IMG/M metagenome (GOLD analysis project Ga0169931, IMG submission 129675) | Freshwater microbial communities from Lake Kivu, Western Province, Rwanda to study Microbial Dark Matter (Phase II) - Kivu_15m_20L... | ecosystem: Environmental > Aquatic > Freshwater > Lake...
CAGTTCGAGTCCGGAGGCATGCGCAAGCTGCTGGTGGACATGCAGCCCGACCGGCTGGAGGACCTGATCGCGGCGAACGCGCTGTTCCGACCGGGGCCGATGGACCTGATCCCCGACTACAACGCGCGCAAGAACGGCCGCCAGCAGGTGCCGAGCGTGAATTCCGAGGTCGACCGGCTGGTGAGCGAGACCTACGGCATCATGGTCTATCAGGAGCAGGTGATGCAGGTGCTGCACCACCTCGGCGGCATTCCGCTGCGTGCCGCGTACACGATCATCAAGGCGATCAGCAAGAAGAAGCAGGACGTGATCGCCAGCGCGAAGGCCGACTTCGTGCAGGGCGCGGGCACGCGCGGCATGGACGCGTCGGGCGCCGAGGAGCTCTTCGAGCTCATCCTGCGCTTCGCGGGCTACGGCTTCAACAAGAGCCACTCGACGGGCTACGCGATCGTGGCCTATCAGACGGCGTACCTGAAGACCTACTTCCCAGCCTTCTACATGGCGAGCGTGCTGAGCTTCGAGAGCCAGGCGAAGAAGATCGAGGAGTGGTCGGTGTACCTCGAGGACTGCAAGCGCTGCCCGTGGCCGGACAGCTCGCCGGCGAAGCCGCATGTCGGCGTGGAGGTGCGCCCGCCCGACGTGAATCGCAGCGCGGCGGACTTTGCGGTGGTGTTCGAGCCGCAGGAGGCGGTCGACGCCTGCCATGGGCACGTGCGCTTCGGGCTGCAGGCGATCAAGGGCGCGGGCACGAACGCGATCGGAGCGATCGTGCAGGAGCGCGCGAAGGGCGGACCGTTCCGCGACTTGCATGACTTCTGCGCGCGCGTGGACCTGCGGGCGGTGAACAAGGCCACGCTCGAGGCGTTGGTGAAGGGTGGCGCGTTCGACTCGCTGCATGGCGTGCAGGCGCGCGCAAGCCTGATGGCCACCATTCCCGACGCGGTGCAGGCAGGGCAGGCCGAGGCCAGCGATCGCCGCAGCGGCCAGATGAACATGTTCGGCATGGTCGAGCCGGAGGCTCCCGCGAGCGCGACCGGCGCGGCGGCCACGCTGAAGCAGGTGCCCGCATGGGACCGCATGACCACGCTGGCGATGGAGAAGGACGCGATCGGCTTCCATGTGAGCGGGCATCCGCTGGATGAGCACGAATGGATCGTCCGCACCTTCTGCAGTGCGCGAACGATGGATGTGGCGGAACTCGGAGAGCAGGCGCCGGTGGTGCTGGCCGGCATCGTGACGCGCCTTCGGCCCACCGTGAGCCAGCGGGGTCGCGAGCCGGGTCGTCGCATGGCCATGCTGAGCCTGGCGGACCGGCATGGTCAGGTCGAGGGCGTGATCTTCCCGGATTCGTTCGCCAAGAGCGGCGAGTTCCTGCAGATGGACCGGCCGGTCGTCGTGGTGGGCAGCGTGGATCGCTCGCGCGCCGAGCCCAGCCTGATCGTGGACCGCGTGATCCCGATCGAGCAGGCGCAGGAGCAGCTGGCGACGCGGCTTGAGGTTCGGCTGCGCGGCTCGGCCGCGGATGGCGAGGAGCCCTTCGCCACCGTATGGCGCATGGCCGCGGGCGTGCTTCGGCAGGCGTCGGGCAGCTCACAGTCGCTGCAGGGTCGCCCTGTGGACGTGGTGTTGCGCGTCGAGATCGAGGATGGCCGTGACGTGGTGATGAGCGCGCGCGCGATCCGCGTGGTGCCGACGCAGTCCCTGATCGCGCGGCTGCGCGAGACGCTCGGGGCGCTGGGCGAGGTCGCCGTGCTCGGTGGCTGGGTGCCGCCCAAGAAGGAGCCGCGGCGCTGGGGCGCGCCGCGCGGCGAAGGCGTGGCGGCCTGAGCGGAATCTGCCGGAATTTGCGCCGCAGACGCGTGGTACCCATAAATATGGGTGTATGATTCGGTCATGAAGACCACGGTCGAACTGCCCGACCACCTGCTCTCGACCCTGCACGCGATGGCGGCGCGCGAGCGCACCACCTTCCGCGCGCTGCTCGTCGCGGCGGTCCAGCAGTTCCTCGGTTCGCGCTCGGGCCGAGGAGGTCCGCGATTCCGGCTGCGCGACTGCGCGGTCTCCGGCAAGGGGCTTGCGAGCGAGTTCCGTGATGGTGGCTGGCGGGCGATCTCCGAGGCCATCCATGACCCGAAGCGCGGCGGTTCGTCGGCGCGATGATCGCGGTGGACACCAACATTCTCGTGAAGGCTCACCGCCGCGATGCGGAGGGGCACAAGGCCGCCGCGCGCGCGATCCGCGAGATCGCGGAAGGTGTGGACCCATGGATGATTCCGGCGCCGTGCCTCCACGAGTTTCTGGCCGTCGTGACCCATCCGCGCATCTTCCAGCCACCGAGTCGCATGGAAGAAGCGCTCGATCAGGTGCAGGCCTGGGTGGAGAGCCCCACGCTCTCCGTGGTGAGCGAGTCGCCTCGACACTGGGTCTCGCTCGCTGCCGTGCTTCGAGAGCGCGGCCTGGCGGGAGCGGCCGTGCATGACGCACGGGTGGCCGCGATATGCATGGACCACGGTGCCCGCACGCTGCTGACGGTGGATCGGGACTTCGCGCGCATTCCGGGATTGAAGGTTCGCGACCCGCTTCGGAGCTGATGCATCATCCTTCTTGCGCTGCGCAAGCAAGGCCGCACGCTGCCGAAGCCGCAGACGCCACCGACAACGACGACGGATCCGCTCGATCACGGACTGAGACGCTGGATCGACCAGCCACCGCCCGACCGCGTGTACACGAGGCGGTCGTGCAGGCGGAACTTGTCGCCCTGCCAGAACTCGATGCGCTCCAGCGCCACGCGATAGCCGCCCCAGTGGGACGGGCGGGGGATCGGCGCACCCGCGAACCGGCGCTCGAGTTCCGCCTGCGCCCGCTCCAGCGCCGCGCGACTTTCGACCGGGCGGCTCTGCTGGCTGGCCCACGCGTTGATCTGGCTCTCACGCGGACGACTGTTCCAGTAGGCGTCGCTCTCGGCGTCGCTGGCGAACGACACCGCGCCCTCGATGCGGATCTGACGGCCGATCGGCTCCTGATCCCAGTGGAAGAGCAGCGCGGCATGCGCATGCGCCGCCAGCTGCGAGCCCTTGTCGCTCTCGCGATTCGTGAAGAACACCGCGCCGCGCTCGTCGAACCCGCGCAGCAGCACGATGCGCGCATGGGGCCGGCCCTGCGCGTCGACCGTCGCCAGCGTCATGGCGTTGGGGTTCGCGAAGCCCATGCCTTCGGCTTCCTTGAACCAGGCTCGGCAGGTGGGCAGCGGATCGGCCGGGGGGAGGTCGAAGTTGATGGGGCTCATGGGTCGGTCTCCTGATCCAGTCCGAATTCTCGAAGCCAGCGTTCCGTGGCGGCGTCGTCCAGATGCACCTCGCGGTTCGGTTCCACGGGTCTGTGCGTTCGTCGCGCGTCCATCGCGAGATGCTCGAGAAATCGGTCGCTGGGCAGGACCTGCGCGCCGACGTGGCGGGCGGTCGACTGCACGGCACGGTCGCTGGACACGACCAGGTGCTTGCGCGCGTGGCTGCTTTCCTGCAGGGTGCGTCGGATGATCTCGTCGGCGCTCGTGGCGCCCGTCCATTGCAGGGCGATGCGGCCGCCATGCGAGAGCGCCTGCGTCCCGGGTCGGGCACCATCGCAGACAAGCGTGACCGGCACGCGCCCGTAGCGGCTCCGCTGCACGAGTTGCGCCAGTTCGACCGGCTCGCCCACGGCCAGCTCCGGGGGCAAGATCCCCGTCACATGGAGCACGTTGCAGGCGTCGACAAGCAGCCGCATGGTCTGATTATGGCCTTTGGGAGGCTTTCGGGCCGCTTGCATGGAGGGCCCGATTCGGGGATCATGTTCGGCCCTGCCGACTGACGGCGGGATCCGTCCGACACGCAACCCAAGGAACGACACGAACATGGCGATTCGAATCAAGGCCCGAGCCGGCGAGTCCGCGGAGCAGATGCTGCGCCGCTTCAAGAAGCTGTGCGAGAAGGAGGGCCTGACCAAGGAGCTCAAGAAGCGTTCGCACTACGAGAAGCCCAGCGAGCGCAAGCGTCGCGAGGCGATCCGTGCGGCGCGTCCTCCGATGGCGTTCGCCGCTCGTCCGGGTGCGCGTGGTGGCAAGGCCGGTGGAGCCCGCACCGGCGGTGCGCGCACCGGCGGCGCTCGTCGCCCCCGTCCGGAGTGATCCGGACGCGGCATGACGCGGACGAAAAGCCAGACCGATCCCGACAAGGTCCGCCGATTCGCCATCGAGGCGGCGCGGTTGTGCGCTGACCTGAAGTGCGACCAGGTGGCGCTTCTGGACGTGCGCGGTCGCAGTCAGGTGTGCGAGTACATGATCGTGGCCAACGGCACGAGCGATCGCCAGATGCGCAGCGTGGCGGACGATCTGAAGCAGCTTGGCGCGGAACTCGGGATGGATCGCTGGAAGCGCGACCGAGACACGGGCGGCACCTGGGTGGTCGCCGACTTCGTGGACGTGGTTGTGCACCTCTTCGAGCCTGGTCAGCGTGCCTGGTACGACCTGGACGGCCTGTGGGCCGACGCGCCGCGGGTCACCTGGAAGCGCACGGCGGACGAGAAGCCTCGTCGTGCGGCGCGCGTGGTCTCGGACGACGAGTGAGCGCATGACGCAGGGCGGCGCACCGGCGACGGACCTGCGGCCGTGGGGGCTGAACGCGAGCGACCTTCCGGATCCGGAATCGGGCCGCATCGGTCACGGCTTCTTCTTTCCGGGTCGCGCGGGCCGCCCGTTCGAACTCGAGATCGGCTCGGGCAAGGGAACCTTCCTGGTGCAGGAGGGCGCCGCGCGCACGGACACCGACTTTCTTGGCATCGAGTACGCGGGCGAGTTCTTCCGGTATGCCGCGGATCGCGTGCGCCGTCACGCGATGGACAACGTGCGCATGCTGTACGCCGACGCGGGCGAGGTGGTGCGATGCTGGCTCGCCGACGCGTGCGTGCGCACCGTGCACCTGTACTTCAGCGACCCGTGGCCCAAGAAGCGCCACCACAAGCGACGCGTGGTGCAACTGGACTCGCTGCGGGAGTTCCATCGCCTCCTGCAGCCAGGCGGCGAACTGCGACTGGTGACGGATCATCCCGACCTGTGGGCGTGGTACGAGGCGCACGTGTCACAGGTGACCGACCTGTTCGAGCGCCGGACGTTCGAGCGCCCGAGCAGCGCCGGCGAGGGCGAGGTGGTCGGCACGAATTTCGAGCGCAAGTACCGCCGTGAGGGCAGGCCGTTCCACGCGATGACGCTGGTCCGACGGGGCTGAACGTTCAGCGCGTCCAGCCTGACTCCGGATCGCGCTCGAGCGTTCGGGCGGAGCGGTCGCGGCAGCGGCGGCAGAGTCGCGCATCACCGGCCGACAGCGCCAGATCCTGCCGATCCTCGAGGCACAGGTTGCAGCGGAAGCCGGTGGGTGGGGTCTCGGGTGCCGCAAGCGCCTGACGCAGGCATGCGGCGCACACGCACGAACCATGATGACCCTCGACGAACGGCTGCGCGACCGACCAGTCGCGTCCGCAGAAGTCGCACAGGAAGTCGAGCTCGGTCATGTCGTCGGGATCGCAGCCGGGGCGGTGCATGGTGCGAGCCTATGTCGGGGTTATGCTGCCGCGCATGGCCCTTCTCAGCTTGACCCAACGAAGCCAGTTGGTGTTCGCGCTGGCGTCGGCGGGCGCGATCGCCGCGGTGGCGGCGGGGCCGTGGATGAAGGCGCACGACCGGGCGATCGAGGCGCAGCGTGCGGTGTGGCGTGAGGTGGCATCGGCCTGGTGCGATTCGCCGGCGCTTGCGGGCGACGGCCTGCGTGTGGTCGAGGGTGGAACCGCCGCCGCTGCCGCGGGAGACCCGTTCGTGGAGGCGGCGTACGCGCACTTCCTGTCGGATCCGGCTTCGGAGGGATTCGACCGGCTCACCGGCGATTCGCCCGCACGACTGTTGTTCGCGCGACCCTTGCGTGGCGACGATCTGAACCGCGCGCGCGCCGGCATGCAGGTGGGCCTGAGTTCCTCGCCCGCCGCGTGGAGCGGCGAGCCGCTTGCCGGCATGGTGGTGTTCGAGCGGCCCGGTGCGGCGGTGGCGCGACAGATCGCGTCGGATCAGGTGGCACTTGCGATCATGGGCGCGTCGGCCTGGATCGCGCAGCTGGTGCTGGTTCGGACGCTCGTGGTGCGCGGCTATCTGCGGGCGGTGCGGCGGCTTCGCGACGTGGCGGAGAATGTTCGCACGGGTGATCTGAACGCACGCAGCACGCTGAACACCGGTGACGAGCTGCAACAGCTGGGCGAGGCGTTCAACCGCATGGTGGAGGCGCTTGAGGCCGCGCAGGCGCGTCTGGAGTCGATCAACAGGAACCTGGATCTGAAGGTGGGCGAATTGAGCGAGGCCAACGTGGGCCTGTTCGAGAGCAACCGCCTGAAGAGCGAGTTCCTGGCCAACGTGAGCCACGAATTGCGCACGCCGCTGAACAGCATCCTGGGCTTCGCCGACCTGCTGTCGGAGCTCGCGCGCAACGACACCACCGCGGATCCCAAGCGACTGCGCTACATCGGGCACATCCAGGCGAGCGGCCGCGGTCTGCTGGAGATGATCAACGAGCTGCTTGACATGGCGAAGATCGAGGCGGGCCGCATGGAAGTCTCGGTGGGGTCCGTCAGCGTGGACGAGGTGCTCGAGGGGATCGCGGCGATCATGCGGCCTCTGGCGGAGTCGAAGGGCGCCTCGATCGAGGTGGAGCGCCCCGACGACCTGCCGACGCTCGAGACCGATCCCGGCAAGCTGCAGCAGATCCTCTACAACTTCGTCTCGAATGCCGTGAAGTTCTCGCCCGAAACCGGCAAGGTCCGTCTGAAGGCCGAGGCGTGCTCGCGCGACGGCCGACCGGCGGTGCGACTGAGCGTCAGCGATCAGGGGCCGGGCATCCCGGCAGACATGCAGCAGGCGGTCTTCGAGAAGTTCCGTCAGGTCGACGCGAGTCACACGAAGCGGCACGGAGGCACGGGCCTCGGGCTTGCCATCTGTCGTGAGCTCGCGCAGATGCTGGGCGCGGGTGTGGGACTTCAGAGCACGGTCGGCAAGGGAAGCACGTTCTGGGTGGAGGTACCGGTGCAGTTCGCGGCCAAGTCGCTTCCGCCGCTCATGGCCGGTCGAGCGGGCTGAGCGAGGCTCGGATCGCGCGATCGGCATCGGGGTGCAGTCGGCGTGCGTGGCTCGCGTCAAGGCGCGCGGGCAACGTGCGATCACCGCGATGTTCAAGGATCCATCGGATCGCGCTCTCGGCCACCGCGGCAGGTGGTGCGCTTCCATCGGGACACCAGTGGTCGTAGTCGGCCCACGAGAGTTCCAGCGTGAGCGCCAGCAGTGATCCATCGGCCTGCACGGCCTGCGCCGTGAAACGCCAGCCACGCTCGATCTCCGTTTCGGTCAGGATCTCGATGGGGGGCGCCATCGGGGCAGATTAGGGTGCATCGGGCGCGCGCTCCCAGACCTCGACCGCGCCCTCGCCGCCATCAAGCCAGCCCTGGAAACCGTGCAATGGGCGGCGGCGGAAGCCGAGTTCGTGCAATCGCGCGGTGGAGGCGTTGGGATGTCGGTGGTTCGGATACAGCGCCACGATCCAGCGGGCGTGGGTGGGCGCGAGCGTCTCGGGGAGTCGCTCGCCACCGATTCCGGTGGGCTCGACCGGCACATCGAAGGCGAGCGCATACCACTGCACCACGTCGTCGGCGATGCCGATGCCAAGCACGCGGTCCTGAGGCGCACGCTGGGCCGCCACGTGCGCGACGGCTTCGCGGATCGGCTGGCGAGGGCCAGCACCAAGGTCGTAGGCGATACAGAGACCGATCACGAGAACCGTCAGGAGCGCGCCGATCACGCGTCCGGACATGATCCGAGGCGCAGATCGGGCAACACGAAGCGCGTGCCGTGATGCGAGTGCCATCAGGAGCACCGTGCCAGGCACCGCGAACAGCAGGAACCGCGCGTAGAGCCAGCTTCCGCCAAGCCATGCGAACAGCACGGCGATCGGCAGGCCCGCGGCGACGAGCGCGAGTCCCCGTCGCAGTGCACGGTCGCGTACGCAGGCCGCAAGGCCGATCACCAGCAAGACAAGGGCCGGCAGACCCGTGAGCACGGCGCGCACTTCGTCGACCCCGGCCTTGTGCATGGGCAGCGGCGTCATGCCGACCAGTTGCCACAGCAGCAGCAGACCTTGGGTTCCAAGAAGCGATGGCTCGTCGCCGCGCATGGCGGCGAATTGTTCTCGTGTGCGAAGCAGATCGGGAAGGCAAGGGCTCCAGAGCGCCAGCGACAGAAGTCCCGCGCAGCACACGGCGCGAAGGATCAGGCCTGCACTCCGACGCTCGTGGGGGCTGCGCAGCATCCACAGCGCGACCACCGCGTGGCCCACACCCACCATCGCGGTGAGAAAGTGGGCCCAGACACCCAGCGCCAGCACGATGGCGTACGCGATCCAGCGCCAGGAGCCGCCATGACGAAGCGCCATCAGCAGAAGCCCCGTCGAGAGCGCGGATGAGGCGATCATCAAGCCATAGCCGCGCGCCTCGCTGCCAGCGTTCACGGCTGCGGGGAGAATCGCCATCGCGATCGCCATCGAGGCGGCAAGACCGGCGCCCTCGCGCAGCGCCCGTCCAATCCACCATGCGCCCAGCACGGCGGCCACGCCTGAGAGCATCGAGGGAAGTCGAATCCAGGGCTCCACACCCAGCGGCGCGCAGCACCAGCTCAGAAGCGACTGCAGTGGATGGTTGGCGGTGGTGAAGGCGTTGCCGACGATCACGCCCGGTCCGTGCACGATGTACGTCGCCATCGGAGCGATCTCGTCGTACCAGAGACCTTGCGTCGACATCGAGAAACGCAGCACAAGCGCCGCGGTCATGGCGAACCAGAGCGTTCGGCAATCCACCGTGGCGACGCGCACGCGAGCCGGATCACGCAGCAGCGAAGGCAGGAGCGCGAGCACGAGCGCGCCAACGGTCCATCCGACGCGGGCGCTTGCGGCCGCCTGCGCGGCGGCCGCCTCGGCGTGTGCGCGATGCGGATGCTGCAGCCACGCGCGCAGCGTCTCGAGGGGCGTGCCCCATGCGGCGAGCACGACGATCAGCCCGAGCGTGGGCAGGATCCAGCGAGCTCGCGAGCCGATCGAGGGCACGCCGCGCAGTCTAGGAGACGACCGTCGCACGCACGGGGGTGCGCGCCGGTCGGACCAGGAGCACGAGCACGCGCAATGCGCCCGAGAGCACGAAGATCCACGCGTAGGTGGTCGCGCTCGCGCCGAGCCAGCCGAGAAGCCCAGCGCCCAGCAGCGATCCCGCGACCTGCGCCACGCAGGTGAAGAGCATGTAGGCGCTCATGAGCGAGGTGCGCTCACGATGGTCGAGCGTCTCGAGCATGAGCAGGAATCCGGCCAGATCCACGCATGCGAGCGAGGCTCCGGCCAGCGCCTGGATGAACAGGATCCACGCCAGGTGCGTGGAGACCGGAAGGAACAGCATCGCGATCGCCGCGCCGAGCGCGCCCATCGACATGGCGCGTGAGGCGCCAAGACGATGGATGAGTCGTCCCGCGACGGGCATGGCGACGCTGCGTGCCACGAAGACCATGGCCACGCACACCGTGAACCGCCACATGTCCATCTTCAGATGCTCGCGCAGCCATGGGGTGATGAACGGGCCACCACTCTGCAGCGCACCCTGCAGGCACACGAGAAACAGCATGACGCGAAGGTCGCCATGCACCAGGCGCCGAGGCAGATTCCGCCAGGCCACACGCACCACGTCGTGGGGCTCCAGGCGCACGTCGCCCTGCGCCTGCAGGAAGGGAATGCTCGAGAGCCGGGCGAGCGCCGCGCAGGCGAGCACCACCGCGAACGATCGCATCGGCCATCCACCTGCCTCGCCTTCGCGAAGGATCCAGCCCGCCACCAGCATGCTGACGAGCTGCAGGATGTTGCAGAAGCGGCTGCGCGCCGCGAAGTACGGCGTCCGGAGTCGCGGTGGAAAGAGTCGGGCGACCCAGGTGTTCCACGCAGGACCGGCACCGAGTGCGCTCGCCCAGTAGAGGGCGATGCAGCCGAACACCAGCCAGGTCGGCATGGAGCCATGCCAGGCGCCGGCGGCCATCGCCAGCAACGATGTGCTTTGCAGCGTGGCACACCCTTGGATCCATCGACGCGGCGAACCGAGCCAGCGAAGACCGGTGGGAGAGATGAGCTGCAGCAGCGATCCAAGCAGGTTCGGCACCGTGGCGGCAAGGCCCCCGAGCACGCTGCCCTTGCCGAGCGCGAGCGCGAACGCGCCGAAGTTGCCTTCGCAGGCGCCGACCATCACGCAATAGGTGGCACCGTCGCCCGTGCAGGCGTTCAGATCGCGTCGCAGGTTCGTCGACGGCGATGCGGGCGGTTGACTGCCACCCTCGCTCAAGGCTTGGAGCTGCCTGACGAAGGCGCAGTGGGCGGCTTCGGGCGGGGGCGTGGCGACTCGATCTGTCGGTGCACGAAGTCGGGCGCGCGCACCACGATGAGAGCCTGATTGTGGGTGATCGTGCAGGGTCCGCCGCGCGACTCCCAGGCCTCGGGTTCCACCGTGAGCTGGATCAGCGTGATCAGGTCGTCGCGCGCGGCCGCACGGCGGATCGCGGCCGCATCGTCGACCAAGTTGGAACTCGCGCCTCCGCCATTTCCACCGCCTCCTCCTCCGGAGCCGCCACCCATGCCGGAGCCGCCGCCCGTGCCGCCGCCTGCGCCGCCGCCACCGTTGGGCGCAGGCACGCCGGCCGACACGAATGCGGGCTTGTACAGAAGCAGATCACTCACGTCGTAGACCTTCACGCGCATCGCCGCTGGGCGCCACAGCAGCGAGCGTGGACCGAACTCGATGCCGACCCGCGCCTGTTGCCAGGTGACGGGCTCGCCCTCGCGGGAGAGGGCGTCCGCGATCGCGTGCAGCGCGTCTGCACAGGTCGTTGGCGGAACCTCCATCACGATCACGCGGTCCGGATCAAGACCGGGTCCGCTGTCGCCCTTGCGCCACAGGCCGGTCACGGGAACGTTGGCCTTGCGACCGATCTCGTTCAGCGCGTCGCGCAACGAGCGCTCCTTCCGAAGATCCGGGCCGGGCGTGCGCTCCATCTGGATCACGGGATCGCCGCGCTCGGCCAGCGGTGCCTGACGTTCCGCCACCGCGCCGATCGTGCCGCTGGAACCGCTCTTCACGGCGTCAACGATCGGCGCCTGCGCCAGGCTGGCACAGGTGACAAGCAGCATGGGAAGGCCGGCATAGGCGCACCGCATACGCCCATGTTACGGCGCGGGAGTGGGCGATCCATCCAGCGCGTCCGCGGCGCGAACGGCCGCGAGAAGCGCGTAGGCGGACGCGGCGATCGGTTGCTCGCTGTCCCAGCACGAGGTGCGGATGCCGCCGCGTGCACGCGCGGGATCGCGGAAGGCGTGGCATGCGTCCTCGTCGGCCTGCAGCTGGACAAGGAATCGCATCGCCTGACGAAGGCATTCGATCGCCTTCGCGCGCGCGGTCGGATCGATCCATTCCTCGCGTTGAAGCGCCGCGGCGAGTCCAAGCGCGGCGCGCGCGGACTGGGCCTGCGGCCACGGGGACTGGCTGCCGGCGGGCCAGCCGCCGTCGAGGTCGTCCGCCGAGGCGCCATCGATGCGCGCCACGAACTGCGAATCCATCAGTGGTGGAAGCGTTCGAGTCCAGGCCGCCGCGATGTCCAGCGCGGGCACGCGGCTTGCGGGCGCGATCCACGGCGTCGCGGTGACCACGCGCTCCGGCACGGCAGGATCCCAGGCGATCGTGCGCCATGCCTCGGGCATCGACTCTCCAAGCACGGCCCACGCCATCGCCGCGGTGGTGGGCGAGGGCTTGCTTGTGCTCGCGGGGCCCGTTCGAAGCGAGTCGGCGATGCCGCGGACCCAGGTGCGCATGCCCTCGTCGGCCCACGCCGCATCCGAGCGGTCGAGTGCCGCCGCCGCAAGCCACGCTGCGGCGCAGGCGGAAGCGTCCGACACCGGATCCGTCTCGCCGTCACGTACGCGACGCAGCGACTCGAGCGTGGCGATCGCGTTGCCTCGTGCCTGCGCTCGATCCTCGGCACCGGCCCACGCGCTGTTGGAGAAGTCCGCCAGCGCAAGCGCGGCGAGGGCCTGATCGGCCGGTGGCGAGACGGGTTCGGGCCACGCGTTCTTCGCGGGCTGATGGAGCGCACGGGGACCCAGCGCACGGAGCGCGTCGACACTTTCCGCGGGCAGTCCATCCATCGATGGCCAGCGCTGGGCAAGATGCGCGGCGAGTTCCGTCGCCATGCGCTGCACGCGTGCACCATCGACGGACGAGACGGGGACGACTTGCCGCCCTCGAATCGACTCGAAGGGCGGGGCGTTCGCCATGCGCTGGGCCAGACGACGCGTCGCGCAGCGATAGGCGGCCGCGCCGTCCGGCAACTTCAGATCCTTCGACGCGGCCGGATCCAGCCCGACGTCGCGTGCAAGCGTGAGGGCGAGATAGTTCATGAACGCCGATTGGCTGTGGGTCTGGATGGAGCAGGGCAGCGCGAAGACCCAGCGATCGCCGTTGCGGATCGCGAAGGCGTCCAGCGCGGGCTCGATGCGCGCGGCCATCAGGTCGAGTCGGTCGCCGACCAGCGGCTGCGGTTCGCCCGCGAACTCCAGTTCCAACGCCAGGCGCGAACCAAGTTGCGCGCGCAGTTCCGCCGGCAGCGCCGCGATCCGCCGATCGGCGCGCGACTCGCCGAAGGCCTCCGAAAGCGCGCCTTCGATGGCGGCCGTTCCCGGACCTCGTCGCCAGGCCTCTCCCACGAGTCGACCGTCGAGGCGAAGGATCACCCCGACCGCCGAAAATCGCATCTTGGCGGCGGATCCCGCAGGCTCCGAAATCAGCGATTTCGAAGGGGTTTCGCGCTGGGTTCCATCCTGCGCATCCAGCCACGTCCGGCACGCCTGAAACCACGCCTGCGCGTCCGAGAGCGAGGGCCGATCGGTGGGTGACTGCGAAAATCCGGCGAGGAAGATGACCAGCACGCTGGACAGGCGCCAGTTTCGGGGCATGGTGGCAGCGTAGCCGGAGCCGCCTTCGTCCCGCGTTGGAACGGGGCGGCTCCGACAAGGCAACTGCGAAGAGACGTGATGCAGTCCGTGCTGCGATTCCTGAGCCCTGAAGACCACCATCGCCGGCTCCTCAGCCTGGCGTTGATCGGCTTCATCGCGCTCTGCTGAATCCCCGGCGTGTCATGTCCCTTCGTTGCGGGGGGCCTTCGTTCCCAGGCCCCCCGCGAGGTTCGTGAAGCGAAGCGGCCCCGGCGAGATGCCGGGGCCGCGTGCGTTTTCAAGGATCAGGACCAGATCAGAACTTGATCTTGTCGGTGCCCAGCGCGCCGTGGTCGTCCATGCCGCCGCGCGTCGGCGCCGGTTTGATGCGCGGGAACTCGTCGGCCGGAGCCGCCTCGCGCTCGCCCACCGCACCCGTACCCCACTGGGCGCGCTTGAGGCTGAGGCCGATCTTGCGGTCCGAGGTGTCCACGCGAAGGATCTTCACGTCGACCTCCTGGCCTGGCTTCACCACGTCGAGCGGGTTCTCGACCTTCTGGTCGCTGAGCTCGCTGATGTGCAGCAGGCCCTCGAGGCCCTCTTCCAGCTCGACGAACACGCCGAAGTTGGTGATCTTCGTGATGTGGCCTTTCACGATCATGCCGGGGCGGTACGCGCCCGGGATCGCCTCGACCCACGGATCCTCGCTGAGCTGCTTCGTGCCCAGGCCGACGCGCTGCTTCTCGCGGTCCACGTCGAGCACCACGCACTTGACCGAGTCGCCCTTCTTGAACACCTCGTTCGGGTGAGCGACCTTCTTGGTCCAGCTGATGTCGCTGACGTGCAGAAGGCCGTCGATGCCCGGCTCGATCTCGACGAAGGCGCCGTAGTTGGCCAGGTTGCGCACCTTGCCCTCGATGATCGTGCCCGGCGGGTACTTCTCGGCGACGAGCTCCCACGGGTTCACCTCGGTCTGCTTCATGCCGAGGCTGATCTCGAGCTTCTCCTTGTCGATCTCGAGGATGACCACGTCGATGCCGTCGCCCACGTTCACGATCTCGCTGGGGTGGTTGATGCGGCGGGTCCAGCTCATCTCGCTCACGTGCACGAGGCCCTCGATGCCGTCCTCGAGGCGCACGAACGCGCCATAGCTCATGAGGCTGACGACCTCGCCCTTCACGCGGGCGTTGACCGGGTACTTCTGCTCGATCTCCTCCCAGGGGCTGGCTTCCTTCTGCTTCAGGCCCAGGGCGATCTTCTCGCGCTCGCGGTCGATGTTGAGGATCTTCACCTCGATCTCGTCGCCGATCTTCACGATCTCGCTGGGGTGGTTCACCCGGCCCCAGCTCATGTCGGTGATGTGCAGCAGGCCGTCGAGGCCGCCGAGGTCGATGAACGCGCCGAATTCCGCGATGTTGGTGACCGTGCCGCGCACGATGTCGCCTTCCTTCACGGTGCCCATCAGCTTGCGCTTGGCTTCCTCGCGCTCCTCCTCGATCAGCTTGCGGCGGCTGATGACGATGTTGCGGCGCTCCTCGTCGATCTTCAGGATGACGGCACGCACGTTGCGACCGATGTAGTCGCCGATGTCGCCGGGACGGCGCACGTCGACCTGGCTGGCCGGCAGGAACACCGGCACGCCGATGTCGACCAGCAGGCCGCCCTTGATCTTGCGGAGCGCCTTGCCCTCGACCACGTCGCCTTCCTTGCGGGTCTGGAGCAGCTGCTCCCAGCCGCGGATGCGGTCGGCCTTGCGCTTGCTGAGGATGAGGCCGCCGTCGGCGCTCTCGGTCTCCTCGACCAGCACCTCGACCTCGTCGCCCACCGCCACGCCGCCCGCCTCGTCGAACTCGGCCTTCTCGACCTGGCCCTCGCTCTTGCCGCGGATGTCGACGATCACGAAGTCGCCGCTGATCGCGACGACCTTGCCCTTGACGATGTTGCCGGTGCCGACCGCGGCGAGCTCGTCGCCCAGGATCGTGTTGATGTCGGAGGCGTCGCCGAAGGCGTCGCGAAGCATGCGGTCGGCGGCGTCGGCCTCGAGGGCCAGCATTTCGATGAGATTGTGGTTGACCATGGTTGTGAAGAAAGGGTGCGTGGATGCGCCGCTGTCGCGCGTGCGTCAGACCGGCTGGGTTTCAGAACGCCCCGGCGCGCGCCTGGGCACCGGCGCGCGATGCGCCGGGTCGATGAGTGTAACCGAAAGCGGGGTGCGGCCGAAGCCCTAGGCCGATGCGGCCACGAGGGTTGTGACGGGCCTGCGGCGGGCCTTTCGGAGCATCACGAAGCCCCAGGCGCCCACGACGTTGATCAGGGTGCAGATGAAGAACGTCCACGGAGCCAGGCCCCACGCCTTCAGGCCCTCGTAGAGGCCCACCGCGAGAAATGGCGCGATCAGGCCCCGAATGCCGTTCAGCGTGACATGCACCGCCATGTACTCCGCGTCGCGCTCGGGTGGCGCGAAGTCCTGGTGCCCGATGTTCCACGCCAGACTGCCGCCCGCGAAGCCCACGCCAAGCAGCGCGCCCGAGAGATAGAAGAGCGGCATCGATCGCCACCATGACGCGAGGAACAGCACGGCGGTGGCGGCCACGAAGCTCCACGCGTGCACGGCTCGGAAGTCGACCACATGCGACCGACCGAGCCGACGCGCCCAGAACGGGATCGCCAGCGGCATGACGAGCAGCGGGATCACCGTGGTCGCCAGGATGCCCTGCGTGTAGGTGGCGTGCATCTCGTCCTCGAGCACGATCGCCTGTGGTGCGCCGATCATCAGGTTGCCAAGTCCGAAGATCCACATCCACAGCATGAAGTGCGCGTAGGGGCGGTCCTCACGCAGCGTGCGCACGATGGAGCCCGCGTCGATGCGGCGCGTGCCGGCATCCTCGGCCTCGGCGCGCAGCGAGCGCGCCTCGCCGCGCATGGGCACGCGACGCCACAGCACGTTGCCCACGATGCCCAGCAGCGCGAGCGCAGGGAAGAGCAGATGGAAGCTGCGTGGAGAGAGATCCATGCCCACGCCGAGGATCCATCCGCTGAGCGCGAGCACGAGCGACTGCACCGTGGCCATGTTGCCCGCGATGTGCGCACGCGCCTCGCGCGGGTAGTTCGCGCGCCAGACCGCGGCGCGCACCGTGATCACCCCGGTCCACGTGGTGCGGGCGAGCGTGGCCAGCACGCACAGGCCCCACAGACCGAAGCGGTTTTCCGGCATCGCCGCGATGAGTCCCACGCAGATCGCGGTGGCGGTCTGCAGCGACGCGATGAAGGGGACCTTGCGGCGCCCACGAGCCCAGCCGGCCCAGAGGAAGCTGGAAAGGTTCGCCACGTTCGGCGCCGCGCTGACGACGGCCACGGCAAGGTTCAACTCGAGCGCCGAGACGCCGCACGCGCCGAAGGCCTTCTTCACGACCACGCCAAGCGCGCCGCCCTCGACCGCACCGAGGAACAGCGGCAGGAACGCCCAACTGAGGATCTCGCGCATGTACGCAGGTCGCGACACCGCCGGCACCGAACGCGGATGGAAGTGCCGCAGGCCGGGCAGGACCGCGAGGCCGCGTCGAAGTTGGGTGCCGGTCCAGGACATGGAAGGTCGACTCTAGGAGGGTTGCATCGGTCCGCGTGCACGCATGGCGGGAAACAAAGCGACCCGCCGATCGGCGGGTCGCTGGAGGTTCGCGCTGCGATTTCGGATCAGGGGTTGCCGGTCGTGTTGACGACCGGGTAGGGCGTGAGCGGGCTCGGCTCGTCGGCCAGCCACATACGGCCCAGATCGCTCCAGAACATGCGGGTCGTCTGGTTGGCGTTCACCAGCATGTTGCGCTGCACGTCCATGTCGCGCTCGCTCATGCCGGCCAACTCGGGCGTGGGGTTGTTCTTGATCGTCTCGAAGCTCACGTCGTAGATGCCACCCGGCGCGTAATCCTTGTCCGTCGCGGGGGCGTTGTCGCCCGACGGCAGGTAGGTCGGCTTGGCATGGCAGGCGGCCAGCACGGCGATCACGAGCACGGAAATCGTGGGTCGAATCATGGAGCGCAAAGGATACCACGAAGCCGCGGCCTCTTGCCCCGCCGGGAGGGCGGCCCGAGGGCCGCGGAAGCCGACGAGGAAACTCGAACCCCCGCTTGAACGTGGGATCCCCGGCCATCGTGCCCGACCTTCCACTCCACCCGCAAGGGCGTGAGGCTTGGTCATCGACGCAGCCATTGAAGATGGGGAACCCTGGGAGTTCGCATCGGTTCGAGTGCATGGTCGGCCTGCCGCCCGGCGGGGCGAGAGGTCGCGGAGATCGCAGTCTAGCCCCGGTCAGGGTTCGCGGCGACCGATGCGAGCGCCTTCGGCAGCGCGGCGCGGAACTGATCCGCGACGGCCTCGAGCGAATCCGGCACCACGCGCGCGCCGGCGATCGTGGCCATGAAGTTCGTGTCGCCGCTCCATCGCGGCATCACGTGCGCGTGAATGTGCTCGGGAAGACCCGCGCCGCCCGCGCGCGCCTGATTGAGGCCGATGTTGAGGCCTTGCGGACGCAGGCTCTCCTCCACCAGGGCCGCGGCGACGTCGACGAGTCTCCAGAACGCCGCGCGCGCCTCGGGGCCGTACTCCAGAAGGCGCGGCCGCGCATCGCCCAGCGCGACAAGCAGGTGCCCATTCGTGTACGGAAAGCGGTTCAGCATGATCAGGCCGTGCGCATCGCGATGGACGACATGGTTCGCCAGGTCGTCGGACGGATTGCGCCACGCCGCCAGCAGGAAGTTGGAACTCCCGTCGGATCCGGCCTGCGTCGATGCGTCGGCGGCGCGTCGATCGAGATCGCGGATGTAGGCCATGCGCCATGGCGCCCACAGGTTGCGTTCCATGCGATGGATCCTAGCTGGTGGGCTCGGGCGGTTCGTCGATCTGGTGCGGCATGTCGGGAACCCAGCGCTGCATGCGCCGTTGGGGCTCGACGTCCTCGATGCGCAGCGGCATCTCGATGGTGCCGGACCACCAGTGCGTGGCTGGCTCGCCAGCGTCGGGTTCGGCGGCTCGTCGCGCGAGCGACTCGTCACCACGGATGCGGAGCGTCCAGATCGACGAAGGTTCCGCCGTGAGCAGGCGTTCGCGATTCTCGACGGGCCGCTCCCATCCCATCGAGCGACCCGATCCGCCGCGCCACCACACGCGCAGCGTTCGGCGTGGCACGCCGGATTCGCACGCCTCGACCACGAGACCGAACGCGGTGTCGCGGAATTCGGCGGCCGCCGTCTCGGGCGGTCGGTAGCTGAAGGCGAATCGCGGATTGCGTCCGGCGCGTCGACGCAGCAGGCCGGGCTCGAACGCGGCGCGCATGGCCTCGTCGATCAAGGGATCGGACCGCGCCGTCAGCGGCTGCTGTTCGGGACGCACCTGCACCGAGATGGGAACGCGCACGATGCCGGTGGTGGGGGACCCGCCGGACGCGGAGGGATCGATCACGCTCCATCGAACGACCAGCCGTCCGTCCAACGAACCGCTGGCCGGCGCAGGCAGCACGATCGGAAGTTCGGTCCCGAACCCGCTCGGACCGCGCCGGATCCATCGGTTGGAGCGGAGCTCCTCTCGATCCGCGTCGCTCAATCCCAGGCCCTCGGCGTCGAGCACCTCGACGCGCATGCTCATGTCCTCAGGCAGGCCATCCTCGACGAAGAGCGTGACGGGAAGCGGCGTGTCGGGCCACCACGTGCGCGGATGCAACGCGCTGATGTCTGGAGGTACCGCGACGGCTGCCGCGCGGACTTCGGGCATGTTCGCGTAGGCGTTCCAGAACCCCGGCCCGTGCAGCGCCTGGATCCATGGCAGGTAGCGCGCGCGCCATGGCACGCTTCCCGGCGCCGACGCGGGATCGCCCTTGCGCGCGAGTTCGAAGAGACGCACCACGTCCGCAGGATCGATGCGCCCACAGACCAGCCGGTCGCGGAGCGAGGCGCGCATCTCTCGCGCGTCCGCGGTGTCGCCCATCCATGGGCCGATGGCGATGAGCACGCGATCGGGCAGCAGGCTCCACCAACCGCTCGCGGCCACGGTCGCCTGCACCCACGCGGTCTCGGCGCACAGACCGACCACGCACATCACGGCAAGGACCCACTTGCGACGGGTGCGCAGCAGTTCGCGTTCGCTTGCGGCCGCGTGTCCGCACTCCGGGCAGCGCAGGTTCGCGATGGCGGTGGTGCCCGGATCGTTCACGTGCCAGCACCTGGGGCAGCGCCGCACGCCGCGCGAGCGATCGCTGAACAGGGCCCACCAGAACGACCAGAGAAGGAAGAGCGCGACGACGACGCCTGCCAGCCAGCCCAGGATGACGAGGCTTTCGCGGCTCACGCCGACGAGCCTAGCGCGTCCGGATCCAGCGGAGCAGTTCGCGCGGGGTGGGCGTCTTGCCCTGCATGAGCACGCCCACGCGGAAGACGCGCGCGCCCGCCCACACGAGCGCCGCCACGCTGCCCGACGCCACGGCGAGCGCGAGGATCGACTGCCACACCGGAATCGGCTCGTTGGCCGCGGTGAGGCGGAGCACCATCACGAACGGCGACGCGGGTGGAATGAAGCTGAAGGCGACCGCGAGGCCACCGTTGGGGTACTCGACGATCGGCATCCAGAGGATCAGCGGCACCATCAGCGCGATCATCGCGGGGCCGACGAGCGATTGCGCCTCGCGCAGGTCGCTGACCGCGCTGCCGACGCCCGCCATGATGGCGGCCACCATGAAGTAGGCGATCGGGAACCAGATCAGGAACCACAGCAGGTGCGACAGCGGCACGGTGTCGAGCATGGCCAGCGCGCCAAGGCCGCCGAGACCCGCGGCGCCGTACATCAGCAGCATGACGAGGCTGACGCCCGCCTGCCCGAGCAGCTTGCCCAGCAGCAGTTCCATCGGACTCACGGCGCTGAGCAGCACCTCCATGACGCGCGAGCTCTTCTCCTCGATGGTGGTGGTGAGCAGGTAGTTCGCGCTCGTGAAGATCGCGATCCACAGCAGCATCATGAAGCCCAGCGGCACCAGCATGCGCAGCTCGGTCTCCTCGGGGCTGGCCACGCCCTCCGGACTGACGCGCAGGGTGGCGACCGCGCCGTCATCCATGAGCGCACGCAGGCGCGGGTAGTCCTGGCCTGCGGCGGCGACGCGTGCGCGAACGAGGGCCTGCTCGGTCGAGACCTCGAGGAAGCGGGTGTGGCGCGGGCTCGCGTTGCTCGAGACCAGCAGTTCCGCGCTGGGCCGCTCGTTCGGTCGGGTGATCACGAGCAGCGCCGTGAGTTCCTGACGACCGACCTGCGCGCGCAGGGCGGCCTCGTCCGCGTCGGCGGGCGCCGCCTCGACGGTGGCGTCGGAACGGATGCGCGGGCGACGCTCGATCGGGGCGTTCAGCGGATCGGCGGGCTTCGGCGACGCATCGTCCGAAGGCTGCAGCGCGACGCGAAGGGCCTCGAGATGACCACCCACGCGGTCGAGGACCACGACGCGGCCCTCGATCGGGGGTGTCTCCGATCCCATGAGCAGCGGGATCAGCGGCGCGGCCAGGATCATGACCGCCGGCACCACGATCGCTCCGAAGATGAAGCCCTTCGTGAGGACGGTGTGACGGAACTCACGCCAGGTCACGGCGCGCACGCGTCGCATGGCAGATCCCTCAGTCACCGGATGCCTCCTGTGCCGCAAGCACGCTCTCGTCACCACCCACCAGCCGCACGAAGACCTCGTCGAGCGTGGTCCTGCGAAGCTCCACGCGGCGCATGGGCGCGGCATCGAGCATGGCGCGCATCGCCGCACGCGGATCGCCGTCCTCGCGCAGGCGCACATGCAGCGCCAGCGACTCGTCGTGCCAGCGGGCCTCGGCCACGCCCGGCAGCGACTGGATCGCGGCGGTCGCGGCGGCGCGGTCGCCGGTGGGTTCGGCGAGCACGGTGCGCGGGTCGAACCGCTGGCGGATCGAGTCCAGCGTCTCGTCGAGCAGCTTCTCGCCACGATGGATCAGCACCACGCGGTCGCAGAGCTCCTCGGCGGTGCGCATCTGGTGCGTGCTGAACAGGATCGTGGTGCCGCGCTCCTGCAGACCGCGGATCTCGCGGGTGAGCACGCGCGCGTTCACGGGGTCGAGGCCACTGAAGGGCTCGTCCAGGATCAGCAGGTCCGGCGCATGCACCACGGCGGCGATGAACTGGATCTTCTGCTGCATGCCCTTGCTGAGCTCCATGCAGCGCTTGCGACTCACGCCGGGCAGTTCCAGACGCTCCAGCCACTCGCCGATGCGCGCGTCGGTCTGCGCGGACGCGACGCCCTTCAGGCGCGCCATGAAGCGCAGGAACTCCGCCACGCGCATGGTGCGATAGAGCCCGCGCTCCTCGGGCAGGTAGCCGATGCGATCCTTCGCCTCGAGCGCGCTCGCGCCGAGCACCTCGACCAGGCCCTGGTCGGGCACGATGATGCTCATGATCATGCGGATGCTGGTGCTCTTGCCGGCGCCGTTGGGCCCCAGGAAGCCGCACACGGCGCCGCGCTCGACCTGCAGCGACACGCCGCGCACGGCGTGCGTGGCGCCGAAGCGCTTGTGCACATCCTGCATTCGGATCACGCGGTCGTCGGGCATGGGTGTGGAAGGATATCGGAGGCTTTGGTTTTTCAGATGCGTGCGCAAGAGAAACTATTTGCCGCCCGCGGTCGGCGGCGCGAAGGCCGCTGGATCGCGCGGCTCGGTGTCGAACCGCGTGAAGCGCACGCGCGTGGTCGCGCCGTCGCGGATGGATTCGAACGCGGAGGGCACCAGCAGGGGCCCCACGGTGGTCCAGGCCGTGATGGTGGTGATGGTCGCGGGCTGCGATCGACGCGCTTGCACGCGGAAGGCGCGCAGGCGGCCGGTCGCGGCGTCGAACCAGGCGACGCCAGGCACGCCATCGCGGTCCTCCATCTCGAGCCGCCGGCACGCGACGCCGCCGATGGTCTCGTCGGTTCCGGGCTTCCGTTGCGGGAACCGGTCGGCGAGCGCCAGCAGCATGAGGGGCGGCACGATGCCGGCGTTGCCCGCCAGCACGGCGGCCGGTTCCACCTCGAGCGGCGCGGCGCGGCCGGGCACGCGCATCCAGCCGCGCGTGCCGTCGCAGCCCGACTCCGCGATCGATCCGTCGGGAAGTCGCTCGCGCACGATCAGCCGACGCGGTGCGCGTGCGCTCCACAGCACCTCCAGCGTGCTGGTGCCTCGCTCGGTCTCGATCGAACCCTCGCACCGCAGGAACGGGACCCGGTCCACGGGTCCCACCAGCGTGATGGCCTTCGTGAAGTGATCCGCGGGCGCCGCGTCAACCGCGGCGGGCGTGGCCGGCGTCGCGCTCTGCAGGAGCAGCGTGGCAGCGACGATCGCCAGGATCACGGCGTGGAAGCCGGCGCTGGCTTGGGAGTGGCGCCGGGTGCCGGCTTGGCGGACGCGGGGGCGGGCTTGGCGGCCGCGCCGTTCGTCGCGGGGCGCGCGGCGGGCGGCGCACTGCGCTTGCCCGAGGCGACCAGCGCCTTCACGTCAGGGGGGAGTTCGAACACCTTCGCGTCGATCGGCGTGAAGTCGACCTTGTCCACCGTCATCGTCTGCACCGCGCCCATCGCCTCGATCTCGGTCTTGCTGGCGATCAGCAGGCCGTCGAAGGGCTTGTATTCGACCATGCGCGTGGTGGTGGGCATCTTGCCCATCGGCGTCTCGACCTCGAGCCGCATGCCGCGCGCGAGCCCGTCCGCCACGCCGTAGAAGAGACTGCCGGCGCCCATGTCGCCATCGACGGCGATCTCGTAGCACGGCGTGCCACCGAACTCGGTGACGCCCTTCACGGTCGCGGTCTTCCACACCTTGCCGGGATCGAGTTCGCGGTAGAAGTCGGCACTGCGACGGAGCTCGTCGAGCGTGCGGCCCTCGAGCAGCTGCGTTCCCATCATCGGGTTGCTGGTCCAGCCCACCGTGCCGTCGAAGCCCTGCTTCATCGAGCCGATCCCGTCCATGTCGATCGAGGTGAGGAAGAGGTTCGGCGCGAGGGCCTGCACCACCATGCGGCCCTTCATGCCCATGGCCGCCGCGGCGAGCGTTCCCTCCATGCGCATGCAGGTGTGCTTGCGCACGGCGGACTCGCCACCGATCGCCTGCAGGCTGCGCTTGAAGATCTCCGAGGCGCTCGGCAGGTTCGCAGGCTGCACGATGGGTGCTGCGGCGGGAGCGCCGGGCTCGGGTGAAGCGGGCGCGTCCTTGGTCGGCGGCGCGGTGGGCGTGACGGGCTTCTCGTCGGCCTTGGCGGGAGAGGCGCCGAACGCGCCATCCTGCGCCCGGGCGGTCAGCGTGGCGATCGAGAGCAGCAGGATGCAGAGCGTGGTGCGCATGGGTGGAGGATAGGTGGCTTGAGGATGAATGGATTCACTCGTGGCAGTCGCGGTCGCGAAGCGTCCTGGAGATCCAGTGCGTCGCGGCGCGAAGATCCGGATCGTGGGCTTCCCGCCACGCGTCGAGCGAACCGCCGCACGGTTCATCGGGCACGACACCCTCGCCCTCGAGCGATCGGCCGTTGGGCAAGGTGTAGTCGGCGAAGGCGAACATCATGCCGTCGCCGCTCGGGAGCCTTCGCATCTGCGCGGGCAGTGCCGCGCCGGCGCTGGTGCGGCCGAAGACGCGCGCGCGGCCAAGCGCCTGCAGTCCGCCCGCGAAGATCTCGCTGGTGCTTGCGGAGAGCGGATCCATCAGGATCGCGAGCGGACCGGCGAAGGGTTCCACCTCGCGGCCGTCCGCGGTGCTTCGTCGGGGATTGATCCGGAACTCGAGGGTGGTGTCGCGCGTGCGCATCGTGCCCAGACTGTCCGGCTCGTTCGAGAAGTGTCCCGCGACGCCCATCGCCATCGCGCCCACGCCACCGGGGTTGCCTCGGAGGTCCAGCACGATGCCGTCGCTGGCGCGCAGGCGATCGACCGCCGAGTCGAGCTCCGCCGCGAGCACGGGCATCCAGACGTTGAACGCGATCACGCCGATGCGGAGGTCCTCGGGCACCCCGAGCGCGTGCAATTCCTCCGCGGTCAGCAGGCGATCCGTGCAGGTGACCGAGAATTCGGGCAACAGGCCGAGTTTCGTGCGCCGACCGGGCAGGGACGTACGCGTGATCGAGATTGCGTGCGGAGTGCCGGATTCATCCAGGAACGACCATCGCGTGGCCACGCCCGTCGCGCCATGATCGAGCGCGCGGATCGACGCGTTGTGGGCGTACCGCTTCAGCAGGTTCGGCGTCTCGTCGCGCCATGCCGGATCGATCGGCCGTTCATCGTCCACCAGCGTCACGCGCCAGCCTCGTCGCACGCCCGCCTTCGCGGCGGGTGAACCATCCTGCACGTCCGTCACGATCGCCTCGGATTCGATCACTCGAAGATCGAGACCGCAGGTTCCATCCCGGGCGGTCGCGTCGGGTGCGTCGGCAAGACGATCGCTCTCCTGATCGGAGAGGATTCCGAAGTGACTTCGGCCAAGCGTGGAGAGCATCTTCTGCAGCACGATGCGCAGCGATTCGCGCGTGGTGCACGCCTCGGCCTCCGGGGCGAAGCGGTCGTGCACGGCTTTCCAGTCGACTCCTCCATGTGCGGGATCCGGATCGCCCTTCTCGATCGTGCTCCACGCCTCCTCGAAACTCGCGCGCGCCTGCTCGCGGGTGATGGGCGTGCCGGAGGGGGCGCTGACGCTCGCGCAGCGAACGCCCGCGATCAGGATGATGGCCGCTGCGACACCGTGACGGACGCGGCGAACCCACGTGGAGGACATGGGTCGGAAGTGTGCAGGGAGCGCGCGTCCTTTGGGGCGTTCAAGTCGGTGCGATTTGCAAATACCCGTCGAGGGTCCTTGGAAGCGGGGGCGCTTGGCCAAGAACTATCGGACCATCAATCTCTGTACCGGCTCCAAGTCATCCATATATCCGGATGAACGGTTGATGTTTGGCTGAATGCCTACTAACTTTCGAGCGCCATGAGCAGCCGCTTCCTCGACGCGCTCCATTCGCAGGTCCTGGTGTTCGACGGCGCGATGGGAACAAGCATTCACGCGTGCACCGACTGCACGCCCGCCGACTACCTGGGCCGCGACAACTGCACCGACATCCTGGTGAAGAGTCGCCCGGACGTCATCCAGCGCATCCACGAGAACTTCCTTCTGGCGGGCGCCGACGTGGTCGAGACCGACACCTTCGGATCCAACAAGCTGGTGGGTGCCGAGTTCGACGCCGAGATGGTGGCGTGGACGCGCGAACTGAACCGCCGCGGGGCGGAAGTGGCGCGCGCGGCGTGCGACAAGCACTCCACGCCGGATCGTCCGCGCTTCGTCGCGGGAAGCATCGGGCCGGGCACCAAGCTGGTCACGCTTGGCAACACCACCTGGGACCTGATGCTGGACAGCTACAAGGAGCAGGCGCTCGGTCTCATCGAGGGCGGCGTCGACTGCTTCATCATCGAGACGGCGCAGGACCTGCTGCAGGTGAAGTGCGCGATCAACGCGTGCCTGGACGCGCTGGCCGAGCGCGGCATGTCGCACGAGCGCATTCCGCTGCTCGTGAGCGTGACGATGGAGACGACCGGCACGATGCTGCTTGGCAGCGACATCGCGGCGGTGGTGAACGCGCTGAAGCCGTTCCCGATCGCGAGCCTGGGCCTGAACTGCGCCACCGGTCCGGTGGAGATGGCCGAGCATGTGGCGTATCTCGCGAAGCACTGGGATCGCGCGATGAGCGTGGTGCCCAACGCGGGCCTGCCGGTGCTGGTCGAGGGCCGCACCGAGTATCCGCTGCAGCCCGAGGCTTTCGCGCAGGCGATGCGTCGCTTCGTGGAGGAGTTCAAGGTGGACGTGGTCGGCGGCTGCTGCGGCACCACGGCCGAGCACATCCGCGCGCTTCGGGACGTGGTGGGAGCGCGCCGCGCGCGCGCCGCGCGCACGCTGGAGCCGCAGGTGCCGGGCTGCAGCAGCCTCTACGGCTTCACCGAGTTCAAGCAGGACAACTCCTTCCTGATCGTTGCGGAGCGCACCAACGCCAATGGCAGCCGCAAGTTCAAGCGTCTGCTCGACGAGGAGCAGTGGGACCAGCTGGTGGGCATGGCGCGCGAGGAGATGCGCGACGGCAGCCACCTGATCGACCTGTGCGTGGACTTCGTGGGCCGCGACGGCGTGAAGGACATGGGCGAGGTGACCAGCCGCATCGTGCGGCAGGTGAACGCGCCGCTCATGCTCGACAGCACCGAGGCGGGCGTGCTGGAGGAGGGCCTGAAGCGCGCGGGTGGCCGCTGCATCGTGAACAGCATCAACCTGGAGGACGGCGAGGAGCGCATGAACCGCGTCTGCCCGCTGCTGAAGCGGTACGGCGCGGCGTGCGTGGCGCTCACCATCGACGAGGATCCGCAGGCGGGCATGGCGAAGACGGCGGACAGGAAGCTGGCCATCGCCGAGCGCATCCATGACCTGTACACGCGCACGTGGGGGCTGAACGAGAGCGATCTGCTCTTCGATCCGCTGACCTTCACGATCGCCACGGGCAACGAGGACGATCGCAAGCTCGGCGTGGAGACGCTGCATGGCATCGAGCGCATCGCGAAGCGCTTCCCGAACTGCGGCATCCTGCTCGGCCTCTCGAACATCAGCTTCGGCCTGAAGCCCGCCGCGCGCACGGTGCTGAACAGCGTGTACCTGCACGAGGCGCGGCAGCGGGGGCTCACCGCGGCCATCGTGCACTTCAGCAAGCTGCTGCCGCTGAACCGCATTCCGCCCGAGCAGCGCAAGGCTGCGGAATGGCTCATCTTCGATCGCCGCGGCGCCGAGCGCCCCGAGGGCAAGGCGGCCGACTTCGATCCGCTGCTGCACTTCATCGGGCTCTTCCCCGACGGCGTGGAGCAGACCACCGAGAAGAAGGGGCTCGCGGACCTTCCGATCGAGGAGCGCCTGCAGCGCCACATCGTGGATGGCGACGACACCGCGCTCGACGCGTCGCTGGATTCCGCGCTGGCGAAGTACCCGCCGCTCGACATCATCAACGACCACCTCCTCGCCGGCATGAAGACCGTGGGCGAGCTCTTCGCGGCCGGCACCATGCAGCTGCCGTTCGTGCTGCAGAGCGCCAGCGTGATGAAGAAGGCCGTGGCGCATCTGCAGCCCCACATGGCCAAGAGCGGCGTGGCCGAGAAGCCCAAGGCGAGCATGGTGCTGGCCACGGTGGCCGGCGACGTGCACGACATCGGCAAGAACCTGGTCGACATCATCTGCACGAACAACGGCTACGAGGTGCACAACATCGGCATCAAGCAGAGCCTGCAGCAGATCGTGGACGCTTGGCGATCGAGCGGCGCCGACTGCATCGGCATGAGCGGCCTGCTGGTGAAGAGCGTGACCATCATGGAGCAGA
>Ga0169931_10002935_pt1 | contig 27453 bp, 21 predicted proteins | sample Kivu_15m_20L_FD_129675 | JGI IMG/M metagenome (GOLD analysis project Ga0169931, IMG submission 129675) | Freshwater microbial communities from Lake Kivu, Western Province, Rwanda to study Microbial Dark Matter (Phase II) - Kivu_15m_20L... | ecosystem: Environmental > Aquatic > Freshwater > Lake...
AATTCTCAGTGATAGCTCAGCGGCAATCTGTGGAGTCTTAAGAATGTAATCTACGGCCCCACATTCAAGCGCCTGCAAAATTGAGCTGGAGTCGGCAGAGGAGCTCAAAACAATAAGGGTTGCCTGAGGCTGAGAATCCAAGAGCAGTGGAATCGCTGGAAAAGAGTCCTCTTCCCCCAAATGCCGATCGAGTAAAATCACATCGAAGGAGTGCTGATTGAAGAGCTTCTGAGCATCCCCCAAAGTTCGGGCCCATTGAACGTCCTGAGCCCCAATGGCCGAAGCCACGATTTGGTGAAACCACTTCTCATCCTCAACATGCAGCACTCTTAAGGTCATTCTAAAAAATTAGAACATATATTCTAACTTATTAAAACATGCTTTAGATCTAAGCAAAAAAACCCAATAAAATCATAGGACGATCAACTGGCACACTCCCTGCTCTGTAGAGACCGCCGATCACTCAAAATGGTGAAAGCAAGCATAAGGAGTAACTGATGTTCGCCCGTAAAACGTTTCCTGTCGTCACTTTAGGATTTCTAGCCTCTATCCCAAGCACTTTGTACTTCCGGACCGATGCAATCGCACAACTTCATGATCAGATCCCCGCCGAACTGGGAAAGGGAGTCCTTCTTTATGACAAGGAACCCGGCATCCGAGATGAATGCATCCAGATCCAGGCGTCGGACATCACTCGTAGCGAAGTTCGATCGACCCGATATGAGCTGATGCTCGTTAAAAACAAAGAGAGCCTGATGGATAAGATCGTCTCATCTCAGTCAGCCCAAGGTTCATACAGTTTATTTAGTGGGAGCGGAAAATCCAAATTTGTTCGAGAGATCGACTGGAACCAAAACAGTAACTACATTCTCGTCCGTGCAATCCGGGTCAGTCATCAGTTCACTCTGGCGCCAAGGCATACTCATCTGACTCCTCATGCCCAGAACCAGCTCCGAGACTCCCGACTCGGATTCCTGGAAAGCTGCGGAAACTCATTTATTTCTGGCGTCGAGATGGGAGGTGAAATCTTTGGACTGATTGAAATTCAATCCAGCACCTACGCAGAAAAACAACAGATCGAAAACTCCCTTCAGGCGGAGGGGGCCTTCCAAGTAGGAGGCGCGACGGGTGAGACCCAGTTCTCACGCGCCCTAAAGAAATTAAGCTCACGCTTTCGAAGTAAAGTTAACCTTCATCGTATCGGAGGAGAGGAGACGGACATCCCAACCTCGATCCCAGAGCTCCTAGAATTGAGCCGCAAGGTTGAGCAACAGATGGATGCACGGCCAGTAGCCATTCATTTCACCACTCGGGACTTCTCGACGGTCGGAAGCTTTATTCTCCATTCCAACGACCCTGAGATAACCGTCCGGCAAAACCTGATGGATTGGGCTCAGAGGAAACTCAATTCTGCTCGGGCACTTTACGCAAAAATCCACTATATTCTTGAAAACCCGCATGACTTCAAACGTTTTGATGAAGAAGCTCTTCAGGCAAAACTCAACGAGCTAGATGAAACGATTATTTCACTCAAAAATACGATTGCTAGAAGTACAAGCTTTCTCAATCCGATTCATCTCGATGAGCTGAAAATTGAATTAGACATTCCACTCCCGGAAATGACCTGGCGCGCCTCTCGTCGACCACTCAAGACCCAATGCGAGGCTAAGCAGAGTCCGATTTGCGGTGTTGCGCGATACCTTGAGAGTCGCTCGGCGGCTTGTGGGATCGAGAGTGTTCTCGAAGGAACCGGACCCTCTTGTGGTGTCCTATACAAGCAAGCTGAATCACCTGCCTGCGGGCCCCGCACCTGGCGACTCAAGCGCAGCGAATCATGCGGTATCGAACGGTACAAGAAGTGCTACAGCGGCTCGCAGACCGGAATTTTTGGCCCACGTAAGAAGAAACGCCATCCGTCCTGTGGAGTTGAGCTTTACAAGGAATGCCGAATAGAAGCCCACGGTGTCGAGACCTACAACTCCTGCCGACATAGATCACATGGGATCGAGCGCTACGAAACCTGTCGTCACAAAGACTTCGGCTATGAGTTTTCCTCATGTCAGCACTTCTCACATGGCCCTGCCGAGTACAAAACCTGCGAGGTTTCCGTCATCGGAAACCAAGAGGCAGCGTGTCCCAAGTTTTAATCAACCCCTAATCAAAGGAGGCATCGATATGCCAATCCATTACTGGTCTTTTTTAGGACTCGTTCTAACAAGCCTAACCTCCCCGTTCTCTCACGCAACCGAATCGAGACCATCGCTCGAAATACGGCTACACCATGCCTCTGGCTTTGAGAGCGATGAGTGCCGAGCCAAACTCGATCAAGCATTAGCCCTCATTGAAGATGTCCTCTCGAGCACAGAGTTTCGCGAAGAAGTTTTGAATTATACTTGGCAGAGCAAATACCAGTTTGCTCAAGCGGATGACCTGACGAATGAGCAGGTCTATGAAAAGATCATGAATGGTATTGAGACCCTCAACTCTTCCGCAGATCCAGAGATCGGAACAGTGGATCTAGAACTCGCCTTGTATCGGCCGCTCTACCGTTGGAGTAAAGTCATTGGATTCACAAGACCCAACCAAAAGACGATCTATATCAACCAATATCGTCTCCAAAAAAACTCTCCGGAAGAAGTGGCGGCGAACATCGTTCATGAATGGACGCATAAGCTTGGCTTTGATCACGATCACAGGAACACACCGCAGAGAGCTCACTCAGTCCCCTATGCTGTGGGAAATATTTTTCATGCGATTGCGTCAAAAAATGATGAAAAACAGGCTAATTCCGATAGCCTGAACCTATGAACACCGATGAAGGCAAATCAGTCCGGCCACGGAGGGCACCTGGTCCAAGAGGAATACCGATTATCGGACAGGCCCTCCGCTATCAACGCGACCCTTACGTGTTTTTTCTGTGGCTGCGTGAGACCTTCGGAGATGTTTGTGAAGACCGAGCATCTGCAATGCCCATGGCCTATGTCTTTAGTCCCGAAGCAATTGAGCACGTGCTCGTTCGTAACGCCAAAAACTATCTCAAGGACCGAGTGATTAAGAGCTGGAATCTCCTATTTGGCGAGGGACTACTGATCAGTGAAGGAGACTATTGGAAGCGGGACCGGAGGATCATACAACCGGCATTTCATAGGGGAAGAATCGCAGAATACCAACGACTCATGGAAGCCCACACCCTACGCATGTGTGAGTCCGTTCACTGGGATACCTCTGCTTCTCGATCTATCAACATCGTAAATGAAATGACGGAACTGACCCTCAAAGTCGCCGTCGACTCTCTCTTTGGCATGGAGCCCGATGCGGAGATCGAAAAAAAAGATCTCAATGAGATCACAGCTGCACTCGATGATCTTGCGCAATGGTTTGAGTTCTCCAGCGGCGCTTACATGATCCTCACCCAATCCATGCCATGGTTTCCCTACCCAAAAAAACTCCGTTATCAAGCCGCGGTCAAACGCCTGGATGCGATCCTCGAGCGAATCATTCACAGAAAGCGCGTCCAGTTGCGGTCAGGAACACATCAAACTACGGATCTTTTAGGGGCTCTGATTACCGCCAAGGATCTCTCGCAAGCACCTGAGGGAACTGTTGTGGACGAAGGCGAAGGATCTGGTTTGGATCATCCTGGGGCCTTTAACGATCGACAGGTAAGAGACCAAGCGCTTACTTTTTTTCTGGCGGGTCACGAAACAACATCCCTCGCACTGACCTACACGTTAAGACTTCTTGCACTGCACCCGAAAATCCAAAATCAACTCCGAGAGCAACTCCTCAGAAACTCTGGGTCAGATGGCACCAAGACGCCCCCCCTACTCGATCAGGTCATCGATGAGTCGATGAGGCTCTTTCCTCCTGCATCGGTCACGGCTCGAGAGTCGATCGAACCGGACTTCATTCAGGGATATTCGATCAAAAAAGGCACAACTGTAGTCATTCCTACTTGGGCGATTCATCGGGACCCTCGTTACTTTGGAGACGACGTCGAGACTTTTAGGCCGGAGCGTTGGTCTCCAGAGTTCCGAAGCAAACTCCCGCGAGCCGCCTACCTGCCCTTTGGATTTGGTCCACGAATGTGCATCGGCTTTGGGTTCGCACTCCAAGAAATGCGCATCATTCTCACTCACCTGATCAAGACCTATCATTTCACTATTCTTCCTGAGAATGTTCCCATGCCGCTTCAAAACTCCATCACCATGCGGCCACTCGGCCCCGTGATTCTCGAGGTGACCCGAGTCTGATTCATTATCCTCCGCGTCGGTTCGGGTATTGCACCCATCGATCACAGCACAGTCAGGCAGGAGGACGAGGTTCATGCTCAAATCATTTCGCGACTTCATGTTCCGTGGAAACGTAATTGACCTAGCCGTTGCAGTCGTAATCGGTGCCGCCCTTGGTGACGTCATCTCGGCCTTCGTCGAGGACCTACTCACCCCTCTGATCGCAGCCATAGGCGGTCAACCTGACTTTGCGGCACTCACCTTTGAGCTGAACAACAGCCAGTTCTTTTACGGGGACTTCATCAACTCGCTGATCTCGCTGCTGTTCGTCGGTGCAGGTGTGTACTTTGGAGTAGTGCTCCCCTTGAGTAAACTCCGCTCTCATCAGCGCCTAGGCTTCGAAAATGGGGCGCATCAAAAACCTATGGAAGAGCAGACTCGTGCCTGTCCGGAGTGTCTCAGTCAGATCCCCACCCAGGCGCATCGTTGCGCACACTGCTGCCAAGAGGTTCAGCCAGTCATTGGACTTAAAGCAGGGTGATTCAATAGAAGAAAATCAAAAAGCCCCGGACTCACGAAGAGTTCTCGGGGCTTTTTTGAAGATTTATGGTGCGCGATGAGAGGATTGAACTCCCGACCTTGGCTGTGTAAAAGCCCTGCTCTACCGCTGAGCTAATCGCGCACATCTTAAATACTGCTTTGTTCATCAGGCTCTCACCCGACTCACAGAGACTTCTTTAGCCCCCATGAGTCGAGAAAGAAACTGTTTTTTTAAGGAATCATTGAGATTCAATTACATTCCTGTGCCGGCCTCAGAAGCAGACTCGGTAGCGTGAGCAATATTGCTCGTTGCCATTCCAGCGCCTTCTTCTGCCACAGTATCGACTTCAATCTGCAAGCGCTTGTATTTCACAAGACCGGTACCTGCAGGGATCAATCGACCCATGATGACGTTCTCCTTCAAGCCACGGAGGTAGTCCACGCGGCCAGCGATACTGGCTTCGGTAAGAACCTTGGTGGTTTCCTGGAAGGACGCCGCCGAGATGAAGCTATCCGTGGTGAGCGATGCTTTGGTGATCCCCAACAGCAGAGGTTCTGCTGTTGCGGGCGCACCACCGGTCGCCAACACGCGCTGATTCTCTGTTTCGAAGGTCGACTTGTCGACCTGCTCACCAGTAAGGAAGGTGCTGTCGCCAACATCCTTCACCTTCAGCTTGCGCAACATCTGACGAACAATCGTCTCAATGTGTTTGTCGTTAATCTTAACCCCTTGGAGGCGATAAACTTCCTGCACTTCGTCCACCAAGTACTTGGCGAGAGCCTTCTCGCCAAGTACCCGGAGAATATCGTGTGGGTTGATCGGTCCATCCATCAAAGGCTCACCCGCTTTGACGTAGTCACCTTCGTTGACTGCCAAGTGACGGCCCTTGCCGATTAGGTATTCGCGAGGCTCGCCATTCTCAGGAGTGACGATGACTTTACGCTTACCTTTGGTGTCCTTACCGAAGGATACGGTTCCGTCGATCTCCGTGATGACGGCAGAATCCTTAGGCTTACGCGCTTCGAAAAGCTCAGCAACCCGAGGAAGACCCCCGGTGATGTCTTTGGTTTTCGAAGTTTCGCGATGGATTTTCGCAAGGAGATCCCCTGCGTTCACCTGGTCACCATCAGCAACGACGATGTTAGCGCCCACTGGGAGCATGTATCGAGCGATACGGCTGGTGCCAGGAATCTTCACCACTTCGCCGTTAGCATCCAAGACCAAAAGCTTAGGACGCTTGTCCGTCGCTTTGGACTCGATGATCACCTTGTGGGAGAGACCCGTCACGCTGTCGAACTGCTCTTGCATGGTGACGCCTTCTTCGACGTCTTCCAACTTCAAGGTACCCGTCGCTTCGGTGACGATTGGAGTGGAGTAAGGATCCCAATCTGCCAGGAGCTTGCCTTTTTCGACTTGCTGACCATCGGTCACCAAGACTTTTGCCCCGTAAACAACTGGATACCGCTCACGCTCACGTCCCTGAGCATCCACGATCGCGATCTCACCGTTTCGGTTCATCACGGTGAGGAAGCCTTCTTTATTCCGGACAGTGTTGAGGTTCATGAAGCGAACAACACCTAACGTCTTCACTTCAAGGCTGGACTGTTCAGCACGACGAGAAGCAGCACCCCCGATGTGGAAGGTACGCATGGTGAGCTGGGTTCCAGGTTCACCGATGGACTGAGCGGCGATCACGCCGACTGCCTCACCGATGTTGACCATCCGGCCACGAGCCAGGTCACGACCGTAACAGGATCCGCAGATCCCTTTCTTCGCCTGACAAGTGAGCACCGAACGGATGCGCACCTTATCGATGCCTGCTGCGTCGATCGCCTTGACGAGGTCCTCGGTGATTTCGGTGTTTGCAGGAACGATCACTTCGCTCGTCATCAGATCGAGGACATCTTCGAGGGCCACGCGACCCAAGATCCGATCCCCCATCTTCTCAATCACTTCACCGCCTTCGATCAGCGCGGAGACGTAAATGCCATCGAGAGTTCCGCAATCCACTTCTGTCACGATCACATCTTGAGAGACGTCAACGAGACGGCGAGTCAGGTATCCCGAGTTCGCAGTCTTCAGAGCGGTATCGGCCAAACCTTTACGCGCGCCGTGGGTAGACACGAAGTACTGAAGAACGGTCAGACCTTCACGGAAGTTCGCGACGATCGGAGTTTCGATGATCTCGCCCGATGGCTTTGCCATCAAGCCCCGCATACCGGCCAACTGACGAATCTGAGCGTTCGAACCCCGTGCTCCGGAGTCCGCCATCATAAAGATCGAGTTGAACGCAGGTGCGGTGACTTCTTTCTCTCCACCCTTCCAACCCACAGGGGCTTTGAAGGTTTGAACGGAGAGACGCTTCATCATTGCGCTTGCGATCTGCTCGGAGGTTTGCGCCCAAATGTCGATGACTTTGTTGTAGCGCTCGCCATCGGTGATAAGACCCTCGACGTATTGGTTCTCGATCTCCTGGACCTGAGCGTAGGCCTTCTCCAGGTATTCTTTCTTCTCAGGCGGCATCAACATGTCATGGACCGAGATCGAAATCCCGGCACGCATTGCCTGTTTGAAGCCCGTCTGCATCAAGTGGTCAGCCAACAGGACCGTCTTTTTGTTACCGGTCAAACGGTAGCAATGGTCAATCAGGTCAGCGAGGTCCTTCTTCCCGAGGATCTTGTTGTAGATCGGGAACGGAATCTCAGTCGGCACGACCTCGGAAAGCATCGCACGTCCCACGGTCGTTTCGTAGACTTTACCAGAGATACGGCACTTGATTCTGGTCTGCAACGAAACCACGCCAGCGTCATAAGCGTACTGAACCTCGGTCGGGCTCGAAAAGACTTTGCCCTCACCTTTGCTGAAAGGACGCTCACGGGTCATGTAATACAGACCGAGAACGATATCCTGGCTCGGCACAATGATCGGCTTACCGTGTGCAGGAGACAGAATGTTGTTCGTCGACATCATCAACACGCGCGCTTCGATCTGAGCCTCGATCGAAAGTGGAACGTGGACGGCCATCTGGTCACCGTCGAAGTCAGCGTTGAACGCTGCGCAAACGAGAGGGTGAAGCTGAATCGCCTTACCTTCAATCAACACTGGCTCGAACGCTTGGATCCCCAAGCGGTGCAAAGTAGGCGCACGGTTCAAGAGTACTGGGTGTTCCTTAACGACTTCTTCAAGGATATCCCAAACTTCTTGACGCTGCTTCTCCACCATCTTCTTCGCAGACTTGATGGTAGTGACGTAGCCGTACTCACTGAGCTTATTGTAGATGAACGGCTTGAAAAGCTCGAGAGCCATCACCTTCGGAAGCCCGCACTGGTGCAAGCGAAGTTCTGGACCAACGACGATAACCGAACGGCCCGAGTAGTCTACGCGCTTACCCAAAAGGTTCTGACGGAAGCGGCCTTGCTTACCTTTCAGCATGTCCGAAAGTGAACGCAACGGGCGCTTGTTAGGACCTGTGAATGTCTTGCCGCGTCGACCGTTGTCAAAAAGAGCATCAACCGCTTCTTGAAGCATGCGCTTCTCGTTGCGGATAATGATCTCAGGAGCGCTGAGCTCCATCAAGCGCTTCAAGCGGTTGTTACGGTTGATCACACGACGATACAGGTCATTGAGGTCCGATGTTGCGAAACGTCCGCCATCCAAGGGAACCAAAGGACGAAGCTCTGGTGGGATAACAGGAATGACTTCCAGCATCATCCACTCAGGCTTATTCGTTCCGCTCACCTTGAAAGCCTCTACAACTTTCAAGCGCTTCGAAATCTTAGTCCTTTGCGCTTCAGACGTGGTCTGGCGCATCTCCCGACGCAACTGGCGCGAGAGCATGTCGATGTCGACTTTTTTGAGCGCCTCGCGGATTGCTTCGCCACCCATCACAGCCTGAAAGGACATTCCGTCTTTGATCAACTGGGAATGCTTCTCTTCGTTCAGCACAGTTCCGACTTCGAGGCCGGAGTTACCCGCATCAACGAGAAGATAGGCCTCGCAATAAAGAACCTTCTCGAGGTCCTTCAGCGAAACGTCCATCAATGCGCCCATACGTGAAGGCAACGAACGAAGGAACCAAATGTGAGCGACCGGAGTCGCCAACTCGATATGTCCCAAACGCTCACGGCGAACTTTGGACTGAATCACTTCGACGCCGCACTTTTCGCAGACAACGCCGCGGTGCTTCATCCTCTTGTACTTACCGCAGTTACATTCGTAGTCCTTTACCGGCCCGAAGATTTTTGCACAGAACAAACCGTCCCGCTCAGGCTTAAAGGTACGATAGTTAATGGTTTCTGGCTTTTTTACTTCGCCATAGGACCACTCCCGAATCTTCTCTGGCGATGCCAAGGAGATCCGGATCCCGACAAAACTCAATGGATCCTTCGGTTTGTCAAAAAAGTTCAATAGGTCTTTCATGTGACGCCCTCAGTTCTTCTTCTGCTCGTTTGAGATACCCAATCAGTCGGTCTAGTCGACCCTGAATCAGAGCATCCCTGCCTGAATTTCTTTTTCCTCTTCCTCAATCAACTCAACGTTGAGCGCCAAGGACTGAAGTTCCTTGACCAATACGTTAAAGGATTCAGGGAGGCCAGGCTCCAGCAGCTGTTCACCTTTCACAATCGCTTCGTACATTCGGTTACGACCCGTGACGTCATCAGACTTCACAGTCAGGAATTCCTGGAGTCCGTATGCGGCACCGTAAGCTTCGAGTGCCCACACTTCCATCTCCCCGAGACGCTGACCCCCGAACTGGGCTTTACCGCCCAGAGGCTGTTGGGTCACCAAACTGTAAGGTCCGATACTACGAGCGTGAATCTTCTCCTCCACCAAGTGGTGAAGCTTCAGCATGTACATCACACCAACAGTTACTTCCTCTGCGAACGGTTCACCCGTCACGCCATCAAAGAGCGTGGTCTGACCACGAGAAGGAAGCTCTGCCACGGACAACATCCGGTCAATATCTCCCTCACTTGCACCATCGAAAACAGGTGTAGCAAAGTGAGAACCTTTACGGAGGTGCTGAGCCATCTTCTTGATGTCATCATCCGACGCCGTAGCGACATAGTCGTCCACAGCCTTGCTTTGGTAGGTCGCCTTGAGCAACTCACGAAGCTTAGTCGGATTAAATTGATCCAAGTACTCCTTCACCTTCTCGCCGATACCCCATGCAGCCCACCCCAATGAGACCTCGAGGAGCTGACCGATGTTCATACGAGAAGGAACCCCGAGAGGATTCAGAACCATGTCTACAGGCGTACCATTCGCCATGAATGGCATGTCTTCCATCGGAACAATACGGGAGATAACCCCTTTGTTACCGTGGCGACCTGCCATCTTATCACCCACCTGGAGGCGGCGCTTGATAGCAATCTGAACCTTCACCATTTTAATCACGCCAGGGGCAAGTTCATCACCCTTCTTCAGTTTCTCGACCTTCTCCTTAAAGACGAAACGAACAGCTTCAATCTTCTCACGAGCGGCCTTCATGATACTGCTGACTTCTTGCTCAACATCGTCCTTCACAGGGATGAAGCCCAAGAGATCAAATGGAATAGAGGAGAGAACCTTCTCACTCAAGGTTTGCCCTTTGTTCAACAGCTCTTCCGAACCGTCTTCCGAAAGGAGTTTTCCAGTAGTGGTTACGCCGTTCATCAGGCTGACTACTTTGGAGAAAGCGGATACACGAATCGCATCCAACTCGATCTTCTCATCCCGACGGATCCGGGAGATATGCTCTTCCAAAATCGCCTTCGAACGCTCATCTGGCTCAGTGCCCTCACGAGCGAAGACCTGTGCATTCACGATCACACCCTGAACGCCCGAGGGCACACGAAGGGAGGTGTCGCGAACGTCCCCAGCCTTCTCACCGAAGATTGCGCGAAGAAGCTTCTCTTCAGGCGAAAGTTGAGTCTCACCCTTTGGAGTAACCTTACCGACGAGAATATCACCAGGCTTAACTTCGGCACCGATTCGGATGATCCCACTCTGATCGAGATCCTTCAGAGCTTCCTCACCGACATTCGGAATGTCACGGGTGATCTCTTCTTTGCCAAGCTTGGTATCACGAGCAACACACTCAAACTCTTCGATGTGGATCGAAGTGAACGTATCTTCTTTGATCAAGCGCTCAGAAATCAAGATAGAATCTTCGAAGTTGTAACCATTCCAAGGCATGAAAGCGATCAGGATGTTCTGACCCAGAGCCAATTCACCCGCATCGGTTCCAGGACCGTCAGCAAGGACTTCACCCTTCTTCACCTTGTCCCCAACTTTCACAACCGGACGCTGCGTGATGCAAGTGTTTTGGTTGGAACGCTGATACTTAGTTAGATTGTAGATGTCGACTTCAGAGCCCATCTCGCCAGAAGTCACGCCGGCATGACGGACAACGATTTTCGTGCCGTCGACCATGATGACTTCTCCATCATGCTTAGCCAGAATAATCTGACCTGAGTCACGTGCGACCACGCGCTCAATCCCTGTTCCCACCAATGGGGCGTGGGTCCGGAGAAGGGGAACGGCCTGACGTTGCATGTTCGAACCCATCAATGCGCGGTTTGCATCGTCATGCTCCAGGAATGGAATCAACGAAGCTGCAATCGAAACGAGTTGGTTAGGACTGACATCCATCAACTCGACTTCATCCGGATTCACCAACGCGAACTCCCCTTTACGACGAGCGGAGACGTGTTCACTACCTAGCTTCCCGGTCTTCAACGCATCAGGCGACACCTGAGCAATGATCTTGTTCTCCTCCTCAGTTGCGGAAAAGAAACGAATCTCGCTGGAAACACCCCGCTCCTGAACCATGCGGTAAGGGGTCTCGATAAAACCGAACTCATTCACTCGAGCGTAGGTCGACAAGCTCGCAATCAAACCAATGTTTGGTCCTTCAGGAGTCTCAATCGGACAAATACGACCGTAGTGAGTGTTGTGAACGTCACGAACCTCAAAGCCTGCACGTTCGCGAGTCAAACCACCCGGCCCAAGCGCCGAAAGACGACGTTTGTGAGTCACTTCGGAAAGAGGGTTAGTCTGATCCATGAACTGAGACAGCTGTGAAGACCCAAAAAACTCCTTCACAACGGCCGAAACTGGCTTCTGATTGATCAGATCGTGGGGCATCAGGGTTTCAACTTCCTGAATACTCATGCGCTCTTTTATCGCGCGCTCCATCCGAACCAAACCAATCCGGTACTGATTCTCAATCAACTCACCCACTGGACGCACACGGCGATTACCCAAGTGATCGATGTCATCGATCGTTCCACGTCCGTTGTTCAACTCACAGAGGTAGAACAAGGTGGAAAGGATATCCTGCTTCGTCAGGACTGTGGTCTCTTGTTGAACCTCATTCTCTGGGAACTTGTAGTTCAGTTTGAGACGACCGACCCGGGACAAGTCATAACGGTCTGGATTAAAAAAGAGATTCTCGAACAACTGACGAGCAGCCTCGATCGTCGGAGGATCCCCCGGACGCATCCGCTTATAAATCTCGATCAACGCCTCATCTGGATTAGCAATCTTATCCAAGAGAAGCGTATCACGAACATAGGATCCATGAGTGAGGTTATCCGTGAAGATCACCTGAACTTCAGAGATCCCGCGCTGACGAATCTGAGCAATCAGCTCCTCGGTCAACTCGACGTTGGTCTCAACGATCACCTCACCCGTATTCTCGTCCACTACATCTTCCGAGACTACGCGACCAATCATGGCCTCGGCTGGGATCTCGAGACGCTTAATACCAGCCTCTTCGATCTTGCGGATGACTGCTTTCGTGAACTTACGATTCCTGCGAACAATGACTTCCTGGGTCTTCGGATCAACGATATCCTCTTCGGCACGCTGACCTGCCAGAATATCCAGATCTACTTTTTTGAAAGCACGATCCCCTTCGAGCATCAACGTCTCGATGCGATAGAAGAAATTCAGAATTTCGCGATCCGCCATTCCCATCGCCTTGAGAACGATAGTCGCAGGGAGTTTCCGCTTACGATCGATACGAGCGTACAAGATATCCTTGTGATCAAACTCGAAATCCAACCAACTCCCACGATGAGGAATCAGTCGAGCAGAATAAAGAATCTTACCACTAGAGTGACTCTTTCCGTGATCATGATCGAAAATGACCCCTGGAGAACGGTGAAGCTGACTGACAATCACGCGCTCAGTACCGTTCACAATGAACGAACCAGCATCGGTCATCAATGGGATCTCTCCCATGTAGACTTCCTGTTCCTTGATGTCGCGAATGTTACGAGTCCCCGTCTCATCATCTACATCATAGACAACCAACCGGACCGTGATTTTCAGAGGCGCAGCGTAGGTCATCCCTCGCTGACGACACTCCGACACATCATACTTCGGACGCTCGAGAACATAACTTTCGAACTCAAGAGACGCCGTCTTATTAAAATCTTCAATCGGAAAGACCGACTTGAACACGTGCTGGAGACCAAGATTCTCTCGAGCATGAGGAGGGACGTCCGCCTGGAGGAATTTATCATACGAATTCCTCTGGAGATCGATGAGATTAGGGATATCTACAGGAATTGAGATTCTGGAAAAATCTTTCCTAATACGACCATTTGCCGCGAACAACGACGCCATTCTCGCTCCTTATCGCCGTAATGACCTGACACTCAAAGGTACGTCAGCCTCATACCCTTGACTCCATTCCACCTCGAAAACGGGCGGAATGATCAATTTCAAAAACTTTTTCTTAAGAACAAACGAGTGCCACCAGCTCTTCAAACACGCAAGTGCCAACAGCACGAGCGGCGAAAGATTCCGTAACTTTCCAGCTAGGGATCTCAAAAAAACCGGTACCCAACATGAAATCAAGGGAGGACGAGCATACGCCCATCCCCCCTTGCTATTCTTTGAATCGGAAACCAATTACTTGATTTCGACTTTTGCGCCTTCAGCTTCGAGCTTTTTCTTCATCTCTTCAGCATCTGCTTTGCTGACGCCTTCTTTCAGGACTTTTGGAGCGCCTTCAACGAGGTCTTTAGCTTCTTTCAAGCCGAGGCCAGTGATCGCGCGAACTTCTTTGATCACGTTGATCTTCTTGTCGCCTGCAGCAGCGAGAACAACGTTAAATTCAGTCTTCGCTTCAGCAGCAGGAGCAGCAGCAGCGCCCCCACCGACAGCAGCAACTGCCACAGGAGCAGCAGCGCTCACGCCGAACTTCTCTTCGAGCTCTTTCACGAGCTGAGAAAGCTCGAGAACAGACATACTCTCAATGAAAGAAACCACATCTTCTTTAGTGATTGCAGTAGCCATTTTTATTTACCTCAACCTAGACCGATATTTTAAGGATCCCTCTGGACCCCGCTTCTTTATCTTGAAGCGACTTTTATGACTAACATCCCTGTCGATCAATATTTAAACCCTAGCGCCTGCATCAAGCGGACGGGTTTGCCTTCTTCTTCTCAATCTCCGACAATGCGACAACGAGACCGCGGGGTACAGCTGCGAGCACGCCAACAAAGTTGGTGATCGGAGCATTCATGGTACCCAACAATTTCGCAATCAGCACCTCTTTCGGAGGCAACTGCGCCAACTCCTCGACACCAGACACGTCGAGACGCTTTCTCCCCATGAGACTATCCTTGAGCTTAAATGCCTCATTGGTTTGGGAGAACTTGTGCATAACTTTGGCCGCAGCTGCAGGGTCGCCATAAGCGAACGCCACGAGCGTAGGACCAACAGTTTTGTCCATAACATCTTTCACTTCATCCCCGAACTGACCGTCACGGGAAATAATGCGAGCAACGTTATTCTTGAGAACCTTAGCTTCAGCGTTTTCTTTACGGAGCAGCTTACGAAGTTCGTCGGCCTGAGGGGCACTCAGACCTTTGTAGTCCGCAAAGATTGCAACTTTAGCTTTAGAGAGCTTTTCGTTCAGCTCTACCGACAACTCTTCCTTCTTCGTACGAATCATTTCTAACCTCGTCTCTATCTAAAAGGATCAAGCTGTACCAACAGAGTTGATCGCATCCGAGGTATCCAACAGGAGCCCAGGACTCATGGTAGTCGAGATCGAAATCTGACGCATGTATGTCCCCTTGCTTGTCGGAGGTTTCGCGCGAAGAACCGTTCCACAGATTGCACGGAAGTTCTCAGTCAGCTTTTCAGTGCCAAAGGACTTCTTACCGATGCCAACATGGATAATTCCAGTCTTCTCGGTGCGATACTCAACCTTACCCAGCTTCTGCTCTTTAATTGCTTTCGCAACATCAAAAGTAACAGTGCCGAGCTTTGGGTTAGGCATCAAGCCACGTGGCCCGAGGATCTTACCAACCTTAGAAATCGCCACCATCATATCAGGGGTTGCGATCATCTTGTCGAATTCCATCCATCCGCCAGCGATCTTCTCGATCAAGTCCTCTGCACCGACGATATCAGCACCAGCAGCTTCCGCTTCTTTTGCCTTATCGCCCTTGGCGAGAACAGCCACACGTGCGGTCTTACCCGTACCGTGAGGCAACACGACCGCGCCACGAACCATTTGGTCAGCGTGCTTCGGGTCAACGCCGAGATTGAATGCAACCTCAACAGTTTCGTCGAATTTCGCGTAAGAAATCTTCGCGAGGAGCTCGAAGGCGTCCTTCACTGCGTACTTCTTCAGCGGCTCGACCAGTTGGGCAGCTTGACGGTACTTCTTACCGTAGCGCCCACTAATTACGCGCTTTGCTTCCATTTGCGTACCTCAGTGGTATTAACGCCCGACCAGACTCTTCGAGCTCCCACCCTTTGTTAGCCCTGGCTAACCAGGACCGAAAACTTAGTCAGCGATAGTGATACCAGCGCTACGGGCAGTACCTGCAACAGTACGCATAGCGGCTTCAACGCTACCTGCATTCAGATCGGGCAATTTGATCTTTGCAATCTCTTCCAGCTGCTTACTGGTGACCTTACCCGCCTTGGTCTTGTTAGGAGTCCCAGACCCCTTCTCAACCTTAGCAGACTTAAATAAGAGCACCGACGCTGGAGGGGTCTTGGTGATAAAAGTGAATGAGCGGTCAGAATAGACCGTGATAATCACAGGGATGATCGTACCTTTTTGATCTTGAGTACGAGCGTTATAGGCTTTGCAGAACTCCATGATATTCACACCACGTTGACCAAGAGCTGGTCCAACTGGTGGTGCTGGGTTTGCTTGTCCGCCTGGGATCTGAAGTTTGATTTGTCCGACAACTTTTTTTGCCATACTTACCTCAATACTGGTGTGGGTCGGGACCCCTTACACACGCGTTTAGGTTTTTTCAACCTGAATAAAATCGAGTTCCACTGGAGTAGACCGGCCGAAGATACTGACGAGCACCTTCACCTTGCCTTTATCCGGATTGACGGCCTCGATGACGCCGTTGAAATTCGCAAAAGGACCATCGACCACACGAACGTTTTCGCCTTCCGAGAAAGAGACACGGTGCCGAGGCTTACTTTGCCCCTCCGCAATCCGGTTCGTCATTTTCAGAACTTCAGCTTCCGAGATAGGTACCGGCTTAATCTTGTCACCAACAAAACCCGTAATTTTCGGGGTGTTTTTGACAATGTGCCAGCTCTCCTCAGTGAGTTGCATTTTCACCAGGATATAGCCTGGAAAAAACCGGCGTTTCGTTGTTCGCTTCTGGCCCTTCACAAGCTCAACAACGTTCTCTTCCGGGACAATGACCTCTGAAAAAAGAGATTCTTTTTTAAGAGACTTGATCCGCTCCTCTAAAGCGACCTTCGCCTTATTCTCATAGCCGGAATAAGTGTGGACAATGTACCAAGCCATGTCTGACCCAGTGCTTTCAGTTTGTCCTTCAATTGAAGTGCTCATTTTCGAGTCTCGCCTTTCTAGTCTCTCAAAGAATCCATTGCATCAACTTCGTCCAAACAAAGTCCAGAAGCCCCAGCACCACCGAAGAGATGACCACCATCACAATTACAATTCCGGTGGAGGCAAAAGTCTCACGACTTGCCGGCCAGGTTACTTTAGTAAGCTCGGCAATCACTTCTTCGGTATACTTTTGGATACTGGTAGAACGGCTTAACACCATGTACGCCGCTACACCCACCACCAAAGACCCGACTCGAGTGACCAACTCAATATTTCTGATTCGTGTTTCGAGGTCCCAGGTTGACGCTACAAACCCGAAACTCCGGTCGAGAAGAAATGCAATCAAGACTGCACATGCGATGAATGAGAAGCTAACCCACTTCTGAATTGAGTTTTCCATAACTCCTTTTTTTCGCCTTCTCGAGCTCTCTGCCCGTTTCAGTAATATTGGCAGGCCAGGAGGGATTCGAACCCCCAACCTACGGATTTGGAATCCGCCGCTCTACCGTTAGAGCTACTGGCCTGCAACTTACAGATCGATCCAAACTAGGTTTGGAGGTCGATTACTTACCTTCTTTGTGGGTCGTGTGCTTACGGCAGAACTTACAGAACTTCTTGAAATCAAGTTTGTCAGTAGTTTTCTGTTTGTTCTTGTCTGTGCCGTAGTTTTTACGCTTACACTCGGTACAATCTAAACTTACTGTTACACGCATGGGACAAATACTCCCGAATTAATCCTCTTTTTCGCAGTACAACGGGCCGCATACGCCCCTCTTAAAGGATGTATGCGGCCCGCTGCCACCTAGAACCAGAGTGACATTATTTTATATCACTTACTCAACAATCTCAGCGACGACGCCTGCACCGACGGTGCGGCCGCCTTCGCGGATTGCGAAGCGAAGTTCTTTTTCCATTGCAATCGGAGTGATCAACTCAACTTCGATCTGAATATTGTCGCCAGGCATAACCATTTCCACGTTTGGAGGAAGAGTTACAACACCAGTAACGTCCGTAGTACGGAAGTAGAACTGTGGGCGATAACCTTTGAAGAACGGGGTGTGACGTCCACCTTCTTCTTTAGTGAGGATGTACGCAGAACCTTTGAACTTTTTGTGAGGAGTCACGGTTCCAACGTGAGCGAGAACTTGTCCGCGCTCAACATCTTCTTTCTTGGTTCCACGGAGGAGAGCTCCGATGTTGTCACCAGCCTCACCCTGATCGAGGAGCTTGCGGAACATTTCGACGCCAGTCACAACCGTTTTCACAGTTGGGCGGAGACCGATGATTTCGATTTCTTCGCCGACTTTTACCACACCACGCTCAACGCGGCCAGTGACAACGGTTCCACGACCAGAGATGGAGAAAACGTCTTCAACAGGCATCAAGAAGGGCTTATCTTTTTCACGTGTAGGCTGAGGAACATAAGCATCCACAGCTTCCATGAGCTTCAGAACTGCCGGCTCACCGATATCGCTTTGGTCGCCTTCAAGCGCTTTCACAGCAGATCCACGAATCACTGGAACTGAATCGCCAGGGAACTTATAGGAAGAGAGAAGTTCGCGAACTTCCATCTCAACAAGATCAATCAACTCAGCATCATCTACCATGTCGCACTTGTTCAAGAAAACGACGATAGCAGGGACACCAACCTGACGAGCAAGAAGGATGTGCTCGCGGGTCTGAGGCATTGGGCCGTCAGCTGCGGAAACGACGAGAATCGCGCCGTCCATCTGAGCTGCGCCGGTGATCATGTTCTTCACGTAGTCAGCGTGTCCTGGGCAGTCAACGTGAGCATAGTGACGATTTGTGGTTTGATACTCAACGTGCGTGGTATTGATCGTGATCCCGCGCTCTCTCTCTTCGGGAGCGTTATCAATCTGATCATAAGCACGAGCTTGAGCGAGACCTTGCTTCGCAAGGGTGTTCGTGATCGCCGCAGTCAAGCTGGTCTTTCCATGGTCAACGTGACCAATGGTTCCGATGTTGCAATGCGGTTTGGAACGGTCAAATTTCTCTTTCGACATGGTTCTAGGGCCTCCACCAAAAATGTTAGGCGCCTTCTCTCGGCCCTAACCGAAAATCTATAAAAAATGGAGGTCTTGACGGGATTTGAACCCGTGACCTCTCCCTTACCAAGGGAGTGCTCTACCCCTGAGCTACAAGACCATTTTGTACTGCCAGCCTTCGCCCTCGAGATTTTACCCTAGAGAAAAGGAAAAGTTGGAGCGGGAGAAGGGGCTCGAACCCTCGACCCTCAGCTTGGAAGGCTGATGCTCTAGCCAACTGAGCTACTCCCGCCCAACACGAATAATAACTATCAACCCCCGCAGCGACTGGCGCCCCGTTTTTTAATAGTTACTCTTCCAAGCGGCTTCTTCACTCCCATTCCTATATCTTGAGGTCAAGCTGAAAAATGAGAGCGCTCAAAAAGTTTTGGGGCACCCGTTCTGTGCGGTCATCAGACACACGACAAGAAGACTCAACAGCCGCACTCAGACGTGAGCACCTTTGCACAGGAACAAGAGAAAAAATGGTGGAGAGAGAAGGATTCGAACCTTCGAAGGCAAAAGCCGCCAGATTTACAGTCTGGTCCCGTTGGCCGCTTGGGTATCTCTCCAGCAAAATTTTTTGGTCATTCGATTTCGGCACGGACACCACCGGCACATCCACCGTCAACGACTCCAAGGGGAATAGACCAACAGAGATCAGAGCGCAATGGAAGAGTTTGAGAAATCTGAAAGATTGACCCCAACCGGATTGATGGTTATACAGGTTACAGATTGCTTGTTTGCTGGAGTAGCTCAGTTGGTAGAGCAACGGTTTTGTAAACCGTAGGTCAGGGGTTCGAGTCCCCTCTCCAGCTCCAGTATCCTGCTCCCCTCGGGGTTGAGCCTTATGAAATAGCCAGCCTATTAGCGGTATTAGGAAGAGAAGTGGGAAATGAGGATACCCGCTGCAACTGAAACGTTCAGAGAAGTGACGTCCCCTTTACAGGGAATTGTACACATGACGTCACAACTCTCCTGAGTGAGACGACGCATTCCTTTTTCTTCGTTACCGAGGACCAACAACCACGGGCGATCTCTTTGAACCTTAAGGTACGACTCTTTTGCATGCTCGGAAGTGCCCAAAATCCATAATCCCGCCTCTTTTGCCGCATCAAGACCTTGTTTGAGGTTGGTCTGGAGAACTAAGGGAATCGTCTCTACTCCGCCACAAGAGATGTCGTAGACAGTCTCGGTCAATGGAGCCGAGCGTTCAGAGGTAATCAAAATCCCTTGTACTCCAAAGAAGGCTGCGGCCCGAAAAACCGCGCCTACGTTGTGAGGATCCTGAAGGGAATCCAATGCGAGCCAAAGCCCTTTGCCCTCGCTTCTTGTGCCCACATCCTCAAATAGTGTCTCAAGGGTAACGGGTTCCTTAGGGGTAATTCGGGCTTCCCCCATTCCAGTACGGCCCGCTGGAACTGACTCCCGCTCACGATCCCGAGCAGTACGCTCCCGATCTCGATCTCCTGAGCGACCTGAATGCATCGCCACTCGATGCTTTTGTGCAAGCGCTTGGATTTCACCCCACAGCGGATCACCGCGGTCAGCTGCAGAAGGAAGCGCTAGCGACTTCACTCCTTTTGGACGGTTTTTGAGAACAGACAAAATGCTGTGAGGGTTTTTGATGGTCAGAATCGACATGCCGCACTCCTTATCCCCAGACGCAAGCTGGATAAAGGCTTTTAAGCTGGGTGAGAGATCCTCTGGATAAAGTAACCTGCGGAATTTCCTTGTATGGGAATTCGATTGGCAATTTCGCCGTGTCAGGCGACCATCTCGCCGAGATTATGGCGACGCGAACCCTCACCTTGAGAATGATCTGCGCGATCGGGCTACCCCTGCTTATACTCCCTCTCACGAGCTCTGGGGACTCCGTATCAGCACACCCGCACGACCGTCTCAATCTACAAAGTGCACTTAAGATCGCTGAGAAGTACGCCCCATCCCTTCAGATTGCGCGATCCCAGGAGGAGCAGGCGGCATGGATAACTTCTGAACGGAAGGCAGCATTCCTCCCCTCGATCGACCTGGGTGCGGACTGGAACAAGTCGCAACCAGAGGGGGCCTCAGGCGTAATCATCAGTTCCATCACTCAGTCCGTTTTCGACAACGGAAACTCCATTACACAGTTTCAGAGCGCGAAAACCAATGAACGCATTCAAGCTGAAAAGCTCCATCTTGCTCGAGAGCAGGTCGCACGGGAGTTAATCGATCTCTTTTTGCAAACTACCGAAATTGCCTTTCAGATCGAGATTCAGACGGAGCAGCTTCAGACATTTGAACGACAGTTCCACGTAATTGACGGACTTTTTAGACAAGGTCTAAAAACTGCCCTTGAGCAATCCCGAATCAAGGCTCAGCTTCTGAGGGCGAAGTCGCAGCTGATTGAGACTGAACGACTACAGGTGCGAAACACTAATTTGATCAATGAAAAGATCGGGCGTACTCCCTCAGACTTGAAGCCAACCCCCCTGGATCTCGACCGACTGCAAAGAAACCTTGAAAGCACTCATCCAGACCGACTTGTAGAACCTATTAAGAACCCCTGGTATCGGATCTCGCAGCTCACACGGGAATTTCAGGAACTGGAGTTAAAACTCCTTGAACGGGAACGTTGGCCGAAGGTGAACCTCGCCTGGAGTGCTCAATACTCTCAGAACGGTCTATTTACACTCACTCCAACGGACTCCCCAGGTATAAATTGGAAAGCAGGACTGCAAACCACCTGGAATGTCTGGGACTTTGGTGCGCGGCACTCGCGTGTTTTTCAAGCGGTGGAGAGAAACAACCAAGCATTAGATCTCATTCGAGCGAATATTTATTCCCTCGAGCAGCGGGCGGAGACTCTCCGGCAAGAAGCCTCTTTGGTCCGTGACATTAGAGATATCGAAGCAGAGGTGGAAGCAACTGAGGTTAAAAACTACCAGTACCTCGAATCTCAGTATCGAGAAGGAAAGATGCCTTTTCTCGACTTGGTCACTGCACTTCGTGATCGAGCTGACTCGAAAACACGAAAGCTAAGAGCTCGGATCCGAGATCTTCAAATCAATATCGAACAGTATTCCATTGAGGGAAGACTCTATGAGTGGATTCAGTCACTACAACTTTAGAACCCAGCTTCTTGGAAGGGCCACTGTCAGACTCGCTCTCATTGTGGTTCTGACTGCAGCGGGTTGTACCTCCAAGCCAGGCTCTGATCGCCAAGGCCCAACCCTTCAGTCCAATGTGATCGATCAAGGGGAAGTTATTCAACGAATCACAGCCCCTGGACTCATCGTCGCAAAACGAAGTTCGTTTGTTTCGACACCTTACGCTGGGTACGTCCGAAGGATTTTTGTGCAGGTCGGAGAACAAGTAAAGAGTGGAATGCCTGTTATATCTGTCGCTCAGTCGGCCTCAACACCTGACACAGAGATTTTTCCACTTCGTGCTCCATTCCCCGGCACAGTTGTGCAAGTTCTCAAGAGCGAGGGTGAATTTGTCGAAGCTGGAGGGAAGACATCTGCTCTGGTCAGGATCGACGATCTCTCTCAACTCCAAATCGAAGCTGCCATTAACGAATTGGACTACCCCAAACTCAAGTCAAACCAAAAAGTGAGGATCCGAATCTCAGCCCTGCCTGGACAGATCTACAATGGAGTTATTCGCAGAATTTCTCTAGCTGCCCGTGAAAAAACTGACTTTTTTAGAGGGGCAGTTGAGTTTCCCGTAAGAATCGAAATTCTCGATGCAGACGGAAAAATCAAGCCAGGAATGTCAGCAACTTTGGACGTCATCGCAGATCTGCGGCAAAGCGTCGTACGAGTTGCGAACGTTTTTTTGAAACGTGAAGGAGAAAAGTACTCTGTGACACTCAAGTCAGGGGAAACTCGGTTTTTACAACTGGGACTCCAAAGTGATGAGTACTCCGAAGTCCTCAGTGGACTAAAAGTCGGCGACGAACTTCAGTCCTCACGTGCATCTTTTACTTCAAAAAGAGCCCCCTGATGCTCCAGATAAGAAAAGTCAGCTTTCAGTATCCAAAACGGAACTTTGATCGCCCCACTCTGGAGGAGTTGTCGTTCGATATTCCACAGGGAGAACTCGTTGCCATCACAGGGCCATCTGGATCGGGCAAGTCAACGCTACTCTACCTGCTAGGTGGACTCATCCGACCCAACTCGGGAAGAATCCTATTAGATGGCCATGATCTCACTGTAGCCAACGAGGCCCGACTCGCGGAGATTCGAAAAACAAAAATTGGCTTCGTTTTTCAACAGTTCCATCTTCTTCCCCACGCAAGCGCCCAGCAGAACATACTCCTTCCAACCGAGTACAATGCTCAAATCCCGAAAAGCCGGAGTGATGAGTTGATCGAAAAACTGGGTTTGAGGTCCGTATCCCAATCCGCTCCCAATCAACTCTCTGGTGGGCAACAACAACGCGTTGCAATCGGTCGAGCCCTATTGTCGAATCCAGATTTAATCCTAGCAGACGAACCAACAGGAGCACTGGACCAAACGACAGGAGCAGAAATATTCTCAATTCTTCGCACTCTAGCGCGAGAAGGTAAGTCGGTCATCCTGGTCACCCATGACCCAAAAATTGCGGACGCTTGTGACAGAACCATTCAACTCATCGATGGGCGAATTGTGCGCGACGAAAAGCGTACTAAAATCGAGAAAGGGTACGCATCAGTCACGCCTCACTCTGAGCAAGTGGAGGCTCCAGGCCTGCAAGCAGCAAACTGGGTTAGGCTCTATCAGCAAGTCAGACAAAATCTTCTACGTTCTAAACTGAGATCAATATTGACCCTCTTGGGGGTAACGGTTGGAATTGCTGCGGTCGTGGCTATGCTCTCTCTTGGGCGTTTTGCCAAAGAAACCATCCTCTCGGGTTATGAGAGTCTAGGAGTGAATAAGCTGGTGATTAGCGGGCGCCCAAACTGGAGATCTAGAAACGCTGATCCGACACAAGCAGCCTTTCTCGGATTTGATTCCGATCGAGACCTTCAAACTATTGTTCGCAGCTTTAACGAAGTTTCGATGATCTCACCCGTATATATGTCATGGCACTCCAGCGTCGACTACGCTGGAACTGAAATCGAAGGGGCGAGAGTCTATGGAGTCTCCGAAGATTATGCCGAAATCTCAAATCGTAACCTCGTATCAGGCAATTGGATCCTTCCCCCACATGTCAGCAATCGAGCTGCGGTTTGTGTGATCGGCTCTGATCTCGTTGAACAGCTATTTCCAGCGATCAACCCAATTGGGGAAGCAGTACATGTCGTGGTTCAGAGCAACCAAGAGTTCATGTGTCGTGTCATTGGCACACTCGCACGAGTTCAGACCAACAAAGAAGGCGCACAACCTAACCTCCAACTTTTCGTACCCTATACCTTCTATCGAGCCATCGAAGGATCAACCGACACCAGTCTACGCGAGTTTGCAATCCAACTTAAGCCTGAGTCTGACTTTGAGGGAGTCGCTAGCGACCTAAAAGAAATATTCAGCAGAAAATACGGAAGCTCGGGAGTTTTTCGAGTCGACAGTGACTTACTCCTCATCGCTCAAATGAAGAAGTTCCTTGGAATCTTTACGGCGCTCTTAAGTGGTATCGCCTTTCTTTCCTTGATAGTCGGCGGCATGGGGGTCACTAATCTGATGTTGGTCTCCCTAAGTGAGCGGATGCGTGAACTTGGCCTGAGGCGTGCAATCGGGGCAACTCCCAAAGACTTACGATTCCTTGTCCTAGGGGAATCGATTATCCTATGTAGCTTATCTGGCGTGATCGGAATCATCTCAGGTTGGCTCGTTTGCGAGTCATTGTTATTTATCGGCGCTCAGTTGGTTCCATCCTTAATGTTTCAATGGTTCATCGACCCCATTGCAATGGGTGTAGCCACTCTTGCGACCTTATCCGTTGGTCTCCTATCCGGACTTGCGCCGGCGGTGAAGGCTGAGCGGATCGACGTGGTCGAAGCGCTTCGCTCTGAATAAGGCCCTACGGACACAAGAGCGACTAAATTGATGTGAGTCATAGTTACTGCAGTCCAGTCAAAGCAGGAGGACAAAATGTCCATGATTGAACAAAAACGCACAACACTTGTCAGTACAGTACTCGCTCTCATTGTTGCAATTGCCGCTCAATCAAACGCTTTTGCTCTCACCAGTGCTAACCTCCATCTGCAAGGTACCGTAGATACTCTGGTTTCTATCAGCGTCACTTCAGCCCCTTCCGCAAGCAGCTTGGATTTGCATAATAGTGCGAGCAATCTCAAAGTGGCTGATGTTCAAGAGTTCAGTAACTCGTCTACCGGTTATCAAGTCACTTTGGTCTCAGCGAATGCCGGTAATCTGAGAAACACGTCCGCATCGGGGGAAGTCATTAAGGACTTTACGTACTCAGCAACCTATAATGGTTCGGCTGTTCAGCTGAGCCAATCCCCCCAGCAGATCACTCTTTTTCAGTCACCCATCAACGATCCTGTGACCTTCACAAAGGAGTTCACCATTAGCTACACGGGTATTCCTCAAAACCAACTTCCGTCGGGCGTGTACCAGGATGATCTGACCTTTGAGATTGCAGCTCTTTAGTCTTCTTTATTGAGGACCCCTCTCAGCAGTGCTGTTTGTTTCCTGGGCTTCACCAGGAGCAGGCGGCACTGCTGAAAATCCAGCCCGAATGCCCACAAGGATTTCCCCTAATTGGATTGGATATTCTCCTCGGTCTTCGACTGTAAGCTGCGTGGGAGAATACTCAGAGCCACTGAGTTGGACGGCCCATTCACCAGGCTCAGGTAAGCCCACAAAAAACTCACCTCGATCATCCCCAAAAAAGGGAATCCTAGTCCCTGATTCTTTCACAAAGTCACCTGAAGCTCGCTTCAACGGTTTGCCCCCTGCATCTATAAGTACGCCCTGAACAAAACACTCCTGGTTCGCACGAAGCAAAATCACTCCACCACTTTTGTAACTAGGCAGATAATAGAAATCCCGTTCCTTCAGGAGCGGGAGGCTACCGTCCCCCCTCAAATCCACCGAGATCCTGTTTTCAGTGAAGGGCACTAATCCTGTCAGAACTGGGTCACCTAAAAGGTCACTCTTGGCTTGGTAGTTCCCCTTTCGATCTAGGTTAACCAAGAGCGGCGCTTTCTTGAGATCGCCCTGGCGTTGTAGAAAAATAAATCCCTGATTTACAGGCTTCACCAATCCAACTTTAGTTCCTGAAAAAACAAGAGAGGATCCTCCTTGAAGTTGATGCATACTTCGGTACGCAGATCCCCCACTCCAATCGTCCCGACGCGTGGTTTGGGACCAACCCAACTCGAAACGGTTGGCAGACGTCAAGATTTCGGTGCTCGCACTTTGACCTTTCGGGGATAACTCAAGATCCGCTCTCCAAAGTCTCGCCCCTACAGTTTTCTCGGGTAAATGCGCTGACTCAAATCGCAACGTTTTGTCTTTGCTTTTTTAGCGTGTGGTCGTGGCTACAGACTTTTGAGGGGATGACCAGTTGAAAGAAAACTCGAGGCGATTCTCTGATGGCTCCTGACCACCACCCCGCTCCCTCATCGCCGAAAGACTTAAACTCAGGCGAGAACGAGTCAAATAATGAAGCCCCACTCTTGGCAAAATCTGCGAACCGCATCCCTCCGTGAGGCGAGTTACTCCTAAACTCAGGGAAAAACGCTCCCCTAGGCCTGAAACCAAGGTTCCTCTCATCCATTTTCGTGGCGTGTTCTCCTCCGAAAATATTGGGGATTCCCTCTCAACCTCGAGCTTAAGGATCGATGATGGACTTCGACTCAAACCAGTCAGTTCGATGGTCTGCGCCATATAAAATCCAAGATCATCCCAAGAAGAGACTGTGAATGGATTTCCCAACATGATCCACTCCATCAAACCAACTCGCTGAGCCCAACCGATACCTACTGCAGCCTGAGATAGCGCTCGACTTCCCTCATAACGGAAATCGAGCTCAGCCGTCAGCGAGCCGCTAAATCCCCTTCGATGAGAGAAGCCAGATACGGATGTCTGATCATCATAGATGGGCTTTGCTCCACCTTCCCGACTCTTCCGAGGTATCCCAAAGTAATACTGAAAATCAGAAACTCCCACCCCAAGTAGCCGGGGTGAGAGAAAATAGCTGGCATCGAAAACCTCAACTCCCCCCAGATCATCCTGAACTCGAATCTGCGTCTCTACGAATCCAGGAGCGGATGGAAAATCACGAAAATCATACGCGCCAGGCTCAAGATAAAAGACGGCAATACTTTGCCCGTTAACCCAAACCTCCACTCTAGACTTTCTACGAAGCCGCAAAAAGTATTGGCCGTTTGCGTAAAGTTGTAGCCTCGACGCCGAGGAGTAGATTTCGTTTGCAATGGAAAACCCCAGCAACTCGAGAGGATTACTCAATAAGCCCTTCCTACTCTGAAAGTCACCTAGAAGCGCTCTCAATCCCCACCTCGGGATATCCTGGACCAAACGTGTATCTTGGCGTCCTTCTGTTGATCCATGACTCTCAAACGTCGTGTTCCCCCAGTGCAGGATCTGCTCAAGCTGAAGTTGGGGATCACTCCTTGTGAACGCCTCCGTGTCCTCACTGTCGTACGATACTCCTGCTACACCGAACACCGTCAAAGAGCCGCTCACACCTGATGATCGATAGAGACTTTCTCCGCCCAAACCTCCAGCTGTTCTGTTCTGTACAGAAATCACCCGTGTTTTTCGCGCCTCTTCGGAGAACTCAATCGAAAGCTGGAGAGAGTTCTGGTCGAAACTCACAATAACTTGCGGACTTCTCAGCCTTCCT
>Ga0169931_10002937_pt1 | contig 27445 bp, 16 predicted proteins | sample Kivu_15m_20L_FD_129675 | JGI IMG/M metagenome (GOLD analysis project Ga0169931, IMG submission 129675) | Freshwater microbial communities from Lake Kivu, Western Province, Rwanda to study Microbial Dark Matter (Phase II) - Kivu_15m_20L... | ecosystem: Environmental > Aquatic > Freshwater > Lake...
GGAAATTATATTATTCTTCCTCATACTACGGGATGATTCCATGATGGTCCTTATTTCAAAAAAAATGTAATACAATTCATTTGTAAAATTATGAAGATAAAAAGTGCCTCGCACTTTTGTGCATTAGAAAGCATCTAAATACAAGTAAATCCATTTCATAATAAAATAATTCGATTCTTCTTTTTAAATATATATTTAAAAAATACATATTTTGAATAAAAGATTATAATATATAAACTTAATAAAATAATTAATATTTTTCCAATTTAATAAAACTAAAATTTTCAATCAGTTTTTTGATTTTTCTTGATTTGTTTAAGAACATCTACTATTTCCATATCAATTTTCAATGGGTTTTTCTTAGGTGAAGTTTTATTATCCAGTCCTAGATATTCTTGCAAAGAAATATTATATTTAATTTTCTTATGGGAATCATTGATGAGTGCTTGAGAGAACCAGCAAGCAAGGTTAGGATCTAGAATAGTAGGTATTCTATAAGTGAATAATTTCTTTCTCAAAATAGCTTGTTGAGTTTCAACGAAAATAGCAGGACTTGGCCTAGCGAAGCTAAATGCAAGCTGGACTTTCTGAGTTGAGATCATATATTCAGCCTCTTCGAAAGATAATTTGGTAGCAACACCCTCATATTCATTCTTGTCATCATCAGAGGAGAAATAGTAGAAATTGTAATCTTTTTTTATCAAGTGTCTAAAGAATAAGGAATAGTTTCTAAGAGCTCTCTCGACTTCAGAGACTATAATGATATTTCCGTATTCAGGAATTTCAATGTCAGTACTTAAAAGTGATTTTAGAAGGGCTTCGAATGCGTCATCTCCTATACATCCACTTTCTCCAGTTGATGCCATTTCTAGTCCTAAAATTGGATCAGAGCCTCCAAGTCTTTTGAAAGAGAATTTAGGACATTTTACTCCTGTGTGTTTTAATTTGAGGACATCTGGGCAACATTCAACTACTTTTGCATTCTGTTGATCTAATAAAACTCTTGCTGAAATATTCATGAAATTAATTCCCAGAACCTTTGAAATAAATGGGAAGGAACGGGAAGCTCTAAGATTCATTTCTATCACTCGGAATGAGTGATCTTTGTACAAGAATTGGACATTAAAAGGACCATTTACGTGAAGATTTTTAACCAAAGCTCCAGAGATTGCTATCAATTTTTCTCTTTGTTCTTTGTTGATATCTGGGGCAGGAATAATTAAAGATGAATCTCCAGAATGAATACCTGCTGGTTCAATATGTTGAGAAATGGCATAGACCAATATTTGTCCATTCAAGGCTACTCCATCGAAATCAACTTCCAAGGCATCTTCGATGTATTTGCTTATAACTACTGGTTTATCAGGCGAAACATCACACGCTTTGATTAGCATTTCCAAAAATTCTTCTTTATTGTATACCAGTCTCATCGCAGCACCTGATAAAACATAAGAAGGACGAGTAATAACCGGGAAACCAACTTCATTTGCAAATTCAAGACCTTTATTTATATCAGCAAATTCGTGCCAGTCTGGTTGATGAATATCTAAATCATGACATAATTGAGAAAATTTAGCTCTGTCTTCTGCCATGTCTACTGACTCTGCTGAAGTTCCAAGAATTATGGCTCCGTTATTTGCAAGGGGAATTGCTAAGTTATTTGGGAATTGTCCACCAAAACTTATAACAACTCCAAGAGGATTTTCTTTCTCGTAAATATCTAGAACTCTCTCTAGTGAAATTTCTTCAAAGTACAATTTATCACAAGTTGTGTGGTCGGTTGATACTGTCTCTGGATTATTGTTGATCATAATAGAAGGAATTTTCAAACTTTCTCTAATTTCTTTTATAAGTTCTACTCCGCACCAATCAAACTCAACTGAAGAACCTATTCTATAACATCCAGATCCAACAACAATCACACCTTGTTGTGATTGTTTATCGTATTCAATTTCGTCTTTGTTTCCGTTGTATGTCAAATATAGATTATTACTAACACAGGGGAATTCTCCTCCCAATGTATCAATTTTTTTTGTGCAAGGGATAATTCCCAATTTCTTTCTATAATTTCTCACATTAATTTCATTTGATTTGATAATAAGTGAAATCTGTTTGTCAGAGAATCCAGCTTGTTTTGCGTCTTTTAGTAAAGCATAAGGTAGTTCTTCAAGTGAATATTTTTCTAATCTTTTATGAATCAACACAATTCTTTCCAATTTAGATAAGAACCAATGATCCATTTTGTTTAGTTGAGAAATTCTGTCTATCGACCAACCTTGATATAAAGCCTGGAAGATTGCGAAAATGTGACTGTCTGATGCATTTATCAACTCCTCAGTTAAGTGCCTATCATCTTTGTAATCTTCTCTTTTTTTTGACTCTGGAGACCAGTAGAAACCAAAAACATTTGGGTTAACCATTCTCAAACCTTTTTGGAAAGCTTCCTCGAAATTTCTTCCAATAGACATGATCTCTCCAACTGATTTCATCATAGATCCAATTTTTCTTGAGACACCATTGAATTTTGTAAGATCCCATCTAGGGATTTTGATGACAATATAATCCAAACTTGGTTCAAAGAATGAAGTTGTGATTGAAGTTACAATATTTGGAATTTTTGGTAGAGGATATCCTAATGCAATTTTTGCGGCAATATATGCTAGTGGGTAGCATGTAGCTTTAGATGCGAGGGCTGACGAACGAGACAATCTTGCATTTACTTCTATAACATAAACTTCCATAGATCTTGGGTTTAGAGCGAATTGAATGTTGCATTCTCCAACAACTCCTAAATGTCTGACAATTTTAATAGCTTTTCTTCTGAGATAGAAATGTTCTTCATCTGTTATTGTCATTAAGGGTGTGATGACCATTGACTCTCCAGTGTGAATACCCATTGGGTTTATATTTTCTAAAGCTGCAGGAGTAATACAGTTATCGTAAGCATCACGAACGACTTCGTATTCAAGTTCTTTCCATCCTCTTAAATCTTTTTCGATTAAAACTTGAGGAGAATAAACGAACGCTTCAGTACATAAATTAGTCAATTGTTCATCATTTTCAGCAAAACCTGATCCAAGACCTCCCAAAGCATAAGCGGCTCTGCAAATAACTGGATATCCGATGTCTCTAGCAGCCTGAACTGCCTCTTCTGTGTTGATTGCAGATCTGGATTTTGCAATAGGTTCGTTAATTTCTTTAAGTCTTCTGTTGAATAGTTCTCTGTCTTCCGTATCTTCGATTGTACTGACGGGTGTTCCAAGAACTTTAACATTGTATTGTTGAAGAATTCCAAGCTTTTCTAATCTAATTCCGAGGTTTAAAGCAGTCTGTCCTCCAAATCCTAATAATAATCCCTCTGGTCTTTCTTTTTGTATAATTTCAGTCAATGATTCAATAGTAATTGGGACCAAATAGACTCTGTCAGCCATGCCTTCTGCTCTAGTTTGTACAGTAGCAATATTTGGATTTACTAATATTGTTTTTATCTTTTCTTCTTTCATTGCTATGATTGCTTGGCATCCTGAATAATCAAATTCTCCTGCCTGACCGATTTGAAGAGGACCTGACCCGATGATCAAAACTGACTTGATTTGTTTTCTCTTCTCATAGAATTCCATTTTGAATGGACGAGATTCAGCATTTGTGTGATCAATAATTTGCTGTCCAGGTAACATGTGGAATGTAGGATTTTCTATCAATTTAAGCATTGATTTTTTTCCGAAAAAGTGTTTGCAGTTTACAATATTCATAAAGAAAATGTCGAATAGGAATCTGGTGTCCCAAGGTCCTCCTCTAGCTTCTGGATGGAACTGAGAAGAGAAGTAGGGTTTAGTCACATGCTTAATACCTTCATTTGAATGATCATTTAAGTTAACAAAATATGGTTGCCAGTCAGCTGGTAAAGATTTGTAGTCAAGGGCATAGCCATGATTTTGGCTTGTTACATAGCATTTTCCGGTAGTAACATCTACAACTGGCTGATTATGGCCTCTGTTTCCATAAGAAAGTTTGTAAATTTTGGCACCAGCAGCACATCCCATTATTTGGTTACCCATGCAAACTCCCAAAATTGGGACAATTTCATCTTTTTTCATTTGTTTTTTTAGAATGTGTACAGAAGTTTCATTGACTCTTGGATCTCCTGGTCCGTTACTCAGCATAATACCATCATATTGTTCATTTGTGTAATCGTAATCCCAAGGAACAACCAATACAGAAAGTGATCTGTCAAGCAAACTTCTTATAATATTATTCTTAACACCAAAGTCAACAAGGATTACTTTAAAGTTTCCAGTTCCCTCGTAATAGACTGGAGATTTGACTCCTACTTCAGCAGATAAGTTTCTAAGGTTAGGATCAGAAAATTCAACTGATTCAGGGTTGTCTCCCTCTTGTATAATTTTTCCGAGTTCGGACCCAGTTTCTCTTATTTTTAAAATCAGACTTCTGGTGTCGACGTCATAGCCATAGATAGCAGGGACATTGTACTGAGCTAACCATTTAGATAGAGATTGAACTGCCTGATAGTGGCAATAATTGAAACTGTAATCAGTTATGATGAGTCCGGCGCAATGGATTTCTTCGCTTTCGAATCGTTCAAGTAACCCGTATCGGTCTCTTGTTCTTTCTGGGATACCATATTGACCAAGTATAACACTAGAGCAGATAATTATTTGTTCCTTATAAGAGGGATCGGTTAACATTTCAGGATAAGAAGTCATTGAAGTTTGGAAAACTGCCTCGCCGCTCCTTGATACATTAGCACCGAAAGAGTAACCGGTCATTTTCAAGCCAGATTTTAAATAGAATGTGGCTTTTTTAGAGTTATCTTTGCTGTCTTTGTCTTCTGGATTGTCAAATCTGTCATGATATTTTGTTCCCTGAACTTCGACATTCGACGCCTTGATCTGTCCGAGTCTCATTCCTTCTTCTTTTTGATTTTCATCATTGAAAAGCACTTCAGGCATGGTTAATCCTTGTTTTCCTTGATTTCTTACCTTAAATCCGTAGGATTCGATTGCCCATCTTCTGAAATTTGTTTCTAAGTCATCGTCGAAATATAAAACATCGATCGGAGCATCTGGGTAATCCTTACTGAGTGAAAGAAACGGCTCATTCGGTAATCCATTCTCTAAAATTACAAACATCGGCAGAGGAGAAGGCGATTTTCTCAAGTTGTATCCTACTTCCAAGCTGGTAAGGTTGGTAATCTTTGATGTTTGGACGATTACCATCACGTCTGATTGATCTAGCATGTTTAACCTAATGTTTCTTAAATTGTACGAATTAAATTCTAAATTAAAAGTTTTTGTAAATTCTTTTTCGTAATCTGAGGTCAACATGAGAGCTTTGCTTGAGTTCAGAGTGAAATCGAATTCGTCATTTTTACTTTTTTCCAGCATATTCAAAACTTTAAGTAGCTTTTCTGTGTGTTCTGAGCTTGTTGAGTCGTAGTCATGTGAAATGTAAATATTTAACTTATATTTCGGATCTCTATGAGTATTTAACATATTATAAATTCTTTTATATTAATTGCTTATATAGTGAGGATATCACAGAAATTAATTAAAAAAACAATTGTATTAACATTTGATTGGAATTTTTAATTTACAGATAATCATGATATTAAATAAAATAAATTATTATTAAAAATTATTTATTGTAAAAATTATCTATGATAGTTATATTTTTATTTAATGAAAATTCATATTAAATTAATTAAATATTAAATTAAATAAAATAAAATAACAAGCAAAACAGTAAACAAGAAAATAAGGCAATTTTATTTTATAATAATTTAAATTTGATAAAAAATTCGCTTCAAAAAGTTAATTTAATAAAAAATTAAAAAGAGTTTTATTAATTATGTTAAATTTATTTTTTGTACTATAATCTATACTATGTTTGAGATGGTACAGTTATCTTCACCATCTTAGCAAGATTCTAAAATTCGCTGAATATTATGAATGATAGATTTAATATATATTTAGTCAGATTATATTATATGTCGGTTATTAAGTTAATAATTATTAATTTATTTTTTCAGTGAGGAGATTTTACTTCACGTTGGAATCCCCTTTTAATTAATTTTTGTCAAGCCTAACGAAAAATGAGAAGAAAACTTCCCTCTATCAGTATAAAATTGAAAATTGAGGTGGAGGTTATGAATAGATAAGAGCTTGATAAATACTTAATTATTTTAAATTATAAAATAAAAATTGATGTTTAATAAAAAATTTTATACAAAGCAATATACTGAGGTATATGTAAAATTTAACCAATAAGTTCAAGAATTATCTTAAATTTATAAAGATAATTTTATTATCCTTTTGAAGGTTACTTTAGCAAATGACGGTATGATTAATTTATTTTCGTTTATATAAATTAATTTTATTAAATTGAAATTATTCAAATAATATACATAAAATTAATTAACATAACATTTATTCTGTGAATAAGTATATTAAACTCAAAGAAAATAAATACTGCTAATGATAATATTTCTAGTTTTTAATAATTTACATATACCTAATGGTAAAAATATTAACAAGATTTTCATTTACAAATTATTCAACCAATTTATTTTAATAACACTCAATCAAATTCTTCGATATCTTCTTCTTCCAAATCTTCAAGCTCTTCCTCATTTGCTTTTCTTACATCATCATCCCTGATTGCTTTAAGTACCATCTTAAAAAATCTTCTAAACTCAACAAAGTCTATAAGTCCTGATCTATCGACATCAACCAATCTCAAAATTTCTTCCGTTTCTGCAACTGTCGGCCTCTCAAATCCGAAATCTTCTGCAAGGGAACCTAAAATGGCATGTAACTCGTCTTCAGAAATTCTTCCTGAACCGTCCTCGTCTACTGCGTCAAACATTTTTTTTGAGACAACATCTAGGAGAATTTTATTTTTTAAAAGTTCCTTTATGTTATACATTTTTTTTTCAATTTATTCAATATTATATAAAGCACATGATGAGAATTTACTTAATATAATAGGAAAATAAAAAAGGTAATTGTTCGAAAAATTTATATAAAAGATTTAATAGTAAAGTATAATCTAATCGAATTATTTAAAAAATTTTAAAATATCATGAAGACATGAAATTCGATAATATTATCATCTCAATTTATAGATAAATTTTTAATTTTCTAATTTAATAAATTTAAGTCCCTAAGAAAAATAATCGAATCCCCTTTTATTTACCTGAAAAATATTTTATATTTAATCCATACTTTTGTCATTCTCGAGGGGTATAAGAAGAGTTTCTTTTTTTTTTCTTTTATGAATAGTATCTGAGTATTCTTTAGAATCTCTAAGAGTTTTATCAGATTTTTCAAAATTGCCGACGTTGCAGTAAATTTCTCTCGCAACCTCCGCAAAAATCTCCCAATTTTCTTTTATTTCAGGATGCATTTTAGAATAATTTTCGTACATAAAAGTAGTGGGGGCCATAACTGGCAATTCTATAATTTCAACATCATGATATAAATAGCATAATGTTCTGACATAGTGCGCGAATAATCCCGCAGATCCAACAGATAAATGGAATTTATCCCACAGGTTAGTTTTAATAATAAGAGGTTTTAAAGGAAGGAGACTGTAAAATGCCCCTTTTTTGAATTTTAGGACGTGTTTCCCCGATGTCACTGTTCCCTCAGGGAAGATCATGAAAGGAGACATTTTGGAGTTAGCTAGAGATTCCTCCTGTCTCTTTTTGATAGATTCAAGCTGAAAGAAGAAAAAATTAAACATTAAAATTTTTAATATATACAATTGCTTGTCTGTTATTGGCGTCTTCTCTTTTTACGAAAAGACAGTTAATCTGTTTAGAAACTGTTCCTATCAAAGGAATACTTGCGACTTCGTCCTTAGCAATGAATCCGCAGGTCAATCTGTTCAAGTAAACGCATATGTCCTTTATTTTGAATAGGTATAAGAATTTATATTTTTAATTTAAATTTACAATCCATCCAGTATGATTTGAAATTATCGAAGAAAATCCTTTGTCGTAGGAAATTTTGTAATCATCTCCGAAGTATTTCTTATATTCTTCTGTACATTCCAATCTTCTTCCGTGTGTTCTAAGACCAATTAGTAGATTAATAATCATCAAGGCAATTTTTACGGAAGAGTTAATAAGATAAGTGTTGTTTTTACAAAAAACTTTATAAATACTATTAGAAAATAAATATATGTGCATCAATATACCTTAGAGCAATAATCAAACTGATACATGTCAATATCATAAGAATGAACTTAATCCAAAAAATTAAATTAATCCCAATAAAGATTCTTAAAAACGAAAGCGTGTCATTTTTTCTGAATTCCCTGTATTTATCGTGCAAGTTCTCCTTTCTTTTCTCTAAACCATCTCCATGAATGATAAAAGCTGGCTGATAAAATAATTTGCTTTTGTTATAGACATAAATGCTAAATAGAAAATTTAGAAAAACATAAATTCCTAAAAAAATGTAAAGTCCCAACATATTTAGTACTTGTATTTATTATTAAAATTAAATACTTTAAAATTATAAAACATATTATATTATATAATAATTCTTTTAATATGGGGGCGTGCGTCAATAAAAGTAAGAAAGAGAATATTGTAAAAAAGTCAGCAAAAGAAGCAAAAACTAATACTAAAGAGTCGAACCAGTCTAATTTGTTCGATTATAGGAAGAAATTGGATATGAACAAAATCAATCCACAATCTGCGCAGCTAAGTGAGAAAAAAGAAATTGTTTCTATAAGCCCCATGACTACTTCGAATAAAAATGAGAACGCTATGCAAAATAGTAGCATTTTAATGAAATCTAAACAAATAGAAACAAATAGAGATCCTATTAAAGAAGAACCTTCTTTAAAAAATGTCGATATAACCAAAACAATAAAGGAACAAAACACAAACAAACAAGAAAATACCGTATTGAATAAAGCGAAAAAAGCTGAGAAAACTATATTAGAAGAAAATACTATAGAAAACTTGATTGAAGATCGATCAACAGTAGAAGAGGAATTATTCAAACTAAAAAATGTGAATTATGAGCCGTTATACAATTTTGCGTAATTATATTTAATAAATTATAGAGACTTCTGCATGATTTCCAATTTCGAATATTCTACAGAAAATGATTGGAATCAGCTTATTAAAAAAGCCAAATATCACAACAAGTCTCTTCTTGCTATCAAATTACTTAACCTAAATGAAAGGAAATGGAATAAAGAGAACATTTTACTTTCAGATGTAAAATATCTTTCCTATAATTTAACTAGATAATAAAAGAGAACAGAGAAAATATGGACAGCTATTTAATCGCTAAATATCTTAACCTTAGACTGAAACTACAGGAACATTTCAATTGGATCATTTGGGCTATTTCTTACTACTATTACTCACTTTTATTAACAGAAATAAATTCAACTAAGAGTAACTATTTTACTCAAGAAGATTTCGGCTTACCTCCAGTTGATCATATCGACTGGCTGAACGGATTCGAGTGGAAAGGCATATATATAAGGGTAATGCCTGAATTTCAAGCTAAGTACATGCAAGAGGAAATGAAGGCTCTTAATTATCTGTTTTTTGAATATATTCAATTAATCGACTCATACAAGGTTAATGTCACAGAAAATACCAATAAAAACCTATTATCTAACGAGCTTATTTTTCCTTTGATTTCCTACGCAAAGGTTTGTTCATTAGTTATAGTAGGATCAGTTACAATCAACAAATACTCTTACGATATGAGCGAGCATTATGACGGAGATGTTGTAAATGCTGAGAATAACAATTACAACGAGGAGAAACTTAACAATGTGAATATTTTTACTTCAAACCCTGATTTTAAAATAAGAGAATATCTAAGAAACAATCAAAACAACCCCAATCTCAACCCCAATAATTCCACATTTAGAAAAAAGGAATCCAAGAAAGAAAAAAATCCTCTTTTAGTAAGTAATAAAGACATCAAAGTCTATGCGTCTATGCAGATCAACAACAAAAAAAACGGAAACGGAACAATAAACGGTACAATCAATGGTATGACCCATATTGATCATAACTATGACCTCAATAAGGATACCTTGATTAACTATGATATTTCTAACATAGTCAACAATAACAATTCTATCTACTCGATCAACGTTTCACATAACATCAACAAGGACATTAATCTGAAATTATTTTCAAGGGAGGATATTTCACAATCGATTTTACTTTCTAAAATTGAGGCGCATCATTTGATTAAAGTTATTGATGATCTTAATGATTGCAACAACTACGGGAATAATCAGAATATGACTCAATACGGCACATTCAATGCAAACGGAAATGAAATAAATAATCCAAGCACAGTCCCTAAATTTAAATTTATGATCATCTCTGCTACTGACCTCATTCCTAATTTAGTTTATAAAAATTCTAAAAAGAAGGCCTTTTTATTTTCTGAGGAAGACGAGAGGAAGCCATTCATCTTCTTTACCAACGATAACATTCCAAATAAATTAAATGAAAAAATAAATAGCTTGAATAATAACAGTAAACCTGAAGGTAGTAATAGCAAACTATTTTCTCCTTCCAATTTTGAAAAAGTAATTTACAAAGATCTTTGCTTCAATGAATTTTACGAGTCGACTTGCATGAACACTAGTTTCAAAATATTTTATGATAAAAAACCAGAAAAGAAAGAAAAGAATTGTAGAATAAATGAATACTTCCTAAATATTTTTTCCAAACAAATTAATTTTGGATTGTCGATAAATAAACTTCTGAATACTTTCTCGTTTGCTAAACATAAATATTTGAAGGCACTCCTAATCGATAATAAAAAATTAGAAATTTCAGGGAAATCAGTGATTCTCTTTTCTGTTTCGAATAATGTAAAATTAAAATATTCTTTGATTAAGTCTTACAAAAATAAGAAGTCTGAAAATATCTATACAGAAAGTTTTACAGACTATATAAACTATCCAGCATACTTTGACAGATTTACAAAAATATTAGACATGAATCTATCCATTACTAATGTCCAATCTTTAAAAGATTTTCTCCACAGATACGGAATCAACACAAGTCTTGAAATTTTTCTTCTTCCGAAATTGAAAAATCAAAAAATTTCAGATTTGATAAAAGCAGATATCCTTTGCAAAATTCTTAAGCACCTATTAAATTTTCATGAAGGCCTTAATTTCCTTGTTAAGTTGAATTTAATAAACGTGAACAACTGCTCAAGTTCTCTCAAAAATTTAAATGAGAACATCGAAACCCTTCACGATGGATTTTTCGATTTCATAAACGCAAAGAGTATCAAAATGATTCAAAAGGAAAAGATCTTTCATATGATTAGCGCAATTCTTAATCCCACAAAAACAAAAGAAAAATTTTTGAAATTTTTTTATGACAATTTGAACTACATCTTTTTATTCAAAAAACTTAAATGGAAATATATGGATGAATACATCGGTTTCAATTTATTTAACGAAGTAAATGAAGAAGGGGGGTTGAATGTTTCAAACGTAGCTAATAATCAAACGAAAGGTAAGCGATTGAATTTAGAGTCGTTGCTATCTGATCTAATTGCAAACGCTAGACAAAAACCCTTTTTATTCCTCAACGCTCTTGAGCATCATTTAAACATACTAATTGAACCTGCGATTAAATTCAGGGCATCTCTAGCAATCGAACAGTTCAACAACTCCTTCACTGCATCAAATATAATGGACACAGATCCTTCTGTTGATTCGTATATCAAATGTGAGGATTTGTCATATTATCTTATGACAAAGTGCATTTACACAAGTAGAACAAGCACAAAATACGACCATTTCTTGAATAAGGTTACTAATCATCAAAATACTTCAGAAACGAATAGCATTCATCCTAGTTCAAAAAGTAAAGACAAAAATTTAAACAATGGAGTTAATAATATTAATAATGTAAAGGGTTTAAACCATGTGAACTCACATTCTAATTTCTTTCGTGATGCTAATGACAACAAACTTTTACCAAAGAAATTAAAGGAAGAGACGAATTTCAGAACTAATAATAATATTAATAACATGAATAATATTGCAAATGTAAACAATCCACATTATAACCCTGATATATTCCTGAGTAATAAACAGACGATTTTTCCTTCAAATCTTCCAAAATCTAAACCTGTCCTATTCAATAATAACAACATCGTAAGTGAACAGAAAATTTACAAACTGGTAGATGACAATAAAAAAGGACAAAATTCAGCAATAGGAAAGATAAATTCCAATATCAAAATAAACTCAAATAATATCACTAAGATTAATATGATCAATAACCGATACGTCGATTCGTCCTCAAAGGTGAATGAGAAACTCACTAACGTTCCTAGTTTAGAAAAAAATAAATTTGATAACGACGTTACCAGTTCTTATAGGACAAACAATATCAACTCAGAAAAAAATTTCTTGAATAGAAAGGAAGAAGAGGAGATCATGATGCAAAAAGCAAAAATATGGGACAATCTAAGTTTAGAAATGGATATGCAGTTCCCTCCTATCTTATATAAGCTTTTATTTAAGTATGATGAAAAACATAACACAAAAGTCGTAAACAAATACCTGAGGTCAAATTATTCCTTCAATAAAATAGACACAATCAAAAATTGGAAGAGTAGTCTTGAAATGCTGCTGAATGATATAATTACTGTAAATGGATCTGAACTAGTAATTATCCAAGCATATATTTTGTTATTCGTGCATGGATATTTTGTAGAGAATGACTACTCCTTATGCAAAGAAATTTTATTCAAAGTAAAAGAAAATTTAAAGAATCTTATTTCTTATAACCTTGAGTTAATGGCGATAATAAATTTGATAGAAGGCCTCATAGTCGAAAAAAAAAATTACATCGAAAGTGAAGAGTACTATTCCAAATGTCTTATTTTCTCCTTGTTCCTTCATGGAGATCCGAGAGGAAGAGGAAATTTTGGAAATAATTTTATGCTGTTCCCTCTTTGGAAAATTGCCAGGCAGACTTGTATTCTTGAAAATCCTCTTACCAATGAAAATTTTAAGGAAATGTTCCACTGTCAGGATTTTTCTTTCAAGCTTTCCATGGACTATTCTGGAAATGGCTCAGTTTCAGGTGTAACCGCAACTCCAAATGTTCACTACAATAATCTTTATGATGAAAACTTGAATTATGCGATGAGGAAAGATATTTTTAAGAAAAATAAAAGGAATCGATCCTATTTCAAAAAATTGGAGACAAATCAAACAACTAGAAAAAACCTTGAAACTTCTATTGTAAATATTTCAGAGATAGAATTCGATCAAAACATAAGCGAAAATGAATCAATCGAGGAGGAAAGCTCTGATAAAAATTTCCAAATAAGCTCAAAACTTTTCAACTATTCTAACACCTTTAAATATTTTCCGTTTCCCAGCACTTCTGATGTAAAAACGTCTTACAACACTTACTTCACCTCAGAAAATTTTATATTATTCATTTTGAAGAATATTTATAAAATTGACAATTCAAGATACAAGTATGATGAAGATGTTTTGAACAAGATAGGACTGAATTGTTATTCGATCATGAATAGTATAGAATTGACTAATAAAGAGCTAATAAAAAACGGCAGTAGTTACAAAAGCTCATTTAAAAAGGACAAAAGTTCGATTTTTTCTGTTTACATGTATGATTTTTTATTAGATAAACTATCTTATAAGAAGAATCATCCTGACAATATCCTTCTCGCTTGGGGAAATAATAGTCATAATGAGACAACCCATAACAATTACGATTTCTTATCGCTGCCTAGGATATGTTACAAACTTAAAAATCATCAAGTGATAAAAATTAGCAGCGGCTGGGAACATAACATTGTAATGACTACTGATAAAAAATGCTTTACCTGGGGTAATAACGAAGCAGGACAATGCGGGGTACCTGAAACACCTGTTATTTATCACCCTAAGCTAATTGAAATACAAGACAAAATCTATGATTTGACCTTGGGTAATGAACACAGTTTAGCCTTGATGGAAACTGGAGATGTATATTCTTGGGGTAAATCAGAAGATGGAGTCTTAGGATATGTCGAGCGTGAGATCGAATTTATACCGAAAAAAATAAATTCTATAAAAAATATAGTAGGAATTTCTGCAGGATCTATTCACAATCTTGTTGTAGATCGAGAAGGTTGCGTTTATTCATGGGGTTGCTCTAAAGGGGGACAATTGGGGCACTCAGAGAACTTTTTAATTAATATAAAAAATTTTACAGGATATTTAATTAATCCGAGCCCTATTGTAACACTGAAGAACACAAAAATTAAGAAAGTTTCTTGTGGTGAGGTATTATATCATTTATTTAACTCTCATTTAGGCACATTCCCTAGCCTTGACATACGATGGTAAAGTATATGGTTGGGGTTTCACTTCCAACGGTCAATTAGGAATAGGAATATGCGAAGATTCTTTCGAACCCGGACAGGGAATGTCTCGTTGCAGAATATTAGAGCCTAGATTAATTGAAACAGAGTCATCACGCATAATTGACATTCAATGTGGGAAAACATTTTCTACTTTTATAACAGAAAAACATGAGGTATAAATTCCCATTTCATCTTATAAAATTTATATTAGCTCCTTGTTTGTGGAATAAACGATCTCAATCAACTCGGTATAGAGCAACCTGAGTCCACTGATCATCTTTACAGTAAATCTGATGTGATGTATAATCGATGCTGCGACGTTGTGTATCCAACGCCTATTGAATATTTCTTGAATATGAAAGTAAAAAAAGTAGTTTGCGGAGAAAGTCATTGTCTTGGAGTAAGAATACTTTAATAATCATTAATTTACTTTCAGCTAATAGAAGATTTATCTAATAAACACACAACTTTATGGAGTTGGGGGAGCAACAGATTCGGACAGTTAGGACAAGGAAACCAAATAAAAAAATCAATGCCTAAACCAATTAATTACATACTTGGTTATACAAACAGCGAAGTAGTCGAGGTAAGCTAAAATATTTTTAAATTTTAAGATTTCTTGTGGAGGCTTCCATTCAATGTGCACTATTTCAAATAATTTTTCCTCAAAGGAAGAGGAAACTAAAGAAACTATGCAAATCCAAGCATTGAATAGATTTTATTCTAGCAAATGGGTTGTAGAATAATTTTTTTTTTATTTTAATAAAATAATTAAAATGTCATATAAATTTAATACTACCTACAATATATAAACAGGACATGTTAGAAATTTAGAAAGTATACCGAATAAGTACACTAAATACGAAATTTAAAAAATTAATTTGCAAAATATAAAAATTAATAATGAATCTCTTATATATTTGAATTTTAATGGTAAAAGTAAAAGTTCCATTCAGATTTTCTAATGTAAACATGGACACCGAGACATTTAACAGATTCAAAAAATATTTAGGCGCAGTCGAAAATTTTTTCAATGGAAACACCATTCAGTATTTAAATCTTAGAATATTCACAGATAACAATGATTTTAAATTTAGAATAGTAAATAATCAAAGCAAGTTGTATAGATATCCCATAAATGAATATATAAAAGCGTTGCTTCGAACATACTCAGATGGAATCATAACAACTGTATATTTTATAAATAAAATTATTTACTATCCCTCCAGGAAAATTTTCTATCAAACCACCCAGAGGAAAATTTTGAAATTGATTATGATACCTACGAGATAAATCAAAATACATTTTTACGTTGGAAATCATCTGAAATAAAAAAGAAATCAGTAGGGATTTTTACAAAAGATCTAAAACTGAATTTAATAAAATATCATCCCTTATTCAAAAATCAGAATTTCGATAAATACATAATGATCCCAGAGAGTAGCTTCGATAAATTCAACGAAGAAATCAAGAAAATAAACGAATATGTTTTAAAGTAATATTGATTAGATTAATTACAAAATCTGAATAGAGCGAATGAAAATTCTATATATTATGAAGATAGAAATAATATTTATGTCAAACCTTACGTTAAGGACAAATTAGAATTTTTAAACACAACCAAAACTTTTTCAGATTCTACAAAATCTGAACTTTGCCTAATTGAAGGAAACGGGGATCATCCTTTGAACTACCTACATTTAGAAGATCCTGCTAAAATTCCTTGTGACATTTTAGTTGTTGCATTTGTGAAAGATGGTGAATATAACAAGGAAGATATCTCTAGGCCATTTAACATATGGGAGAAGATGGAAAGGAATTACATAAAATTGTTTCAAAGTAAGAAGATGATTGGAAGAGATGGTAGTACCTGGTTTTTTTCAGTTTTTAAGAAACGAATGCTTATAAAAAATAATTTAGATCAAATGGATATATCTTTAGAGAACCCTTTATTCGATCAAAAATTCTTTAGAAATCAATTTTGAGTAAAGAAAAATTTTTAGGTATTTAAATACTAATAGATATTGTTTTGGTTTGCTTAATATTCTAATCATAATCATAATAATTATTGTTGTTAATAGATTTGTAATAAATAAGATACAATTTTAAAGAATATATTTAATATTTATATTTCTATTTGTATTTAAATAGAAAAATAATTTGTTATTTGTTTATTTAACTTAATTTATAATGTAATTAAATCCTAATTTAAAAGTCTAAAATTGAGAGATTTCAATTTATAGAATGGAGCGAATCCGTATTTTGAATATGCAGCTCCTGATCCGGAGTTCTTTCTACCAGAGAAAGGAAGCATAGGATTGAGATAATCACACCTGTTCATAAATACAGTTCCTGTGTTAATCTAAGAAAAATTAATAAATCATTTTTAATATTTACTCTTTTAGAGAGTTCAGTGGCTTTCTTGTAATCCTTAGTGTAAATTGCACTAGTCAATCCAAATTCTGAATTGTTTAAAATGTTAAGCGCCTCATCGTCATTTTCGACTCTAGCTACTGGAATTAAGGGGCCAAATGTCTCTCTGATAAAGACTTGCATGTCAGTGCGGCAGTCTTTGAGAATAGTAGGCTCGAAAAATCTTCCTTTACCTTCTTCGTCATTTACAATGGATCCTCCGAGTAATAATTCAGCTCCTAAATTGACAGCGTCATCAACAACTTCTTTCAACACGATAGGAGCGTCTGGAAGCGCAAGCGGACCGACGTTTGTAGTTTCTTTCATAGGATCTCCTAATTTATAGGATTTTGTAATTAAGGCTGCTGCCTTATCTAAAAATTGATCATAAACAGAGGCATGAACTAAGACTCTTTCAATTGCACAGCATGATTGTCCCGCATTATACAGGCAACCATCAACGATATTATCAACTGCGAAGTCCAAGTCGGCATCTTCTCTAACATAAGCAGCATCGCTTCCTCCAAGTTCGAAACTAGTATGGATGAATCTTCCTGTTTTTGCAATTTCCTTCAAAACATTTTTACCAGTTTCAACGCTACCAGTAAATCCAACAAAATTTACATTAGGAATTTTGTAAAGATGTTTAACATTTTCATTTTCAAGAAATACATGTTGAACTACCCCTAGAGCCCCAACTGAATTAAAAGCTTCTTCAAAATGTTCACCAACCATAGGCGTTCTGATTGAGTGCTTAAGTAGGACTGGGTTACCACACAGAATAGAAGGAATTAAAGAACCAACGGTAGTTAACAAAGGATAATTCCAAGGAGATATAACAAGAGACAATCCGATAGGATCCTTGACTATCATGTGAATGTTGTGAGAATCAATTAGTATAATGTCTTCTTTTAATACTTCTGGAGCCAGTTTGAACAAGGTCTCGGCACGGTCAATCATTGTGTCTACTTCTCTTCTGGCTTGGGAGAGTGGCTTTCCCATTTGAGCAGTGATTTCTGTAGCTACTTCCTCAGAATTTGTTTTGAACCATTTCATTGCATGTCTGCAAATGTTTATTCTTTCCTCTAAAGGAATAGAATTCAGGAAGATGCTGGCACTGTCTGCGTTACTTATGTACTCTGGAATTTTTTTTACATCAACATAAGGAACCTTCACATGTGTCTATTTCATTTTTAAATTTTTATTTACTTTGAGCGTGTAGGGGTTATCAACTACGCAATTAGCGAAAAACTTTTTGGCATTTTGAAAAAGAACTCTGTTATTAACTTTCCTTGCAGATTGGATTAATTTGTTCATGTAGGTAATATATTAAATATAAAAATCATTAAAAAATTAATTAAAAGTTTATTGTTTATATTTTGATGATTGATTGTAAAATATTATATGAAAATTATAATACAAGATTTACATATTGACTTGATAATGATATAAAATCTTTTTTCTTCATTGCAACTGCAATCGATTCTCTATCAAAGGAGTGGATGAGTCGGAAATATTCTTTCCTTTCTGATTATTTATGAAAACTTTATCCTTCTTATTCTTGATGTAATTGTCGTAATTTTCATATAGGAGGTTGATTATCAACAATTTCAAGAATTTATAATCGATCACATAATCTCCTCTGATAATTTTCTTAATAACAGAGTATCTGATAAAATTAAAAATCAAGAGAACTATTGAAATAGAAATTACAAAGAGAGAAGTCAAAGGAATAAGAGACAAAGATTTATTTTGAAGAAAAGTAAACGTTGCGATTAAAGTAATTAAAAATACAATAAGTAAGATAAATGATCCGAAGATATTAAATTTAACTTGGGTTTTCAAATATTCGAAGTCTTTGTTGTAGATTATCTTTAGGTATTTGATGTGATAAAAATGATCAACTACATTTTTGGTATCTCTCTCTGAAACATTGTTGACGCTAAAGGAGAAATTAAAAAATCTTTACAATATCTGCATGTGGTAGTTTCCATAAACGGGGTCGATAATTTTATAATAGTTACATCTAGTTTTTAAATACTCTGAATTTATATTCTGAAGAGAAATAGATTTTCTTATGTCAATCATAGTATCGTCTGAACTGATCGGATATTGTAGTTTAAAAATAAAGGAAATCAACGCAAGGATGCATGGAACCCCGATGAAAAACTATTTATTACATAAGTAAAAAGAGAAGGATAAAATATTTATAATACTTACGAATTTTATAAAATCAACCACGATTTTCGGCTGATCCTGTGCATAACCGTTACTAGACGGTACAAATCCTAAGCCTTTAGATTAAAATATAAAATTATTACAAGCCATTATAGTAAGTGGTAACGACTGAGCGAATATTGATACTATCTTAGGTACAAAAGTAGTGAAAACTGTGTATAATCCTTCATTCCTTTTTCCAGTGTAGAATTCATCATAGTCGATTACATCTGATACGAGAACATCGTTTATGTATATTCCTCCCCCTGGTATAGAACAGCATACTGAGGCAAATATTAAAGTGCCTAAAGAGCCTTCTTCACATAACAGGAACAAGCTGAAAGTAAGAATTGACATCAGGCTGTAGATTTCCCAGCACCTCTTTTTTCCAAACAAAGAGACCAAATAATGCCACACGACTGTGAACAGAATGCAACCTACAAAAAAGATCGAAATTGAATATCCCAGCCATAGATTCACACTACATTGTTCTGAGTTTAGGTCTATCCCGTTTCTTATGCAGTATTTTTGAGGATTTATCACAAAATTCAGGAAAAAGGGTAGCATCGTTGCGAATATTGTGGAAATTAAGACATCCAAAATCCAAGGCACTAGTACTTTAACAAATGGTTTGTTGTATAATAATCTATTCAAAGAAGGTAGAAACCCAGATCTTTCTCTATAAGCATAGCTTTTATGTTCTTTTATCTTTATGCAAAGCAGGATGATGCTGACAATAAAAAATATTCCAATAAATACTGAAATATCAAGTAAGGAGCTTCGATTGTTTTTTAATTGACAAAATATTTTGCACTGCTTAACACAATGTTCAACATCTGTAACTTGAGGATTATTATAGCAAAAACTACAATCGCAACTAGGGCTGTATCTATTAATTATAACTGGAGCAGCCGAAGCGAATAAAACTCCGAGATACTGAAACAAATAAAAGAAAATGTAAAGTTTTTCTCTTTCCTTCGAATCTCGAGACAGTTCAGGGCCTAAAGCTAAATAAGGAACATTAGTGACAGTGTCAGCAATAAAAAACAGGACATAAAAAGTACCAAACCACATAGTGATGTAGGTAATTCCAGTTCTCATACTGGGAGGGTTGAACAGAAAAATTAAAAAAATGGCATAAAAAAAACACCCCACGAACATATAGGGCTTCCTCCTTCCAAATTTCGACTTAGTTTCATCAGAGAGATGCGCAATGATCGGTTTGAGAATAATTTCAAAGGCTCTAGCCAAGGCAACAAAGAAGGATAAGTACAACAAACTGGTCCCCATAGATTCATAAAAGAGTAAGGCGTGTATATTGAGGATAACTAAGCAAGACATTTTACAGAAAGAAGGAAGAGAATATATAATCATCTGTCCCAGTGATAGTCTATCATGATGGCAGTAGGTATTGTTTATCATATGAGATTCGTGTTTGCTTACATCCATCCCGTTGAGGTTAGATGAATGCACTGTCGACATCATCATCGAATTAATATTATAATTATTGTTTAGGTTAATACCTTTTATTTCGTTCGCCTTTTCTTCATTCAAAACTTCATACTTGAAATTTTTCTCAATGTATTCCCTACTCTTTTCGAAATCATTAAAATTATTTTCAAGAAAATCCTCGAAATTCCCTAAGTCTTCAAATTCATTTTCCATTAATTATTATTTGTAAGCAAATTCATATTATTATACCATATAATGGAATACGATTTAGAATTATTAAATTTTTTTACTAATGACAACACCTTAAACAAAATCGAAATGAAACTTTCTATTGAATATCTAAGATGTAAAATAGATCATTGTTATTCTATTAAGAAGAATTTGAAACAACAAGAGCAAAGTCCGATTACAAGAATCACACATGAAGATTTTGAAACATGCAAAGAAAAATGTCTGAACTCTAGCAAGCTAAATAAATTTAATATGATGAAGGGGTTTTTGTATGGAGATTTTACAAAGTTCTATTATGAGAAGTTTCTCTCATGTGCTAATGAATCAGAGGAGAAAAAGGTAAATTTGTGTATAGAAGAAACTAAGAAACAAATGAAGAAAAATGTTGACGACGTGAAGAAGACGATGCTGAATTATAAATTTTAAATTAAAGATTATAAGAATAGCAAAATTTATTTCATTACAAGGAATAAATTATATAAGTATATGCCTTGTCTTATCTTATCTTGTACTATATTGTATTGTTATGGCTGATCTAGTCGAAAATTTCCTAAATCAGTTTTTTATCCTTGAAATGATTTTATTCAAAAGCGTTTCCTTTACATTTGTGTAATAAAAAAAGTTTTCTTCACCTCCATCTATACCTATATCTATTCCATTACCCTCCTCTGATTTTCTTCCACGTTTCAATTTCTCATTCAAACTTTTCGTCATACAATCAAAAACATTCGAAAATAGAGAAATTTTTATCAAGCAATTTAATTTAACTTCTTCTGACATAAAGTTAATTAAACTCCTCTTCATTAAGGATTGTTTTTTTCCTACTCCGCTAATGGAAATTTTTAAGAATCGTATCTTCTTCTGTGGGTTATAATCGATTGTCTTATAAGTCATAATATGACATGTGAATAATTTTCTAATTTTCAAAATGTATCGTTCTATGTCTGAGGTTTCTTCGGAAATGCTGAAATAAATTTTTACTTCGTAGTATTTGAAATTCTTATAGGCGCTCAGACAATTTCGATCAACTTTAGAAAAATATGATTCAGAGAATAGTCCATTCTCTTTAATTAAATAAATCTGAAGAAAATTTCGTAGGAATATTTTTTTTGACTTTTCGACGATCTTCTTCAACTCGGAGTTTTTGCCACCGTAGTAAGCATCTTTGAATTTTTCGGAGTTGTTTAATTTTTTATCTGTGCTTAAAAGGTCTCCCTCCCCGTAGCGTTTTCTGGATTTTTTGATTTTAACAGTTTCTAAAAGCCTCATCCGTTTTCTTTCTGAATTTTTTAATTTATTCCTAGCAAGTCGAGAGAAATTAGAATGGTAATTATTATCAGACTTTTCTTCAGTATGATTGCAGAGATTTTCTTTGTGATTGTGGTTAGGAATATTAAGATTAATTTGATTAGTATCATTTATATGATTTGTATCGGTTGTATGATCTATATAGTTTAATTGATTTATATCCTGATTCATCTTTTTCAAATTTACGGAGTCTAAAGAAAAATCTTTTGCGTTTATTTTTTCCTTCAACATAATAGCGAAATTTTTAATTTTAGAAAAAATTAGAAATAAATCAGAAGGATGAGTTTGATTGTTATTATTATTACTAACACTTGTACTAACACCAACTACGTTTTCATAATCATTTTTATTCGAGTTTTTATTCATTAAATGTAAACTGTTTTCACAATTGTCAAAAAAAGATATCAAAGAATTTTTCAAATTTTCATCTGAGTTTATCTCAGATATAAAATTTAATTTGTTTAATATAATTTCCTCTGCCTTTAAAAAAAATTCCTTGAATTGAACGAATGCCAAATCTTCGTTTCTTGTAAATTCATTGAAATAATTCATAAAATAATTTATAAATTCCTGTACTTCATTAACATATTGATTATTCAACTCTTCATGAAAATTAATAACCTGCTGAAACGAATTCATTTTGTTTAAAATTTCATTAAATATCTCTTCATTTGATAAAGGGATAGAAGTTGACAAATTCAAATTCGTGTTCTCGGAAATTTCATTTTCCCTCTTTTCTGCATTTTCAACCATCCCTTCAAAAATTTTCTTCAGGTCTTTTCTTTCGCTCTTCACATTCTCAAATCTTTTTGATAAATTTTTACTTACTGTGCTATTCTTATTATTGACTTTTCTTGTACTTTTCGTCTTTGTCTTTAAAAATTTGTCCTTATTAACAGATTCGACATTTGAATTCTTCAAATTTAAATGAGGAATTTTTCTTTTCATTTAATTATTGATGTTTATATTAAATTAAATTTAAATAATTAACCAATTTAAAAAAATTTAATTTAATTATTATTGTATTATATAATTATATAATTAAAAAATGCAATTAGGAAGGAAAAAGAAAAGAGATAATCTTCTACAGGATGAAGCAGAAAATTCGAATGAATTCTTTAAAGTAAAATAAATTAATATTATAAGTAGAACAAAAGTCTTTTGGAATATCAGAACAAATGCCTGGCAACTAAGATTGAAAATTTAAACGAAAAGCTCAACGAGAAAACAAATTACGCAAATTTGTTAGAAAAAAGAATAGAGACAATAGCCAAAGCTTTTATTGATTTAAATTGTGGTATGTTTAATCTCAGCGAAGAAATTCAGAAAATGATCGTTAATATCAATGACGAGGCGGAAGCAAATTTTATTTTAAGGAATAACACTACAAACGTGTCTGCTATTATTGAGATAATTGCAGCTATAATTAAAGACAATAATGAAAGTAGGGAAAAAGCTGAAAATAGTCAGATCGTTGATGAGAAGGTAATGAGCCTTATTAACGAAGTCTCTACTAACGTTATTAATATTATAAAATATATTATAAATACTATATCATATCAAAATGAATTAAAAAACTTAATCGAAAACAAGCTAGACTCATCAGGAGACAAAATATTTGAAGGAATTACCAGGGAGAATAGAAAGTTAAAGGCTAAAAACGAGGAGTTACTACTTATATTTCAAGCGAATGAGGAGAAAAACAAACAATATCAAAGAGAGCTTACGGTAATTAGAACGCAGCAGATGATTGGAGAATCTCAGATAAAAGAACAAACCGAGAAAATTAAACTGTTAAATGACAAGGTATTCTCCCTTACTAGAAAGGTTAACACAAACCCCGCTCTTCCTTATATTTACTTCGAGAATTCGATCTTCAATAAAATCATTGATACTCACCAGTGTATATGCCACATATGCGGAAATGAAATCACCACATCTAAACCTCTAGAAGATTCTGATAACGTGATCATGTCTAACGAACCTGTGGTTAAAAATGAGGAAGTAACTGCCCCAAACAAGGAGATATTAGCTTTGAATAACGAAAATGACCGTCTCATATCGAGAATTGCTGAATTAATCGAAAACAACGAAAAAATGAAATTAGACTGTGTCATTACTGAAAACAAAATCCTCTCTTCCAAGCCTTTTAAATCACTTTATTCACATGCTGAGGCGCTCATTAAGCAATTAGAAGAAGTTAAATTAGCCAATTACGAGCTCCAGAAACAAAAGTATGAGCTTGTAAAAGAAAAAGAAAATGAACTCAAACAAGAAGAAAAAAAATTCCTCGATAAGAAAAACGAATTAGAGAAAAAAAATCTTGACCTTTATGAGACAAACCTATCGAACATTTTAACCATTGACAGTCTTAACCTAAAAATTCAACAACTTGAAAATATTGAAAACTCCAAAAATTCTACTGATATTGAATCAGTCTTTAAAATCTTCAGTGATGAAAAAGAGAAATGGACAAAGGAACTGGAAATGATAAAACAACAAAAGAAAGAATATCAAAAGAAATTCCAAGTAGAATGTGATAAAAATTCCTCTAACGAGAAATATATTATCAAATTAAGAATCGAAATAGAAAAACTGACACAAAGCTTATCGAAATATGAAAATCCTGAAAAAGAAGAAAAATTCGAAAAGAATGATATAGAGGAAAGGAAGAGAATGAAACGAGATCTAAAGAAACTAGAAGAAAGAATAGTTCTAAATGATAAGGAAATAAAAGAATTAAAATCAGAATTGAACTTCGAAAGAGAAAATGGGGAAAAACTAATAAGCGAGTTAGAGGTGAACGAGAAGGGATTAGACGATATCAACAGGAAGCTAAAAAATCTGATCCAGCAGCTGCAAGAAAGCAACGAAAAAATCGCCAAGATGACAAGTGACAAGATGAAAGACATGAAAACCATCAAAATCCTTAATGATGAAAAAGAAGTCCTTGAAAAAAGGAATAAAGAACAAGAAATGATTATAGAAAATTACTCAGAATACACCAAGAAACACGAAAGCATTCAGAATTCTAACAAGGAATTACAATTAAAATTAGAACAAGAACTAAGACTGAAAGATGAAGAAATAAATTCTATTAGAGGCGAGATCAAACAATCTTCGAAGATTATTGAACAAAACAGAATCGCATATGAAGAAACTCTCAGAGCCCTAAATGAAACCCAAAAATCGTTGGCTAAATCTTCAGCTAACTATGAACACATGAAGGTTAGGTATGAAGAGCTTTGTAAAATAAAAAATATCCAAGGCTATTTGAATGAAAAGTCATATGATCAAATTATTCAAGAAAACGAAGTTTTGACGCTGGAGAATGATAAATATAGGGTAAGGCATATAAAATTATTAAAACTGTACTTAATTTACTTTTTTTAGAATAAAGTCAAATGTAAGGTATGCCAGGTTAAAAATAAAGATGTGATTCTAATGAAATGCTTCCATCTATTTTGTAGAGAATGTATAGATGGAACAATCAAGAGTAGGAACAGAGCTTGCCCTGCTTGTAAAATTAACATTTCAACTAGTGATGTCCAAACGATTTTTCTGGATTAAATTGTTTATATATTTTAGATATGATTTAATGAAAATAAATAGATTAAGACATTTAATCACATTTAATTATTGGATGTAACTATAATATATTTTGGGGATTGGAAATATGTTTATATCTATATATTTTTATATGTATTATGTATAATGTATTAAATATTCATATTAATTTATAGAATTCGAATAAATTATTTAAATGGAAGATAATACAACCGCACCAGATGAACGAAAAAATTTAAACAGTGTAGAAACCCTTAGGAATAATCTTTTTGATTTAGCCAAAAATTTTGTTAATACTTCGCAAAAGAAAATTGAGGAAAAGAATCTAATTATTTTAGGAGACAAATGCAGCGGAAAAAGTGTACTATTTAATACAATTACTCAAAACTCATCCTCAAAATCAAATTACATACCAACATGTGGGATTAACTACAGCTATATGAGATATCAACCTTCTACTACTAAAAAGCTTCTGCTAAATATCTACGAAATCGGGGGTGGCATAAATAATATAAATCTTATAAAAACAGTGTTAAACGATAAAAACCTAAGGAATACGATATTTTTAATAAATTTGGACTTGTCTCGCCCAAGAGAAATACTAATTTTACTTAAAAACTATTTGAAGGAATTAAAATCAATCATCAAAGAAATCGCCGAACATGAGACAATTTTAGATATAGTCGAGAATAAAAAATCCAAGTACAAAGATCCGAATTCTAATGACTTTAAGCGGATCAATATTTTCCCTGCAGAGGTAATAGTTATAGGGAATAATTATGAAAGTTTGGAGGTAATCGATTTAGAGAAAATAAAATGGACCTGCAGATGTATCCGGTTCTTATGCCATTCAAATTCTTTAAGTATAGTATTTTTTAAAAAGAGTGATACAAAAATTGTGAAAATTTTTAATAATTTAATTATCTCATTGGCCTACTCTACGAATGGCATGTTGGATTCTTCTACAAATTTTAGTCAGAAAAATGATATTCTACCTTTGTATATCCTCTACTCAAACGATACCTTCTTGGACATTGGGGAGCCTAAGGTTTTCCAGCAGGGTAGTAAAGATATATATTCCTTATGGGAAGACACATTGTATTCAGTTTTCCCGAAAAATTCCGATTCTATAGAAGAAAAAATCAATCGAGACTTTGATCTCGATCAAGCATCCATGTATAAAGAACCGAGATTAGACGAAGAGTTGAAATTATTTGAGTAAGTTTAGTATTTTTAACTATATTAATAACAATAGAAAAAGATTTGAAGGTTCGAATCACTTAAATCACAATCAAATGACCTCAACTATCAAAAAAGGAAAATCTAAAAAGGTTCCCGTAAACAAATAAAATTCCTTCTAATTAATTTTGAATTTTTCTATGTAAATTGATTGTATTCAAAATTTTATTTATTATTATCAATATAAATATATATTAGAATAATTTGATTAAAAATGTCTAGTGTCTATAATACAGAGCCTCCTACATCAGGTAAAGTAATATTAGTCACAAACTACGGAAACATCGACATTGAATTATGGACTAAAGAAGCCCCCCGCGCTTGCAGAAATTTTATTCAACTTTGTCTTGAGGGGAATTACAACAACTGCGTATTCTTTAGAATTATAAAGGGATTTATGATACAAACAGGTGACCCAACAAATAAGGGACAAGGCGGAGAATCAATCTGGGGTAAGGAATTTATGGATGAGTTTCATTCAAGATTACGATTCAATCATAGAGGAATAGTTGCGATGGCCAATAGAAACAAACCGAATAGTAATGGAAGTCAATTTTTTATTACAATGGACAAATGTCAATGGTTAGATAAGA